>ERZ761602.830-NODE-830-length-61748-cov-11.889193_pt1 | contig 61748 bp, 52 predicted proteins | sample MGYA00512165_ERZ761602 | MGnify/ENA primary metagenome ERZ761602 (study PRJEB28899, sample SAMN02445085) | bioreactor sludge metagenome | biome: EBPR sludge; isolation source: Thorneside wastewater treatment plant | place: Australia: Brisbane, Thorneside... | reverse complement strand
ACCTATAATACTGCAGGAACATACAATGTTACCCTTACAGCCACCAATGCAAATGGTACAAATAGTGTTACAAAAACAGCCTACATCACTGTAAGCAATCAACAAGCCTTGCCCTTAACAGAAGGATTTGAAACTTCTTTTGTTCCTGCAGGCTGGTACAATATGGATGCAATGGGCGATGGAACCGTATGGCAAGCGACCACCTCAGCCAGCGGCTTTAGCACATCAACTGCATGTTCTGTTTTTGATAATTATAATAATGATGTATCCGGAACGCGGGATGAATTGTGGACACCCAAATACAATTTCAGTGGTTATACCAGTATTACCATGACATTTGATGTAGCCTACGCACGATACAGCGCCACTTATTCCGATACACTTGCCGTAATGATTTCGACAGACTGCGGGGTTACATGGACTCAAGTGTTCATGAAGGGAGGCACTACATTGGCAACAAATGGAGGAGCAAATGTTACAACACTTTTCATTCCAACCAACACCCAATGGAGAACTGAAACACTGAACCTAAATACCTTTATCGGATCACAGAATGTTGTTATTGCATTCCAAAACAGAGGAAGGTATGGTCAGCCGATATTCCTCGATAACATCAATATTTCAGGCGTCATGCCCTCCTTACCTACAGCAAGTTTTACAGGAAGTCCAACATCTGTTTGTCCGGGCCAAACTGTAAACTTTACCAATACCTCAACCGGAGCAACCACTTATAATTGGAGTTTCCCCGGAGGAACGCCTGCCACATCTACAGCCACGAATCCGTCGGTAACCTATGCCACACCCGGCACCTATAGTGTTACACTTACAGCTTCAAATGGTGCAGGAACAACAACAACCACACAAACCAATTATATAACTGTTAATGCAAATCCAACAGCAACTGCAGGAAGCAATACACCGGTTTGTACAGGAAACTCCATCAATCTCACAGCTAATACTGTGGCAGGAGCAAGCTATGTTTGGTCAGGACCGGCAACCTTTTCTTCATCGCTGGAAGATCCGACACGTCCTAACGCAACAACTGCAATGGCGGGTACTTATACAGTTACCATTACCAATGCGTCAGGCTGTACTGCTTCTTCAACTACTGCAGTTGTGGTAAACAATACTCCTACTGCAACGGCAACGAGTAATTCTCCGGTTTGTGCAGGACAAACACTTACACTGAGTACTCCTGCAGTAACAGGAGCAACCTATGCTTGGTCAGGCCCCGGTGGATATACATCAACAACCCGAAACCCATCGCGCACCAATGCAACTACTGCAATGAGTGGAACCTACACCGTAACCGTTACTGCAAATGGATGTGCAACAACTTCTACGGTAAGTGTAACGGTTAATACCGCACCCACTGCAACAGCAGGTAGCAACACACCTGTTTGTTCCGGAAATGCAATCAATTTAACCGCTAACACCGTGGCAAGTGCAACCTATGCATGGACAGGTCCTAACTCATTTACCTCTACGCTCGAAGATCCAAGTATTGCTTCTTCTACTACCGCAATGAGTGGAACATACACGGTTACCATTACCAATGGAGGGTGTTCTGCAACATCTACAGTTGCAGTAACAGTAAATGCAACACCAACTGCAACTGCCTCCAGTAATTCGCCCATCTGCGCAACACAAACGCTAACTCTCAGCACACCGGCCGTTACAGGAGCAACATATGCCTGGTCTGGCCCCGGTGGATATACCTCAACTACACGTAATCCATCGCGCACCAATGCCACAACTGCAATGAGTGGAACTTACACCGTTACTGTAACTGCAAATGGTTGTTCAAGTACTTCAACAGTTAGCGTAGCTATCAATAATACTCCAACGGCAACAGCAAGCAGCAATGGGCCAGTTTGTGCCGGTCAGGCGATTCATTTAAATGCAGGAAATGTTACAGGCGCAACCTATGCCTGGACAGGTCCGAACGGATTTACAAGTACCCAGCAAAATCCTGGTATTCCATCCTCAACAGCCGCTATGGCCGGTACATACACAGTAACCGTAAACAATGGATGTTCTGCAACTGCCACAACAAGTGTTACAGTTAATCCATCGCCGGTTGCCAATGCCAGTAATTCTGGTGCGGTTTGTGAAGGTGGAACTGTAAACCTCAGTACAACCACGGCCGGTGGTGCAAGTTATGCATGGTCAGGCCCCGGAGGATTTACATCTACATCGCAAAACCCAACTATCACCGGAGCAGGAATTTCTGACGGAGGAAGCTATACTGTAACAGTAACAGCAGCTGGATGTAGCAACACTTCATCAACGGTGGTTACCATTAACAGTAATCCGATAGTTGGTACATCCGGCGACGTAGCTGTATGTAGCGGTAACAGCACAACACTTACAGCTTCCGGAGGAACTTCTTACAGCTGGACTCCCACAGCAACATTAAGCAATCCATCCATTATGAATCCGGTTGCAACTCCTTCGGGGAATACAACCTATTCAGTTACCGTTACAGATGGAAACGGATGTACAGGTACAGCACAAATAGTAGTTACAGTAGACAGTCAAATTACTGTTTCGGTAAGCGGAGACGTTAGTATTTGTGAAGGAGAATCGACACCACTAACTGCAAATGGCGGATCAACCTATAGCTGGTCACCTGTAACCGGATTAAGTTCCTCAACAGGTGCAGCAATCAATGCATCACCTGTTTCAACAACTACGTATACTGTAACCGGTAGCACAGGTGCTTGTAGCAATACTGCAAGCGTAACGGTAACTATCATACCTGCTCCTGCTTCACCGGTAATTACACAGGTTGGAAATGATCTTGAATCTACCCCAGCTTTAACTTATCAGTGGTTATTAAATGGAACAGCAATTTCAGGAGCGAATGGGCAAACCTACACACCAACACAAGATGGTGATTACGATGTAATCATTACCGATGCTTCAGGGTGTGAATCTATGTCGTCGAGTTCCTTTACCTACTCGTCAGGAGGTTCCATTTCTGTAGAAGAAAATAATTCTACTTACCTGGTAACGTTATTACCTAATCCTGCAACAGGAGAGTTTTACATTGAGATCACTTCTGCAACAGATGGTGTTTTCCCTATGGAAATGATGAATTCAGTTGGTCAGATCAGTCTTAAGAAAGACCTTGTTTTACAATCAGGCATTCTTTCAAGAACAATGATTAATGTTCCTGAACTTGAAAGAGGTGTATACATCATCCGGATTCTGGTAGAAAACGAAATTATTACCAGAAGAATTATTCTGATGTGATCCTGTTACAAACCAATAAAAAAGCACGGAAATCTCCGTGCTTTTTTTATTTGACTTCATTTTTTTACTCCTCAGCGAAAGTGTCCTTTTCGCGGATATCGATAATGTGGACTCCAGTGAAATAGTGCTTGAGAATGATCTTAAAATCAAAACCGAGTTTAGCCATTTTCATTGCTCCCTCCTGGCACAATCCAACTCCATGTCCGAATCCTCTGCCGCGGAGTACAACGGTATGTTCATTTACCCGTTCAAGACTGAAAAAGGCGGATTTCAGCCCAAAATCTGCGCGGATATTTTTAAAAGGTATGGTCTTATTGCAAGAGCTCAAACAATACATTCGGTAAGGCTGCTTGAAAGTGGTGCAATACGTTATACAGGAAGAATCATGTACCGGAAAATTATACCTCTTCAGGTAATTTTTCCATTCAGCAATAGATATTTCGCGTGTCCAATAGGCGTTGGGCTGCGATGTGCAATAATTATCTTTTACGCTTCTTAAATAAGGCAAAGGTTTTGTCCAAACGTGTTCTGAATTGGCTGTTTGTCCCCCGCAGTTGCTATGAAAAGCGGCTGTAATAAAATGTAAACTATCATCCACAATTACAATTCCGCGTGTAGCTTTTGCAGCGGTTAGTACATCAGCATTCGATCTTCCTTTTCCTTTGTAGGCCTGACAATGCACCTGATCGCACAAATGAAATCCTTCCGGTAAATGTTTGTACAAATGAGCGAGTGCATACGTTCTGGAGATAATTGCCTGTGCCTTGTAAAATTCGATATGGTGACCATAACCGGCTTCCGCTTCCACTACACCGGCAAGGTATTCTTCAAGGTCGAGATGATTAATAATTCGAAGTGAAGCAGCATCCTGATCGATTGAAATTTTCCCTCCAAAACTTCTCTCCTTCGTAACTGGAGCAATGCCTTTAATTTTCATTACAGCAAATGAATCGTTAGGCACAAGCAGCAACTGACTATACGCACCCCAATCGCGATCGATACTGTTCATCCGAACTCCTGAAGAATCCAGAATTAAGCGTATTCCGGTTCCCGATGGAAGGATACCGAGCATGGAGGAATCAGCAAAGACTTTGTAATTACCAATCGATGTAAGCATAACCGATTGTGGGAAATCATTTCGGAAAAGTCCGATGCGGATCTGCTGACCGAAAACAGATTGGGATGAGAAAAGAAGAATGATTAATGTAAGCGGATAAATCCTGCGCATGCAACAAAATTACAAAGCGTAAGAGGTCGAAATCTACGCCCCTTTCAGAGTTTTCAACATGAGACCGGCAGTTTTGGCTGACGCACCAGCATTGCCAAGTGCATTTCTTAATTCAGCATAGTCGGCAAGGACACCCTCCCTTTTGATTCCGGTGGGAAGCAGTCCTTTTAGTTCGTTCACCAGATTAGCGGTAGTTAAATCATCCTGAATCAGCTCTTTCACCACTTCCCTATCCATGATAAGGTTAACCAGTGAAATGAATTTGACTTTGATAAGTCGTCGTGCAATGTGGTAGGATATTTTTCCGCCTTTGTAGCAAACCACTTCCGGAGTATTGAGTAATGCTGTTTCGAGTGTTGCTGTTCCGGATGTTACAAGAGCTGCATCGGCAGACCGGATCACATCGTAGGTACGACCGAAAACCAATTCACCATTTAAATCACCCATTACGCTGCGGTAAAAACTTTCGGGCATGGACGGTGCAGCGGCAATGATAAAACGGTATTCGGGAAAATGGTTTTGAACGGAAAGCATCAGCGGAAGCATTTTGGAAATTTCCTGCTTGCGGCTTCCCGGAAGAAGAGCAATTACCGGTTTACCCTCTTTTTTCCAAGGCGGCGTATGCTCACCCTCTAGTGAAGGAAGGTTCTGAATGGCATCAAGAAGCGGGTGTCCTACAAAATCTACTTCATAATTCCATTTCTCATAAAATGACTTTTCAAAGGGGAGGATCACAAACATGCGGTCGACAACTTCGCGGATAATTTTAACGCGGGATTGTTTCCAGGCCCATACCTGAGGAGAAATATAGTAGAACACACGAATACCGTGCTGCTTCATTTTTTTTGCGATGCGTAAATTAAATCCGGGGTAATCGATCAAAATAACCACATCCGGTTTCCATTGCACAATATCCTCTTCACACCTTTTCATGTTTTTCAGGATCGTACGGATATTCATCAATACCTCCGTAAAGCCCATGAATGCAAGCTCCTGGTAATGTTTAACAACATCAGCGCCCTGGGCAGCCATCAAATCACCTCCCCATGCACGGAATTCGGCAGAAGGATCCTGATTCTTTAATTCACGCAATAAATTACTACCGTGCAAATCACCTGAAGCTTCACCGGCTATGATGTAATACTTCATCAGAGAAATTTAAACGCCATGAAAATGGTAACAGCTACCAGGCTTATAGCTACTAATCCTTTGCTTGCCTGCTCAAGTTTCCACTGAAAAAAAACAAAATAGAAAAGGAATAATGTGGGCAGCATACAAAATGTAAAAATCTGCGTTTGTGTATCGCCGGGTCGCTTAAAATAACTCCAATACGATGCCCAGGAACCACTGCGGTAAATGATGAATTTCCCAACAGAATATCCCAAAAACGGGAGGACGGATCCTGCAATAAATCCGTAAATCGCTTTATCAAATCGCTGCATCATCAGAACGAATAGTTTAATTTACCCAATACCTGATGTGCGGTCATGTCATACTGTACCGGAACCAATGAAACATAATTGTTCTCCAATGCCCAGAGATCTGTATCCTTTCCACCATCGTAACTTTTAAACTCTCCGGTGAGCCAGTAATAAGGTTTTCCAAGCGGGTCTTTTCGGTTATCAAATTTATCCTCCCAAAAAGCATGAGCCTGACGACAAACCTTAACTCCTTTTATTTTTGAATAGGGAAGCTTGGGTATATTTACATTAAAACAAATTCCTTCGGGCATCCCTTTTTCAAGGACTTCCTTCACTATGGATTTAACCACCTTTTGAGCTGCAGAAAAATCGGCGGTCATGGAATAATCGGTCAACGAAAATCCGATAGAAGGAATCCCTTCCAATGCACCCTCAACCGCAGCCGACATGGTTCCTGAATACAACACATTCGTGCTGACGTTAGACCCGTGATTGATTCCGGAAACGATGAGATCAGGCGAATATTTCAGAATCTCATAAATCCCCAGTTTAACACAATCCACAGGTGTTCCGGAACAAGCATAAGATTCGAGTTTACCGTACTCTTTGGAGGGATACAACCGCAATGGTTCATTCACGGTAATTGCATGTCCCATCCCCGATTGAGGACTATCAGGCGAAACGATCAGAATCGTTCCAAATCCTTTCACAGCCTCCACCAAAGCACGAATACCGGGTGCAGTTATTCCGTCATCATTCGTTACAAGAATTACGGGTTTCTTTTTCTTCATTCAACAAAAATAATCAAACTAAAGGCTAAAAAGATGCTTGTGCTAACCGTTTACACAGAATTAAGGTAGTCTATCCCATGCAATTACTGTTTAAGGGCTTTTTTTGTATCTTCAACACTTCAAAACCATAGGTGATGTCAGTGAATTACAAATCGGATGTTGAGGCGGTTAATGCCTTTGTAGAGAAATACAAGATCCTTCATAAAGAGATCGGAAAAGTAATCGTTGGACAGGAACAGGTTGTTGATGAAGTGCTCATTTCCATCTTCAGTAAAGGACATTGCCTCTTGGTGGGTGTTCCGGGTCTTGCGAAAACCTTGTTGGTAAATACCATTGCTGATGCGCTTGGATTAAGCTTTAACAGGATTCAGTTCACACCCGATTTAATGCCAAGTGATATTATCGGATCGGAGATACTTGATGAAACACGTAATTTCAAATTCATAAAAGGTCCACTGTTTGCGAACATCATTCTTGCCGACGAGATCAACCGTACACCTCCAAAAACGCAATCGGCACTTTTAGAAGCGATGCAGGAAAAAGCTATTACTGCTTCAGGGAAACGGTATAAACTTGATGAACCCTTTTTCGTACTCGCTACTCAAAACCCAATTGAACAGGAAGGAACCTACCCCCTACCCGAAGCACAGCTCGACCGTTTTATGTTCAATATTTGGGTAGACTATCCAAAATTTGAAGAAGAGCTGGCCATTGTTCGAAATACAACTTCCGATATGAAAGTAAAACTTGAAAAAGTACTTTCTTCAGAAGAGATTCTCTATTTCCAGGATTTGATCCGACGCATTCCTGTTGCTGATAATGTTCTGGAATATGCAGTTAAACTAAGCAGCAAAACGCGTCCGAACACACCCGGCGCTACCGATATCGTTAATAAATACCTTAGCTGGGGTGCAGGTCCAAGAGCTTCGCAATACCTTGTGGTTGGTGCAAAATGCCATGCTGCAGTGAAAGGAAAATATTCGCCCGATATTGAAGATGTCCAGGCTGTAGCAATGCCAATTTTACGTCACCGTATTGTTCGCAATTACATGGCTGAAGCTGAAGGATATTCTATTGAGAAAATCATTAAGTCTTTATTATAACAACGTATTGTGTTTTTCATTTTGCACAGGACAAAACAAAAATTTCTTCCATAAAAAAAGCCCCGTTTGGGGCTTTTTCATTTCAATGGTAGTTCCATTTAAGCGGTCTGTTCCAATGCTCCTGTAAACTCAGGTGAAATAGCAGCACGTTCGATGCGCAGCTTTCCTCCTCCTTCGGTTGCAATAACAATGGTGGTATCCTTGATCTCTTCAATTTTACCGTGAATTCCTCCAATGGTAACGATACGCTGACCTTTCTCCAGGCTTTCGCGGAATTTACGGGCTTCTTTTGCTTTTTTGGTTTGCGGACGGATCATGAAAAAGTAGAAAACTACAATCATTAATCCGATCATAATAAGTGAACTCCAGGGTGATGGTTGTCCTGCCTGGGCTTGTAATAGAATGGTGAGCATTGTCATGGTAAATCTGTGTTTATTTAATTTTTAGTTGGACGATGGTGCTGCAATGAGTCCGGTAAGTTTTACTTCATTTTTACTCGGAACAGTATTGGCTAGAACAGTAACAGTAACATTTTGCTTTCCGCTTTTTCCTTCGGAATCAAAAACAACTTCAATTTTCCCCTTTCCACCGGGAGCGATCGGGTCTTTCGGATAATTTTTGGGTACGGTACAACCGCATGAACCCTGTGCACTTTGAAGCAAGAGATCGGATTCGCCGGTATTAGTGAATTCGAAATTGTATTTCACTTTTTGACCTTGAGAAATTGTCCCAAAATCATAAACAGGAGTTGCAAAAGTCATTACAGGAGGATGCTCCGGATCGATGTGCGAGGTTGAAACTTTATCGGCTCCAACATTATCTGAACTGTTACAGGAAAGAAGCAGTGCACTGAAAAAAAATAAGAATACTGTTGTACGCATAGACGTTTTATTTATCATCCTTCAATTAGACCTCTTCCGATCTTTTTAATTTTTCCTTCTGATTTTAGCTGGGCAAATACCTTATCGAGAATTCCATTGATGAATCCATTACTCTTGGGGGTACTGTAAAACTTAGAAATCTCGATGAATTCGTTGAGGGTTACTTTAACAGGAATGGTGGAAAATTCAGAAACCTCGGTAATTGCCATTTTCATCAGGATCATGTCCATGGATGCAATTCGTTCGAGCTCCCAATTATCTGTTTTTGAGGAAATGAGTGCTTCAGTTTCCGTAGAATTCATGATCGTCTTGCGAAAAAGATCCTTCACAAATTTCTCATCCTCTTCGGGATCTTTATACAAAGGCAGGAGTCGGATAAACTCATCCGATTTTTCCTGAAATCCTTTAATGGTTTTGATCACCGCTGCACAAACCAGATCGATATCGTCGAGCCAGTGAATATTTACTTCTTCGAGCCAGTTTTGGAGTGCTTCGGAGTTGGCGATAAAATCTTTAAAAATGGTCACCACAAACTCCTGAGCATCCACGAAATTGCGACCGGGATCATCCATATACTTTGCAAAAACATCCGAATTCCGGATTTCCTGAAAGATCTTTTTGAGCATGTCCATTTCCGGACCCCAACTTAATTTACGGCGGTGTACTTCGGCTTGTAAACTTTTGTTTTTGGTGATGAGTTCCAAAACCGGATTCTCCACGAATTTTAAGTTCGGTTCGAGGTCCTGACGCGTCGGAAGTTTTTTTGCCTTACCGTCTTCAATCCTGTTGGATGCGATGGTTTGCAGGTCGGATAACAATAACAGATACAGGAGATACAACTCGTAGATCTTATCAATGTTTTTCATCAGCTCGCGCTCGGACTTACCGTAATCACCATCACCACTCTGAAACCAAGAGTACAATGCCTGAAGAACCTTAATGCGTAAATGTCGTCTGTTAATCATTGGGAAAAGAACGTTAGGAAAATTTGAATAAAAGCATCATCACATGAATCGTTTTAACTTACCTACTGCTGCAATACGCTGTTCTGCCATACGGTTAGCAACAAGATAAGTTGGTGTATTGGTTGCCTTAGATTCTTTTATAATGCTAAGGATAGTGTTGTAAATATTTTCAGCATTCTGCATTGCCCACTCGTTGTTCAGGTTTTTCACCTCGGTGTAGCAATTGATGATACCGCCGGAATTAATGGCGTAATCAGGAGCGTAAATCATTCCTTTTGCAAGCACTGCTTCACCATGTTTCTTCTCATCCTTGAGCTGATTATTTGCAGCACCGGCAATGATTGGTGTTTTGAGGCGCAATAAAGTTTCATCATTCACGGTAGCACCCAGTGCACATGGTGCGTAAACATCGACTTCAAGATCGTAAATCTCGTCAGTACCCACTACTGTAGCTCCGTATTTATTGGCAACACGTACCAATGTTTCCTCATGAATATCGGTGATAAAGATCTTTGCTCCTTCTTTGGCGAGGTAGCCGACCAGGTATTCACCAACATGACCAACACCCTGTACAGAAACACGCTTTCCATTGAGCGAATCATTTCCAAAAGCTTCCTTGGCAGCGGCCTTAATGCCCATATATACACCGTAAGCAGTTACCGGAGAAGGATCGCCGGAACGACCGGGCAAACCGGCAACATGGTTAGTCTCCATATTTACCCAGCTCATTTCACGAGGAGAAATTCCAACATCTTCTGCAGTAATGTATTTACCGCCTAAACTATTGACAAACTTTCCAAAACGACGAAACAGCGCCTCCGATTTGTCTTTGCGTGAATCACCAATAATAACAGCTTTACCGCCACCGAGGTTAAGACCGGCAACAGCAGATTTATACGTCATCCCTCTCGAAAGACGCAAAACATCTGTAAGCGCTTCCATTTCAGTTGCGTATGGCCACATTCTGGTACCACCAAGTGCAGGGCCCAATACGGTATTATGAACAGCGATGATAGCGCGCAAACCTGTTTCTTCATCCTGACAGAACAACACTTGCTCGTGCCCCATCATTCCCATCTGACTAATCACCGGATTATCGGCATTTGCTGTTTTGATTTCCTTGACTTCCATAGGAGGTTTAAATATGAATTCGGGAGCAAAGGTAATATTATCTCCCTTTGCAGAAGGGTTATTGAGAATAAAATAGAGCGTTAAATACAGTTAAATGACAACCCATTCACCTGCCCACTTTCCGGAATTTGAGCAGGTAATTACCACCAGTAAATTAAAATTGAACCTCAATTGGACAGAATTTTAATGAAGCACCTAAAATAGTTTAGTAAACTTTTGGGACTTGGCCGCAGATTGACTTACATTGGCGCAACGAAAAACGGTCCTAATGAAAAAGATCACCTTGGAAGATATCGCCAAAAGTCTGGGCGTCTCCAAAACCCTGGTTTCCCTTATTCTCAATAACAAGGCGAAAGAACATGGTATTAGTCCTGATACAGTTGATCGGGTTTTAAAAAAGGTGAAGGAAATGAACTACATGCCCAATCAGGCGGCGCGTGGTTTGAGAACAGGAAAAACCAATTTGATCGGACTTATTGTTGCAGATATTTCCAATCCTTTTTATGCGCGGATTTCAAGAGCGATTGAAGATTTAGCCTGGAAAAAGGATTACCATCTGATGGTCTGCAGTTCCGATGAAGATCCTGAAAAAGAAGCACAATTGGTACGCATCCTCCGAGAGAAGATGCAGGTTGAAGGTTTGATTATTAGTCCCACTACAGACAATGTTGAAGTGTTTCGTGATCTGAAAAAGATAGAATTCCCCTTTGTACTGATTGACCGAAACTATCCGAAATTCTCATGCAATTCAGTTGTAGTGGATAACATTCGCAGCTCGCAATCTGCTGTAAAGCATCTTATTGACAGTGGAGCTAAGCGGGTAGCATTGTTGACCTTAAGTCCTGCTCATATATCCACACTCAGTGAGCGACAGGAAGGCTATAAACTTGCTTTGAAAGAAGCCGGAATTCCATTTGAAGAAGATTTGGTCAGGGAAGTTCCGTTCAGCGATATCAAAAATTCTGTGAAGAAAACATTACAGGATTGGCTCAAGGCAAAACAACCTATTGATGCTGTTTTCTGCGCCAACAACCACCTCGCAGTTGCCGTACTTGAAACCATAAGTGATCTAGGATTGCGCATTCCATATGATTTGCGAATGGTAAGTTTTGATGATGTGGATGTTTTCAAATTCTCTTACCCACCGGTTAGTGCAGTTGCTCAACCCATTGAAGATATCGGAACCCGTGCCATGGAAATCCTTTTCAATAATATCAACGACCGTGCAAGCAGAGAATCAGCAGAACACGTGGTTTTACCTGCAGAATTGGTGATTAGAAGATCCAGCAGTAGTTTGTAAATTACGTTTAATTAATCTCAATGCAGCTCATCTTCAATCCGGCTTAAACAATTAAGTCCTGCAAGGTGTTTTTTAGTTAATTTTACCGCCCCCATGCGCGCACTAAAACACCTTAACGCTTATTTTATCCGCTACAAATGGATGCTGCTATTGGGCATCCTCTTTATTACCATCTCCAATTACTTTGGTGTCCGTGCTCCGGAATTGATTCGCTACACCTTTATTGATATTGAGAAATGGATCTCACAGGGTGCAGAACCGGGTGTTGACCGAAACTATATCATTTCACAGGCACTTACTGCAGCATTGGTATATGCCGGAATTTATATGCTCTATGCATTGCTAAAAGGATTGTTTCTGTTTTTTACCAGGCAAACAATTATTGTTATGTCGCGTCATATCGAATTTGATCTGAAGAATGAAATCTATGCGCAGTACCAAAAACTAAGTTTATCCTTTTACAGAAGAAACAATACGGGAGATTTGATGAACCGTATTTCAGAAGATGTAAGCCGTGTGCGAATGTATATTGGTCCCGCTGTTATGTACATTACAAACCTGGCAGTATTGTTTGTTCTTGTCATTTACCAAATGCTGGCTATTAATCCGGAACTTACTTTTTATGTTCTTCTGCCGCTTCCGGTAATGGCATTTCTGGTTTATACAGTAAGCAAACGCATCAACAAAAAAAGCGAAGAAGTTCAGGCACAACAATCCATTCTCACCACCCATGCACAGGAAGCCTTTTCAGGAATCCGTGTAATAAAAACCTTTGCACGAGAAGATAGTATTCACAACGATTTTATCAAGGAGAGCAAACTGTACCGCAGCAAAGTGTTGAGTCTTGTACGCACTGATGCTCTTTTTGCTCCTGTTATTACTTTACTTATTGGATTAAGTACAATTCTTACTGTTTACATCGGTTGTTTAAAAGCATTCGACGGGGAGGTTAAAGTTGGTGTTATTGCAGAGTTTGTGATTTATGTAAATATGCTTACCTGGCCCTTTGCAACTGTGGGATGGGTTAGTTCACTCATCCAACGCGCGGCAGCCTCGCAGGAACGCATCAATGAATTTCTTCATATCGAACCGGAGATCGTCAATCACAATCATAATGAAATGACCATTGAAGGTCACCTGCAATTCAGGAATGTCAGCTTTACCTATCCCGATAGCGGAATAAAAGCATTACGCGCAATTGATCTGGAGGTAAAACCCGGACAAACACTTGCAATTATCGGTAAAACGGGATCAGGGAAATCGACACTTGCTTCACTTATTTGCAGGCTTTACGAAGCCACAGATGGAGAAGTTTTGCTGGATAAACAGGATATCCGTTCCGCCAATCTGGATATTCTTCGTTCGTCGATAGGCTATGTCCCACAGGATGTGTTTTTGTTTTCGGATACGATTGCCAATAATATCGCATTTGGACTAAAACAGGGATCAGCATCGCAGGATAAGATTGTACAATCTGCCAAGGATGCCTGCATTCACGATAACATTACCGGCTTTAAGGACGGGTACGAAACCCTGGTTGGGGAACGCGGAATCACTTTATCGGGCGGGCAAAAGCAAAGAGTCTCGATAGCCCGGGCCATCATACGGGAGCCGCGAATCCTCATTTTTGATGATTGCCTCTCCGCTGTAGATACCGAAACAGAAGACCAGATCCTAAAGAACCTGCGACGGATCATGGCAGGACGAACATCGGTGATTATTAGTCACCGCGTATCTACTGTAAGACATGCCGACAAAATCATTGTATTACAGCAGGGAAGCATTATTGAGCAGGGTAGTCACCAGGAACTCATCGACAAAAAGGGCTATTATTTCGACCTACACCGCAAACAACTCCTTGAATCTCAAAAAATAGGATAAAAAAATTTGGCTTTGTCCCTTTAGTTGTTAAATTTGGTATTCACAAGCAACAATATCAAGTTCAACCAAAAGAGCCAGAGATGGAAGAAGGTTACGAAAACAACGGGAATGGTCGCGAGCGCGATCGTGACCGCGATGAGATCTACTCCAAGGCGGTACGTGCCGGAAAAAGGACTTATTTCTTTGATGTAAAGACTACCCGTGGAAGTGATTTGTACATTACAATCACCGAGAGTAAAAAACGTTTCGATAAAGACGGGCTGAAAGTCAATTACGAAAAACACAAGATTTTCCTTTACAAGGAAGATTTTGAAAAGTTCGTTGAAGGACTGAATGAAACTGTATCCAAAATTTCCGAGCTCCGTGAAAACGGCTATTCAGGAGGAGAGCTGGTTCAGGACAATCAGGTATCGAATACCAACTTCAACTACACTACTGTTGAGTTTGAAGATCTGGATAAATAATTAAATCGACTTACACCCCTAAAACCCGTCTCTTTGGATTCGGGTTTTTTCTTTTTAATACAATCATGAAGAAAATACTGAACCTAACTTATTGGCTTGTTATCCTTGGAATCGCCATATTATGTGGACTTATATTCTTTAATGTCGTTGATTTCGGCAATTTGTATGGTGCCTTTATTCATTTTTTTGGCGGACTTACAGTTATTGCACTTTTGTTGATACTTGCTCTCTTTATCAAATTCAGCAAAAGCGAAAAAACAAAACTGGTCATTCTGATAATTGGAAATACGATTGGATTTCTCGTGATAATAACTATCACTTATCTTTTTACAATAGGAAAAGGTCCTTACTGATTTATATAGTCCAAATCAACCCCACAATTCCTTCGCAACCCGAAAAGTGTTGGCGTGAGCATCAACGATAGCAGCAATTCGTTCGGAATAACCACCTCCCATCGAACAAACCACAGGAATCGCACGACGGTGTGAGGCTGATAGAACGATACGATCGCGTTCTTTGCATGCGTCATGACTAATGCCCAACCTGCCCAATTTATCACTGGCCAGAATATCGACTCCGCATTGGTAAAAAAGAAAATCAGGTTTAAATTTTTCAATCAACGGATCAATGGTTGATCGCAGAACATTCAGGTATTCAACATCTCCAATCCCATCAGGCAGACCAATATCCAAATCGCTTTCTTCCTTGTGCATCGGGTAGTTCTTTTCACCGTGAACAGAGAGTGTGAAAACCCTGTCTTCGTTTGCAAAAAGTTCTGCTGTTCCATTTCCCTGATGAACATCCAGATCGACAATCAGAATTTTTTTTGCTTTTCCTGAATGCAGCAACCAGTTTGCAGCAATGGCGTTATCGTTCAACAAACAGAATCCTTCTCCCCTATCGGAAAAAGCATGATGTGTTCCGCCTGCGGTATTGAGTGCTATACCATTCTGTAGTGCAAACTCAGCACATTTGCGGGTTCCCTCCATTATCATTAATTCACGCTGAATCAATGCTTCATTTAAAGGAAATCCCATTTTACGGATTTCGTTTTTATCCAGTCTTAGGTGAAGAAGTTTATCCAGGTATTCATCCTTATGGGTTAACCTGCAAACGGAAAGATCTATTGATTCAGGATAAAAAATATTCTCCTCACCAATGGTTCCTTCATAGAGCAATTGCTGAGGCAACAACGCATATTTTTCCATAGGAAAACGATGTCCTTCCGGAAGAGCCTGCACGTATTCTTTGCGCCATGCTACCTTAATCATACCATGCATTCATTGATTCTCTGCAATCACGGATCAGGGAGTAATGATCAGCGTGTCGTAACTTGGAGAATAACCACCCCAGATTCCGAGTCCACCCGTTATATTGCTTCTAAGCGGAGCAGGTGCGGCAAAGGGATTTCCATTGCTGGCGAGTTGTGTATCGAAGCTTCTCCAAAATTGAAAATGCGCCATATCAATCGTGCAGAATTTTGCAATGACAGTATCTCCTACCTTAAAATAACCACGCTCACCTTCTACCTCTGGCGTTGGAGCGAAATCATTATCACCACGGGGAACACCAAAATTAAAACTGGTTCCGTTAATGAACTTATCATCAAAAGATGATCCGTAGGGAGCAATAAAACCATTATCCTTACCCTGACGTTGTGCAAACCAGCGGTAGGCATTTCCGAGTGTATCAGGATCAGTAAGCCGCGCCCAGATAAAGCCTAAAGTATCCCCTCTTTCCGGTTGGAACCATAAACTATCAAGCGCTACGGGCTGAGGAATTTTCGTAACTGCACTCAATTGTTCACCTTCTGTAGTGGCAATATTGAGGTAATAATTCTTTCCCACTACTCCGAAAATGTTGGCGTCAAAACTGGTATAAACACAATAATTCACGCTTGCCAATGTGATCGAATCCAAACCAAGAAACTGACCAACCACCGGCAATAATGAATCGGGAATACTGTTGCTGCATAACTCAAACAACAGCGCAGAATAATTGTCGGTCGAAACAGTTATGCTTGCATTATGAATAAATAATTCTTCGAAACTTGAAAAGTTGGACGAACCAAAATAAGGTTGTGCGCGGGTGAAAATAATGATTGGCGGTGCTCCCGGTTCGATCCAGCCATAGACTGCAGGCTGACGCGTACCTCCGGGAATTTCAATATCCACATCGCGTTCACAAGCTACCAACACCAGCAGAATTAGCGGGAAGAGAAACAGTATTGTTTTTTTCGGAGCCATAATCAAAAACTAAAATTCCAGGTGACAGAAGGAAGAATTGGAAAGAGCGAAACCTGTTTTGCCTTAATGGTAAGTGTTCCGTCAATCGGACTTCCTGAAATATCTACATAGAGGAAATAAGGATTCAAGCGGCTGTACACATTGTAAATTGAAAAATTCCAGCTCGATTTAAATTTCTTGGTTTCTTTTCCTTTGCGGGTTGCACTCAGATCAAGACGGTGATAAGCCGGCATCCGAAGTGAATTTCGGGGAGCAAACTCGAATACCACTTGATCCTGTACCATGTACCAGGAATAAGGAAGCGTAATTGCATTTCCCTGCGCATAGACAAACACAGCGCCGAATGTCCATTTTTTATTTGGCTCATAAACCAATGCAAGACTTACATCGTTTCTTCGATCAAACTTTGCATAAAACCATTCACCGCTATTGAGATCATCAAATCTCCGTTTGGTCCAGCTTAAGGTATATCCCACCCAACCGTTGAATTTTCCGGAGCGCTTTTTCAGAAAAAATTCTGCACCGTAAGCCCAACCGTAACCAAATACAAAATTATTATCGGGATTATCCTTTACATCATCATCCGGCTGTGCACCTTCGCGGTATTCCACTTGGTTTTGCATAGTTTTATAATACACTTCCACTGAAGTTTCATAGGCATCCTTTTTCAAATTCCTGAAATAACCGATACTGTACTGGTTTCCGATCTGGGGATTGACACGATCGGTAGATGGAACCCAAACATCTGTTGGAAGTGACACTGCTGATAAAGATGCAAGGTGAATGAATTGAAGATTCCGGGTATATGCAGCCTTAAGTGAAGAAACTTTATTCAATGTATAGCGCATCGATAATCTCGGTTCCGGACCGTGGTACAGCTTAACACTTTCGCCGGAAGAATACTGTATTGTATCGATGGTTGTTCCCAGTGTTGGATCCTTAACATAACGCTTAAATGGTCCAACCTGATTAAATGCGGAATAACGTAAGCCTGCACTGATTCTGATCTCCTCAGTAAGATCGAAATCATCGTTAAAATAAATTGCAGCTTCGTGGGCAAACAATTTTACACGATCTCCGGTATCGAATTCAAGATCTCCCTGACGTGCTGTTGCAGAGGAAGGAATGAAGGTGTGGTAGGTATAAAACGCTCCAAACTTGATATTGTGTCGCGGATTGGGTAAGTAGAAAAAATCCAGCTTTCCATTCCAATCCTGAATACCGGAAAAAATTGCGAATTCAAAATCATCCTGACTTGCGGCAAACTGAAAATCGTATTTGCTGTAAATAGCGGAAACATTCATAAACAATTTCGAATTGAAGAGGTGGTTCCATCGAACCGTTGCAGTCGCATTTCCCCAAGGAATACGAACCCCAAAACCGGCATCTTTATTTCCGAAATCAAACACATCCTTCCCAAAATAACCACTGAAAAACAACCTGTCCTTATCGTTGAAACGGTAATTAAACTTGGCATTCAAATCATAAAAATAATATCCTGTACCTCTGAAAGGAGAGCTCTCTTTAATGAATGGTTTCATGAGCACATCAATATAGGTTCTGCGACCTGAAATCATAAATGAGCTGGTGTCTTTTTTTATTGGACCCTGAACAGTAAGTCGTGATGAAATAAGTCCGATTCCACCATCTACTTTTATTTCCTTACTATTGCCTTCTTTCATGGAAACCTCCACCACCGAGGCAAGGCGTCCCCCGAAATTTGCGGGCATGGAACCTTTGTACAACTCTACATTGCGAACTGCATCCGCATTAAAAACAGAAAAGAATCCGAACAGGTGGGATGCATTGTACACCACTGCTTCATCCAGAAGAATCAGGTTTTGGTCAGGACCACCACCTCGAACATAGAAACCCGAATTTCCTTCGCCGGCTGCTTGTACACCCGGAAGCAATTGAATCGTTTTCATGATGTCTACTTCTCCCATGAAAGCCGGAAGTGTTTTAATTTTTTCCACATCCAATCCAACCCTACCCATATCGGTACTGTTCGTGTTCTCCTTTGCTCCATCGGCAACAACTTCAATCTCATCAATCTGGTACGAATCCGGATTCAACTGGACATTAAGCGTTGTGTTTCCGTTGAGCTCGACATCTTTTGTCAGATCCTGGTAACCGATAAATGAAAATTTGAGTTTGTACTTTCCTTTAGGAAGCGTGATCGAGTAAAAACCATATCCGTTGGTTGTAGTACCCTTTTGGGTTTCGATAACGTACACATTGGCAGCCATCATGTATTCGCCGGTAGCACCGTCTTTAACGTATCCGGAAACAGTGAATTTCTCCTGCGAAAATGACGGAATTGATAGAAGCTGGAAAAACGATACGACGAGAAATGCAATTCGACTACGGTGCATGGTTTCAGGATTCGGGTGCAAAACTTATTAAAAAATGACAAGTACCCAAGGAAAAAACAAATTATCGGATGAATTGTTTGTTAAAGGTGAAAAGAAACATCAAAAAGGTTAAATGTTCATTACGAATTTTCTAAAGAAGACGGTCAACAAAAGCGAAAAAACAAGCCATTTCCTGATATGACCATACAGCAGCACAGAAAAAGTTGTCCACAGTACTCATCCTAATGGCTTTTTTAAGGTAAATAACCCAAATACCTGCTAATTTTGCAGCTTTCCCGAAAGTACCCTATGTCAGCCACCAAAGAAAAAGTCTCCGTTAAGTCACATATCCTCATTGAAGGAGCTCGCGTACACAACCTGAAAAATGTGAGTGTTGCCATTCCCCGCAACAAACTGGTTGTGGTAACGGGTTTATCCGGTTCGGGCAAATCATCGTTGGCTTTTGACACCCTTTACGCAGAAGGTCAGCGAAGGTATGTTGAGAGCCTTTCTGCATACGCACGACAGTTTCTGGGCAGGCTCGACAAACCCGAAGTTGATCACATTAGAGGAATTTCACCTGCTGTAGCAATTGAACAAAAGGTAATCAGCAGAAATCCCCGTTCTACTGTTGGTACAGTTACGGAGATCTACGATTACATGAAACTCCTTTTTGCACGCGTTGGAAAAACCTATTCGCCGGTTAGCGGAAAGGAAGTCAAGCGCGAACGAACAGCGGATGTAGTCAATTACATTCAGCAACTCAGCAAGGGGACACGTGTGATTTTGTTTGCTCCCTTCATTCGCAAAAATGACAGAACACACCAAAAACAGCTTGAATTACTCCAACAACAAGGATTTACCAGAATAGAGCTTAACGGACAAATCCTCACTATTGAAGATGCTCTTTCCAAGAAATTTAAAAATGCCGATAAGATTTATGTGATGATCGACCGTTTTGTTGCAGAAGCAGGTAACGAAGAAAACGAAAGTCGCATTGCCGATTCTGTTGAAACTGCATTTTTTGAAGGTGAAGGAGAATGTGTGGTTGAAGTGCAGGATGAAAAGAAAACCCGCAGATTCTTCAGCAATAAGTTTGAAGCGGATGGGGTTTTGTTTGAGGAACCCAGTGTCCACTTTTTTACGTTTAACAATCCCATTGGAGCCTGCAAAACCTGCGAAGGGTTTGGAAGTGTAATTGGTATTGATCCTGATCTGGTGCTTCCCAACAAATCGCTTTCCGTTTTCGAGGATGCAGTAGCCTGCTGGAAAGGCGAAACGATGGGAGAATGGAAAAAACAACTGATCAAAACTGCAGATAAATTCAATTTCCCTATTCACAAACCGGTCGGACAACTAACCAAAGAACAAATGAATGTACTTTGGAAGGGAAATAAACATTTCGACGGACTGGATGAATTTTTCCGTCACCTCGAAAGCAATATGTACAAAATCCAGTACAGAGTCATGCTTAGTCGTTACCGCGGTAAAACGGATTGTCCGGATTGCATGGGAACACGATTGCGAAAAGATGCCCAGTACGTAAAAGTTGGCGGAAGATCCATTACAGAATTACTATTTGAACCGATAAGTCGTCTTGGTGGTTTTTTCGAAGGAATGAAGCTCAATCAACACGAAGAAAAAATTGCAAAACGGATCTTAATTGAAATCAGGAGCCGCTTACAATTCCTCCACGATGTTGGATTAGGATACCTCACATTAAACCGAAACGCCAACACACTTTCAGGGGGAGAATCCCAAAGGATAAATCTTGCCACATCATTAGGCAGCAGCCTGGTCGGATCGATGTATATTCTGGATGAACCTTCAATCGGATTGCATCCACGAGACACGCAACGTCTGATCAAAGTTTTGAAATCGCTGCGTGATATTGGCAATACGGTGATTGTTGTTGAACATGACGAAGAAGTGATGCGCACTGCCGATGAAATAGTGGATATGGGTCCGATGGCGGGATCGCTGGGTGGTGAAGTGGTATTTCAGGGTGATCACAACGACTTGCTCACTGCAGGAAAAAGCATGACTGCTGCATATCTCACAGGCAAGGAAGTAATTCCTGTACCAGAAAAGCGCCGCAAATGGAAAGATTATATCGAGCTTAAAGGAGTTAGGGAAAACAATCTGAAAGGTGTAGATGTGAAACTCCCCATAGGAGTATTAACGGTTGTAACCGGGGTAAGCGGATCCGGAAAATCATCCCTTATCAAACGCGTACTTCATCCTGCATTGACCAAACACTTTGGCGGATATGGCGATAAATCCGGCATGTTTGACGGCATGAGCGGATCGTTCCGGCAGTTACAGGCGGTAGAATTTATTGATCAGAATCCGATTGGAAAATCATCAAGAAGCAATCCTGTTACCTACGTAAAAGCATTTGATGAAATCAGGAATTTGTATTCTGTTCAGCAGGCATCGAAGGTAAAGGGATTCAAACCATCACATTTTTCATTTAACGTAGATGGTGGTCGCTGCGAAATGTGCGAAGGAGAAGGGTCAATTACTGTTGAAATGCAATTCATGGCCGACGTACATCTGCAGTGTGAAGAATGCAAGGGCAAACGTTACCGCGACGAAGTACTTGAAGTGCAGTTTCATGAAAAGAGTATTTTCGATATTCTTGAATTGACGGTAGATGATGCCATCACCTTCTTTAAAAAACACAGTAAAGGAAAAGGAGATCATGAATCAAAAATAGTAGCCCGACTGCAACCGCTGCAGGAAGTAGGATTGGGATATGTAAAACTTGGGCAATCATCCAGTACCCTATCCGGTGGTGAAGCGCAACGCATTAAACTGGCTTCTTTTCTCGGTAACGAAAAAAACGATTCAACTACTTTGTTCATTTTTGATGAACCAACAACGGGACTGCATTTTCACGATATCAAGAAATTATTACACGCCCTTAATGCACTCATCGATAGGGGGCACAGCGTGCTGATAATTGAGCACAATGCCGATGTGATAAAATGTGCCGATTGGATCGTCGATCTGGGTCCGGAAGGCGGTGAAGATGGAGGTGAGATTGTTTTTGAAGGTGTGCCGGAGGATATCATCAAGAACAAACGCTCGTATACCGGAAAGCATTTAAAAGGCAAACTCTAATACGATCATTTCATTTCAACATTGGTTCATCATGAAAAATGCACGTTTATTTCTTCTGATATTTTTGGTTGCTCCACTGATTTCCGGAGCAAAACCAAAATTTGTTGAGAGTGAGTTGCAACTGAACACCGGCACCGGAATTTTAAATGGTACCCTTTGTGTACCCAAAGCAAAAAAAGCGATTCCGGTTGCACTGATCATTGCAGGAAGCGGTCCCACCGACAGGAATGGAAACAATCCGGTGATGAAAAATGATGCGCTAAAAAAAATAGCACATGGACTCGCTGCTAAGGGAATTGCCTCCCTGCGATACGACAAACGAGGAATTGCAGCCAGCGCAGCAGCAATGAAATCCGAGGAAGAATTACTCTTCAGTCATTATGCAGATGACGCAAAAGGATGGATAAATCTTTTAAAATCAGATCAGCGATTTGGGTCGCTTACCATCATTGGTCACAGCGAAGGTTCTCTGGTAGGTATGTTGGCCGCAGAGAAAGCAGATCGCTTTATTTCGCTTGCAGGAGCCGGTCGTCCGATTGATGTTGTGCTTCGAGAACAACTTTCAAGTTTACCGGATGAATTGCGCGGACTATCGAATAAATACCTCGACAGTTTAAAAGCAGGTAGAAGAATCGCCAATCCGGATCAGCGATTGATGATGTTGTTTCGTCCTTCGGTGCAACCCTACATGATTTCCTGGTTGAAACATGATCCGGCAGAAATCATTTCGAGAATGCAGATTCCCGTAATGATTGTTCAAGGCACAAAAGATGTACAGGTCGCAGTTACAGATGCGCAATTATTGTATGCCGCGCAACCCAAAGCAAGGTATCTGCTGATTGAAAAGATGAATCACGTTTTGCGCACCATTGAAGGGGATGCGGATCAAAACCTGGCTTCCTATTCCGATGACCGACTCCCATTATCCAAACCACTTCTACCGGGAATGACCGGATTTATTTTGGGTAAATAATTGATTTTTAAACCCTCAGCCCTGTTCTGTAATTCTTCCATTGTTCTTCTAATTTGGAGCCGTTGGGTTTTCAAAAAAAGAAATCCCCGATTCACCAGAAAAAAATTGTGGTATATTTATTGGTGACTCCGGTATATGGCCAGCCATCAGCATAAGTTACAACATCTCTTTTTAAGAGCAGGATTTGGTGAAACACCACCTGCCATTGCGCGGCTTAAAGATACTTCCCTGGGCTCTGTTGTTGAACAACTGTTCAATGATTCCAAAAGCTGGAAAGACATTCATTACCTCCCCTACCCGATCAAGGAAAACAGAGAGAAAAAAGGAGTAAGTGCATCGCAGTTTCTTGGAATGATTTTAAAATCAAAACAAGATTCTGAAGAGCTGAATCAACAATGGTTGTTTAAGCTGACTCACACCAAGGCTGTATTAAGAGAGAAAATGGTCTTTTTCTGGCACAATCATTTTGCCACTTCAGTCCCATTTTCCTATTTAATGCAGGAGCAAAATAATACGTTACGGAAACATGCTTTAGGAAATTTCAGGGATTTACTTTTTGCAATTGCCAAAGACCCTGCAATGATTCTTTATCTGAACAATCAGGAAAATAAAAAGGATCATCCGAATGAGAATTTTGCCCGTGAGGTAATGGAATTATTTACGCTGGGGATTGGTCATTACACCGAGAAAGACATTCAGGAAGCAGCGCGGGCATTTACCGGCTGGACGATTGATGCACGCGGTGAATTTGTTTTCAGGGAAGGTATTCATGATAGCGGAGAAAAGATATTCCTTGGTAAAAAAGGAAATTTTAAAGGCGAGGACATCCTGAATATTTTGCTTGACAATAAACAAACAGCACGTTATATCGTTTATAAGATTTACAGAGAATTTGTCAATCCAAAACCCGATACTGAAATTATTGAACAGCTTGCAGCGCAATTTTTCAATTCCGGTTATAATATTGAGCAATTGATGAGAAGTATTTTCAATGCGGAGTGGTTTTATGCCGACCAAAATATCGGGGTTAAAATTGCCTCTCCTGTTGAATTAATTGTACGGTACAACAAACTCATCAAACTAAAATTCACAAAGCCAAAAGGTTTATTGCAATTGCAACATGCACTTGGTCAGGTTCTGTTTTTCCCTCCCAATGTAGCGGGTTGGAAGGGTCATGAAAAATGGATCGACAGCGCATCCTTGTTGCTTCGTTTAAATCTGCCTCAGTTTATTGTAAACGGAAGTGCTGTGGGATTAAAATCAAGACCTGCATTTGAAGAAGCACCGGAAGATGGTCCTGCTGAAATAAAAAACCAGAAAGTAGAATCCGATTGGGGATCTTTCATTCATTTTTTCAGAGATAAAAAAGGCGATGTACTCATTGAATCTATGCTATCACATCTGATTCAAAGTTCTGCTGCAAGAATTCCAGTGGAGAAATTGCGCAGCGTTAATTCTGAAAATACAGATAACCAAATTGTGCAACTGGCAGCACAGATCATGTCATTACCCGAATTTCAACTCATTTGATATGGCCATTAACAGAAGGACATTTATTCGTTATTCCGCCCTTACCAGTGCCTCATTAATGGTACCTGAATTTTTGCGTGCGGCAGGAAATGTATTTAATCAGGAATCCTATAAGGGAAAAATTCTGGTAGTGATTCAATTATCGGGTGGTAACGATGGCCTGAATTGTGTAGTACCCGTGCGAAACGACATCTATTACAAAGCGCGTCCCGGCATTTCTCTAAAACGAGATGAAACTATCTTACTGAATGATGAAACCGGGCTTCATCCACATTTGCGTTCGCTTGCTGATCTTTTTAATAATGGAGAACTGAGTATTGTGAATGGTGTTGGTTATCCCCATCCTAACCGCTCACATTTCCGCAGCACGGATATCTGGCAATCGGCAAGTGATGAAGACAAGGTAATCAGTACCGGATGGCTCGGTAGAACCCTGGATCTTGTTGCAGACAATCACTCAAAACCTCATAGTGCAGTTGAAATCGACGATACGCTCAGTATGGCTATGCGCGGAGAAGAAAAATCAGGCTTTGCATTTCGTGATCCAAAAATCTTAAAACTCACACACGCCAATCCAACCCTGCATCACCTTGCCTCATCGTATCATATGCACGAAGATCATCCAACAGTGGAGTTCCTGCATAAAACACTGGCAGATACCATGCAGTCGGCAGAATACCTCTACGAAAAGGCAACTGTTCGTCCGCTAAAAACCATTTACCCTTTCCATGAATTTGGGAAACGAATGAAAACAGTTGCTGAACTGATTTGTGCAGGCTCTGAAACAATGATTTATTATGTTTCACTTCCCGGATTTGATACGCACGTGATGCAGAATGGACAACAAGGCCGCGTGTTAAAGGTGTACAGCGAATCCATGAAAGCCTTTAGCGAGGATTTGAAATCAGCAGGGCGATTTGACGATACGGTGATCCTTACTTTTTCTGAATTCGGAAGAAGAGTTGAACAAAATGCAAGTAAGGGAACGGACCATGGTGCTGCTAATAATGTTTTTATTGCCGGTGGTAAGCTTGCCAAATCCGGATTATACAATCCACTTTCCGATCTAAGCAAACTCGATGATGGTGATATCATTCATACTGTTGATTTTCGCAGCGTATACAGCACCATTCTGGATCGCTTTTTACAGGTTGATCCAACCAAAGTTATTGATGGGCAATTTGAGCGATTAAACTTTTTGTAAATGAAAAGATGGCATATAATAGCATTATTGTTTTTCGTTTCATTTCAGCTCCAGGCACAGGAAAAAGAAAAGATCCGTAATCCACATCCAACCGGAAGATGGTACGGAATTTCCACATTCGACATGCTTTTGAGTAACGGAGAATTCATAAGCAATGGAGTAAAATGGACGCCCAAAACCCGTTTTATTCCATTCTTCAACCTTCAATCGCAAACACATTATAACGGGAAACATATCGGAGTATTTACCGGAATGGGAATCCGCAACATAGGGTTTCACCATTTTTTAGAACGCGACAGTGCTGAAACGATCTACCTCAAACAACGAGCCTATTCGGTCAATATTCCTGCTGGACTAAAATTCGGAAATCTTGTACGAGGAAATTATATTGCATTAGGTTCTGAAGCCCATTATTTATTCCACTACAAAAGCAAATTAAAAGAAGGCAATAAAACCAGCCGTGAGAGAGAATGGTTTTCATCTAAAATAAATCCCTTTTCAGTATCCGTATTTGCTGATTTACGATTTAAGTCAGGTAGTTATTTCAAAGTCAATTTTTTCCTTTTTGACTTTTTAAGATCAAGTACGTACAATAGAATCTTGCCGCTATCAGGTGAATCCATTAATTTTTCTCCGGAAAAAAGCACTCTAATCTATTTCAGTTTCGGAACTGCATTAAAAGTAAAAAAGAAACAGCCGCTTACTTTGAAGGACGTATAAACCAATCTTTCACTTTTTCAATCTGTGCTGAAGCCCAAAACCAATCACCATTGAATCGTGGGTAATCCAAACGATATTATCACTTGTTGAACTGGATGCCCAATACCCAAAAGTCAATTCGAGTTTGTCGCTCTCTGTCAGTAAATAATTAACTCCACTGGAAGCCCTAAAATCCCAACCTGTACGATTATCTGAAAATGTGGAATGGATGAAAGGCACATTATTAACTTCAGGCCACAATGCAAAACCGGATGCTTACTGAATTGAAAAATGGAGTCGTGCGAAAGCAGAAAATCCTGCGTTAAGTCGCCCGTTAACATGGTGCATGATCCGGATATTATCCTGTGTATTAGGTTGTCCCCACATACTCATCCATTCAAGTACAAAGAAAAATTCCGATGAAAATGATAGTCGGAATAAATTGAGGCACCAACTGAATACTTCGCTTTAGTAAATACATTATCGACATTAAACAATCCAAAAGCACCGCCGTACATATTCGCTCCTACCCACAATATTTGAATAGTTTGTGATTCTTTGCTGGAATCAAATTTCACTTCTGCATGATCTTCGCTTGTCTTGATGCTTTTCTCTACCATCTCGTATCCTGATCTGTAAACACGAATGGAAACCGAATCACAGGACTGATTTTCAAGTAGCAAACCCGACATTTCAGTTCTGGTTTTTCCTTTGAACTGTCCATCGGCATAGACATAAAATCCTTCAGGACAATAAACCTGAATGGAACAATTTTGTGCTCGACTTGTTAAACCCGATGAAACACAAAAAAGTAAAAAGAAAATAAATCCCGCATCGCTTATCATTAAACGCGACAAATATCACTGAATAACATCCTCTTGATAAAACTGCTAAACCGATATTCAAGAAGAAATAGTCTAAATAACTTTTTCAAAAAACACTAAAAAAAATCTTCCACCACAGTTGTGATGGAAGATCTCTGTGATTAAAACTTATTATTGTTTTACTACCCTGAAACTTGCTTTTTGCCCGCTTGGAAGTGAACACTCAATAAAATACAAACCGGGTTCACCGTTAATGAAAACCGTGGTAAGATTGCTTCCATTAACAGTTGAAGTGGACACAACCTGTCCCACAACATTTAGAATGCGAATGGAAATATTCTCAGCGGCGGCGTTAAATCGAATATTTAATTCGCCGGTAGTTGGATTGGGGAAATAGTCAATACTCCGGGCAAAGGAAGTTTTATCCAATCCAATTGTTGTCACATTAAAACAAGCTGAAAGATCGGTACAACCATTCTGCGTAACCTGAACTGCATAGCTTCCATTGGTAATCGGAGAAAAACTTTGAGCAGTTGCACCCGGTACAGGCTGATTGCTGTTATTGCAATCGACCCATTGAAAACTTGCTCCGGTTGCGTTTGCAGTTAGTGTGTTTCCAACCTGAGATACGTTCGTATTCGCATTGTTAATAGTTAGATTTAATGTTGCTGTAGAGTCGCATCCCTGAGAATTGGTTGTAACATAGGTATACGTACCGGAAGTTGTATAGGTATTTCCATTCCATAGGTAACTGACACATGCTGTTTGCGCGGTTGTACTTGTGCTGGGATTATTAATCGTTAAATTCAGCGTAGCTGTAGAATCGCAGCCGCCCGCATTGGTCGTTAAAAAGGTATAGTTTCCGCTTGCAGTATAGGTGTTTCCATTCCAAACATAGCTGGAGCAGGCCGTATGAACCGTAGAACTGAATGTTGGCGTACATGCTGTTCCGCTTCCTGTAATAACAATATCATCCAATGCAAAAGCAGGATCTGCTGCAGAAGATGTTGTTGCGTTTACAAAGCGAAATCCAAAACGTAAAGTAGATTGATTGGCAAATGCAGGTATTGAAATAGTTTGTTGAGTCCAGGCTGATTGTCCGAAATACTGAGAAATCGGAGTCGTTACCAATGTCCATGATGAACCACCATTCGTGCTGTAGTAAACCTCACCATAACTTTGTGCACCACCAGCACAAAGCCACCAGAAATTTAGTGTTACCGTAGATTGTCCAATCGTTGAAATATCGGATGACATTCTTGTAAAATAATTTTCACTAAATGAACATAGTCCATCAGCTGCCATAAATGATGCACAATGAATTCCAGATGAAGCTGCTGCTACACTGTTAATATGCATATATCCGCTATTGGGACTTCCTGTAATACCACCTGGTTGGTTGGGTGTAGCAGGAACTGAAAATGGTAAAGGAAATCCAAAACAAACAAAAGAACCGCTTCCACCTGCATAGGCAGAATTTACTACCCATGAATTATACACACCTGCAGCAATTGATGATTGATCGGATGTATTAAGCGTAAATCCACCGGGACCTCCGGAATTAAAATTCTCACTAAACAGGGTGGTCTGCGCAGAAACCGGTGCTACAAGGAAAATAAGCGCTGAACTGAAACAAAGTAAATGTTTAATCATCTCTATTGGTTTTGGTTGGTAAATGGACTTGCTACCAAATATAACCAAACAATTCTGCAATTCCAATATCACGGAATGAGATGAAAACCACTCTATTAGTTAAAGCTACTAACTCTTAAGGGCAGCGTTCCCTGATATGAATTTGTGATTGTACCTAAACAAGTGAATTTTCCACACTCCACTTTCTTTGGTGAGATGAATATCATAGCTACCGTTCAATGAACGTGTATTGTTTCCGGAAGGCAATTGCTTGAAGTGAGTCTCCGAACAATAAAAATGTGCGGTTGCTCTTTCGTTCTGAACAAACACTGTAAGGTTGGTTATCTGGTGCTGCAAATGCTGTACTTCAGATAATGAATTACTCCATAAAGTGGCAATCTGTTCTGGACGCAAATGGTGTTTCTCTCCACCAATCAATGACGTAATATCAAATTCAACCCGCGGAGAAAAACATTCCTGTAGCGACGACCATTCTCTATTGTCGAGTGCATAGAACAATTGATTAACCACAAGTCCAACAGCCTCGCGGTCCAGCATATATACAAAGGGATCCATAATTCTAAACTAATGATTTTTTTAAAATGGAGTTAAATGGTTTGCCGGATAGGTGGGCAAATCGAATCCACCCTAAAGCTTGGCATAACCTGGAAGACATGAAGATATCTGCTTAAAATACGGTAATCAACGTATGTTGGAGGCCAGCAGGACTAACCATTTTTGTTAAACCAAACAAACCCTCATGAAAAACGGATCCAAAAAAATTATCCTGCTGACATTACTGATATTTTGCGCAGGATTGGTTCAGGCACAAATGCCTTACAGCGTCTTTAAACAACGCTATTCACCCCACAACAACACGATTCTTGACTCAAAGAATGACGGGGTAAAAACAGCAAATGGCCTAAGTTCAAAGGAACTGGCAGGATATCTCGATACTTATGTTGTGCAGGAAGAAAAACAGGTTTTCATGGCCATTGTTTCCTCTATCCGTCGCGAACATTGCGGAATGACGATCGGTTATATGGAACCGGCTAAAGCAATTCGCGGATTGAACTGGTTAAAAGATGAATGGGTGCGCGAATTAATGTGGTACACCAGTGAAGAAACCTATAACAAACTTGCGCCTTATTTAACTGCAATTACAGGTTGGAACGGCGTTATGGAAGGAACAACCTATTCCAAGGTAAAACCATTTGGTCCACTGTACGCAGGCGTTGGCTATAATATTGGATTTACCGGTTACCGTGGAATCAACGAATTTCTGGAATCATATGACAATAATGTTCCTAAAACTGCACCCAATGGATCAAGCTATCCGATGGATGATCCAATGGGCAAAATGCGCTGGGCAAAAGGATTTGCGGCCTCTGCAGGTTTAGCATTGGGGAAATCAAGTGGTCTTGATATTACATTTTCACGACGTTCTACGGTTGCAGATGCTGTGTTTGGTCCTTTTACCAGAGAGATCAAATATGCAGGAAACTTTATTGGACTGGGAATAATGAAATACCAGCGCAAAAAGAAATGGGATGTGTACACGAGTTGGGGTCCAACAGTTACTATGGGTTCTTTAACAACAAGAATTATTAACGATGGTGCAAAGGCAGATTGGTCAAAAGTTGAGGGCAAATATTTTTCAGCGGGAATAATGTACCGACTCAATTATCAGCGCCTGCTTACAGATAAACTTCCTTTGATGATTAATATAAGTCCTTATATCAATATGAATCTGATCAAGCAGGATTTCAACGGACTTACTACTGTAATGCCTGGAAACTTTAGTGGAGAAACAAAAGACCTTATGAGTGGAGTTTCAACTGCAGGAATTGAAGTAGGTCTTGCATGGAATTTCAGAATGAAGAAAAAGCCACAGCCTATTCAGGAAAATTATCTTGCTAAGCGTTCTCCTTACATGAATACAATTTTTGATGAACTCAATCCAATCGTTTCACCGGACGGACGTACACTTTATTTTTCAAGAAATAATGATGTAAGAAACACCAACGGAATTGACGATTCGCAGGATATGTGGAGAGCTGATGTGTCAGGCGGAACAGACAGTGCAAAAGCGGTACACTTATCTACACCTTTCAATCAGCTAAAGTACAATTACATGGCGGGTATTACTCCCGATGAAAACACCATTATGATTTCAGGTGCTTTTGTAAATGGAAAAATGGAAGGCAAAGGTTATTCATTAACACACCGTACCCGCGATGGATGGTCTGAACCGAAGAAAATGCAAATTGAAGGATTTGGCGAACTTGTAAAAGGTGCTTATGCCGGTGCATTCCTTTCAAACGATGGTCAACATCTTGTTCAGTATTTTTCTGAAACTACAGGAACAGAAAGTTATGATTTGTATGTGTCGCATCTTAAGGAAGACGGAACATGGACTCGTCCGCAAAAACTCGGTAATTTGAATACCAAAAACAACGAAATGTCTCCTTTCCTTGCATCAGACGGAGTGACCTTGTATTTCTCTTCTGATCGTTCAGGTGGATTGGGAAGCAATGATATTTATGTGACCAAGCGTCTTGACGATACCTGGACCAACTGGTCGGAACCCAAGAACATGGGATCGGATGTGAATTCTGATAAATGGGATGCCTATTATACCATTGATGCGCAAGGAAAATATGCTTACATGGTTTCCTACAAAAATGCAGGCATGGGTTCTGATATTGTGCGCATCAAATTAAAAGAAGATGTTCAGCCTGATCCGGTAGTACTTGTAAAAGGACGTGTATTAAATGCAAAAACAAAAGAACCACTTGAAGCAAGTGTTGCTTACAATTCATTGAACGGTAAAACGCAAAATGGTATTGCACGGACCAATCCAGCAACCGGCGAATACAAAATTGTTTTGCCTTATGGTTCAGAATATTCATTCTTAGGGGAAGCGAAAAACTTTGTAGCTCAGTCGAACAACCTTGATTTGAATCAGAAAGGCCAGTATCGCGAGATTGAGATGGATATTTACCTCTACCCGATTGAAGTTGGTTCTACAGTACGTTTGAACAACATTTTCTTTGAGACAGGTAAAGCAACTCTCACTGAAAAATCAACCGCAGAACTTGACCGTTTGGTAAAAATCCTGAATGAAAATCCAAATGTGGAAATTGAAATTGGTGGGCATACCGACAATGTTGGTGCTGCAGCATTCAACAAGCAACTTTCTGCTGAGCGTGCAGCTGCAGTTGTGACCTACCTGGTTTCTAAAGGCGTAAATAAATCGCGACTAAAATCTGTCGGTTACGGAATGGATCGTCCGGCCGGAGAAAACAACACTGAAGAGGGTCGTGCCTATAATCGTCGTGTTGAATTCACAATTACCAAAAACTAGTCAATAACATCAAATGAGGAAAGAAGTCCCTCGTCGGAAACGGCGGGGGATTTTTTTTGTCACTATACAAAACCCTGAAGAAAAGAAAGAGTCAACACTACATCAAATCAGTCAGAACGCTTTGCTGAATAGTTTTCAGAAGAAGGTTTACCCTGAATATTCATGAGCATTACCACTATCATTCCCAGGAACGGAAGAGCGGGAACTTTGTAACGAACAATTGCCCCCATTACCGGAGTAACCCATCCGATTAAAACGAATAATCCGACTACAAACAACAAAAAGAAAACAATCAGATTCAATTGGTCTTTGTTTGGTTTCTGAAAGCGAAAAACAACTAAAACCATCGCAACGAGAAGAATTGCATTCTCAGCTGAGGCAATCAGTAGAAACGGAGAAAAGGATTCACCTGGAAATGGTCGTAACAAAACATTTGTAAAAGCCAGTGGCGCTGCTTTAATAAAACTTAAAAAATCCGGATCCAAGGGCACGGTATATAACATACTTCCCGAATTCATTGCCTGAGAAAGTCGAATAAAATCCTGCTGCTTCTGAACCAGAATTTCGAGCATGTGCCAGGATGGAAATAACTTCTCAAAGTAAACCCAGCCAAACAAACACACCAATACTACAAGTCCGTACTTCAAAAAAAGTAATTGGACAGAAGTTTTCCTGACAAAAACAAAACCGATAATTCCTGGCAACAAGGCCATCAGCACATAGACCTTCAAATAAAGCAACAAAAGTATTCCCGTTAAAAGTGCTAAATAAATGCTCCACTTTTTCCAATCTCCATTTAACAAAAACATTATCGAATACAGAAGTAATCCTAATCCGAACATCAAATAAGATTCCTTTAACACTCCGGATGCCCAAAACAGAACCGATGGCAATAAGAAAATTGCGTAAGCCATCCACTTTTCCTTTCCGGTAAAAAAAGATTTAAACGCCTTGTACAAAGCCACTAATCCGGTTAATGACAAAAAACAGGAAAACAAGGTATGTACATGAAAAGATCCAAACGAAAATATTCGCAAGACAGCATTGATTCGGATTATAGTATGACTATCGTTGTAAATATTGCTTTCGTATTTCCGAAACCAATTGTTCATGTGGTTATAATACTGCTCATTGAAATAATTGTTGTCGTTTTCGTACCCAAACAACATTCTGAAAAAATCTCCCGGCTTATGGAATAGCGCATCTGTCATAAGTGCGCTATCGTCAAAATATTTATAGATATCTGCATTCGCGCGATCGGTATAGTAGAATGTATAAATAATAGTGAGAAAGAAACCGGCCACTACTTTTAAAAGAAAAACATAAGTAATAAACCGGGGTTGCAATTCCTGAATTCGAAAAAACGAATGACTACGGATCAGCCATAGCATCAGGAAAAGCCAGACAGAAACCAGTAAAGCATCGGATATACTGAAAAAACTCATTGATGAAAGATAATGAATTTAGGAAACGACCTCATTCTCTTTTTTTTTTTAAGATTTCACTAATGCATTTACTACAACAGATATTACAACAATAAACATTCCGATAAGACTCATAAAAGTAAAGGTCTCATCAAAAAACAAATATCCCAATAGCAGTGCATACACTGTTCCAAGATATTTAAAGGGGGTTATTACAGCAGCCTTTTCAGCATGTAATGCCATGGTCATAAACACCTGCGCAACCTGCGTGAAGAGTCCGATCAGCAATAAATACACCCAATCGACACCTTGAGGTTGAACCCATTCATTCATTGCCCAGATACCGGTAATTGGGGCGGCAATAAGTGGAAATGCCATTACAACGGTATACGGGTGATCGGTATCGCGGCATTTTATGATTGCATTATAGGCAACTGCAGATAAAAATGCCGACAAAACACCCAACCAAAGAAAAGTCCAGTTCGGTTTTTCCTGATAACCTTCCATCATCAGCAAACCGGCAAACGAAACAACAAAGAATACCCAACGAATTGGTTTCACTTTTTCGCCCACTAAAAACATAGCAATAACCACAGTAAAAACCGGAGACAAATACTGTACGGTGGTGGCCGTAGCCATTGGCAATTCTTTCAAGGTGTAAAAAAACAGTATCAATGCCGAAGCCCCAAACACACCGCGAACAAGCAACCAAAAATGATTATTTCCGAAAAAGGGTAAACCTTTATGAATAACCATACCTGCAGTTAACACAAGCGTGATAAGGCTGCGAAAAAAAACTATTTCAGACGTTGGAATATGATCGAGAAACTTAACCAGAAAATTGACCACAGCAAATCCCGCAGTTGCAGTTAGCATGTACAAAATTCCCGGTCTGATCACATGCAAATGTATTATTTCGAAACACATCTGGACAAGGATCACCTGTGCCTACTTGGTTTTCAATACCATTTTACAATACTCAAAGGGGAATGATCTCAGGCTAAAGCATTATTCTGTAACCATTTCTAATGCTATAAGCAGAAGCTCTATCAAAAACCCCAGGCTGAAGCATTATGCCATTATCGTTACTTCCAGTACTAGAATTACCCCTGACGAAAGCCATGTCTCACCTTTGATTCTTCCGCTATTAGCAGATTCACTATCAAAAACCCCAGGCTGAAGCATTATTCTATTATCGTTACTTCCAGTTCCAGAATTAACCCGGACGGAAAGCTTGTCTCATCTTTGATTCTTCAGCTATTAGCAGATGCACTATCAAAAACCCCAGGCTGAAGCATTATTCTATTATCGTTACTTCCAGTTCCAGAATTAACCCGGACGGAAAGCTTGTCTCATCTTTGATTCTTCCGCTATTAGCAGATGCACTATCAAAAACCCCAGGCTGAAGCCTGGGGTTACAAAATTAGGAAGCGGTAAAATCCTCGGGCTGAAGCCCGGGATTTTGAGTAGTTTTGGGTTATGTCTTCTTATCGCCGACTTTTTTTGGAGCACCTGGCTCAAACCTCAGATTTTCCGATGGCAGTAGAAATCGCCCGGGCAGAAGGGTGTTACATGTATGGTCCGGATGGTAAAAAATACCTTGATCTGATTGCCGGAATATCCGTCAGCAATCTCGGTCACGGGAATCCCGCTATTAAAAAAGCGATTAAAGAGCAGGTTGACACCAATATGCACCTGATGGTTTATGGGGAATTTGTGCAGGCATCACAAGTCAAATTAGCTACGGCTCTTCACAAAGCAACCCATCCTACGCTTACACAAACGTATTTCACCAATTCAGGAAGTGAAGCGATTGAAGGGGCAATGAAACTGGCAAAACGATTTACAGGAAGAGCGGAAATCGCTTGTATGCATAATGCCTATCATGGCAGCACACACGGTGCATTGAGCATGATTGGTGGAAGCGAAATGCAAAAAGGATTCCACCCATTATTACCCGGAATAAACAGACTTCATTTTAATCGGTTCGACGATTTGCATCTCATCACGCATGCAACAGCAGCCGTTTTTGTGGAACCTGTGCAGGGCGAAGCGGGTGTTCGTCCGGCTAACCCTTTCTGGCTAGAAGCTCTGCGTAAAAAATGTGATGAAACAGGAACCTTACTTGTGTTCGATGAAATTCAAACCGGATATGGTAGAACTGGGACTTTGTTTGCATTTCAGGAATACGGAATAATCCCGGATATTTTAGTCCTCGCAAAAGGCATGGGTGGAGGAATGCCTCTTGGTGCATTTATGGCAAGATCTGAAATAATGGATTGTTTACGGAGAGATCCAATCCTTGGTCACATTACCACTTTCGGAGGTCACCCCGTTTCGTGTGCAGCAAGTCTTGCAGCATTGGAAATTTTACTTCACTCAGATATCCTTCAACAGATTCCCGCTAAAGAAGAATTATTCCGCAGTTTACTTGTACATGAAAAAATACTTGAAGTCCGAGGAAAAGGCTTGATACTGGCAATGGAAATTGGTTCCTTCGACTATGTACAGGAAGTCATACACCGTTGCATTGAAGCAGGTTTGATCTCTGACTGGTTTTTGTTCTGCGATTCGGCATTGCGAATTGCTCCTCCGCTTACAATTACCGAGGAAGAAATTAAAGAAGCTTGTTCAATTCTGATCCAATGTCTTTAATCATCGGACGGATTTAATTGTTTCTTTTTTTTTCTGATCATCATTCCAAATCCTAATTTGATAGAAAAGTAACTTCTCCCCTTTTTCATATTCTCATCCGGTGTCCAATTGGGATCATAAATAGCCACCAACTTATAATCGGGATATTCAAAGCTTGCGATCTGCAATAAATACCTCCAATGCATTCGGATAAAAAAGCGGTCAGATATGTTTTGTCGCCCTCCCATCATTATCCCTGCAAAATGCATATCATAATTTCCATTGAACTGAAATTTATAAAATGAAGGAAACCAGTCAAGGTAATCGGCATGACTCCGAAAAAAAGTATAACAAAGACCCAATTCACCTCCATGTTTTTCCCGCTGCGTAAAGCGATAAAGAAATTGACCACTCAACTGGTAATTATTGAATTGATATTCAACAATACGTAAAGGATAATATACTTCCCTTCCATGGTCGCGTGAAAACGATAAGGCTCCGCCGTAGACAAATTTTGTGTTTTGGAATTCAATATCGCCCCCAGCCCCTAAATCTGAAGCAACAGTAAAAAGTTCTGCCGTTGCTGAAATGGACAAGCCGTTCTGCGCACAGAGGCGCGATGAAAACACAATCACAGCAACAAAAAAAAAGTACAGAAATGATTTGCGAATCATCTCTGTACTAACGAAAAAATAAATTATCTATTGTGTGCTTACTTCCGCACTTTCTTTTTTGTCTTTTTAGCTGAAACAGGTTTACGAACTGACTTTTTTGCGCCGGTAGTTTTGGCGGCACTTTTCTTTGCAATTGTTTTTTTCACAGCAGTTTTGGTGACCTTGCTATTTTTATCAGACCCGGAGCGTTCATTCGTTAATGCGGCATCCAGCACTTCCATCATGTCGCTGACATAATGAAATGTCAAACCTTCAATGTATGCTGGCTTAATATCCTCAACGTCCTTTCTGTTCTTTTCGCAAAGAATAATCTCTTTTATACCTGCGCGTCGTGCTGCAAGAATTTTTTCTTTGATACCACCAACGGGCAATACCTTACCACGAAGCGTGATTTCGCCGGTCATGGCCAATGCCTTTTTCACTTTACGCCCTGTAAACTGCGACGCAAGTGCTGTTAGCATAGTAATTCCAGCAGACGGACCATCCTTTGGTGTAGCACCTTCGGGAACGTGAACATGAACATTATGCTGATCAAATGTCTTGATATTAATTCCGAGTTTGGAGGAATGAGCTTTTAAAAATTCCAGCGCAATGATCGCGGATTCTTTCATTACCTCACCCAGATTTCCGGTCATGCTCAACTTTCCTTTTCCTGGAGTAAGAATTGTTTCGATGAAAAGAATATCACCTCCTACGGGTGTCCATGCTAAACCTGTAACTACTCCGGGTACATTGTTGTTTTCGTATTTATCGCGTTCGTAAGAGGGACCAAGTATTTTTCTTGCCTCTTCGAGTAGAATTTCGCTTTTGAATTTTTCATTCATTGCAATCTGCATTGCGCGGTTACGTACGAGTTTACCTATTCGTTTTTCAAGTCCGCGCACACCGGATTCGTTGGTATACTCTTCAGCGATCTTTTCCACAACACTTTCGCTAACTGCAAACTGATTTTCCTTAACACCGTGTTCCTTAAGCAATTTAGGAATGAGGTGTTTTTTAGCAATCCCCAACTTCTCTTCAATGGTATATCCTGTTATTTCAATGATCTCCATTCGATCACGCAAAGCAGGTTGAATTGTGGCCAGATTATTCGCTGTAGCAATGAACATCACTTTGGAGAGATCGTAATCTACTTCCAGGTAATTATCGTAAAAAGCAGTGTTTTGTTCCGGATCAAGAACTTCCAGCAATGCGGATGATGGATCTCCGTGAAAACTTTCTCCCGTCTTGTCAATTTCGTCGAGTACAAAAACCGGATTGGAGGATTCTGCCTTCTTCATATTCTGAATCACTCTTCCGGGCATTGCACCAATGTAGGTTTTACGGTGACCACGAATCTCCGCTTCATCGCGCAAACCACCCAACGACATCCGCACATATTTTCTTCCCAACGCTTCTGCAACCGATTTTCCCAGCGAAGTTTTACCAACCCCGGGAGGACCGTACAAACAAAGTATAGGTGATTTCATATCGTTCTTTAACTTAAGAACAGCCAGATATTCGATAATTCGCTCTTTCACCTTTTCCAATCCGAAATGATCGCGGTCAAGAATCTCCTGAGCCTTCTTCAGATCGAACTTATCCTTGGTATAAACATTCCACGGAAGATCAACGAGTGTTTCCAGGTAATTTATCTGAACGGAAAATTCAGGACCATTGGGATTCATTCGTTGCAACTTATCAAGTTCCTTGGAAAAATGTTTTTCAATTTCCTTGGTCCACTTTTTCTTATCTCCTTTTATTCGCAGTTCACGCACCTCCATGTCGACCGGGTTTTCACCCAACTCGTCCTGAATGGTTTTCATTTGCTGATGAAGGAAATATTCGCGTTGTTGTTTGTCGATATCGTTACGGACTTTGCTCTGAATTTCATTTTTCATTTCGAGTAACTGCAGGTCTTTGGTAAGCAATCCCAGCAGGTATTCTCCACGCGACAACAGATCCGACTTCTCGAGCAAACTTTGTTTTTCCTCAACAGTGGCGTTCATGTTGGAAGAAATAAAATTAATCAGGAATGTAGGGCTTTCAATATTCTTGATTGCAAACCCTGCTTCGCTTGGAATATTCGGATTCAGACGAAGAATATTCAGTGATAAATCTTTAAGCGAACTCACAAGCGCGCTAAGTTTATCGTCTTTCATTCCATGCGGAAGATCCATGTATTGACGCACATTTGCGCGGATGTATGGTTCTTCGGTAATGAGATCAAGCATTTCAAAGCGCTTCTTCCCCTGAATAATTACTGTTGTACTTCCATCGGGCATTTTAAGCACACGTAAAACCTGCGCCACAGTTCCGAAACGGAAAAGATCTTCAAATCCGGGTGCTTCTACATCTTGTTTCTTCTGTGCGATTACGCCAATTACCGTTTTCGCTTTGTAGGCATCATTAATTAAACGGATCGATTTATCTCTTCCAACTGTGATAGGAATTACCACCCCCGGAAAAAGGACATTGTTACGTATAGGTAAAATAGGCAGATCATCGGGAGTCGCCTCACGATTCATTTGTTCTTCATCTTCAGGTGTGATGAGTGGAATAAGATCAGTGTCGCCATCAATCATTCCGCTAAATTCGAACAAGTCGCCAAATTGATTTTCATTCATGGATGTAGGATATGTGAAGCAACAACGACAATGAACGTGCCATTGCTGCAGGCATGTAATAACGTCAGGAAAAGCAGATTCTTATCCTCTGAATCTGGAACTTAACTGGAAAATTTGGCGCATCATGTCGCGATCGCTGTCGGTAAACGGCAGGTTTCTGCGCGACATTACCCTTTCTGAAACATCGAATGAGCGGTCGAGGTCGAAAGTGGAAAATCCATCTGCACCACCCCAGCTAAAGGAAGGGATGTGCTTGGGAGGAAATCCACCTCCAAAAACATTCGCATTTACCCCAACTACGGTTCCAGTATTGAACATGGTATTGATTCCTGATTTTGAATGATCTCCCATGATGAGTCCGCAAAACTGAATACCAGTGCTGATAAAAGCATTCTCTGAAATACTGAACACTTTTACCGTTCCGTAATTGTTTTTCAGATTCGAATTATTGGTATCCGCCCCCAGATTGCACCACTCGCCAATGACAGAATTTCCGAGGAAACCATCGTGTGCTTTGTTGCTGTAACCAAAAAAGACGGAATTATTGATCTCTCCTCCCACTTTACAATAGGGTCCGATGGTAGTTGCGCCATAAATTTTGGCCGACATTTTCAAAACTGCACCCTCACACAATGCCAATCCCCCACGAATCACAGATCCCTCCATCACCTCTGCATTTTTGCCAATATAAACAGGACCTTCATGTGCGTTTATTATACAAGCCTCCACTTTTGCACCTTCCTCCAGAAAGATTTTCCCCTTCCCGATCACGGTATTTGTGGCTGAAATAGCTTGTGATGTTCTTCCAGCAGTGATCAATTCAAAATCACGTTCAAGCGCTAAACCGTTAAGCATAAAAATATCCCAGGGGTGACGCAAACGAATTTCCCCTGAAAACGGGGCACTCAGCAAAACATCATCATTGCCATCCACCCATGCCATTAACCCATGATTACCTTCAATTGCCTGACCCGGCTGCAAAACCCTCACCCGTTCGACAAAATGTTCATCCGGAATAATAGCACTGTTTACCCGAATGACCTTTTCGCCTTTGGGTACTCCTTCGTACCTGCCTGCGAGGTAATCCGGAGCTTCCACATAAACTTTTTCACCCAGAATCATCTCCCATTTTTCGCGGATGGTGAGAATTCCAACCCTTATGTCAGCCACCGAACGCGTGTAGGTCAGAGGCAGTAAACGGTTCCATTCTTGTTCGTCGGTCAGGCAGATTTTCATAAGAATTGGTTGTTTGGGTATCAAATATACATGCTGTACAGGTAAATGGTCTACCTCATTATCGCAAAAAAAAGCCCCGGCTTTTCAGTCGGGGCTTTCTGAACAGTATATCAGAATTACTTCTTGAACTTATCGTAACGGCTCTTGAATTTATCGATACGACCTGCTGTATCCACAAGCTTCACCTTACCGGTAAAGAAAGGATGCGACATGTGCGAGATATCGAGCTTCACCAAAGGATACTCATTACCATCAGAATACGTAATAGTGTCTTTAGTGTCTGCGCAAGAGCGACAAAGGAACATATAATCGTTGGACATGTCTTTAAACACAACCAAGCGGTAATTTTCGGGGTGAATGCCTTGTTTCATGACGTTTACTTATTATCGGGCTGCAAAAATAGAAAAAAATCCTTTCCAACCAAAAAGGAAATAGAAAGGTTTCAGCAATAATCGCTAAAAAAGTCCGTAAGTACAATAATCCCTATTTTTGCACCATGCTGAACCGCCGCCTGACCTACATTTTCATTTTTGGACTGATCAGTTCAATGGCAGTAATCAGCGGATGCCGCAAAGACCGGCTGATCGACAACCCTTCCGCCAAACTGGCATTTTCGCAGGACACGGTCATTTTCGACACACTTTTTACCACTGTAGGATCCACAACGCGACAATTGAAGATTTATAACCGGAACCGGGGAAAGGTCAATATCGACAGGATCTACCTGGCCGGAAACGCAGGAAATTCGTACCGGATGAATGTTGATGGTCTGCCGGGAACCAGCTTTAGCGATATTGAAATCGATGGTGGTGACAGCCTTTACATTTTTGTAGAAGTCACCCTCAATCCCAACAGTTTAACCACTCCGTTGCTTGTAACAGACTCTATCATATTCATTACTAACGGCAATGTTCAGGATGTGGATTTGGTCGCCTGGGGGCAGGATGCCTACTTTCACACCCCACCAAATGGCGCAACGAGTCCGTTTTTTTCCTTGCCTTGTAATTCAATTTGGACCAACGACAAGCCACATGTTATTTACGGTTACCCCGTTGTTGATTCAACCTGTTCACTGCTCATTCAGCCCGGGACAAAAATCTATTCGCATCCCAATTCCGCTCTGGTGGTTTACAATGGTGGCACCTTAAATGCCGATGGAGATCCGGGAAACAGAATTATTTTTCAGGGCGACCGACTGGAACCTAACTACGACAGTTTGCCCGGCCAATGGAGCGGGATCATTTTATTGGAAGCCGGAAACAGCCGCATTGAACATTGTGATATCAGAAATGCATCGGTTGGCGTAAGGGTGCAAACCATCAGCGGGACCTTATCACCATTGGTAATGGAATATGTGCGCATTGAAAACATGTCGAATTTCGGAGTATGGAATTATGTTGCCGGAGACATCAGCATGACCAATTGCATGATCAATAATTGCGGTCAGTATGCCTTCATTTGCACAGGCGGAGGATTTGTCCGAATCAACCATTGCACCTTTGCCAATTACTGGAACTATACCGACAGAAGGGTTCCTGCATTTGGGATGGCAAATTTCTTTGAGGATGCTACCGGAGCATTGGTGTTAGTCGATTTGAATGCTGAAGTAAGTAACAGTATTATTTACGGGAATGAAGGCAATGAATTTGCAGTGAATATGAATGCCGGAGCAGTTGGAAATTTTGTGTTTAACACCTGTTATATCAAATCGGATCAGGATTTGAGCAACACCACAAATTTTATAAATATCAGCAAGAATGTCGACCCGCGTTTTGAAGAGCCCAATGAGCAACGGTACAAGCTGCAGTCCATTTCCCCCTGTATTAATACCGGTAATCTGATTTTCCGAATCGATTACGATCTTGACTTTTTTACCCGTGATGCACTCCCTGATATAGGTTGTTTTGAATTTCAGTAAGCAATGAATTTAGGATGTGGCTTGGGATAAATTATTGAGGAGTTGAATCAGCCACAAAACATACTTTTCATTATCAATCCTCATTCCGGAATCGGGAAGCAAAAGTTGATGGAAGAGTATATCGGTAAAAACCTGGATCGAAGACTATTCACACCCACCATCTGTTACACTGAACGCAAGGGACATGCCTATGATCTTGCGGCTGAAGCTCAAAAAAATGGAATTCCCATTATCGCCATTGCAGGAGGCGACGGTACCGTTAATGAAGCAGGCCGTGCATTGATGGGGACCAACAGCAGCCTACTTATCATCCCCACCGGATCAGGAAACGGAATTGCAAATCATTATAAAATCCCGGATAATGCAGAAGCGATCCTGCGATCATTGGAGCATTGGAAAACGATCAAAACCGATGTTGGAATGATCAATGAATTTCCCTTTTTTGGTTTTTGCGGTTTTGGCTTTGATGCACATATTGCGCATGAATTTGCGAAACTGAAATCACGAGGCATGGCTGGGTATACGCGACTTGTTTTCCGGGAATTCAAAAAATTCATTCCACAAGAAATTGAACTCCGGTGCAATGGCGAAGTTATAAGGGAAAACCCGTTTATTCTGTCGGTTGCAAATGTATCGGAATACGGAAATGGGGTAAAAATTGATCCCGATGCCGATACGTGCGATGGTGAACTTGGTGTTTGCAGTATCCGAAAAGTAAATCCCTTTCAGCTTGCTGTCTTGTTTTTTAAATCCAGGAAAGGAAATATCAGCCATTCAGAATTTTACCGAAAGCGCAAAGGGGATTCCTTCGAGATAATAAGTTCACAAGCTCTAAAAGCACACATCGACGGCGAGCCTTGGGATTTTACAGACAAGCACCTGAAAATCAGAATCACCGATAAACAGCTTCAATTGCTCGTTCCCTGATTTATTTATGTCAGGCAACGGAAAGTGCGTATCTTCCGTCTCGAATAAAACCAGACACTTTCATGAGGAGAATTTTACTCTTTTCTTTATTAATGAACCTTGTGTTCATTACATCCAGCAAGGCCACCCACATTACCGGAGGAGACTTCAGCGTAAAATGGCTGAATGGGAACAATTTTCAGGTTACACTCAAACTATTCCGCGATTGCGCAAGTGGTGGAGCTGCATTTGACAGTCCGATCAATATCCGGGTATTCGATAATGTAACCAATGCAGTTGTTTCCAATTTTTCAATGACACTTTTAAGCGTTACTCCAATTACGTTGGGTGATGAATGCTATAGTCCGCCTTCCTCTATTTGTATTGAAGAAGGTTTTTACCAGACAACAATCAGTCTTGCCAATAATCCCAACGGTTATTACATGGCCTGGGAACGTTGTTGTCGAAATCCGGGTATTGTAAACGTTAACAATCCTCAGAATGCGGGAATGGTATTTTACGTACAGGTCCCTGATCCTGCTATTCAGAATTCCAATCCCGAATTCGGATCCTATCCTCCCGAAGGATACCTCTGTATCGGAACAACCAATTACATCGATTTTAGTGTAACCGAACCTGATGGAGATTCACTGGCTTTTGAGTTAGAAGATCTTTACATGGGAAGTCTGAGTACGAACCTCAATCCTGCACCTAATTCAGCAAATCCAAAACCCTATGCTATTTGTACCTGGCAGGCTCCTTTCGGTTTGGGAAATATAGTTGGCGGAACTCCTCCAATGACCATCAATCCGCAAACAGGAATTATTACGTGTAACCCTACAACGACCGGAATTTTTGCATTTGCCGTAATGATCAAGGAATACCGCAACGGTGTTAAAATTTCAGAAACGCGACGTGAAATTCAGTATTACGTTCTCAATTGTGTTTTCGATGATCTTCCTGCAATCATGCTTCCCGATACGGTAAATATTCAGGTTTTAACCAGTGGATGTTTTGATGTGGTTGTAATTGACGAAGACGTAACCGATACTGTATCCATTTTCCTTTCCTCCAACACATTCGGTCAGGGTGCGGCTTTGGTAACTCCCGATCCTTATGTTACCACTCCCACTCCGCTCTACTATTATTATTTTACCAATTCTTCAAATATTCCTGACTCCATCCTTCTACCGGCTCCGGATTTGGTGATGGGTTCTTACGTTGGTATAGGCGGCGTTGGCTTGAGGTATTGCTTCCCGACGGATTGTCCGGACCTGGAAATAACCGGAATGAATCTCGATGTGGCAGCCTTTTCGCTGGGGTGTTCGGGTGATACCAATTTCATCAACCGGGTTGTTCAGATAAAAGTAATTCCACCTCAAGGCATCGAAGAAATTGTACCGAATGTATTCACTCCCAATGGGGATGGGCTAAATGATGTTTTCCGTCTGGAAGGAACACCGAACCCTTGTTGGGATTCCATTCATGTTGAAATCTACAATCGTTGGGGACAACTCATCTATGTTTCAGATGAAGTTGAATTCAAATGGGATGGAAAGACAAAGGCCGGTAAGGAAGTTCCGGAGGGCACTTATTTTGTGATACTGAAAGGAACTTTTGGCGACACGGATGTTACGCGTCAGTATCCTGTCACACTTTTGCGAACCAAGAAGTAGGCCTGACATTTTTTCGGACATCCGCTGATCGAATTGGCAGTTAACCCTGCCATTTTTTTCCATTTCTCACCATTTCCGGCCATTGGTACGTGCTTTGTCGTGATGCGTGTACTAACCAAAAAAACATTTACCTATGGCAACTGCAACTTTAGAGAAAGTCGAAGTAAAAGTTAAACCTTTGGCTGACCGAGTGCTGATCGAACCTGTTCAGGCGGAAAGTAAGACTGCGGGTGGAATCATCATTCCCGATACAGCCAAGGAAAAACCCCAACGCGGCAGAGTCGTGGCAGTGGGTAACGGAAAAAAAGACGAACCGATGTCGGTAAAAGTAGGTGACACCGTGCTTTACGGAAAATATTCCGGCACGGAGATCTCCATTGACGGTACAGATTACATGATCATGAAAGAAAGCGATATCTACGCAATCATCTGATCGACTATTCAAATCAACTTCACACATTACAAATTAAAATCATACTTAAACTAAGCAACCATGGCCAAAGACATAAGTTTCAACATTGAATCGCGCGAAGCACTTAAAAAAGGAGTCGACACCCTTGCTAACGCAGTTAAAGTTACACTCGGTCCAAAGGGACGTAATGTGGTTATCGAAAAAAAATTCGGAGCACCGCATGTCACCAAAGACGGTGTATCTGTTGCAAAAGAAATTGAGTTATCAGATCCCATTGCCAATATGGGAGCACAAATGCTGAAAGAAGTTGCTAGTAAAACTGCAGATGTTGCTGGCGACGGAACAACTACAGCTACAGTTCTTGCCCAGGCCATTGTAACTGCAGGATTAAAGAATGTTGCAGCTGGAGCCAACCCAATGGACCTAAAGCGCGGAATTGAAAAAGCCGTGAAAGTGGTAGTGGAAGAGCTGAAGAAAATGTCGCAAACTGTAGGCGACGACAATAAGAAAATTGAACAGGTTGCTACCATTTCAGCTAACGGCGACAGCGCAATTGGAAAGCTGATTGCAGAAGCAATGGCGAAAGTCGGAAAAGAAGGAGTGATCACAGTTGAAGAGGCAAAAGGAACTGAAACCGAAGTTAAAACGGTAGAAGGAATGCAATTCGACAGAGGGTATTTGTCGCCTTATTTTGTGACGAATACAGAGAAGATGATTACTGATCTTGACAAACCTTACATTCTGATTACCGACAAAAAAGTAAGCAGCATGAAGGATATTTTACCTGTACTTGAGCAAGTAGCGCAACAAGGAAAACAGTTATTGATTGTAGCAGAAGATGTAGATGGTGAAGCACTGGCAACACTAGTGGTAAACAAACTTCGCGGTGCATTAAAAATTGCAGCGGTTAAAGCTCCAGGTTTTGGTGATCGTCGTAAAGCGATGCTTGAAGACATTGCCATTCTAACTGGAGGAACCGTGATTTCTGAAGAGCAGGGATACCGTTTGGATGCAGCCGACATTACCCATTTGGGAAGTTGTGAGAAGATTACCATAGATAAGGACAATACAACCATTATTAACGGAAAGGGAAGTGCAGAAGCCATTCAGCAGCGTGTTTCACAAATCAAAGCTCAGATGGAAAGCACATCCTCCGATTATGATAAAGAAAAATTACAGGAGCGTTTGGCAAAATTAAGCGGAGGTGTTGCTGTTCTTTATATCGGAGCTGCTACTGAAGTTGAAATGAAAGAGAAAAAAGACCGTGTTGATGATGCCCTTCACGCTACTCGTGCTGCAGTAGAAGAAGGAATTGTTCCCGGTGGTGGTACAGCCTATATTCGTTGTATCAATGGCCTCGACAATGCTAAGCCTGAAAACGACGATGAAAAAACCGGAATTGATATCATCCGCAAATCACTCGAATCACCACTGCGTCAAATCGTAGAAAACGGCGGTCTGGAAGGATCGGTTATTGTTAACAAGGTTCGCGACGGGAAAGACGATTTTGGATACAATGCTTCAACAGAGACTTACGAAAATCTGTTTAAAGCAGGAGTGATCGATCCAACCAAAGTGAGTCGTGTTGCTCTCGAAAATGCTGCATCAATTGCTGCGATGATCCTGACAACCGAATGTGTACTCAGCGAGAAAAAAGAGAAAAAAGCTGCTGCTCCTGCAATGCCGGGCGGTGGAATGGATGACATGTATTGATCTCCAAAACGAAAATCAAAATCCCCCGTCAATATTGCCGGGGGATTTTTTATTGCGGTAATTCGAAGTGGTAGAAGCTATCCTCTCCGGAAGGAGTGATCATTTTCGCACCCAGATCAGAAGCGATATCAGCAATGAGTTGGAGCCCGAGACTCCCGTTGCGATTTGCTGTTGAATAATCAAATCCTTTCAGATCATCTCCTGCTTTGATGATGATGGACGAAGGCTGAACATCCATCACGATCTCAAAAACAAAATGCTGTTGTTTAGGCAGACCATGTTTGAGTGAATTGAGATAAATTTCAGTCGTTATCAATCCGATGTGAAGCGCCATCCCTGAATTGACCATTACAACCTCACCCTTGGAAACAAACTTCACCGAAGCCATTGTGTTTTCAGCTGAAACCTTAAATTCTTCGGCAAGTTTTTTCAGATAGGATGATAGGTCAACTTTATTAATGTACTGCGATTGCGACAACAAATCGTGCATGCGCAGCATGGACATGATACGGTGTTCATATTCATCCAGTAGTACCAGCGGATCCTTTGTTTTTCCGGCTTGTTTACTTAATCGTATCAAACTAATCAAAATTCCGAAATTGTTTTTCACCCGGTGGTTCATTTCCTGAATGAGCAATTCCTTTTCCTGCAATGCTTTATCCAGTAAATGCTGAACAGCACGTCGATGGCGGGCTTCCATGTTTGATGCAAAAACCTGAGAAACGCTCAACGCAAAAAACTGATCAGATGGTGAAAATTCCTTTTCTGTGTCTCCCGTCTTTTCAAAACACATCACCCCTATCATTACCCCTTCCATTCGCAAGGGAATATCCATAAGCGAAATAACGTCGTTGGGACGCGCATAAATTTCGGACAGTTCTTTTGTTGCAGGATGGGTGTGAATATTTTTGGCAAGAATGATTTTGTTTTCTTCAAGTGCTTTAAAATATGCGGGAAAATTCTTTCGAAGCAAAACCGAATCCTTTTTAAAATAGTGGCTGCGTAAATCATACTCTCCTACCGATACCAACTGTTGCTGATCATCTCCAAACAACCACACATTCATTCGGTCAATTCGTAATGCATGCAAAATCCGTTTTGCAAATTCAGCCATCATGGCATCAATATCCTCCCGCTCCAGATTATGGATTTTGGAAAGGTTATCGAGTTCTTCAAGCAAGTTTACATTGATACTCATAGCTGGAATTTGAAATGAATATAACCATCATATCACTGAAAAACAAATAATTATAGCAAATTGTTGTAAAAAGTCCTCCGTTTTCCCGATTCAAATCCCTGCAATCGTCAACCTTATTAAAAACAAACTGTTAATTACTTAAAAGCAACGTTTACAAAATCTCTTCGTTTCAACTTTAAATTGCTGTCATGTCGAGCATTTCTCCACGCTATACTTTGGATTTGATGGAATCACCCGTTTCCATTAAATCGCCTGCCGGTGTTACCGACCGAGAAGCTCACGACCGCTTTGAACGTTCTCTGGATCTTTTTCATATTGGTGTCAACTTTGAAGAAGAAGGTCAACCCGAGAAAGCCATCGCTTTTTTTTCGGAGTCGATTGATGCAAATCCGAATATGAGTCTGGCACTTTTACGTAGAGGTAAACTCTTTTTGGAATCAGGAATGTACAACGAGGCCCTGGCCGATTTTTTCAGTTATCGCAATCAGCAGCCCCAATGTCCAAGAGTACTACTCTACCTTTCGCGATTATCTGCGGTATTGTATGAGGAGACCAAAGACGAATTCCATAAAAACAATGCCGCCCGTTACCTCGATTGGGCTGTGCAGAAGAATCTGCATTATTCAATGTTCAGGATTGATGAGAATTAACGCTCTCGTAATTCATTTGCTTTATTTTCTTCAAACCCTCAATCCAATCCTTGGCTTTATCCACATCGTTAAACATTCTCGTAGGAATGGCGGGTTTGTTTACACGGATATAAAAGTTTGCAAGTAGTCGCAATGGCAATGAATTGACCACAAGTGCATCGGCAATCCGGTATTCCAGAAAAAATTTTTCAGCATAACACGAGCGCGTTTCTGGTGCTGCATAATTCAGTTTGCGCAGATCAACAATACAGTAATAAGGCTTGCGTTCGGCAAGTTCAATGGCTGTGCTTAACAAATCACGGAATCCTTCCAATTCCATATCAACCGGTTTTGCATCGACCATCATTACATCGTCGTTGTAACACAATATTGCAAGAGGTGTATCCAGTGTTTTCATTTGTTGTTATCAGGGTATTTTGGCTCCAATCAATGTCACATCGTCAACCTGATCAAGTTCTGCTTTCCAGGCTTCGAATCGCTCGATGATCTGCTCCTTTTGCACGATAGCAGGCTGCTTACTGACTTCCATCAATAATTTACGAAGGCGCGAAAAAAGAAATTTCTTTCCCAGCTCTCCGCCAAACTGATCCGAAAAACCATCGCTGAATAAAAAAAGCTGATCGCCTTTCTCCATTTGTATCCTGTTTGTGGTAAACGGTTTTACCGGCCCAATATGCCAACCTATTGGCTGATTATCTCCCTTGAGAATAGTAAACGATGTTCCGCGAACAAATGCAAACATCGTATTGGCACAAGCATACCTCAAAACACGTGTGTTAAGATCAAGCTCAAGAAAGGTGAGCTCCATTCCGTCACGCATTACTCTCTGCTCCTCTTCCCGCTGTTTGAATAAGCGGGTAATTCCGCTATTTAACTCATCCAAAACCAAAGCAGGTTCGCGAATGGAACGTTCAACTACAATGTCATTCAGCAAGGTAATACCGATCATCGTCATAAAGGCGCCCGGAATTCCATGCCCGGTACAATCAACACACGCTGCCCAGATTTTATCATCCTCACGGTGAAACCAGAAAAAATCTCCGCCTACCGATTCTTTCGGCCGGAAAAGAATGAATGATTCGGGCAATGCAGATTCTATTCCCTTATCAAAACGCATCAATGCGTTCTGAATCCGACGAGCGTAATTCATCGAATCGGTAATCTCCTTGTTCTTGGCTCCCAATTGCAGATTCTGATTCTCCACAATAAGAGAATACCGAAGTAATTCATTCCTGTAAAAAAACAACAGCAGAAATGAGCTAACAAAAAGGATAACCATATTAATCACATAGATTACCTTGATGTTCGGATTCTGAAAAACCGGTTCAAATGATGCGTATCCCAGTTTGGAAATAAGAAACCCAATCAGACTCAGGGTACTCATTACTATAATTTCACGCAGCGAATCGAAAAACACAAGCGGACAAACACACAACAATATATTCAGGTATTCAATTCCGGATTCCGGTCCCAATAAAAACGAAACGCCGTTAAAAAACACCAGAAAGAAGGTCAGACAGAACCACCGTGCAATACGGTAATACCTCAGGGAATTAAATACGAGTGTTAAAACAAGAATAAGTTGTCCGCTCAGGTTGGTGACAAGAAAAACAACCGGACTTCCCTTTGCGAGATTAATGACCAACAAAAAAAGAAAACAGGCTAGTCCAACAAGTGCCATTATATTCAGCAAGCGCACTTTTCTCCCTTCGTTTGGAGAAAGTTCGGCATGAATACCATTCGACATCAGGCGTTGCAACATTGTTCAGGGCAGTGATAAAACCAGAACAATATAATAAAAATTGAACTGTCCGGTTTGGATCAGTTGATTGGTTTTGCGTGGAGATCGTATGGTCCGGCAGACTCAACCTTCACCTGAACAAAATCTCCAACACGTAGAAAATCAGCATCAATGATCACCTCATTATCCACTTCAGGTGAGTCGAATTCTGTACGACCAATGTAATGTTGACCTTCTTTTCGGTCGATTAACACCTTGAGTGTTTGTCCTACCTTTTCTTCATTGATTCCCGCAGAAATACCCAATTGAAGCTCCATTATTTCATTGGCGCGTCGTTGTTTTTCTTCCTGAGGAACGTCATCGTTTAACTTATAGGCACCCGTATTTTCCTCGTGCGAATAAGTAAACACACCCAAACGATCGAAGCGGGATTGTCCCACCCATTCGAGCATTTGCTGATGATCATCCAATGTTTCGCCGGGATAACCGGAAATAAGGGTAGTACGAATGGCAATTCCGGGAACTTTATCGCGGATTTTGTTCACCAGATCGATGGTCTTTTGCTTTGTTGTTCCGCGTTTCATGCTTTTGAGAACCGGATCAGAAATATGCTGCAATGGCATATCGAGATAATTGCAAACCGATTCTCGTTCACGAATAACATCCAGTACGTCCTCAGGAAATCCGGATGGAAAAGCGTAGTGCAAACGAATCCAGTCAATACCCTCCACATCACTCAAGCGACGCATTAATTCCGCCAGCTTACGTTCTTTGTACAGATCAAGTCCGTAGTAAGTAGAATCCTGAGCGATCAGCAACAATTCGCGGGTTCCGTTTTTTGCCAGTTTCTTTGCACGATCAACCAATTCTTCCATAGGTGTAGAAACATGTCCGCCACGCATCAAAGGAATTGCACAAAAGGAACAAGGTCTGTCGCAACCTTCTGCAATTTTGAAATAAGCGTAATGCGAAGGTGTGGTGAGTAATCGTTCGCCAACAAGCTCCTTTTTGTAATCGGCTTTCAGCGTTTTCAGCAAACGCGGAAGATCACGTGTACCAAAATAAGCATCAACTTCTGGGATCTCCTTCTCCAGTTCCGGTTTGTAGCGTTCACTCAAACACCCCGTTACATACACTTTTTCAACGAGCCCTTTTTTCTTAGCCTCTGTAAACTGAAGAATTGTATCGATACTTTCCTGCTTGGCATTATCAATAAATCCGCAGGTGTTAATAATCACGATTGAAGCATCATCTGCGTTGCTTTCGTGCTCCACATCAAAAGCATTGGCCTTTAACTGCCCCATCAGCACTTCCGAATCAAAGAGGTTCTTGGAACAACCAAGCGTTACAACATTAACTTTATTCTTCTTGAGAGTACGCGTTTTCATGCTGCAAATATCCGAATCTTTTTCCCATTCTCTCGGTATTGGTGTGCTTTTGGACTATTTTTGCAGCTTATCTCGCACATGGAATTCAAAATCATTTCCGATTTCTATCCAACCGGCGATCAACCGGAGGCTATTCGTCAACTCTCAGAAGGTTTACGCCGGGGTGAACCTGCACAGACTTTGCTGGGTGTAACAGGTTCGGGAAAGACGTTTACCATTGCCAATGTGGTACAGGAAGTGAAACGTCCTACACTGGTACTTTCCCATAACAAAACACTGGCAGCACAGTTGTATGCAGAGTTCAAACAATTCTTTCCGGATAATGCCGTGGAGTATTTTGTAAGTTATTACGACTATTACCAACCTGAAGCATATATTCCAGTTACAGATACCTATATCGAAAAAGATCTGGCAATCAATGACGAGATTGAAAAACTTCGTCTTGCTGCCACTTCCGCATTGCTTTCCGGCAGAAATGATGTAATTGTTATTTCGTCAGTATCCTGCATTTACGGTATGGGAAATCCTGCTGAATTCAGTAAGGGAAAAGTAACCATCAAAAAGGGACAGGTCATTGCCCGCAATCAGTTTTTGCATAAACTGGTAGATGGTTTGTATTCCAGAACAGAAGCAGATTTCAACAGAGGTAATTTCAGAGTTAAAGGAGATACCATCGATATCTGGCTTGCCTATGCCGATCATGCATTACGGGTTGTATTTTGGGGTGATGAAATAGAAAGCATTGAAACGATCGATCCGATGAATTACCGGACGATTGAAAAATTTGAAGTCTTCAACATTTTTCCTGCAAATATTTTCGTGACCAGTCGCGATGTAATCAAAACCGCCACCTGGGAGATTCAGCAGGACATGGTAAAGCAGATGGAATACCTGAAGGAAATCGGAAAACACATCGAAGCCAAACGTCTTGAGGACAGAGTCACTTTTGATCTGGAAATGATTCGCGAATTGGGATATTGTTCCGGGATCGAAAACTATTCACGGTATTTCGACCGCCGTAATCCCGGTTCTCGTCCCTTCTGCCTGCTCGATTATTTCCCGAAAGATTTTCTGATGGTGATTGATGAAAGTCACGTAACCGTTCCGCAGATACGTGCCATGTATGGAGGAGATCGTTCGCGTAAGGTGAATTTGGTTGAATACGGATTTCGCTTACCGGCTGCATTGGATAATCGTCCGCTTAAATTTGAAGAATTCGAAACTCTGGTGCAACAAATTATTTATGTGAGCGCAACTCCTGCCGAATACGAACTTGAAAAATCAGGCGGGGTGGTGGTTGAACAACTTATTCGTCCAACAGGCTTACTCGATCCCGTTATAAATGTTCGTCCAAGCGGCAATCAGGTAGATGATCTGCTGGAAGAAATTGCAGTGGTAACCGAACGCGACGAACGTGTGCTGGTAACCACTCTTACCAAGCGGATGGCTGAGGAATTGGCGAAATACCTTGAACGAATGGGTATCCGGTGCAGGTACATTCACTCTGATGTGGATACACTTGAACGAGTGGAAATTCTTCATGATCTGCGAAAGGGAATGTTTGATGTATTGATTGGTGTTAACCTTCTGCGGGAAGGATTGGATTTACCGGAGGTGTCCTTGGTAGCTATTTTGGATGCGGACAAAGAAGGATTTTTGCGTTCAGAGCGCTCCCTTGTGCAGACAGTAGGAAGAGCGGCACGAAATGTGAATGGAAGAGTGATCATGTATGCCGACAAAATCACAGATTCCATGCGCAAGACCATAGAGGAAACCAATCGTCGCAGAGAAAAACAGATACTGTACAATACCGAGCATGGCATTACTCCTACTCAGATCGTAAAATCACTGGAATCGCCTCTCGCCTTTGGCAGAACACGTCCGGAAGATAAAGTAATGCCCTATTCCGGAGAGGAAATCATTCATTCTGCTGCAGATCCTGTGATGCAATACCTTACCAAGGACGAGTTATTGCTCCACATCGAAAAGGTGAAAAAAACCATGGAAGGCGAAGCGAAACAGGAGAATTTCATTGAAGCTGCGCGTTTGCGTGATGAATTGTTCGGGTTAATGGAATTATTAAAAACAAAATAATATGCGTGTTTTCCTATTCTTCATTCTGATTGGTATTTTACCAGCCTGCAAGTTGAAAAAACAAAGCAAGGACAAAACAGAAGCAACAACTACTATGCAAAATCACCCGGAAGTAGAAACCATTACCGATTATCAGCGACCTTCCAATCCTGCATCGTTAACTATTGTAGGTGCAAAAATTGAAGGTGATCTGTTGCATATTGATGTCAGTTATTCCGGTGGTTGCACTGAACATTCCTTCCGCCTTATTTTTTCTGGCAACTATAAAAAATCCATGCCCCCACAAGCTTCAGTGTATCTCGAACACGATGCAAAGGATGACACCTGCAGATCATTGGTCGAAAAAAGTCTGATTTTTAATATCCGGAAAATGCGCTTTCCACCTGAAAAGCCCGGAACGCTGATCATTTCTATTGAAGGTTGGAATGAACAACTAAAATACGTTTATTAACTTTTTTAACTGATCTGTTTTCTTTAAATTGCAGAGAACAAAAACCGAATCTGCATGATCACAAACAGGACAGTCCGCCAATTGACTTTAATTGTTGTTGGCATCTTAGCCACTTTTTCCATCGGTGGAGGTATTATTGCGCTGCTGGCTCACAACTGGGATGATTTTCCAAAGGTTGTCAGGATCATTCTAAGTTTTATTCCTGCTATTTTGGGTATTGCTACTTTTTTATATTCCGAATCGAAGTACCGCGATTCACTTACCTGGGCAGAATGTTCATCTGTTTTTCTTGCATTGATGATTGGGTCTACCATTGGCCTGGTGGCGCAGGTGTACAACATGGGTGGTTCATTTGAAGATTTCCTTTTTGTGTGGCTGGTTATGATTCTTCCAATTATCTATCTGGGAAATTCATCGGCAACAGCTATCTTTTACATCGGACTTTCACTTACCTGGTTATACCTCACCTACCTGAATTCCTTCCGTTTCTTTTTCGGATTTGGCTCCGGCGCAGGAAACGATGTGTTGTGGTTCTGGATATTATTCCTTGGTGTTGTTCCTCACCTGCGCTATCATCTTCAGCCGGGTAGAATTTCTTTCAGAGGTGTAACGCTGGGTTGGTCCGTTGCAATTGCATTGTGTATGGCTGCTTTTATAGGATTTAGCGGACACCGTCTCATCAATTCAACACTGCTCATCACTCTTGTGTATTATATTGGAAAAGAATATTTCGGCAATGGAAATAGCGCCTGGCAACGTCCGTTCCAATCCATCTCCATACTATCCATTTTCCTTATGACCCTTATTTATTCAGGTCATGGTTTATTGCGTTTCACCTTGGAAAGAGACGGATACATTCAGTCCTATTATGGCGCATTCGATAGAGAATGGCAGGGAGAAGGAATACCTGCAACGCCCTATTTTTATTACTTCAATCTTGTTCTGCTGTTTGCCATGGCATTTGGAGCAGGTTATTTTTTCTGGCGCGAAAAAGAAAGAAATTCCGATTACAACAAAGCCATCCTGGTTTTTCCGGGAATGATTTTACTTGCGATACTACTTCAGCTTTTTGAATTTGAAACAACAACCAGGATTCTCATCAATCTTTATTTATTGTTCATGGCATGGTGGTACCTCCGCGAAGGATGGAGAATGCGACTCGGCTGGCTTGTGTTTTTTGCGGCACTTGTTTTCTCTACAACAATGATTGGAAGGTATTTCGATATGGATATTCCCTTCTGGATTAAAGGCATGATGTATCTTGGATTGGGAGCAGGATTGCTTTGGTTCAATAAAATTTATTCGGAGGAAAAAGCATGAACAGAAAATTCATTCTATTGATTGTTCTTGGCTTATTGCTGGCAGTACCTATTGGAATGGTGATTCGCAATGAGATGCTGCTGGCAGATGAGGGCAGCATTTACAAATTCACGCTGCAACCCATTGATCCTTCCGACCCAGTCCGTGGAAAATATATAATTCTGCGCTACAATACCATGATCGAACTGGACGAACCCATTCAGTTGCAAAACGGAGAACCCATCTATGTGGAAGTGAAAAAAGATGAAAATGGATGGGCTTATTTCAGCAATGTTAGCACTACTCCACCTGATCATTCGGCTTATTTCAAAACAACAGTCAATTATGGTTATGAAAGAACCGTCAACATCAATGTTCCATTCGATAAATACTTCCTCAACGAAAACCTTGCACCATTGGCTGAATCTTCTTACGCAGAACTTACCCGTCACGGCGAGGAATTTTATGCGGAAGTTAGTATTACTAATGGAGAAGCACTTTTGCGCGGAGTGTATTACATGAATCGACCACTGATCGATCATTTGCGCGAAATGCAGGTAGATCAGTAAAGATCAAACAGGGAATGTACCCCCGGAGTACGTTCCACTTTAAATGCCTCAGCATACATCACCTGAATCGGTCGCCCGAATGCAATGGCTTTTGCTTTGAGGTATTCCATAAACTCTTTGCTGCTAATGGGAGTCTGTGGTTCTCCGGATGAATCTTTTCCGGTATGGAATTGAGAAGAATATGCAAGAATACTTTCCATTTTCTTTTCCCAATACGGAGTGATATCTATTACAAGATCATAATCCTCTATCCGGTCTTGAATGTAATGGTACACAGCCTTCGGTCTCCAGGCTGATTGTGCTCCACCACCGAACTGCGATTCGATCTTGACAAGCCCTGAAAGAAAACAAGCACGTGAAACCAGCTCAGCTGCACGCGAATGATCAGGATGGCGATCGCTGAGTGCGGGTGCAAGAACAATCTCAGGACGGTACTTCCGGATCACTTCAATCACCTTGAGCAGTGAGGCTTCATTGATTTCGAAGAAACCATCTGCCATTCCAAGGTTTTCTCTTACATCAATACCAAGAATGGCAGATGCGTTTTGTGCTTCTTCACTTCGTAGATCCATGTTTCCACGCGATCCCAGTTCGCCGCGGGTGAGATCGATTATTCCTGTGGTTTTGCCTTGTGCCTTGTGCAGCAGAAGTGTTCCGGAGGCGGACAATTCCACATCATCAGGGTGAGCCGCAAAGGCAAGGAGGTCGATCTTCATCATCAGGGAGTTTGGGCAAAGTTAAGAATAGTGATTGAAAAAGGCCGCACAAGGGCGGCCTCTATCATATTTTGAATGCTTTATTTCTTGATCCACTCGATGATGGACGGATCATCAGGTAATGTACGTGGATGAATGTTCTTAACGTATTTACCGGTTTCATCAATCAGGATTTTATGAAAATTCCATTTTACATCCCAATCCTCAACTCCATTTTCCACCTTGGTAGTAAAGAATTTATATATGGGAGCCTGATCGGAACCTGTAACCGATATTTTCGACATTACCGGAAAAGTAACACCATAGTTTTTGGTACAAAATCCTTTGATCTGCTCATCACTTCCGGGCTCCTGTGCACCGAAATTATTGGCAGGAAAAGCAATGATCGTAAATTTTTCTCCTCCGTAGGTTTTGTACACTTCCTCCAGTTGCTTGTACTGTGGAGTGAGTCCGCACTCGCTGGCAACGTTTACAATCATAATCTTTTTCCCTTTCAAGGAAGCAAAGTCGAAGGGTTTTCCATCAATATCGTTCACTTTAAAATCGTAAATCGTTTTCATAGTTGCTAAGCTTGTTGCTGATGTTGTTTTCTGCTTTTTTGATTTCTTTTTGCCATCCTGCTGAAAAGCATACACAGCAGACAAAGAAAGAACCAATGAGGTAATAATGAAAATGGAACGCATAGTCGCTTTGTTTTTCTAATTAACAAAGATAATCCAAAAAGGTTCGGTCACTCTATGATGGTGTACCATTCCTTAGCCTGGGCACGGGTACATGAATTGAAGTGCCACCATTCGGTCTGGATCCCAAAGAAACCTGCTCCCTGCATGACTTTTCGCAATAGTTTCCGGTTATCGATGTGTTCCTGCGTCAGAATCCCCTCTTTAAGAAAACGAGCCTCATTGGCAGGATAGGCAGCCATGGCGGTGTCGTCGTAATTGGCGCCCATATCAATCGCTTCTCCACTTATTCGGGCAATGGTGATATCCACCGCTGCACCGTAATTGTGCAGTGATCCGTTTTTGGGATTGGAAACAAACTTCCCTTTTTCTGTGATGGGCAGATCCACCTTGTCCCATAGCATTTGCTGTATGCTTCGCGGACGAACACCATCATAAACCAAAAGTGTAAGCGTGGAATCGTGTTTTTTGAGGAGTTGTTGTGCCTTCGCCAGTTTTTTGGCGACATCCGGTTGCAGGTACAAACGGGTAAGATCTCCGTAAACATCTTCCTTCATGAAATTGTCGTCCCTCGAATACTTCAAATCGACCAAGATCGTCGGATCCACCATCTCAATCGCCACCAGTCCCGCAGCAATCAGGCGACGTTCAAGCTCGCAGGTATCTACTATGGGAACAGGAACGGGAACGGTTTCTGATAAGGTATCCACAACAAGTTGCTTTTCTTCATTCTCTTCCGATTGGGTTTCGGAACAGGAAGACAGTAGCAATAAAACAAAAATGGGCATGAAAATTTTCATAGCGCAAATTAGCCATTTTTCGTTTTGGTAAACAGTGAACGGAGAACGAGAACGGAGAACGTAAAACGAATCCAACATCCAACCTGTCCCGACCTTAAGCTTCTGGATTACCTGATAACCCTCAACTAATACACAATTACCAATTACCCAATTACACAAATACCTAATACCTTTTAACTGATAACCAATAACTCTTAACTGATAACCGATTACAAATCAAAAACAAGTAAATTCGCAAATGCATTCACCGCAAACCGTTTTTCTTGTCCGACCTGATCATTTTGGGTTTAACGCAGAGACTGCACAAAGCAATGCCTTTCAAAAGAACGATCAGTCGGCCAATGCAGAACTGGCGAAGGAAGAATTCAACACGGTGATTGAACTGCTGCGTAGGGAAGGAATTGATCATTTGGTTTTTCCTTCGAGAGAAGATGTAACTACACCTGATGCGGTTTTCCCCAATAACTGGATCAGTATTCTTCCGGATGGCACGCTCATTTTGTATCCGATGATGGCTGTGAATCGGAGGTTGGAACGCAACATGGCTATTGTTCAGGAATTGCATCAAAAATTTCCGGTACAAACCATTATCGATCTCAGTGAAGCCGAGCAATCCGGACATTTTCTCGAAGGAACAGGAAGTATCGTCTTTGACCACACCCACAAAATTGCCTACGCCTGTATATCGCCGCGCACCGATGAAAAGCTGCTGAACGAACTGTCTAAACGGATCGGCTACCGCGCATTTGCATTCGAAGCCATCGGACCAAAAAGCGAACAGATCTACCACACCAACGTGGTGATGTCGGTGGCGGAAAACTATGCCATCGTTTGCCTCGATGCTGTTCCTGATACCATACAAGCGCAAATGCTGAAATCCTCGCTCGAATTGACCGGCAAGTCTGTCATACCCATTTCGTTTGCACAGATGAACCAATTTGCCGGCAATATGCTGGAGGTCCGGGATAAAAACGGAAAAGCTGTCCTGTTGATGAGCTCCACTGCTTTCCATTCCCTCGATACCGGACAAATCACTGAAATTGAGAAGCATGTGCGGATTGCCCATATCGCAATACCAACCATAGAAACCCTGGGAGGCGGTAGTTTGCGGTGCATGCTGGCGGGAATTCAAATACCTCGAAAAGGGGAGTAAAAGGTATTCGGTTGCCCTCTATATTTGCAGCCGACTTAACCTTAAACCATGAAAAAGTTAACCCTCCTTTCATTTTCCGCACTTGTACTTTTCAGCTCTTGTTTTGTTGAAGAAAACAAATCTGACGTAAAAACCGACAACAAGGACACTCTTCCACAGGAGGTCAATCTGTATTCGCACCGACATTATGATATCGACCGCGAGATCTACGCTGAATTTGAAAAGGAAACAGGAATTAAGGTGAATGTGATTGAAGACGATGCCGATAAACTGATGGTCCGTTTAAAAAGCGAAGGAGAAAATTCACCCGCAGATATTCTTATTACTGCAGATGCAGGACGCTTACTGAAAGCCAAAGAAGAAGGTTTGTTGCAATCCGTAAAAAACGAAACACTCGAATCTGCTATTCCAGCTAATCTGCGTGATGAAGAAGGATTTTGGTTTGGTCTAACCATGCGTGCACGTGTGATCGTAACACACAAAGACCGTGTGAAGGAAGGCGCTATATCAAGCTATGCAGAATTGGCCGATAAAAAATGGAAGAAAAAAGTATTGATTCGCTCATCTGAAAACGTGTATAACCAATCGCTGATTGCTGCATTAATTGCCAATTGGGGATATGATAAAACACTTGCATGGGCCAAAGGCATTGTTGCCAATATGGCGCGTGATCCAAAGGGTGGCGATAAAGATCAAGTACTGGCTATAGCAGCCGGGGAAGGAGATATTGCAGTTGTGAATACCTATTATCTCGGAAAAATGCTCTCCTCCGAAAATCCGGAAGAAGTGAAAGCGGCAGAAATGGTACGCGTCATTTTCCCTGATCAAAACGGTAGCGGAACACACATCAACATCAGTGGCGCCGGTATTGTAAAAACTTCACCTAACAAAGCCAACGCCATCCGTCTTCTCGAGTACCTGACTAGTGCTAAAGTGCAGGAAAAATTTGCAAAAGGAAACAACGAATATCCTGTAGTTATTGGTGTTGCTACCAATGAACTCCTTCAAGGTTGGGGCGATTTTGTGAAGGACTCTCTACCCCTTTCCAACCTTGGAAAATACAATACAGATGCGCTGAAGCTGTTTAACGAGGCGGGTTGGAAGTAAATGAATGTGCGAATGAGGGGAATGAGCGAATAAGAGGAATGAGCGAATGAGAGGAATGAGAGGAACGTGCGAATGAGAGGAATGTGCGAATGAGGGGAATGTGCGAATGAGAGGAATGCGCGCCCCATTTTTGGCTGAAGCTTTGTAGGACATATTTGAGAATGCTGAAATCCTGTTAGTCCGGTTCCGACTTGTTCTTCTTAGGTATCTTAAATAAGCAAATTTCAATAGATACACCTTGCTTTTCGTAAATTACCAGTTTTTCACACATTCACACATTCACACATTCACACATTCACACATTCACACATTCACACATTCACAC
>ERZ761602.829-NODE-829-length-61804-cov-17.249089_pt1 | contig 61804 bp, 46 predicted proteins | sample MGYA00512165_ERZ761602 | MGnify/ENA primary metagenome ERZ761602 (study PRJEB28899, sample SAMN02445085) | bioreactor sludge metagenome | biome: EBPR sludge; isolation source: Thorneside wastewater treatment plant | place: Australia: Brisbane, Thorneside... | reverse complement strand
ACACGCCGGGGACGACGTCGGCCGCGCCCATCGCCATTCCCTTCAGGTAGAGGAGGACTCGCTGCTGCGCCGTCATGCAGGCCGAGCCATAACACGCCCGCGTCCACCTCAGCGCGTGCAGATCGTCAAGTTGCGCTGGACGAGCGCGGCCACGACGAGGGAGCACCGCTCCGTCGCCGCCGTCCGTCGCGTGCGATACTCGGTCGACTCGTGTCTGCCATGGGAGATGCCGGGTTCGACTTCACCGGCACCGAGCGTTACCGCGTGGTGCGTCAGCTCGGCGAAGGCGCCATGGGCGTGGTCTTCGAGGCCGAGGACCGCGAGGGTGGCCAGCGCGTGGCGATCAAGGTGATCCGCGGCGCCCACGTCGACGAGATCTACCGGCTCAAGCGCGAGTTCCGTGCCCTCGCCGACCTCAGCCACCCCAACCTGGTCGACCTGTACGAGCTGGTCGCGGACGGTCCGCGGCCGTTCGTGACCATGGAGCTGGTCACCGGCGTGACCTTCGTCGACTACTGCCGGAAGGGCGTGCCCGCCGGCGCTCGGTGTGACGAGCGGCGGCTGCGGGCGATGCTGGTCCAGCTGGTCGGCGCCCTCGGCGCGGTCCACGCCGCGGGGATGATCCACCGCGACATCAAGCCGTCCAACGTGCTCGTGGACGCGAACGGCCGCGTCGTGGTGCTCGACTTCGGGCTCGTGACCGACTGGCGCCACCGGGATCGTCCGGAGACGAACCTGGTCGGAACCCCGGCCTACATGGCCCCCGAGCAGGCGGCGGACGAGCCGCTGTCGCCCGCCGCCGACTGGTACGCGGTGGGCGTCTTGCTCTACGAGGCCCTCACCGGCCACGCGCCCTTCGGCGGCTCGGTCATGGAGGTGCTGATGGCCAAGACCAGCCATCCGGCGCCGCCACCGCGGGCGCGGGTCCCGGACGTCCCCGAGGATCTCGACCAGCTGTGCGTGGCGCTGATGGCGCGCTCGCCCGAGCGGCGCCCCGCGATCGGCGAGATCCTCCGCCGTCTCGGCGTCGGGACCGACACGTCGATCGACGCGCTGACGTCGATGCCGTCGTCGATGGGCGCCACGCCGTTCTGCGGCCGCGAGGCCGAGCTCGGCCGGCTGCGCCAGCTCGCCGCGCGCGCCGACGCCGGCGAGCCCGCGAGCGTGCTGGTCCGGGGCGCGTCGGGGATCGGCAAGAGCGCGCTGGTGGGCCGCTTCCTCGAGGAGCTGCGCGCGCCCGGCCGCCGCCCCACCCTGGTGCTCGAGGGTCGCTGCTACCAGCGCGAGACCGTGCCGTACAAGGCGATGGACGCGGTCATCGACGAGCTCTCGGCGTTCTGGCTGGAGCTGCCACGCGACGAGGCCGAGCTGCTGCTGCCGACCAACGCGGCGCTGCTGCCGCGGCTGTTCCCCGTGCTCGGACGCGTGCCGGCGGTGGCGGCGGCGCCACGCGCCGAGGACGTCATCGATCCGCAGGAGCTGCGCACCCGCGGCTTCGCGGCGCTGCGCGAGCTGCTGATCCGGCTCACCCGCACGCAGACGGTGGCCGTCTTCCTCGACGATCTGCAGTGGATCGACGACGACTCGATCGCCCTGCTCGCCGACCTGCTGCGCCCGCCGGATCCTCCGCGGCTGCTGCTGGTGATGTCGAGCCGCAACGATCCCGGCGCCCTCGGCGAGCCCTTCGACGGCCTGCCCCGCTTGATGCGCATCGGCGCCATCACCGAGCGCATCGAGCTCGGCCCGCTCCCCGAAGCCGCCGCCCGGGCCCTCGCCGAGCAGCTCCTGGGCGGCAGCGCCGGGCCCGGGCTCGCGGCGACGGTGGTCGGCGAGGCGGCCGGGAGCCCGTTCCTCTTGGCCGAGCTGGCCCGCCACGTCCAGGAGCGCACCACCAGCGAGCCGGTGAACATCGACGAGGTGCTGCGGGCGCGCATCGCGCGTCTCCCGGAGACCGCCCACGCGCTGCTCGAGCTGGTCACGGTCGCCGGCGAGCCGCTGTCACAGCGCGCCGCGGCGACCGCGCTCGAGTGCCCGGCCGAGGAGCTGGCGCGGGTGGTGCGAATGTTGCGAACCACCCAGCTGTTGCGATCGGCGAGCGGCGCCGTCGATCGCCTCGAGCCCTATCACGATCGCATCCGCGAGCACGTCCACGTCGAGATGGACGCACACCGACGTCGCGACCGCCACCGCGCGCTCGCGCTGGCGCTCGAGCGCTGGTCCGAGGGCAGCGCCGAACGCATGGCGCGCCACTGGCACGGCGCCGGCGTCCTCGACCGTGCCGCGCAGTACGCGCACACCGCCGCCGACGATGCCACCGCCAAGCTCGACTTCGCCCGCGCCGCCGGCCTCTATCGCCTGGCGCTCGCCACCGGGAACTACGATCCGCGCCAGCGCCGCGAGCTGCGCACCGCGCTGGGCGATGCCCTGGCCGCATCGGGCCGATCGCGCGAAGCCGCCACCGAGCTGCTCGGCGCCGCCGAGTTCGCCGAGCCCGCCGAGGCGCTCGAGCTGCGCCAGCGCGCCGCCCAGGCGCTGCTACTCGGTGGCTATGTCGCCGAGGGTCTCGCGGCGATCGGTGAGGTCCTGGCCCAGCTCGGGCTGCGGCTGGCGCCGACCCCGCGGCGCGCGCTCCTGGCGATGTTGCGCCATCGTGCCTGGCTGCGACTGCGTGGCCTGGGCTGGAAGCGCCGGCCGACCAGCGAGATCCCGTTGCGGGCGCTCACCGAGGTCGACGCCCGCTACACCGTGGCCACCTCGCTGGCGGTGGTCGACAACATCCGCAGCGCCGAGTTCCAGGCCACCCACCTGCTGGCGGCGTTGCGCCTCGGCGAGTCGACCCGCGTGGCCCGCGCCCTCGGCGTCGAGGCCGGCTTCCTGGCCTCGCTCGGGAAACCGGCGGCGGCGCTCCGGATCTGCGACGTCGCCGACGAGATTCTCGCCGAGCTCGAGGGGGTCCCGCTGCCGCCCTTCGTGATGTGGGCGCGCGGCGCGATCGACTACTTCTCGTACAACCGGTGGCAGGCGGCGCACGAGTGGTTCCGCCGGACCGAGCAGCAGGTGCGCAGCTTCGGACGGGTCGGCTGGGAGCTCGACACCGTCGTGCTCTACCAGTGCTTCGCCGACATGTACCTCGGCAACCTCTCGCACCTGACCCGCCGGGTGCCGCCGCTCTTGCTGGAGGCCGAGCGCCGCGGCGATCTCTACGCGCTCTGCAACCTGCGGACACGGATCAACATCGTCTGGCTCGCCGCCGACGATCCCGACGCGGCCGAGCACGAGCTCGAGGACGCCATGTCCCGGTGGATGCCGGCGTCGTCGAGCTTCCACGTCCAGCACTGGTTCGCGATGGTGGGGCGGGTCGAGCTGGCGCTCTATCGCGGCGACGCGAACGCGGCGGCCGAGGTGCTGGCGCGGTGGGGCGAACAGCTCGAGCGTTCGTTGCTGCCGCGGATCCCGCTCGTGCGCGCCGAGCTGCTCTACCTGCGTGGCCGCGTCGCCCTGGGACTGGCGCGGACCGACCCGCCACGGGCCCGAGACGTCGTCGCGATCGCACGCGCCCTCGGCCGCGTCAAACTCCCGGTGGCGCCGGTGCTGGCCCAGACGCTGCGCGCGGGCGCCGCCGCCGTGTCCGGAGATCCGGACGCGCCCAGCCTGTACCACGCGGTCGCCGAGCGGCTGGCGGGATGCGACACCCTCCTCTACGCTCACGCCGCGCGACGCCGCCACGGCGAGCTCGTCGGCGGCGCCGACGGCGACGCGCTGGTCGACGCCAGCGACGCGTGGCTCGCGGGCCAGGCCGTGCGCAACCCCGCGGCGATGGTGCGCATGGTGCTGGGCTGAGCACCTCCTCTCAAGGGGCGGCGCGACGGAGACGGACGCGCGTGCGCCCGAGCTCGCTCGGCGCGCGACGGGCGACGGGCGGCGCGATCGTGCGGACGGCGAACGTGCGCGCGAGGTAGGCGGCGATCGTCGGGTGCGAGGCGCGCCAGCGGTGGCGCGCCGCCACCTCGTCGAGCGCCTGCGCCAGATCGGCGGCGGAGGCGAAGCGCTCGGTGGCGGCGTAGCGGAGCGAGCGTTCGATGACGGCGCCGAGGCCGTCGGGCAGGCCGTCGGTCGGCGGCGCGACGCCGGCGCCGCGCCAGTTGGGCCAGCCCAGCGCGGCGGGCGGAGCACCGAGGCAGAGCTCGTGGAGGACGGCGCCGAGCGTGTAGACATCCGAGGGGCGGTCGGCGGTGAGGCCGAGCGACACCTCGGGGGCGGCGTACGCGGCGTCGACCACGGGCGTGGCGCCGCCTTGCAGGCGGACGACCAGATCCCAGCTCGCCGCGCCGAAGTCGACGACCTTGACGTGACCCGTGCCGGCGAGGAGCAGGTTGTCGGGTGACAGATTGCGGTGGAGCACGCCGGCGTCGTGCAGCGCGTGCGCGGCGAGCGCGGCGTCGCGCACGACCTCGACCGCGACCTCGTACGCGCAGCAGCGGCGCGTGAGCGCGAGCGTCGCGCACAGCGCACGCACCGACCAGCCGCGCACCAGCTCCATCGCGAGGAAGACGCGCTCGCGATCCTCGACGATGCCGTGGACCTGGGCGATGTGCGGGTGCACCACGGCGGCGGCCGCACGCGCCTCGAAGAGGAAATCGCGCGCCGCCGCCGGCGAGCGCGCGAAGGCGCTGCGCAGCGTCTTCAGCGCGGCCGGCGCCGCGAAGCCGCCCGGCCCCTCGTGCATCGCCGCGACGACGTAGCTGGTCGAGCCCTGCGCGAGGAGCTCGGTGATGCGGTAGGGGCCGATGTGCTCGGGGCGATCCATGGCGAGACCCGCGGATCCGAGGTCGGATCCGTCGTCGCGCGGTCGGCGGCCCGCACCAGCGGATGGTGCAACCGCTGCGCCACGGCCGTCGGTCTTTGCTTCCGCTCGCTTGCGCTGGTCGCGACGGGGAGAACCCGCGCGCTCCGGGGCGACGAACCCCGGTTGTGGATGCGGCCGTCGACGCCCGCAACCTCGGCGAGAGCGCGTACGTTCGCTGCGCCATGTATCGAGAAGTGCCTGCCCCGGACCCGCCATGGCAGCCGCGCTTGCCAGGTCGGATGACACCAGCGCCGCTCGCCCGCTCGAGCGATCTCACGGGCCTGACCGACGCTGCGGGCGGCACGACGGCTGCAGTTCCCGCGTGCGCCGGAGGGACCATGAAGCGACGTGCCCCTGAAACGCCGATCCGTCCCGCAGTACCATCGCCGTTCGATCTCGAGGAGGACAGCGTCGAGCTGCTCGTCACCGAGGAGAACGGCTCGTCGAGCCGCGTCATCTGCATCGCGATCGAGGGCGAGGCCACCGGGGTCAGCGGCCGAGCGATGCCCGCTCGTTCGTCTCCGCAAGGAACCGATTGATCGACCGGGCCAGGGCATCGGTCAGCGCGCCGTGACGACGGGCGCACCGACGAGCTGGGCGCGCACGAACGCTTGCTCGCACGCGCCACCCACGCCGCGGGAGCCGCTGCACAGCGTGGCCGTCGTCGGCGCCGCCGGATCGTCGAGATAGAACGTCGCGCCCGTGCACGCCGACGCGTCGGCGACGCGGGCGAGCTCGGTGACGGCGCCGTCGGGAGAGGTCAGCGTGATCGTCGCGGGCACGAAGTCGGCGGGCAGCGCGCGCGTACAGATCGCCGCGCGAGCCTCGAGATCGCGCAGCGCGTCGTGCGAGGCCTCGGCGACGTCGTGCTGGCTGCCGTTGACGAACGCCGCGTAGCCGCCGCCGGCGCCCGCGATGTCGCCGAGCTTCGTGAAGTAGTCGGGCGGGATCGCCGTGCCGATCACCCCGAGCACGTGGACGCTGGGGCCGCCGCCTGCGGCGAAGACGTCGCCGGCGAGCGCCGCGAGCGCCGCCCACTCGCTGGTCTCGCACGTCTCGTCCTCCCCGGGCGACGCGTCGGTCAGCACGAGGATCGACGTCGAGCGGCCCGGGTGAGCGGCGCGGCGCGCGCGCGCGATCAGCCCGGCGCCCTCGAGCGCGGGCCCGAGCGTGCTGCCGATGTGCGTCGGGTCCCACCCCGCGAGGGCCTCGAGGATCGTGGCGTCGGACGCGGGCCAGTCGTGCTCGACCGTCGAGAAGTCGCGGACGTCGCACGACGCGAAGGCGTCGTACCCGCGTGGGAACGAGGTGATCGCGAGCTCGACGCCGGCCGTGCGCGCGGCGAGGAAGGCGGCGACGCCGTCCTTGAGCCCCTGGAAGCGATCGGCGCGCCCCTCCCACGACACCGATCGGTCGAAGAGGACGAGCCAGTCGGCCGGCGCCGGCGGGAGCTCGACGGCGCCGGGCACGCCGGCGTCGGGCGCGGGACCGGCGTCGGGGAAGCTCGAGGGCTCGGCGCCGCAGGCGGCGAGGGTGACCATCGGGACGAGGGAGACGAGCGAGACGCGGTGCATGGAGGCCACTCTAGGGGGGCGCCCGGGAGACCCGTTCCTAAGCCCTTCGTACGAGTTTCTTAAGAGTTCGCTACGCGATGCCGAGCCGCTTCATGCGGTCGAGCAGGGTCACGCGAGAGAGGCCCAGGCGGCGGGCGGCCTCCGCGCGGTTGCCGCCGGCGGCCGCGACCGCTTCGGTGACCAGCGCGCGCTCGAACGCGGCGACCCGCTCGCGGAACGGCAAGGCCGCGCGCGCCGGGTCGACGGGCGCTGCCGGGGTCGGGGCCGAGAGCTCGCCCCGATCGAACGGGACGAGCACGTCGGCGGCGAGCTCGCCGCCGTCGCTCTCGGCGACCAGGCGCGCGATCGCGTTCTCGAGCTCGCGCACGTTGCCTGGCCACGCTCGCCGCGCGAGCGCGTCGACGAGCGCGTCGGAGAGCCGGACGTCGACGCCCCACTTCGCGCCGTACCGCGCGGCGAAGGCACGCGCGAGCGCGGGGATGTCCTCTCGGCGATCACGCAGGGCCGGCACCTCGAGCTCGACGACCGCGAGGCGGAAGTAGAGATCCTCGCGGAAGCGGCCGGCGCGCGCCTCCTCGCGCAGGTCGCGGTGAGTGCACGCGACGATCCGGACGTCGACCTTCTTCATCGGGCCGCCGCCGACCGTCTGCACCTCGCCCCCCTGCACCGCGCGCAGGAGCTTGGCCTGGATCGCCAGCGGTAGCTCGCCCACCTCGTCGAGCACGAGCGTGCCGCCGTGCGCGCGCTCGACGTAGCCCGCGCGCGCCTCGATGGCGCCGGTGAACGCGCCCTTCGTGTGGCCGAACAGCTCGGCGTCGGCGAGGTCACCGGGGATGGCGGCGCAGTTGAAGCGCACGAGGGGGCCGCGTGCGCGGGGACCGAGCGCGTGCAGGAGCGTCGCGACCAGCTCCTTGCCGGTGCCGGTCTCGCCGCGCACGAGCACGGTGATGTCGCGGGGCGCGAGGCGCTCGATCCGCGCGAGCAACCCGCGCATGGCGGGCCCGTCGCCGATGAGGCTGCGCCCCGACGCGCGCTCGGCGGCCGCGCGCGCGACGTCGCGGCGGAGCTGCGCCGCCTCGGCAGCGCGGAGGACGGCCAGCGCGACCTCGTCGACGTCGAAGGGCTTGGTCAGGTAGTCCTCGGCGCCTGCGCGCATGGCCTCGACCGCGGTCCGCTCGGAGCCGCGCGCGGTCAGGACGATCACCGGCACGCCCGGCGCGCGGCGGCGGACCTCGCGCAAGAGCTCGAGGCCACCCATGCCCGGCATCATCAGGTCGGTGACGACGACGTCGACGTCGGCCAGGTACGGCAACGCCGCTTCCCCCGAGGCGACGTCGGTCACGTCGTGGCCGCGATCGAGGAGCAGCTCGGTCAGCGCGAAGCGCACCGCCGCTTCGTCGTCGACGACGAGGACGTGGGTCATGGCCGGTCGGCCTCCACCGGCGGCGCGGCGCCGGGCTGGGCGGGGAGCAGCACGGTCGCGATCGTGCCTCCGCCCGGCCGCGGCGAGAAGCGGAGCTCGCCGCCGTGCTGCGTGATGGCCCCGCGCGCGATCGTGAGGCCGAGCCCGGTGCCGTCGGCGCGGGTCGTCGTGAACGCCGGCGCGTCGGCGAGCTCGGGCGCGATGCCGGCGCCGGTGTCCTCGACGCGGATCCGGGCGCCGCGCCGGTCTGCCGCGACGTCGACCACGACGGCGCCGCCGGCCGGGGTCGCCGCGATCGCGTTGTCGACGAGGTTCAGGAGCGCCTCGCGCAGCCGTCGCGCGTCGCCGGTGATCGCGAGCGGGGCGCCGGACGCGCGCAGCGCCACACGCGCGAGCTGGGCGCGATCGGCGAGCACGTCGACGACGTCGTCGGCGACACCGCGCAGGTCGACGCGCGCGAGCTCGAGCTCGGCGAGCGGGCGCGCGAACGACAGGTAGTCACGCACGATCACGTGCATGCGGTCGACCTCGCCGAGGGCGACCGCCAGGCGCTTCGCCCCCTTCTCGTCGACGCGATCGCGCAGGATCTGGAGCAGCGCCTTGATCGCGGCGAGCGGGTTCTTGAGCTCGTGGGCGAGCTTCGCGCCGACCTGCTCGGTCGCGCGCATGCGCCCTGCGGCCTCCTCGATCGTCGCCACCCGCATGCGCTCGAGGATCTCCCCCGTGCGCACGTACGCGCCGACGAGGGCCGCGACGCCGACGTAACACAGCGCGAGCAGCCCGCCGAACGAGGTCACGAGCATGGCCCGCCGCCACGGATCGGGGATGAGCGGGAAGGGCTCGTCCGGAGCCACGGCGGCGAGCGCGGCGACGAGCGCGAACGCGACCACGCCGGTCACGATCGTCATCCGGCCGCGCCCGAACGCGGCGGCGGCGGTGACGACCGGCGCGAGCACGAGCGGGAAGATCGGGCTGGCGACGCCGCCCGACAGCGCGCAGCCGAGCGCGAGCAGCGCGACGGTGAGCAGCAGCGACCTCCCGAGCCAGCGTTCGCTCACGTCCATCCGCCGCAGCCACCAGCGCTCCAGCATGAACAGCGCCACCGCGACGCCGAACGCGCCGCCCATGACGATCCGCTGCGTCACCGGCGCGCCGCTCTGCGCGAGCATGATCGCGTTGACCGCGGCGACCGGCGCCACGACCAGCGGGCGGGCGCGCAGGAACGCCGTCCCGACCGCGCGGACCTGCAACGACCGGATCGCCGCGAAGCGGCCGCCCGTCGCCGGGACGCCGTCGGCGTCGGCCTCCCGACGTCGAGATCCCGACGCCGGTCGCGCATCCCCGGTCGCCAGATCGCGAGGTTGCGTCGCCTCGGGCGCCACCGCGACCTCGGCACGGTTCTTCGAAGGGGGCGCGAGCATGAAGGACGACCTCATGCTCGAAGCTACTACAAGGACCGTTCCCACCTCGCCCGGCCGTATCTCGCGCTACACGGGCGCGTGGCTCGCGCTCGGCACCGCGCTCGCCCTGAGCGGCGTGCTGCGCGACCTCCCGCAGCTCGCCGGCGCCTTCGTGATCTCGTCGGCGGTCGCGTGGACGCTCGCCTACCGGCGCAGCGAGGAGGTCCGCCGCTGGGCGAGCGCGCTGCCGATGCGCGCGATCATCGCCGCGCACGCGCTCCGCTTGCCGATCGGCGCCGTGTTCCTGTGGGAGGCCTCGCGCGGCCAGCTGCACCCGACGTTCGCCGATCGCGCGGGCTGGGGAGACATCGCGGTGGGCGCCGTGGCGCTCGCCGTCGCCATCGCCGGCGCACGGCGTCCGCGCGTGGTGCGGGCGTTCGCCTGGTTCGGGCTCGTCGACATCCTGATCGCGTTCGGCACCGCCATGTACCTGGTGTTCGTCGTGCAGGACCCGGTCATGGTCGCGGCGCTCTCGCGCCTGCCCTACCCGCTCTTGCCGATGGCGGTGGTGCCGCTCGTCATCGTGACCCACCTCCTGATGCTCACGCGGCGTTCACCGTCGCCAGCGCCGCACGGAGCGCGGCCCAGCGCTCCTCGAGATCGCCGGTGATGCCGACCGACATGCGGACGAGGCCGGGGCCGATGCCGGCGGCGCGCAGCTCGTCGTCGGAGAGCTCGCTCGAGGTCGAGCTCGCCGACGTGGTCATGAGCGTCTCGGCGTAGCCGAGGCTGACCGCGATGAAGCCGAAGCGGTGCTTGCGCTGGAGCTCGTCGAGGAAGCGATCGGCGCGAGCGCGCTCGCCCAGGTCGATCGTGAGCAAGCCGCCGAAGCCGTGGCCCGGGTTGAGCTGCCGGCGCATGAGGCCGTACTGGGGATGGGTGACCAGGCCCGGGTAGGTCACGGCGACGCCGAGCTCGGCCATGCGAGTCGCGAAGGTCAGCGCGCGCCGCGAGTGCTCCGCGATCCGCAGCGCGAGGTGCGGCAGCCGCATCGACACCTCGAACGCGGCGCGCGGGTCCATCGTCGGACCGAGCAGCATCAACGTGCCGGTGTGCAGGTCCATGAGCCGGTGGATGAACGCCTCGCGGCCGAGGATCGCGCCCGCGATCAGGTCGGAGGCGCCGTTGATGAACTTGGTCAGGCTGTGGACGACCACGTCGGCGCCGAGCCGCGCCGGCGAGATCATCATCGGGCAGAACGTGTTGTCGACGACCAGCACCGCGCCGTGGCGGTGCGCGATCGCCGCGAGCGCGGCGATGTCGGCGACCTCGAGCGTCGGGTTCGACAGCGTCTCGGTGAAGAGCACGCGCGTCCGCGGCGTGAACGCGGCCTCGACCGCGGCGAGATCGGTGATGGCCACGAAGGTCGTCGTCACGCCCGCCTTCGCGGGCAGGAGCTCGCCCAGCAGCGCGTGGCTGCCGCCGTAGACCGCGCGCGACGCGACCACGTGGTCGCCGTGGTCACACAGCTGCATGATCGCCGCGGCGATCGCCGCGATCCCGCTGGCGCAGCAGTAGCCGCCCTCGGTGCCCTCCATCGCCGCCAGCTCGCGGCCCAGCGCGTAGACCGTGGGGTTGAAGTGCCGGCCGTAGAGGTAGCAGCCGTCGCGATCGGCGGTGCGCTGCCCCGCGAACAGCGCCGGCATGGTGTCGGCGCTGAGCACGGTGAACGTCGTCGAGGCCTCGATGCTGAGGTTCACGCCGCCGTGCTCGCCGAACGTGTGCTTGGCCGCGGCCAGGGCCCGGACCGGATCGAATGTCGTCTCGCCCATGCCGTTCCGTATAGACTGCTTCCCGTGCCCAGAAAATCGAATGTTCTGCGGAACGACCCCGCGCCGGCGCGGCTCGACCGCATCGACCGCGCCCTGGTGGCCGCCCTGCAGGAGGATGTTCGGCGCTCGAACAAGGAGCTGGCCGCGCGCGTCGGGCTCTCCGAGTCGGCGTGCCTCGAGCGGGTGCGGCGGCTCCGCGCCTCGGGCGTGGTGCGCGGGGCCTGGGCCGAGATCGATCCGCGCGCGCTCGGCATCGAGCTCGAAGCGATGGTGGCCGTCCAGCTGCGACAGCACGCGCGCGTCGAGGTCGATACGTTCCGCGCGCACGTCGTCGCGCTGCCCGAGGTCGTCGCCGTCCATCACGTCGCCGGGCGCGCCGACTTCCTCGTCCACGTCGTCGCCCGCAACGCCGGCCATCTCCGCGACCTCGTGCTCGACGCGTTCTCGTCGCGCGCCGAGGTCGGGCGCGTCGAGACCTCGATCATCTACCAGACCACGTGGTCACCGCGGCTGCCCGACCTGCTCGACCCGCCCCCGCAACCCCGCCGCGGCCCGCGCCCGGTCACAGGCGATGCTTCTTCCGCCACGCGTCGACCTGGCCGATGAAGTCGGCCCCGTCGGGCCCGGCGCTCGCGAAGGCCGCGCGCGCGGTGTCGGCGTGGGCGGCGGCGCGGGCCCGCTCGCCGTTGGTCTCGATCAGCGCGAGCGCGAGGTGATAGTGCATCTGCCCGAAGTTGACGGGCGGGATGCGATCGGGGTCGGCCTCGCGCACGTTGCGCTCGAGGAGCGGCAGCGCCTCCTGCCAGCGCTTCGCGTTGACCAGCATGAGCGCCGTGGCGCCGCGGGCGATCGCCGCGCGCGGATCCTTCAGGCGATCGAGGATGTCGGCCGAGCGGCGCAGCATCGCCACGCCGCCGTCGAAGTCCCAGCGCGTCGAGTACTGGCCGAAGTTGACGAGCAGGACCGCCACCTCGAGCGAGTCGGGGCCGGCGTAGTCCTCCAGCAGCTCGAGCTCGCGCTCGAAGTGGTGGCGCGTGGCGGCGTCGTCGCCGGCGTCGCCGGCGGCGAACGCGAAGCGGCGGTGGATCTGCGCGGCGAGCGGCTTGCCGCGCACACCGGCGCTGGCGCGGTCCTCCGCGATGGCGAGCGCGCGATCGAGCAAGGCGCGGCTCCGCGCCGGATCGCGCTCGTAGTCGGCGAGCGCGATGAGCGACTCGGCGACGCGCACGTGGCCCGAGCCGTAGATCTTCTCGCGCAGCGCGAGGCCACGCTCGATCATCGCGCGCGCCTCGTCGACCTTGCCCTCCTCGCGCACGAAGCCGGCGAGCGTGGTCTCCAGATCGGCGACCGCCGGGTGCTCGGGCCCCGACTGCTCGATCATCTCGGCCAGCGCGGCCTCGATCACCGCGCGCGCCTCCTTGCGCTTCTCGAGCGGGATGAGCGCCTCGACCAGGCACTTGCGCGGCTCCGCGCGGTCGCGACGCGTGGCGTCGGGGTGCGACGCCACGACCTCCTGGGCCTCGCGGCAGAGCGCCTCGGCCTCGGTGTACGCGCCGGTTCGCGTCAGCGCGCGCGCGTGCGCGAGCTTGGCGCGCGCGACCACGAGCGGATCGCCGGTGGCCGCGGCGACCGCGCGCGCCACGGGCGCCAGCGCGCCGAGGACGTCCTTCTCGCGGGCGGTGCCGGCGGCGATGACCGCGAGCGCGTAGGCGCGCGCGGCCTCGCGATCGAGCCGCGCCTCGGTGGCGATCGTCGCCGCGGCGAGCAGCTCGCGCCGCGCCTCCGGCAGGTAGAGCCCCTGATGGACCTCGCCGAGCGCCTGGTGCGCGCCGACGCGCAGGGTCGGCCAGCCCAGCGCATCGGCCTCCTTCACCAGCGCCTCGGCCGGCGCCATCGCGTCGCGGAAGAGCCCCGCGTCGACGAGCACGCGCACCTCGGCCAGGCGCGTCTGCAGCGCCGGCAGCCGCGCCGCGATCTCGGGCGGCGGGCCGCCGCCGGCGGCGAGCGCGCGCGCGTCGGCGCAGTCGCCGAGATCGGGCAAGCCGGCGACGATCACGTGGGCGTTGTCGACGAGCTCGAGGCGCCCTTCGGCGGTGAGCTGCCCGACGACGGTGCGCAGCGCGGTCAGCCGCTGATCGAGGCACGCCGCACGCCGCGCCGCGATCTCGCGCGCCGCCGCGCCGCCGCTCGCGCCGCTGGCGCAGCCCTCGGCGGCGAGCTCCGCCCAGCGGGTGGCGTACCGATCGAGGCCGGTCACCGCGTCGCGCACCATCGCGGCGGCGTAGGAACGACCGCTCGCGGCGAACCGCGCTTCGATCGCCCGGCCTCGCTCCGGGGTCCACGCCGTCGCCACGCGATCGCTCGCCTCGACGGCGCACGTCCGCCCGGCGTCCTGGGGGCGCACCGCGAGCCACACCGCGACGCCGACGCCGAGCGTCGCGACCGCCGCGAGGCCGATGACCGCCGTGCGGTACGAGGCCGCCGGCGGCTCGAGCTCCTCGAGCAGCGCCGCCATCGACGGCCAGCGGCGGCCGGGCGTGCGATCGAGCCCGCGCACGAGCGCGGCCAGCACCCGCCGCGACACCGGCGAGCCGCTGCCCGGCATCGCCAGCTCGCCCTCGGTGATGAGGTGCGTGTACTCGAACGGCGACGTGACCTTCTCGTGACCGGCGGGGACGAACGGGTGGCGGCCGAAGAGCGCCTCCCACAGGGCGACGCAGAACGAGAACTGATCGCTGCGCGAGCTGCCGCGCTCGCCGGCGTGCTGCTCGGGTGACATGTACGCCGGCGTGCCGATGAGCGCGCCAGCCTGGGTCATGTTGCTGTCGAGCGAGCTGTGGCTGATCGGGCCCGCCGACGGATCCGGCGTCGCCATCGCGTACGCGCCGTCGCCCGCCGGGGCCGCCAGGTCCGCCGCCGCGCGCGCGAGCCCGAAGTCGGTGACCGCCACGCGCCCCTGACGATCGACGAGCACGTTGCCGGGCTTGAAGTCGCGGTGCACGAGGCCGGCGCCGTGCGCCGCCGCGAGGCCGCGCCCGGCGGCGACGAAGAGCGCGACCACGTCCTGCCATGGCGGCCGCGCCTGCGCGAGGTGCTCGCCGAGCGTCGCGCCCTCGACGAAGCCCATGGCCAGGAAGACGCGGCCATCGACCTCGCCGGCGTCGTGGACCGCGACGACGTTGGGGTGGTCGAGCTTGGCCAGCGCCTGCGCCTCGCGCACGAGCCGCGCGGCGGCCTCGGCGTTGTTGTACGTCGCGGTCAGCACCTTGATCGCGACGCGGCGATCGAGCTGGGGATCGTGCGCGGCGTAGACCTCGCCCATGCCGCCGCGCCCGACGAGGCGCTCGATGCGGTAGCGGCCGAGGGTGTCACCCGGGCGCAGGTCGTCCTCGGTGGCGCGGGGCGCGCCGGGCGCCGTCGGCGAGCTCGCCGGCAGCGTCGCGTCGGCGGCCGCGATCTGCGTCGGCTCCAGGCCGGACGGCTGGCTATCGCTCGAACGAGCCCCCACCGGGCGAGCATACGCCGAGCGGCGCGTGTACGCTCGCGCCCGGGATGCGATGGGCCCGGGTCGCCGGCGTGGTCGCGCTGCAGGCGCTGGCCTGCGGTTCGTCGCGCGGCGACGACGTGACGGCGTGCAAGGCCACGCAGGCCCAGCTCGCGCGCGACCGCAGCAAGGCGTCGGCCGCGATCGCGATCTGTGATCGCGCCTACCGGCGCACCCGCGCTCCCGACGCGCTCGCCGGCCGGGCCTACGCGCACCTGCTCGCCGGCGAGCTCGACGCGGTGATCGCGGCGGCGCGCGAGGTCGACGCGCCCGCGTACGCGCGGGTCTGGCACCTCGCCGGCGACGCCGAGCTCGAGCGCGGTCACCACGCCGAGGCCCGCGCCTGGTACGAGCGCGCGCTCGTCGCGAACCGGGACGTCGATCCGAAGCGCGCCGGCAACTCGGCGTCGCGCATCGCCGAGATCGCCGAGGCGGAGAACGCGCTCGAGGAGGCGATCCACTATCGCTACCTGGGCGTGACCCTGGCCGAGGCCACGGGCGAGCCCGAACCGCGACTCCTGACGACGCTCGGCCTGGTCGAGCTCCTGCTGTCCGTCGGCGACGCGCGGACGGCGAGGCGCGCGCTCGCGAGCGTCGCCGGCACCGTCGACGACGCCAGCCCGTTCCGCCAGGACTATCTGCGCGCCGCCGGCGAGGCCGACGCGATCGCGGGCCGCCCCGGCGCGGCGGCGGCGAGCTTCGCGCGCTGCACGCAGACGCCGCGTGAGACGGCGAACCCGTACGCGCAGCTCGGCTGCCGCGTGGGCCTGGCGGCGCTCCACGCGCACGGGCTCCGCACGAGCTCGACCGCGGAGGCGCTGGCGCTCCTCGACGAGGCGGCGACCTTCCTCGATCCCGCCGACCGCCTCTTCGGCGTCGACCCCGACCGGCGCGCCGAGGTGGCGTGGCTCCGCGCCCTCGTCCACCTGCGCGCGGGCGACGCCGCGCGGGCGCTGGCCACGCTCGACGGGATCGACCGCGCCGCGCTCGGCGCCGCGATGCGCTCGCGGATCGATCACGCGCGCGGCACCGCGCTCGTGGCGTCGGGCGACCGCGCCGCGGCCGAGGTCGCGTTCCGCGCCGCCGCCGCCGCGATCGAGGCGCTGCGCGATCAGGCCGGGCATCGCGCGACGCGGCGCAGCCTGCCACGCGAGCTCCGCGCCCCGTACGAGGCGATCTTCGTCTTGCGCGCCCGCGCCGGCGACGCACGCGGTGCGCTCGCGGTGATGGAGCGCGCGCTCGAGCGCGACTTCGTCGATCAGCTCGCCGCCGGCGTGGTCGGCGCCGAGGACGCCGCCGCCGCGCTGTCGGCGAGCGTGGAGGACGCCGGGCGCCGCGTGCGCGCGCTCCGGCTGCTCGACGCCCGCCCCGCCACCGCCTTCGACGTCTCGGGCGCGGCCGCCGCGCGCCCGGTCGCGGTCGGCTTCTTCGCCGCCGAGGGTTCGCTGTGGCGCGTCGTCGTGACCCGCGCCGAGGTACGCGCGGCACCGGTCGCTCCCCTCGCCGAGCTGAGCCCCCTCGTGGCCGCGGCCGCCGCCGACCCGGCCGCTCCGGAGGCCATCGGGCTCGGCGCGCGCCTCCTGCCGGCCGGTGTCCTGCCCCCGGCCGGCGAGCCGCTCGTGATCGTGCCCGACCCGGCGCTCGAGGGTCTGCGCTTCGCGTCGCTGCGCGGCCCCGAGGGTGGCTATCTGATCGAGCGCCACCCCCTGGTCCTGACCCCGACCTTCGGGCGCGGCCTCGCCGGCGCTCGCGGCGGCGAGCCACCGGCCGGACCGCCCGTCGTCCTCGGGGATCCCGACGCGACGTTGCCCAGCGCTCGCGCCGAGGCGGCCGCCGTCGCCGCCCTGCTCGGGGTCGAGCCCCGGCTCGGACCCGCCGCAGATCGTACGGCACTTCACGTCGCGCGTCGTGCGAGCGTGCTCCACGTCGCCTCTCATGGCAGCGTGCGCGACGACGGCTCCACGATCTCGCTCGCCGACCTCGTCCTCGGCCCGACCGAGGTGCTCGAGCTCGGCCTGGCGCCGGACCTCGCCGTGATCGCCAGCTGCGCCTCGGCGGCCACGCGCCCCGATGGCATGTGGACGTCGATCACCTCGGCGCTGCTGGCCGGCGGCACCCAGACGATCGTCGGCGCGCTCGGCTCGATCCCCGACGGCGCGTCCGCCGAGATCGTGACCGACTTCCATCGCCACCGGTCCGAGCTGGGACCGGCGCGCGCCCTCGCCGAAGCCCAGCGCGCCGCGATCGCCCGCGGCGTCCCGGTCGGCGTCTGGTCATCGTTCGCCGTCTTCGGGCACGACCCACGAACCACGAGGAGAAACTGATGAAGCGAATCGTCCTGGCCGCCCTTGTCCTCGCCTTCGTCGCGAGCTGCAAGCAGAAGGAGTGTCCGACCTGCGAGAAGTGTCCGCCGCCGACAACGCCGCCCGCGTGCCCCGAGCCGAGCTGCGATCTCACGCTCGACGACGCCGGCAAGCAGCTCGTCGCGCCTCACTGGCGGCTGGTCGAGCAGGAGGGCAAGGCCTTCATCACCGCCAAGCTCGGCGACGGGCGCGTGATCGCGGTGCCGCTCTCGGCGACCACGCCGATCGTCGTCGACGGGAAGGAGGCCACCGGCGAGGTGTTGCTCGGGCCGGGCGGCGGCAGCTGCCCCTGCCGTCTGCCGCAGTGCCTGCCCTACTGCCGGCCGATCGGTAGCGTCCTGAGCCCGCCCCAGCCGTAGCCGGCGCCGCGGCCGTCGTAGTATGTCGGCCACATGGTCGACGATGGCGACGTGCTCGACCTGCTCGCGCGCGGCGACGAGCGGGGTGCGCTGACCGCCCTCATGGCGCGGTACGGCGCACCGGTCTATCGCTTCTGCCGCCAGATGCTGCGCGACGAGGCCCTCACCGACGACGTCCACCAGCAGGTGTTCGTGCAGGCGTACCGCGATCTCGCGCGGTTCGAGCGACGCTCGGCCCTGCGGACGTGGCTGTTCGGCATCGCGCGCCACCGCTGCCTCGACGCGATCAAGATCGAGGGCCGCCGCGGCCGCCGCTTCCCGCTCGACGACGAGCCGGGTGAGGGCGACCCCGCGACGGGCCCGTCCGTCGTCGACCGCCTGGCCGCCGCCGAGCTGGCCGAGGCGCTCGAGCACTGCCTCGACGAGCTGGCGCCGGGGACCAAGGCCGCGGTCCTCCTGCGGTTTCGGGAAGGGCTCGGGTTCGAGGAGATGGCGGCCCTCCACGACGAGAAGCCGGGGACGCTCCAGGCCCGCGTCGCCCGTGCACTTCCCGTGTTGCGGAAGTGTCTCGAGCGTCGCCTCAAGGATCGAGAGGCGGCATGAGCTCCCTGGATCGCGACCCCGATGACCCGGCGCACGCAGCGGTGCGCGCCGCCCTCGCCGAGACCGGCCAGGGACTCGAGCCCAAGCCGGGCTGGGAGGCCAAGGTCTGGGAAGAGATCGATGGAGCCGGGGGCGACGCGCGCGGGTCCGGGGGGACCGCGCGGCGCCGGCGCGCGCTCTGGTTCGTGGGTGGCGGCGGCGTGCTGGCGGCGGCGGCGATCGCGCTGCTCGTATGGCGGGCTGGAGGTGAAGGGCGTGAGCCGATCGTCGTCGCCGACGCCAGCCTCGAGATCCGCCGCAGCGCGCAGGTGATCCGCGGCACGAACGCGGCGCCGGGTGACACCGCCGTGGTGCGTCATCCGGCGGCGGGCGGCGTGGTCTGGATCTTCCGCGGCGAGTCGACGCTGGTGCTCGCGTGCGACGCCGGCCGCCTGGCGGCGCCCGCGTGCCGGCGCGACGGCGACGGCGACGGCGACGGCGTCGTGGCCGAGCTCGTCCTCGACCGGCCGGGCACGTACCACGTGCTCACCAGTGTGGTCGGGCTCCCGCCGCCCGCGACCGTCGACGAGGCCCGCGCCGCGTTGACCACCACCGGCGCGCGCTTCCGCCACGACGAGCTCGACGTGCGCTGACCCGCGGCCGCGGCCACCGGGTAAGGGCATGTTATCGAGCCGGCGCTCACGGCTGACGCGAGCACCGTGCTATGCCCGTCGCGCTTCAGAGGGAGGCCTCCATGTCGCTGCGCCCGTGGTTCGCGATCGTACTCCTCGTCTGCGCCGCGCTCGTCGGCTGCGGTCCATCCGTCTCCGGCGGAGACGACGACGACGACGGCACCGGCGACGGTGGCAACACCGACGGGCAGTTCGCGTGCAATCCGGGGCTCCCGGTGTGCGTGGGCGACAACATCCACGGCTGCAACACCGACGGCACCGTCGGGCCGATGATCTCGAGCTGCCCCGGCGGCACGTGCATCAACGGCTCGTGCAACGATCCGTGCGCGGCGGCGGTCTCCAACCGCAGCTACATCGGCTGCGAGTACTGGCCGGTCGATCTCGACAACGCCGTCGAGGTCCAGGGCACCGAGATCATCCCCGGCTTCGGCTGCGTCCAGCCGAGCGGCGGCACGACGCCGGCCGTGCCGCTCATGGTCTGCAGCCAGGGCAACACGCTCTACGGCCAGTGCGACTACGGCAACGACTGCTCGATGGCGACGGGCGGCACGTGCGGCTCGCGCAACGTGTGCGCGCTCAACGCGCAGAAGGCGCCGTTCGCCGTCGTCGTCTCGAACCCGCAGTCGAGCGCGGCGATGGTCACGCTCCAGGGCGCGGGCGGCACGATGATGATGGACATGGTGATGCCGGGCGAGGTGAAGGCCCTCTTCCCGCAGATGAGCGGCATCGCCGACCAGTCGCTCGACCACAGCGGCATCGAGCGCAAGGGCTACAAGCTCACGTCGACGCTGCCCATCGTCGCGTACCAGTTCAACCCGCTCGACAACGTCGGCGTCTTCTCCAACGACGCCTCGCTGCTGCTGCCGGCCCACGCCTTCGACGTCGCCTACACCGGCGTGACCTACAAGACGCTCACGCGGCGGCCGGCGAGGCAGGATTACAACGGCTACCTCACGGTGGTCGCGTCGGGCCCGGGCGCGACGATGGTGAACGTCACCGCGACGGCCGGCGTGCGCGCCGGCCTCAACGTGCCGGCGATCGCCGCAGGTGGCTCGATGAGCTTCACGCTGCAGCAGTTCGAGACCCTGAACCTCCAGGCGATCGCGGGCGGCGACCTCACCGGCACGGCGATCACGTGCAGCCAGCCGTGCGGCGTCTTCGGTGGCCACGAGGCGACCAACCTCTCGCACATGGCGCAGTCGCCGTGCTGCGCCGATCACCTCGAGGATCAGATCTTCCCCAACAGCACGTGGGGCAAGGTCTACGTCGTCGCGCGCAGCCAGGCGCGCATGACCGCGGTGCCCGACATGGTGCGCGTCGTCGCCCAGCGGCCGGGCACGACCGTCACGTTCAACCCGGCGCAGACCGGCTGCACCTCGGCGCTCGGCGCCGGCCAGTACTGCGACATCTTCATCAGCGGCGACGTGCACGTCTCCGCCAACGAGCCCATCCTCGTCGCGCACTACCTGAGCAGCAACGGCGGCACGCAGATGGACGCCGGCGACCCGTCGATGTCGTTCGCGGTCCCGACCGAGCAGTACCGCACGCAGTACACGCTGCTCGTGCCGAGCCAGTACAACGCGAACTACTTCTCGATCGTCGCGCCTTCGGCCGGCACGGTCACGCTCGACGGCACCAACGTCACCGCGTTCACGCCCGTCGGCGACGGCAGCTTCCGCGTCGCGCGCGTTCCGGTCCAGGCCGGCTCCCACGACCTCGTCTGCAGCGAGGGCTGCGGCGTCGAGGTCTACGGCTGGTCCGACGCGGTGTCGTACCTCTTCGCCGGCGGCCTCGACCTCGAGCAGATCGTCATCGGCGGCCCCTCCGTCGGCGACTGATCGGCGCGACGCGCGCACCGCTGGTGCTGCGTCTGGGCCCGGCGGCGACGCTGACCATCCGCGTGCGGAGCGCGAGCGGGCCGTCACTGGCCGGCGCCGACGTCAGCATCGTGTCGACCACGACCGCCGAGGCGAGCGATCGCCGGAGCGGCACCACCGACGCCGACGGCGCGGCGCGCTTCGCGTCGCTGGCGCCGGGCACCTACGAGGTCGCGGCGCGCGCGCCGGGACATCGCACGCTGTCGATGCCGATGTCGCCGCGCGCAGGCCTCGCGTGGGAGATGGAGCTGACGCTCGTGCCGGGGGTCGAGGTCCGCGGTCGCGTCGTCGATCGCGCCGGCGCGCCGCTGGCCGGCGCGCTGGTCGAGGCCCGACCGGCGGAGCTCGAGCTCGCGTTCCAGCCACGTCGCCGACCGAGCCCGCTGTCGTCGGTCGCCGACGCCGACGGGCGCTTCGCCATCGTGGTCGAGCCGGGCAGCCACCGGCTCGTCGGGCACCATCCGGCGTGCCTGCCCGGCGAGTCGCGCGCCGTCGACGTCGACGCGTCACCACCGCCGGAGGTCATGATCGTCCTCGATCGCGGCGCGACGATCGAGGGCACGGTCACGCGCGCCGGCGGAGGCGCGGCCGCCGACGCCGTGGTCCGGGTCGCGGCGGTCGACCTCGCGGTGCCCGGCGCCGCCGTGCACGCGACGCGGGCCGACGCGGGCGGCCGGTTCTCGCTGAGCGGGCTGCCACGCGCCGAGGTCGTCGCGGTCGCCGAGCACCCCGACGGCACCAGCGAGGACATCCGCGTCGACCTCTCCACCACCGACGCCGCCCGCGACGTGCGCCTCGAGCTCACCGTCGACGGCCGGATCGAGGGGACGGTCGTCGACGCCGACGGGGCGCCGATCGCCGGCGCGCACGTGGTCTGCGTCGGGAACCCGGGCGCCGCGATCGGCGTCCGCCCGATCACGCCGGTGACCGCGACCGACGACGGACGCTTCGCGTGCACCGGCTTGCCCGACGACAACTTCGAGCTGACGGCGATGCGCCCGGTACCGAACAACCTCGTCAGCCCGTGGATGCGAAGCTCCGGCGCCGTCGCGCACACCGGCGACCGCGACGTGCGGATCGTCGTCCCCGGCGACGGCGCGCTCGCCGGGCGCGTCACCATCGCGGGCCGCCCCGCCACCTCGTACGCGCTCCAGCTCAGCGGCGACCCGCTGCCGGTGACGAGCGCCGACGGCCGCTTCCACCCCGACGGGATCGCGCCGCGCCGCTACGTCCTCCGCGTGCTCGCCCCCGGCGCGCGCCCGCGCGCGATCGAGCTCGACGTGCCCGAGGGCGACACGCTCCGCCTCGGCGACGTCGACCTGCAGCCGCTGTAGCCTCGCCACTGCCTGGTGCATCCTCCAGTGATCGTGAATCGTGTCCGCCCTCGGTCGGACGCCGATGCTAGAGTCATCCCATGTCCCCCAGCGCCGCCCAGCTACTTGCCGACGTCCTGGCGTTGCCCGCCGAGGAACGACGCGAGCTTGTCGCTGAAGTACTGGCGACGCTCGATGATGGACCGCCGGAGGACGCCGCGGCGGTGAACGCGGCGTGGGGTGACGAGATGCATCGGCGGATCCAGCGTCGCAGGGCGGGGCTTGCGACGACGTCGACGTGGCCGGAGATGCGAGCGAAGTTGCTGTCGGAGTTGAGGGCGCGGCGTGACGATCCGGGTCGATGACGAGGTCTGGGAAGAGGTCTTCGCAGCGGCGAGTCGTTACGAACGGGAGCGCGTCGGGCTCGGCGAGGAGTTCGTCGATGCGATCGATGCCGCGCTCGAAGCGATCGATGCCAACCCGGAGGCGTGGACCGTTTGGCCCGACATCAGGCAAGACGATCCGCCGATCCGCCGCTACGTGATGAAGCGCTTCCCTTACCTCATCGGCTTCCAGGTATTCGCAGACCACGTCCTTGTCATCGTGGTCGCTTACGGCGCGCGTCGACCGGGTTACTGGCGCTGAGCGTCGCGAGGCCGTGTACCTGCCTCGCTCACGGGGACGGCACGGTGCGCATGGTGCCGCGCGGGCGGTAGACGCGCTGCCAGTGGGGGAGGCGCTCGGCGCCGACGAAGTAGGCGTGGATGTGCGTGGCGCGCTTGAAGTCGAGCACGCCTCTGGGCGCCCAGTCGGCGCGCTGTGATCGCCACGTCATGCCCTCGCCGGCGTAGTCGATCTCGGGCCAGTCGCGACCGGTGACGTGGGAGTGGTTCTCGTCGAAGGTCGCGAGACGCTCGAACGCCAGCGCGTCGACGACACGGACGAGGTAGCGGGCGATGGCCTCGGCCTCCTCGGAGGAGACACCGCGCTCGCGCACCGCGCGGGCGAGCTCGACCGTCGAGCGCGGCATGACGGCGTGGAGCGCGCGCCAGGCGTCGCCGTCGAGCTCGACGAGCGCGGTCGCCGCCGCGAGCCCCTGCTCGGCGGTCAGCTTCATCTTCGGCTTCGCCTGGGCGACGCGTCGCTCGATCACGTCGGCCGCGGCGACGTAGCCGCGCCGGCGCAGCTCGGCGATCGGGTCGACCGTCGCGTCGACCGGCGGTGGCGCGTCGACGATCACGACCGGTGGCGGGGGCGCGGGCAGCGGCGGCGACTCGCGTCGCTCACCGGAGCACGCGACGACGAGCGCGAGCGCGAGCGCGAGCGCGAGCGCGAGGGGGTCGGTCCGCATCACGAGGGCGTCAAGCACCGGGCCGATACTTGTTGTCGCCGCGGCGAGCGCGCGTGCGCTTCCAGGCGGCGAGGCAGTCGTCCCGGGTCTTGCCGGCGTTGTCCGGGTCGGCGTGGAAGTCTCGCGTGAACTGGTTGAACTCGAACTGCGGCGCGATCTTCGGCTTGAAGGTGCCCGCCTTCCTCGCCTCGTGCTCGCGTTTCCACTGCGCCGCGATCTGCGCGAAGGTGATCCCCGGGTTGTCCTTGATGTGCTGCTGCAGCGTCACCGTGAAGCGGAACTGCGGGGACACCTCTCGTTCGAAGAAGCGGCGCACGTGCTGCGTGCACCTGAAGCCGGCCGGCGCGCGCGTCGACATCGACAGCGCCGAGGTGGGCAGCTCGTTGACGCGCGGCGCAGGGCGCGCAGGCCCACGCGACGAGGCCGAGCCGCGCCGGCCCGTGCGCAGGAAGGCCTCGATGCGGTCGGCGATCTCGCGCTTGCCACCCGCCGTCGACAGGCCCACGCCGCGACAGAAGTCCTGCAGCTCCGCCTTGAGCCAGTAGAAGTCGCGAAAGTCCTTCACGCTGATGTGCGCATCGAGCGTCACACGTGCGTCGGCGGTCGGGGCAGGTCGCGGTGGTCGCATCGGGCTCGCGCGAGCGTAGCGCGGACCACGCACGGCCTGCCGTCGGTCGACGGCTGAGCGACGCTCGCAACTCGAGGCGCCGGCCGCGCGAGTTGCGACGTCTCGCCAAGTGCTCGACACGAGCCACCGCGTCGCTGGCACGCGTCGTGCCTGAGCGCGCGCGACCATGTCGATGCTCCGGTTGCTCTCGTTCCCGCTGCTCCTGCTGCTCGCGATGTCCGCCTGCGTCCATCCGGACGAAGACGAGCTCCACGCCGATCTCGCCGACGGCGTGCTTGCCGAGGACGGCAAGGCCGACCACCTGACGATCCCGTTCCGCGAGCTGGACGATCCCCGGGGTATCGGCGATCGCGGCGAGGTCGAGACCCGCGTCGTCTTGACCAGCGCCGCCGCGTACGCCAGCTACTTCGGCCACGCCGCGCCGGCGGGCCTGGACTTCGCGCGTGAGTGGGTCTTCTTCTACAGCGCGGGAACCCGCAGCACCGGCGGTTACGAGGCGGCGGTGGCCTCGATCGCTCGCTCGCGGAGCGGCAAGACCTTGTTCGTCAGCACCCACCTCCGCGCTCCGGGCGCCGGCTGCGCGGTGACGTTCGCGCTGACGCGGCCGCACGTCCTCGTCGCCTTCCGCCGTCCCGCGACTCGCCCGACCGCGGCGCGCGCCGCCCACACCGACGAGACACGCGACTGCGACCGGTGCGAGGGACTCTCGGGCGGTGACTGTGAAGCCACGCCCGGCTGCGGCCTCGTCGCCGAGGGATGCGAGGCTCCGCCGATCAATCCCAACACCGGGCTGCCCTACCCGTGCGATCCGGTGCTGGTGTGCCGTGCCGAGCGAACCGCGAACCTCGGCGACGCGTGTGGAAGCCGCGGCCTCCTGCCCTGCGCCGAAGGCCTGTTCTGCCAGTACCCCGAGAGCTCGGCGTGCGGCGAGACCGACCGGCCCGGCACGTGCGGCGTCGCGCCCGAGGCGTGTATCCAGATCTATCAGCCGGTCTGCGGATGCGACGGCCAGACCTACTCGAACAGCTGCATGGCCGCGGCGTCCGCGGCGTCGGTCCGCCACGCGGGCGCCTGTCCCTGAACCTTCGGCGCCGACGACGGAGGCGCTCGGCGACCCGGTCGACGAGGTGGCAAGGTCTGGCGAACGACGTGATGCCGGTGCACCGCTCCGGCCCTTCCTTTACCGTTGGGGACATGAAGCGCGCGACGCCCCTGCTCTGCCTCGTCCTCGCGGCGAGCATCGCCGCCTGTGGCGGCGGTGATGACACCCCGGCCCAGCCCATCGACGCGCCGGAGCCCGACGCCGCCGTCGATGCCGCGGTCGACGCACCGCCCGACGCCGCCGGCTTCTATCGCAGCATCCCGACCACGCTCAACCGCCACATCGACCTGCTGTTCGTCGTCGACAACTCGACCTCCATGCTGGCCGAGCAGCAGCAGCTCGCCGCCAACTTCCCGCAGTTCGTCAACGTGCTGGCCCAGATCGAGGGCGGCCTCCCCGACATCCACCTCGGCATCCTCTCCTCGAACGTCGGCGCCGCCGGCCAGCTCGCCGTGCCCGGATGTGCCGGTGCAGGTGACGACGGCAACCTGCTCACCGGCCCGCCCGGCAACACGTGCGCGTCGCAGTTCGGCCTCCAGGGCTCGTTCATCTCCGACATCCGGCACCCCGATGGCACGCGCCTCCGCAACTACACGGGCGACCTCGACCAGCTGTTCACGTGCATGGCCTCGCTGGGCACGACCGGGTGCGGCTTCGAGATGCACCTCGAGTCGATGTTTCGCGCGCTCCAGCCCGGCAAGAACCCCGGCTTCTACCGCGGCGACGCCCACCTCGCCGTGATCTTCATCGCCGACGAGGACGACTGCTCGACGGAGCTGGGCACCATGTTCGGCGATCCCAACGCCGGCATCTCCTCGCAGCTCGGGCCGCGCACGTCGTTCCGCTGCCACGAGTTCGGCGTGCGGTGCGCCGACGATCCGAACCCGCGCACGCTCGGCCCCAAGTCGGGCTGCGTGCCCGACCCGGCGTCGCCGTACATGTTCGAGGTGCAGCGCTACGTCGACTTCCTGCGCAACCTCAAGGATCCGAGCGGCGAGTCGACGGTCAGCGTCGCCGGCATCCTCGGCCAGTTCGACCCGACGAGCGGCGAGCTCACCGTGGTGCCCGAAATCCGGACCAACGATCCCAACCTGCCGTCGGTCGCGCGCTCGTGCGTCGCGCGCGACCCCAACGATCCCGACGACGGCGCCACGCCGCCGGTGCGCCTGCAGCACTTCATCTCGGCGTTCCCCGGGCGCCACGTGCTCACCTCGATCTGCAACGACAACCTGTCCGACGCGCTCGTCGCGATCGCCGGCTCGATCAAGACCGCGATCGGCAATCCGTGCGTCGACGCCGCGCTCGACGACGTGGACCCGAACCAGCCCGGGCTCCAGCCGATGTGCACCGTGCACGACGTCCGCGATCCCGGCGGTCCCGGCGAGACCGCGATCGAGCTGCCGGTGTGCGAGACGATGTTCCAGACCGGGACCAGCTGCGTCGCCGGCAACGCCACGACGCCGTGCTGGTGCTTCCTCACCGACTCGGCCAGCTGCCCGGCGAGCGCGCAGAACCCGTCCGGCCTCGCCCTCGGCGTCGCGCGCGGCGCCACGCCGCCTCCGCCGCCAGGCTCCGCCGTCAGGCTCTACTGCCGCGCGTCGCCATAGTGCGATAGCGTCGGCGGCATGAAGACGGGTGGATGCCTCTGCGGCGCCGTGCGGTACGAGATCAGCCTCGAGCTGACGCCGGTCACCTTCTGCCACTGCTCGATGTGCCGCCGGTGGCACGGTCACGTGGGCGCGTGGGCGGCGGTCGACCGCCCCGGTATCGCGGTCACCGAGGCGCGTGGCCTGCGCTGGTACGCGTCGTCGCCGAAGGTGAAGCGCGGCTTCTGCGGTGAGTGCGGCTCGAGCCTGCTCTGGGACGAGGACGGTGAGGAGAAGATGGGGGTCTGCGTCGGCACGCTCGACGAGCCCACCGGGCTCCGCCCCAAGGCGCACATCTACCTGGGCAGCCGCGGCGATTACTACGAGGTGCCCGAGGACGGGCTCCTGCGCCGGAACGAGCTCCGGACCTGAGCACGGCCGGCGGTCGGCGAACGACGGCAAGGCTCGTCGCGTCGCTTGCGAAGCTGCCCGACCGATCGTATCGAGTGTGCATGCCCAGTCGAGCTCCGACGATCGCGACGCTGGTGATGATCCTGAGCGTTGTGCACGGCGCGGCCCACGCCGACGGCGTCGCGCCACGGCCCTCGCTCGAGGTGGGCACGATGGAGGCCGAGGTCGCCAGCAAGTTCGCCGGCCGCGACGCCCCCGCCGGCCTCGAGGTCGAGGCGACCGGCGGCCGCGTGGTGGTCACGCAGGTCGAGGCCACGAGCGCGTGGCACGCGCTGGGGCTGCGCGCCGGTGACGTGGTGCTGGCGATCAACGGCGCCGACGTGGCGCGCCGCCTCGACGTGAACCTGCACGTCGGTGTCTACCAGCGGGTCATCTACGTCGAGGTCGAGCGCGGGAAGAAGCCGTTGCTCCTTCGCCGCGTGATCGTCGGTGACATCGCGCCACCGCCGGCGCTGTCTCCGGATCCCGCCGTCGAGGCGGAGCTGGCAAAGCTGGTCACCCACCTCGGCGGCACGCGCTGGGAGGTCGACGTCGACGCGCTCCTGGCCGATCACATGCGGTTCACCCGCGGCGCGCGGGTCGTCCCATCGGTCAAGGACGGCAAGCCCAACGGCATGAAGCTCTACGCCATCCGACCGTCGTCGCTGTACGCGCATCTGGGCCTGCGCAACGGCGACACGATCGTCCGCGTCGGCGCGATCGAGCTGAGGGACATGGAGGCGGCGCTCGACGCGTACACGCAGGCCCGCGGGCAGGACCGCATCGAGGTCGCCATCATCCGGCGCGGCAAACCGCTCACGCACACGTACGTGCGCAAGCCGCCGGCGAAGCCCGCCACCAGGAAGCCGTGATCGCCGCGAACCCCGCGCGCGTCAGGGCGAGGGCGGCTGACGCGCCGCGCATGTTGGCGCAGCCGGAGAAGCCGCCGTCGACGAGTCAACGAACCGTCGCTGTCAGCCGGCGCCTTCGGACGACTTCTTCTCGGGGCGGCCGGCGATCATCGCCTTCGCGTAGTCGCGGTTCATGAGCGCGATGTAGTCGGCCGAGATGTTCTTGGGGCACGCCGCCTCGCACTCGTAGTGGTTGGTGCAGTTGCCGAAGCCGGCGGCGTCCATCGCATCGACCATGGCGCGCGTGCGGCGCAGGCGCTCGGGCTGGCCCTGGGGCAAGGAGTGCAGGTGGCCGAGCTTGGCGGCGACGAAGAGCATCGCGCTCGAGTTGGGACACGCGGCGACGCAGGCGCCGCAGCCGATACACTGGGCCGCGTCCATCGCGCGGTCGGCGTCGACCTTGGGCACGAGGATCGCGTTGGCGTCGGGGGCCGAGCCGACGTTCTGCGTGACGTAGCCGCCGGCGGCGACGATCTTGTCGAACGCGCGGCGATCGACGCACAGGTCGCGGTGCACCGGGAAGGCGCCCGCGCGCCACGGCTCGATCCAGATTTCGTCGCCGCTCTTGAAGTAGCGCATGTGCAGCTGGCACGTCGTCGTGCCGGCGTTGGGGCCGTGCGGACGACCGTTGATGACCAGCGAGCACGTGCCGCAGATGCCCTCGCGGCAGTCGGAGTCGAACGCGACCGGCTCCTCGCCCTGCTCCTGGAGCTGCTGGTTGAGGATGTCGAGCATCTCGAGGAACGACGCGTGCGAGCTGACGCTCTTGACCTTGTAGGTCTTCATCGCGCCGGGCTTGTCGGGGCCGGCCTGGCGCCAGACGTGGAGGGTCAGGTCGAGGTTCTGGTGGGACTCGCTCACTTGTAACTCCGGGTCGCGAGCTTGACGTTCTCGAACGTGAGGGGCTCGACGTGGCGGACCGGCTTCTCGCCGTCGCCCTTGAACTCCCAGGCGGCGACGTGACAGAAGCGCTCGTCGTCGCGCTTGGCCTCGCCGTCGACCTCGTACTCGGTGCGGAAGTGGCCGCCGCAGCTCTCCTCGCGCTCGAGCGCGTCCTGGCACATGAGCTCGGCGAACTCGAGGAAGTCGGCGACGCGGCCGGCGCGCTCGAGCGACTGGTTGAAGGTCTCGCGCTCGCCGAGGATGCGGGCCTCGGCCCAGAACTTCGCGCGCAGCTCGGGGATGAGCTGGAGCGCCTTGGCCAGGCCCTCCTTGTTGCGGGCCATGCCGCAGTACTCCCACATGATCTGGCCGAGCTCCTTGTGGAAGGACTCGACGGTGCGCTTGCCCTTGGCGCCGACCGACATCAGGCGATCGATGCGGGCGTGGACGTCGGCCTCGACGCGCTTGAACTCGGGGTGATCGGTCGACACCTTCGCGCTCGCCGGCACGCCGGCGAGGTAGTTGCCGAGCGTGTACGAGATGATGAAGTAGCCGTCGGCGAGGCCCTGCATCAGCGCCGACGCGCCGAGGCGGTTGGCGCCGTGATCGGAGAAGTTGGCCTCGCCGAGCACGAAGAGCCCGGGGATCGTCGACTGCAGGTTGTAGTCGACCCACAGCCCGCCCATCGTGTAGTGGACCGCGGGGTAGATGCGCATCGGGACCTTGTACGGGTTCTCGCCGGTGATGCGCTCGTACATCTCGAACAGGTTCCCGTACTTCTCGGCGATCGTCGCCGCGCCCATGCGCTTGATGGCGTCGCGGAAGTCGAGGTAGACGCCGCGGCCGCCGGGGCCGACGCCGCGGCCGTCGTCGCAGGCCTCCTTGGCGGCGCGGCTGGCGATGTCGCGCGGCGACAGGTTGCCGAACGACGGGTACTTGCGCTCGAGGTAGTAGTCGCGATCCTCCTCGGGGATCGAGCCCGGATCCTGGGTCGCCTTGGCGACGTCGTCGCGCTTCTTCGGCACCCAGACGCGGCCGTCGTTGCGGAGCGACTCGCTCATGAGCGTCAGCTTCGACTGGTAGTCGCCCGAGACCGGGATGCAGGTCGGATGGATCTGCGTGTAGCAGGGGTTGGCGAACGCCGCGCCGCGCTTGTAGGCGCGGTAGGTGGCGGTGACGTTCGAGCCGACGGCGTTGGTCGACAGGTTGAAGACGTTGCCGTAGCCGCCCGACGCGAGGATGACCGCGTGCGCCGAGTACGACGTCACCTTGCCGGTGACCAGGTCGCGCACGACGATGCCGGCGGCCTTGCCGTCGACGACGACCACGTCGAGCATCTCGGTGCGCGAGAACATCGTGACCTTGCCGGCCGCGATCTGCCGCGACAGCGACTGGTACACGCCGATGAGCAGCTGCTGGCCGGTCTGGCCCCGCGCGTAGAAGGTGCGCGACACCTGGGCGCCGCCGAAGCTGCGGTTGGCGAGCGTGCCGCCGTACTCGCGGGCGAAGGGCACGCCCTGCGCCGCGCACTGGTCGATGATGTCGACCGACACCTCGGCGAGGCGGTGGACGTTGGCCTCGCGCGCGCGGAAGTCGCCGCCCTTGACCGTGTCGTAGAAGAGGCGATGGATGCTGTCGCCGTCGTTCTGGTAGTTCTTGGCCGCGTTGATGCCGCCCTGCGCGGCGATCGAGTGGGCGCGGCGCGGCGAGTCCTGGAAGCAGAAGCACGCGACGTCGTAGCCGAGCTCGGCGAGCGTCGCGGCGGCGGCGCCGCCGGCGAGGCCGCTGCCGACGACGATCACGCTGTACTTGCGCTTGTTGGCGGGGTTGACGAGCTTGAGCTCGAACTTGGCCCGGTTCCACTTCTCGGCGATGGGACCGGCGGGGATGCGCGCGTCGAGGTTCATGGGCCTACAGCTTGATGAGGTCGAGGTAGACGGCGATGGGCGGCGCGGCGTAGCCGAGGGCGAGCAGGAGCCCGAGCCCCGGACCGAGCCTGGTGATGAACGGGTCGTACTTGGGGTGGCGGAGGCCGAGCGTCTGCATCCAGCTCGACGCGCCGTGCGCGAGGTGGAAGGAGAGCAGCGTGACCGCGACCAGGTACGAGACGAGGATCGCCAGGTTCTCGAAGCCCATGACGAACATCGAGTAGGCGTCGTAGCGGCCCTTGGCGTCGAGGGTGTGGAAGTGCTCGGGCTGGACCCAGCCGAAGGTGAAGTGGGCGAGGTGATAGATGACGAAGGCGAGGATGATGAGGCCGGTCATCGTCATCGTGCGGGCGAAGATCGTCGTCCGGCGGGTTCGGAAGACCGCGTACTTCTGCGGCCGGGCGGCGCTGTTGGCGCGGGCGAGCGCGATCGCGCTGATGATGTGGACGACGAAGATCGCGAGCAGGCCGCCGCGCGCCGCCCACTTGAGCGCGCCCAGCGACTGCAGCGTGTGCGCGTACGTGTTGTACGCCTCGCGCCCGGCGAACATGGCGAAGTGGCCGGCCATGTGGAAGATGGCGAACAACAGGAGCCCGACGCCGGTGAGGGCCATCACCTGCTTGGCTCCGATGGACGAGCGGACGTAACTGACGAACCAGCTCATGGCGGGAGGCTTCTCACGATCGGGTTTTTCCCTCAAGCGATCCGATGCATGAGCGCATCGCCGCGCTTCAGGCGAGTCACGTTCTCCACCACGACCGAGGCGATCCGCTCGAACGCCGCCGTGGTCGAACCGGCGATGTGGGGGAGCGTCACGACGCGAGGGTGGGCGTAGAGCGGGTCGGCCGGGTCCCACGGCTCCTGCCAGTAGACGTCGAGGCCGACGCCGCCGAGGTGGCCGCGGGCGAGGGCGTCCTGGAGCGCGTCCCGGTCGATCACGGGGCCGCGAGCGACGTTCACGAGGATCGCGTGCGGCGGCATCGCGGCCAGCGCCTCGGCGTCGATCATGCCGCGGGTGGTCTCGTCGAGCGGGCAGTGGAGGCTGACCGCGTCGGCGCGGTCGAGCTCGACGAGGAGCTCGGCGCGGGTCGTCGCCGAGGTCGCCGTGCGGACGTGCATGCCGAGCGCGGTGGCGCGGGCGGCGAGCGCGGCGCCGGTCTTGCCGGCGCCGACGACGAGCAGCGAGGCGCCGGCGAGCTCGACGCCGAGCGGCGCGCCGATGACGCCCTGCTCGAACGCGGAGCGGGCCGCCGGCCAGCGGCGGGCGCAGAGGAGGAGCAAGAGGAGCGCGGCCTCGGCGACGGCGACCTGGTTGGCGCCGGGGGCGTTGCACACGGGGATGCCGCGGGCGGCGGCGGCGGCGACGTCGATGCCGTCGGTGCCGGCGGCCGGCTGCTGGACGAGGCGGAGGCCTTGCTCGACGGCGGCGGCGATGACGCGCGCGTCGATGGTCGCGTTCGACGGCAAGATCACGTCGGTCGGCGCGGCGACGACCTCCTCGACGAGCGGGCGGCGGCGGTCCCAGATGCGGAGCTTGTCGGCGGGCGAGAGGCGCGAGGTGATGTGATCGACGATGTCGAGCCACCCCGACCCGCAGAAGAGGATGTGCACGGTGCGGACTCTATCCGAGATGCTCGATCAGGATCTTCACGCCGATGGCGCAGAGCGCGAGGCCGCCGAGGAAGCCGAGACGGCCGCCGACGCGGGCGCCGATCGCGCGGCCGGCGTAGGCGGCGACGATCGTGACGGCGGCGGTGACGCCCCCGACCAGCGCGATCGTGACCCCCGGCGGCGGCGCGAGCAGCGGCGTCGAGACCCCGGCGGCGACCCCGTCGATGCTCGTGGCGACGGCCAGCACCGCCAGGACGGCCGGCGCGAAGGCGCGTTCGGCGGCGAGCGCGCCGCCCGCGAGGTCGCCGTCCGCGCGCGCGGCGGCGGCGATCGAGCGGAGACCGAGCCCGACGAGGAGCACGAACGCGACCCAGTGATCGTAGGCCTCGAACGAGCGGCCCAGCGCCTCGCCGAGCTGCCAGCCGGCGGTGACCGTGAGCGCGTGCGCCCCGCCCACGAACAGGGCGGCGAGGAGCGCGTCGCGCGGGCGAACGCGCGTGGCTGCAAGGCCGCGTACAGCGATTGCAGCCGCGGCGTCCATCGACAGCCCGAGCGCGAGGACAACCGCCGCGAGCACGGAGGGAACTTGCCATACAATCGACCGGTTGGCCCAGGTCATCGCAGACCGGTTCGAGATCGAGCGGCTCGCCGAGAGCGGCGGCATGGGCTCGGTGTACCTGGCCCGCGATCGCATGACCGGCGAGCCGGTGGCGGTGAAGCTGCTCGCGCGCGCCAACGAGCGCTGGGCCGAGCGCTTCCGGCGCGAGGCGATCGCGCTCGCCGAGCTGACCCATCCGGCGATCGTCCGTTACGTCGCGCACGGCGTGAGCCCGTCGAACGAGCCGTGGCTGGCGATGGAGTGGCTCGAGGGTGAGCCGCTCTCGGTGCGGCTGCGGCGTGGGCGGCTGTCCATCGTCGAGGGGCGCGACCTCGGCATCCGCATCGCGGAGGCGCTCGCCGCCGCGCACGAGGCCGGCGTGATCCACCGCGATCTCAAGCCGGCGAACGTCTTCCTCGTCGACAGCGACGTGCGCCAGGCCAAGCTCCTCGACTTCGGCGTGGCGCGCCTGCGCACGATGGTGAGTGACACGACGCGCACCGGCGACAAGGTCGGCACGCCGCGCTACATGGCGCCCGAGCAGGTGCGCGCGGCGCGCGCCGTCGACTGGCGGTGCGATCTGTGGAGCCTCGGCTGCGTGCTCTTCACCAGCCTCGCCGGGCGGCCGCCGTTCTCGGCCGCCGACGAGATGGCGACGTGGGGCAAGATCCTGCTCGAGGAGGCGCCGCCGCTCGCGACCGCGCGCCCCGAGGTGCCGCCGGCGATGGCGGCGCTGGTGCGGCGCCTGCTCGAGAAGGTGCCGGCGCTGCGCCCGGCGAGCGCGGCGGCGGTGGCGGAGGAGCTGCGGCGCATCGACCGGCCCGAGGTCGCCGACTCGACCGGCATCACCGCGGTCGGCGCGTCGCTGGCGACGTCGAGCGAGCACCGGCGCGTCGCGATCGTCATGATCGGCGCCGGCGGCGACGACGACGACGGCGGCGAGTCGCACGAGGACACCTCGCCCGACGCGCCGATCTACGTCGAGCTCTCGGCATGCGCCGAGCGCTACGGCGGCAGCTTCGAGGCCCTGGCGCGCGGCGGTGCGATCATCACGTTCGCCGGCTCGCCGTCGGCGACCGACCTCGTCGCGCGCGCGGCGCGGTGCGCGCTCGACGCCCGGCGCGTGTGTGACGCGGCGCTCGCGCTGGCGTCGGGGCGCGGCACGATCGGCACGGTGCCGGTCGGCGACGCGATCGATCGCGCGGCGACGCTCCTGCGGCGTGGCACGTCGGGCAAGGACCCGCTGCGGCCGGTCGCGATCGACGAGGTCACCGCGGCCTTGCTCGGTCCGCGCTTCGCCGTCGAGGGGGCGCCCTTGCCCGTGCTCAAGGGCGAGCGCGCCGACGACGGCGTGCGCGTCATCCTCGGGCGGCGCACGCCGACCGTCGGCCGCGAGCGCGAGCTCACGATGCTCATGCAGGCGTGCACCGACGCGGCCGAGGAGCCGGCCGCGCGCGCGGTCGTGGTCACCGGCGACGCCGGCATCGGCAAGTCGCGCCTGCGCCACGAGCTGGTCGAGCGTCTCGAGGGCATGACCGAGCAGCCGCGCATCTGGATCGGCCGCGGCGATCCGATCCGCGCCGGCTCGCCGTTCTCGCTGCTCGGGTCGGCGCTGCGCCGCCGCGTGGGCGCGGCCGAGCAGCTCCTCACCGAGGAGGATCGCGCGATCGCCGCCGGCTGCGTCGCCGCCGCCGTCGACGAGCTCGCCCTCGACGATGGCGATCGCGTCACGGCGTTCCTCTCCGAGCTCATCGGCTCGCACGTGCCGGTGGCCGAGAACCCGCAGCTCGCCGCGGCGCGCCGCCAGCCGCGGCTCATGAGCGACCAGGTCCGCCGCGCGTTCCTCGACTTCGCGGTGGCCGACGCCAGGCGCCGACCGCTGGCCTGGATCCTCGACGATCTGCACTGGGGTGATCAGCCGTCGATCGAGCTCATCGACGAGGCGCTGCGCGTGATGGCCGACATGCCGCTCGCGGTGATCGCCTTCGCGCGTCCCGAGGCCGAGGGCCTGTTCCCGCGGCTGTGGGCGCAGCGCGACGCCACGCAGGTGCGCCTCGGCCCGCTGTCGCGCAAGGCGGCGACGCGGCTGGTCCAGGACGTCCTCGGCATGGCGACGCCCCAGCCGGTGATCGCCAGCATCGTCGAGAAGGCCGCCGGCAACGCCTTCTACCTCGAGGAGCTGGTGCGCGCGGCCGCCGCCGGCGAGGTCGAGCGCCTGCCCGAGAGCATCGTCGCCATGGTGCAGGTGCGCCTCGAGGCGCTGCCGGCGCCGGCGCGTCAGGTGCTGCGCGCGGCGTCGGTGCTCGGCGCGCGCTTCGCCCACCGCCCGCTGGTCGCGCTCCTGGGCCGCGAGCTCCCCGAGCGCGAGCTCGACCAGCTCCTCGACGATCTCGTCGTGCGTGAGCTGCTCGCGCGGGAGCCGGGCGAGGAGCGCGAGTGGTCGTTCCGCCACGAGCTCTACCGCGAGGCGTCGTACGGCATGCTGCTCGACGCCGATCGCCGCCTCGCCCATCGCACGACCGGGCTGTGGCTCGAGGCGCGCCGTGATCGCGACGCGTTCACGGTGGCGCAGCACCTCGAGCGCGGCGGCGAACAGGAGCGCGCCGCGCTCTGGTACCGCTACGCCGCCGAGCAGGCGCTCGAGGCCGGCGACCCGCACGCCGTCGTCGATCGCGCGGCGCGCGGCCTCGAGTGCGGCGCCACCGACGCCGAGAAGGCGATGCTGCTCCTCCTCGCCGCCGAGGCCCACGACTGGCTCGGCGAGACCGAGGCGACCGAGCGCTGCGCGCTCGAGGCGATGGAGGTCGCCCGCGAGGGCTCGACCACGTGGCTGCGCGCCGCCGCCGAGCTCGCGGTCGCCGCCGGTCGCCAGGGCAACCACAACCTGCTCGTCGGGCTGGCGCGCGACATGATGCGCGTGCGCGCCGGCGAGGCGCGCGCCGATCGCGTGATGGCGTTCGCGCTCGTCGCCTCCGAGCTGTTCCTGGCGGGGCACGGCGAGCAGGGCCGCCGGCTGATGGAGCGACTCGACGAGCTGGCCGACGTGTGCGATCGCGACCCGCTCGCCGCCGGGTGGCGCGCGCGGGCCCGCGGCATCGAGGCGGTGGTGAGCGGCGACAACGTCAAGGCGCTCGCCCTCTCGATGGAGAGCGCGGCGCACATGGAGCACGTCGGCGCCCAGCGCGACCTCGTCGCCGGCCTCATCAACATCGGCTTCCTCGAGGTCATGGTCGGCCGCTTCACCGAGGCCGGGGTCACGCTCTCGCGCGCGCAGGCGCTCGCCGACGCGATCGGCGCGGTGCGCGCCCAGACGATGGCGACCCAGAACCTCGCGCTCGCCATGCTCTATGCCGGGCGCGGCGAGGAGGCGCTGGCGCTGGCGAAGGCGGCCGAGAAGATGGCGCGCGGCCAGGGCTCGCTGCGCGTCGCCGGCGCGGCCGCGATCTACCAGGCGCGCGCGCTCCTCCTGCTCGGGCGCGCCACCGAGGCGCGGCTCGAGGCGACGCGCGCGGTCGACACGCTCTCCGGGATCCCGCCGACCCTCACGTACGCGCTCGCCGTGCGCGCCGAGAGCGAGCTCGTGCTCGAGCGTCTCGAGCTCGCGGCGACCGCGGCGCGCGCGATCGACCGCCTGCTCCAGGAGCTCGGCTCGATCGACGAGGCCGACGCGTACGCGCGCACGATCCTCGCCCGCGTCCTGTTCGCGCGCGGCGAGGCCGCCGAGGGCCTGCGCGTCGCCAAGGCCGGCTGGGCCCGCGTCGAGGCGGCCGCCGCCGGGCTGTCGGACGCCGGCGCCCGCGCGACCTTCCTCGCGATGCCCGAGCACGTCGCGCTGAAGAAGCTCGCCGAGGCATCGTGAGCGCGTCAGCGGCAAAGAACGCACCGCGGGCAACGGCCGGCCGACGCCGGCGGTCGTAGCCAGCACGATGGCACCGGTGTTGCTGCGCACGCGCACGATGCGCCGCTTCCTCCCTGCGATCGTCGTCGCGACCGTCGCGGTCGCGCACGCCGAGCCCCGCGAGATCACGGGGGTCGTCGTCGACGGCGCCACCGGCGAGCCGGTCGCGGACGCGGTCGTCGTCGACGGCGCCGGCGATCCCGCCATCACCGACGCGGGCGGCCGGTTCACGATCCGTGTGAACAGCCGTGCGCAGCTCCTCGTCACCGCCGCCGGTTTCGCCGAACGTACGGTCCTGGTCCGGCGAGCGACCGGCACGGGGCTGCGGATCGAGCTCGCGCTCTCGGACGACGCCGAGGTCATCGAGCTCGAAGGCACCGCGCCCGACCAGGGCCCGGCGGCGTGGGAGCTGACCCCCGATCAGATCCGCGCGCTCCCCGGCGCCGGCAACGACGTCCTCAAGGCCGCGCAGAGCCTGCCCGGCGTCGCGCGCATCCCGTTCGGCCTCGGCGGGCTCGTCGTGCGCGGCCAGAGCCCGCGCGACACCAACGTCTACCTCGACGGGATCGAGGTCCCGCTCGCCTTCCACTTCTTCGGCCTCTCCTCGTTCTATCCGGCGACGATGCTCGCCTCCCTCGAGATGCAGAACGGCGGCCACGGGGCCGAGCACGGCCGCGGCCAGGGCGGCCTGGTGACGCTCGCGTCGCGCGCGCCGCGTCGCGACGGCTGGGGCGGCGGCGGCGCGGTGTCGATCCTCGACGCGCAGGCCCACGCCGAGGGCCCGACCCGCGGCGGCGCCATCTCGATCGGCGTCCGTCGCTCCTACATCGACGGCATCCTGCGCGCCGTCCTCCCCGAGGACGAGCGCTTCCTGCCGCGCTACTACGACGCGCAGCTCCGCTGGGACACGGGCGACGCGCGCAAGCGCGGCCTGCTCACGCTCTGGCTCTTCACGTCGAACGATCGCATGGCCGACGATCGCACGGGCTTCACGCAAGCGTTCGTGCGCGCCGGCGCGCGCTACCGGCGCCAGCGCGGCGCGACGACGTACGCGGTGACGCCGTGGGCCGGGCGCGACCTGCTCTCGTTCGCCGACGAAGGTGCCCCCGAGTCCGGCGAGGAGGCGTCGGAGCTGTCGCGCACGCTGTGGCCGGTCGGCGTGCGCGCCGACGTCACGCGCGACGCGCCGTGGGGCCACGTCGCCGCCGGGCTCGACGTGCAGGGCGGTCGCCACGGCCGGCTCGCGTTCGGCGACGAGAACGCGTCGGTCGACGGCGACCTGCCGGAGGCGATGACCCGGGACGTCGCGCGCTGGTCGGCCGACGTCGGCCTGTGGGCCGAGGCCCGGTACCGCGTCGATGGCGATCGCCTCGTCGTGAAGCCCGGGCTGCGCCTCGAGCGCTACGGCCTCTCCGACGAGGTCGTGCTCGATCCGCGGCTCCAGGTGACGCACACGCTGTCGCCGAAGCTCGTCATCCGCGAATCGGTCGGCCTCTATCACCAGCCGCCGACCGCGGCCGACACCGATCCCGACCACGGCAACCCGGCGCTCGACAGCGCCGTCACGCTGCAGACGTCCGCCGGCCTCGAGGCCGTCGGGCCGCTCGGCATGCAGCTGGGCGTGACCGGCTTCTTCCACCGCGGCTGGAACCAGCCGACGGCCGTGCTCCCGCCGCCCGACAAGCACTTCGACACGGCGAGCGAGCCTGGCAGCGGTCTCGGCGCCGTGATGCTCGAGCTCCTCGAGGAGCAGCTCGGCTCGTTCGAGTACCGCGACAACGTCGGCGAGTCGGTCGCGTACGGCGTCGAGCTGGGTGTGCGGCATCAGGTCGGCCGCTTCCTCGGCTGGGGCTCGTACACGTTCGCGAAGGCGCGGCGCAAGGACGACCCGATGCGCTTCGAGGGCTGGCGCGCGTACCAGCTCGATCAGACCCACAACCTCTCGCTCGTGGGGTCCGTGCTCGTCGGCAAGTGGCAGCTCGGCGCCCGCTTCCGCCTGGTCACCGGCAACCCGTACACGCCGATCATCGCCACCACCGAGAACGGCGCCGAGCTCACCGGCTCGCCGCTCTCGCGGCGCCTGCCCGACTTCATCCAGCTCGACCTGCGCGCCGACCGCGCCTGGAAGCGCGGCTGGGGCACGATGAAGCTCTTCATCGACGTCCAGCATGCGACCTGGCCCCTGCGCGACAACGTCGAGGACGCCGGGTGGGATCACGAGCGAGATCGTCCGAGCTACGTGAAGGGCCTGCCGATCCTGCCCATGATCGGCCTCGAGTACGTCGCCGACCGCCAGCCCCCCCGCTGATCGCCCGGGGACGCGGGACGACGCGTGATAGGCTCGGGCTCGTGCGGCGTCCCGCGAACCTCGCGCTCGTCGTCGCGGTGGCGGTCGTCGCCTCCGGGCTCGCGGCCTGTGCCAAGGCCGATCCGGCCGCGCCGGTCGACGCCGGCGTGGACGCCGACGAAGGTGGTGCCGACGCCGCGACCGACGCGATGGAGTGCGCCGACGTCTGGTACGCCGACGCCGACGGCGACAGCCATGGCGATCCAGCGGTGCGCGTGATCGCGTGCACGCCGCCGGCGGGGCACGTGGCGGTGGGGGACGACTGCGACGACACCCAGCCGCTGATGTTCCCCGGCGGGACCGAGGTCTGCGACGGGCTCGACAACGACTGCTCGTCGGCGACCACCGAGGTCTGCTCGTCGGGCTGCGTCGTTCGCGTGCGGCCCGACGACAGCCGGCGCTACCTGTTCTGCGCGGTCGCCTCGAGCTTCACAGCGGCGACGACGCGCTGCACGACCGAGCAGTTCCGCATGGCGCGCGTCGATGACCAGGCCGAGAACACGTACCTGCGCACGACCACGACGCAGGCGATCGGCAACGTCAACGTGTGGCTCGGCGCGACCGACGGCCCCGCCGAGGGCGTGTGGCGATGGCCCGACGGCGCCCAGTTCTGGCAAGGCGGCTCGGGCGGCGCCGTCGTCGGCGGCCTCTACGAGAACTGGGACTCGGGCGAGCCCAACAACGACAACAACGAGGACTGCGCCGAGCTGCGCACGAGCAGCCTCTGGAACGACCTCGAGTGCGGTAACACGCGGCCGTTCATCTGCGAGCGGTACTGACCACGGTCCGCCCCGGTCATCTCACGCGATCGTTGACGAGCGCGCGCAGATGCTGGGCGTCGAAGGGCTTCTCGATCCGCTGGTTCGGCACTTCGTCCAGGAACGCCCGGGCGGCGGGGGTGAACGCGCCGCCCGTGAGGAAGATGATGCCGTTCGCCCGCGCCGGATCGATCTTGGCCAGCTCCGCGTGGAGCTCCATCCCGGTCATGTCGGGCATCATGAGGTCGCAGAGGATGACGTCGAACGACTCACCTGCGTGGATGCGCGCCAGCGCCTCCGTCGCGTGGGTCAGCGCGACGACGTCGTGCTGCGCCGCGAGCGAACGGCGGATCACCGTGCCGATGATCGACTCGTCGTCTACCACGAGGACCTTCGCCCGGCGGGTCGGCGCGGCGACCGGCACGACCGGCGCACGCTCGTCGCGTGCCGCCGGGTGCGCCGGCGCCAGGAGCACCCGGAACGTCGTGCCCCGTCCGACGATGCTGTCGACCTCGATCGCGCCGCCCAGATCGCTGACGATGCGCTGGCAGATGGCCAGTCCGAGCCCCGTGCCGACGCCGGCGGGCTTCGTCGTGAAGAACGGAGCGAACAGCCGAGGCAGGTGGTCGGGCGAGATGCCGCTCCCCGAATCGGAGATCTCGACGACGATCCGGCCCGGCGGCCCGGAGCGCGTGACCACACGGATCGTGTTCTTGTCGACGTTCCCCTCCGGGATCGCCTGCGCGGCGTTGACGACGAGGTTCAGGAACAACTGCCCGAGCCGCGACTCGGTGCCCAGCACGGGGCCGACCTCGGCGTACTCCTTGACGAGACGCGCGCGATGCCGGATCTCGTTCCACGCCATGCGCAGGGTCGACTCCAGGACACGCCTGAGGTCGACGGGCCCGGGCTTCACGTCCTCGTGACGAGAGAAGACCCGTAGATCGCGGACGATCTGTCGAACCCGGTCGGCGGCGACGCGCGCGTCGTCGATCATGGCCCGGAGCTCCTGGCCACCGCCGCCCTCGAGCGCGCGCTCCAGGAGGTCTCGCTGCGCCAGATCCAGGTTGGCGATCACCGCGGCGAGGGGGTTGTTGATCTCGTGCGCGACCCCGGCCGCCAGCATGCCGATCGAGGCCATGCGATCGGAGGCCATCAGCTGCGTCTGCGCTTCCTTCTCCTGGGTCACGTCGCGGAACGCCGCCACCCCGCCGCGGATCCGCCCGTGCTCGTCCTTCCACGGCCTGGCGTTGACGCTCAGCCACGCTCCCTCGGCGACGTTGTCGTGCCGGAGGTAGAGCTCTCGGCGCTCGACCTCCTCGCCGCGGATGGCCCGGACCAGCGGCAAGTCGTCGGTCGCGACCGGGGTCACCTTGTCGGCCTCGAACACCCCGAACTTGGTGGACCACTCGGCCGAAGGCGCGTCGACCGGGCGCATCCGCATCACCCGCTCCGCGGCCGGGTTCCACTCGATGAACTTGCTGGCCTCGTCGGCGACGACGACCGCGTCGGCGATGGAGTCGAGGATCGAACGCAGGAGGGCGGCCTTCTCCTGCGCCACCCGCTCGGATTCTCGCTGGCGCGCGAACGCGTGCGCGACCGCGAGCGCCTGCGCGACCTGGCCCGCGACCGCGCGACCGAACATGATCAGATCGGGCGTGTTCAGCTCGTGCCCGCGCGACATCATGAGCAGGGCGCCCGCGGATCCCTCGGCGAGGACGAACGGGACGAGCAAGATCGACGCCACCCCGGCCTTGGTCAGGAGCCGCGTCTCGGCGTCCGACGGCGTGTCCTCCGAGGGCCACGCGATGGTCGTGCGGGTGCGGATGGCGTCGTCGAGGACCGCGCGCTCCCCGAAGAAGTCCCTCAGATCGTGCTCCCTCCACCTGGGGAGGACCCCGAAGCTGATCACGTCCGAACGCCCGGACGACTCGAGGTAGAGCGCTCCCAGCGAGACGCCGGCGGCATCCAGGCACGCGCCGATCGCCCCACGGAGCGCGCCGTCGACGTCGTCGCGCGTCGCCAGCGCGTCGGCGATCCCGTTGAGGACCGCCAGCTCCGCCGAGAGGAGCGCGCACCGCTGCGAGATGCCCGCGTTGATGGCCACCTGCCGCTCGAGCTGCCGCATCACCCGGCGCACGCGCTCGCTCTCGATCTCCTCCGGGCTCCACGACCCCGACGGGCTCGGCGGCTCGTCGCGCAGGCTCGACCGGAGCACCTCCATCACGCCATCGAGATCGGGCGTGCGAAGGACGAGATCGTTCGCACCGACCCGGCGGGCCAGCTCGCGATCAGCGGTCTCGACGTAGCTGTTGGTCGTCAACACGACCGGGATCTTCTTGAGCTGCTCGTCGCTGCGGACGCTCTTGCACAACCCGAAACCGTCCAGCCGGGGCATGAGCACATCGGAGACGATCGCGGCCGGGACCACCCGTCGTGCGTGCTCGAGCGCCTCGGCGCCGTCGCCCGCCGGGATGACCTCGAAGCCGGCCCGCTGGAGCCGGAAGGCCACGAGCTTGCGCTGCACCGGATCGTCATCGGCCACCACGACCAAGCGCCCCTCGCCGAACGGCACGTGCTTCTTCGATGGGGTGAGGGGCAGGTGCGCCCGCACCACCGCGAGGAGCCTCGACGATTCGACCGGCTTGTTGATCACGTCGTCGAAGCCGACCGCCGCGAGCCGTGCTTCCTCGGACTTCGACAGCAGCCCCGAGAACGCGAGGATCGGCACCTCGCCCCCACCGGGGAGCGACCGCAGGCGCTGCACCAGCTCGAATCCGTCGACATCGGGCAAGACGAGGTCCTGGAGCACCAGCGCGACCGGCTCGCGCGCGAACGACTCCAGCGCGGAGCTGCCGTCGCAAACGGCGATGACCTTGAAGCCTTCCCGCTCGAGCGCTTGCAGGACCATCTTGCGGGTGATCGAGTTGTCCTCGACGACCAGGACCGTCTCGGGTGTCATGTCGGCACCTCGGGACGTCCACGCGAGAGCAGCGCCGCGATGCGCCCCGGGAAATGACGCGTATCGATGGGCTTGGTCACGTACGCGTCACATCCCGCGGCCAGCGCCTTCTCTTCGTCCCCCTTCATCGCGTACGCGGTGACCGCCACGATGATGACGGCGGCCGTCCTCGGTGACGCGCGCAGCTCCCGCGTGAGCGCCAGTCCGTCCGTCCCGGGGAGCTGGATATCCATGAGGATGAGCTCGGGCACGGCGTCGTCGATGGCCCGCCGCGCGTCGGACGCGGACGTCGCCGTGCGCACCTGGTACCCCGCCGCCGACAGCAGGAACGACACGAGCTTCATGTTGACCGGATTGTCGTCGACGATCAGGACGTCGCGTTTGGTCATGCTCACGCCTCCTCGCGGGAACGGGGCGAGCCCGGCGCCAGGAAGACCTTCAGCTCCTCCAGGACGGCCCCGCCGCCTTCACGTCCCTTGTTCACGACACCCTGCACGGATTGCCTCAGGCGGACGGACTCCTCCGGCGAGAGATCCTTCACCGTCCAGACCACGACGGGCACGCGACGGCATCGTGGGAGCTTCCGGAACCGCTCGAGGAACTCGAAGCCGTCCATCTCCTGCATGAAGAGATCGAGGACCACCGCGAGCGGCGGCGACTCGGTAGCCAGCTTCAGCCCCTCCGCCGCTCGTTCGACGCACCTCACCTCGAAGCCGAGCTGACCGAGCGTCGCCTTCATGAGCTTCAGCGATCCGGCGTCATCGTCGATGACGAGGACGCTGCCCGAGCGATCCGGCGTGACGCCGGCTCGCTCCAGGGAGCTCAGGAGGATCGACCCCTCGAACGGCTTCGCCAGGATGTCGTGGACCGCGAACCCCGCGACGACCCCCTTCTCCGTGACCACCGTGATGATGACGACCGGGACATCGCGATTGAGGCCATGACCCCGGAGCTCCTGCAGCACGTCGAGACCGCTCACGTCGGGCAGGAGCAGGTCGAGGGTGATGGCATCGAAGGCCCGCTCCCGGCACTTCGCGATGGCCTGGGCGCCCGTGACGGCCGTCTCCACCGCGTAGCCGACCGAGGTCAGCGCGGTGACGATCGCGCTCTGGTCCCGCTCGTTGTCCTCGATGACCAGGATCGCGGGGGCACCAGGGCGAGCCCCTTCGTAGGTGCGCGGCAGTGGCAGGCGACGCCCGACGCGCACGGCCCGGGGGAGGATCGCGTGGAACGTGCTGCCCTGGCCGAGGACGCTGCGGACGCCGACACGCCCACCCTGCGCTTCCACCAGACGCCGGGTGAGCGCGAGCCCGAGCCCGGTTCCGGGGTGCTTCTTCGCGGCGCCGGCGTCCAGCTGCTGGAACTCGTGGAAGAGGCGCCCGAGGTCGTGGGCCGCGATGCCGACCCCGTCGTCCTCGACCTCGAGACGAAACGCGGTCGCGCCCTCCGGACGCGTCCTGACCACGATGTGGCCGCCGTCGCCGGTGAACTTGAGCGCGTTGGAGATGTAGTTGTAGAGCACCTGCTTCAGGCGGGACGCATCCAGCTCGACGTCCCGGGTCTCGGGCGCGACGTCCGTCTCGATCCGGATCTGCTTGTCCGCTGCGATGGATCGCAGGATCGCGACGACCTCCGCCACCACGGTGGCGAGATCGACCGGCTCGGGGTGGAAGTCGAGCTTGCCGGCCTCGACCTTCGAGAGATCGAGGACGTCGTTGATGAGCTGGAGGAGATGCCGTCCGCTGCTCAGGATGTCGCCGATGAACTCCTTGAACTCGGGCATCTCCGGGCGCACCACGTCGTCGTGCATGAGCTCGGCGAACCCGATGATGGCGTTCAGCGGTGTCCGCAGCTCGTGGGACATGTTGGCGAGGAACTCGCTCTTGAGCCGGCTGGCCGCGTGGATCCGTCGGTTCTCGGTCTCCAGCTCGACGCTCCGGGTCTTCAGCTCCTCGACCCTCTTCTGCTGCGTGATGTCGAGGATGTAGGCGATGATCCGGGTGTCGTCGAGCATCGCGCCGCCGAGCAAGATGGGGATCCGTCGGCCGTCCTTGCGGAAGTACTCCTTCTCGTACGTCTGGAAGACCCCCCCGTCGGAGAGCTCCTGGAGGGCGACCTGGTCGAGGTGGCTCCACTCGGGGGGCGTCATATCCGCCCACCGGACGCGGCCCGCCAGGAGATCGTCCCGGGTGTACCCGACCATCGCCAGGAACGGGTCGTTCGCTTCCAGGAAGTTGCCGACGGCGTCCGCCACGACCACGCCGATCACCCCCGAGTCGAAGAGCTTCCGGTAGCGCGCCTCGCTCCGCCGCAACGCGTCCTCGGAGGTGCGTTGCTCGCTCATGTCACGGAACACGAGCACGACGCCCCGCACGACACCATCCTCGCCCCGGATCGGGGCGCCGCTGTCCGCGATCGGACGCTCGGTCCCGTCGCGGGCGACGAGCGCGGTGTGATTGGCGAGCCCCACGATGACACCCTCGCGCAGGACCCGATCCGCGGGGTTCTCGGCGGGGAGCCGCGTCTCCTCGCTGATGATACGGAACACCTCGGCGAGAGGGCGCCCCCGGGCTTCCTCCAGTCTCCAGCCCGTGAGCTGCTCCGCGACCGGGTTCATCTTGGCGATGTGGCCCTGCGCGTCGGTCGCGATGACCGCGTCGCCGATGCTGTTCAACGTGATCGCGAGATCCTCCTCTCGCTCTCGGATGATCGTCTGCTTCGCCTCCAGGTAGGCCTCGCCGATCCTGGCCATGGCCCAGTCGAAGAACGCGTGCATCGCGGCCATGGACCGGGCGAACCGCTCGGGCTCGGCCGCGTACGCGCGAGCGAGATGGGGAGAGAGGTCGCGCGCCGCGGTCCGGACCAGACGGTACCACGCCGTGTAGCCGACACCCAGGCTGGCGTACATCGCGCCCTGCTGCTGGAGGTTCGCGACGTAGCCCTCCCAGTCCCCGGCCATCGCCCGCTGCAGGTGCGTTCGACTCTCGCGCTGCTGCGCCGCCAGCGTCTCCGGCGGCATCGCTCGCAGGATGGGGCCGAAGTGCGGGTCCTCGCGCGCCAGCGCGAGGGTCGACTCGTTGAGCGCGTCGAAGTGAGCGTCGTAGACTTCCCAGAAGTCCGGCAGCCCCTTCGTCTCCTCGTCGCTGAACCATCCATCCACGGGGGATCCCACGTGCCGTCCTCCCTTGTCTGTCCGACACCGGATGATGACTGGATCGGTGTCCGGTGTCATCTCGCTCGTCCCTCCAACGCCGTGACGGTCAGGCCGCGAGCAGGAGCTTGCCGCTCGTGGCGCGGCTCTCGAGCAGCCGGTGTGCCTCGGCGGCGTCGGCCAGCGGCAGCACGCGGTCGATGCGCACGCCGAGCTCGCCGCGGGCGACGGCGCCGAGGACGTCGCCGGCGCGCGCGAGCAGCTCCTGCCGCGTCGCCGTGTAGTGGCCGAGCGTCGGGCGCGTCACGAAGAGCGAGCCCTTCAGGTTGAGCACCTGCAGGTTCACCGGCGGCACCGCGCCGCTCGACTGCCCGAACAGCACCATCATGCCGCGCGGGCGCAGGCAGTCGAGACTCCGGTCGAACGTCGTCTTGCCGACCGAGTCGTAGACGACGTCGACGCCGCCGCCCTTCCGCACGGCCTCGGCGAAGTCGACCTGGTCGTAGCGGATCGCGTGCGTGCAGCCGGCGGCGAGCGCGCGCGCCGCCTTCTCGTCGGTCGAGACCGTGCCGAAGACCTCGGCGCCGATCTGCCGCGCCAGCTGGCACAGGAGCAAGCCGACGCCGCCCGCCGCCGCGTGCACGAGGCACCTCTGCCCGGCGCGCAGCGGGAACGTCGACTTCACGAGGTAGTGCGCCGTCATGCCCTGCAGCATCACCGCGGCCGCGCGATCGAGCCGCGTCTCCTCGGGTACCGCCACCAGCCGGTCGCCGGGCGCGACGACGTGGTCGGCGTACGAGCCGGGCACGTCGCACCACGCGACGCGATCACCGACCTTCCAGTCGGCACCCTCGCCGACCTCGACGACGGTGCCGGCGCCCTCGCGGCCGAGCGGCACCGGCACCGGCGCCGGGTACTGCCCCGAGCGGAAGTAGACGTCGATGAAGTTGACGCCGGCGAAGGCGACCTTCACGCGCACCTGGCCCCGGGCCAGGACCGCGTCGTCGACCTGCGTGAGCGTCATCACCTCGGGGCCGCCGGTGGCGGCGGGACGGATCGCGCGCATGGCGCGACTGTATGCGATCAGGCGCGCTCGAACAGGCCGGCGGCGCCCTGGCCGCCGCCGATGCACATCGTCACGACGGCGTACTTGCCGCCGCGGCGGCGCAGCTCGTAGAGCGCGGTCGCGGTGAGCTTGGCGCCGGTGCAGCCGAGCGGGTGGCCGAGCGCGATCGCGCCGCCGTTCACGTTCAGCTTCTCGTCGGGGATGCCGAGCTCGCGCTGGCAGTAGAACGCCTGGCACGCGAACGCCTCGTTCATCTCGAACAGGTCGATGTCCGCGACGGTGAGGCCGTTCTTCGCGAGGAGCTTCTGCACCGCGGGCAAGGGACCGATGCCCATGATCGCCGGGTCGACGCCGACGGTCACGAAGCTGCGGAACCAGCCGAGCGGCTTCACGCCCAGCTCGGCCGCCTTGGCCTTGCTGGTCACGAGCGCGGCCGCGGCGCCGTCCGAGATCGGCGACGAGTTGCCGGCCGTCACCGACCCGCCCTGCGCGAACGCGGGCGGCAGCTTGCCCAGGCCCTCGAGCGTCGTCTCCGGGCGCGGCAGCTCGTCGACGACGAAGTCCTTGAACACGCGGTTGCCCTGGGCGTCGTAGGAGATCGCGCGCACCGGCACGATCTCGTCCTTGAACACGCCCTTCTCGAGCGCCGCCTTGGCCTTCTGCTGGCTCTTGTAGGCCAGCTCGTCCTGCTGCTGGCGCGTGATGCCGAACTTCTTGGCGACGTTCTCGGCGGTGATGCCCATCGGCGTGTTCGCCGACGGCATCGTGTCCATCAGCTCGGGCGACGCCGAGAGGTGGAAGCCGGTCATCGGCACGTAGGTCATCGACTCGACGCCGCCGGCGATGACGGCGTCCGAGGTCCCGATCGCGATCTGGCCGGCCGCCGTCGCGATGGCCTGCAGGCCCGACGAGCAGAACCGGTTGATGGTCTGCGCCGGCACCTCGATCCCGAGGTCGGCGGTGAGCGCGATGAGGCGCGCGACGTTCAGGCCCTGCTCGCCCTCGGGCATGGCGCAGCCGAGGACGACGTCGTCGATGTGGCCCCTGGCCGCCGGCACACGCGCCAGCAGGCCGCGGATGACGTCGGCCGCCAGCTCGTCGGGACGCTTGGTGGCGAGGGTGCCCTTGTGGCCGCGACCCACCGCCGAACGCACAGCTTCTGCAATGACGATCTCGTTCATGGTCTTCATCTCCGGTGGGTGGTGGGTCAGTTACGGAGCGGCTTGTTGTTCTGCAGCATGTACTGCATGCGCGCCTGGCTGAGCGGCTCGCCGCACAGCGAGAGGAACGCCTCGCGCTCGAGCTCGAGGATCTTGTCCTCGGAGTTCGGGCCGACGTGACCGTTGGCGCCGCCGCACAGGACCTCGGCGAGCTTGGTCGCGATCTTGGCGTCGTGCTCGCTGGCGTAGCCGCCGGCGACCAGCGTGTTGACCATCATCTTGAGGGTCGCGACGCCGTTCTCGCCGGGCAGCTTGTACGCGCGCGGCGACGGCGGGTGGTACCCGGTCGACGCCATGCCGATGACCCGCTGCTTGGCCTCCCACAGCTGGCGCGCGCGATCGAACGACACGCCGTCGGTCGCGCGGAAGAAGCCGGCGGCCTTGGCCTCCTCGGCCGAGAGCGCCACCTTGGCCAGCGCGATGTTCTTGAACACCTGGGTGACGAACGCGTAGGTGTCGATCTCGACGCCCTCGGGCACGCCCTCGAGCGAGCGCCACAGCATGTTGAGCGTGCCGGCGCCGCCGGGGATGAGACCCACGCCGACCTCGACGAGGCCCGCGTACGTCTCGAGCGCGGCCTGCACGCCGTCGGCGCCGAAGCACAGCTCGAGCCCGCCGCCGACGGTCATGCCGAACGGCGCGGCGACGACCGGCACGGTCGCGTACTTCATGCGCTGGGTCGCGTACTGGTAGCCGCGGATCATCTCGCGCAGGCCGTCCCACTGCTTCTGGCCGGCGGCCATGACCACCGCGAACAGGTTGGCGCCGACGCAGAAGTGCTCGCCGGTGTTGTAGACGAGCAGGCCGCGGAACTCGGCCTCGGCCTTGTCGACCGTGTCGTGGATCATCTTGATGACGTCCGCGTCGATCGAGTTCGACTTGGACTTGAAGGTCAGGCCGAGCACGCCGTCGCCCAGGTCCCACGCCTCGGCGCCCGCGTTCTTGAGCACCGGCGCGCCGCCCTTGCGCAGGACGTCGAGCGTGACCTCGCGCGGATCGGCCGCGCGGCGGACGTAGTCGCCCTTCTCGGGCGACCACACCCGGTCACCGTCATAGAAGCCCTTCGCCCCGGCGGCGACCATCTTGTCGACCCAGCCCGGCAGCGCGAGGCCGTCGGCCTTCATGCGGGCGACCGTCTCGGCGAAGCCGAGCGCGTCCCAGGTCTCGAACGGCCCGAGCTCCCAGTTGTAGCCCCACTTCATGCCGTCATCGATCGCCTTGGGATCGTCGGTGATCTCGCCGATGCGGCGCGCCGCGTAGGCCAGCCCCTTCGACAGCGCCTGCCAGGCGAAGTCGCCGATCAGGCCCTCGGTCGCCACCAGCGCCTTCACCCGCGCCCGCGGGTCCTCGGTCTTGCCGATCTTCTTGCACGCCTTGGCGATGTCCTCGCTGCCACCCTTGGCCCGGTACTCGCCGGTCGTGGGATCGAGCGTGTGGATGTCCTTGCCCACCCGCTTGTAGAAGCCGCCCTTGGTCTTGTCGCCGAGCTGGCCCTTCTTGAGCATCTCGCGGATGTAGGGCGGGACCGTGAAGACCTCGCGGTCCTCGTCGGCGGTGAGGCTGGCGTGGCAGTTGTCGACGACGTGGACCAGCGTGTCCAGGCCGACCAGATCGCCGGTGCGGAAGCTCGCGCTCTTGGGGTGGCCCATGGGCACGCCGGTGATCGCGTCGAGATCCTCGGGCGCGAGGCCCTTCTCGAGCATCAGGTGGATCGCCGCCATCATCGAGTGCGTGCCGATGCGGTTGGCGATGAAGTTGGGCGTGTCCTTGGCCCACACGATGCCCTTGCCCATCTGCTCCTTGCCCCACGCCTCGATCCGCGCCTTGACCGCGTCCGACGTGTCGGCGCCGGCGACCAGCTCGAGGAGCTTCATGTAGCGCGGCGGGTTGAAGAAGTGGGTGATGAGGAAGTGCTGGCGGAAGCGCTCGCTGCGCCCGACCATCATGTCCGCGATCCGCAGGCCCGACGTGTTCGACGCCACGATCGTGTCGCCGGTGAGCAGCGCGTCGAGCTTGGCGAACAGGTCGCGCTTGATCTCGAGCTTCTCGATGATCGCCTCGACGATGAGATCGCAGTCGGCGACCTTCGCCAGGTCGGTCTCGAGGTTGCCCGTCTGGACCAGCACGCTGTTGCGCACGTGGCTGAACGACGCCGGCTTCGACTTCTTCAGCTTGTCGAGCGCCGTGGCGGCGTAGTCCTTGAGATCGAGGAGCAACACCGGGACACCGGCGTTGGCGAGGTGAGCGGCGATACCGCCGCCCATGACACCGGAGCCGATCACGGCGACCTTGCGGATGGGTTTGGTCATGGCGTGCGGCACCTTACCAGAGCGTTCGTGCGCGAGTTACAGTGAAGAAACTTCGTGAACCGGTTCACCTTCCTGGCCCTCGTCGCCCTCGGCACGGCGGGCGCTTGCAGCGGCGGTGCGCGTGACGCCGGGCCGTCGGCGCGGCGCGATCCGGCCGCAAGCGGGCGCAGCGACGGGCTTGGCGAGGCCCGGCGGCCGGCGCGGCCGCTCGACGCGGCGCTGGTCGACCAGCTCGCGTCGGTGACCGTCACCGGCGCCGAGGTCACGGTGGTGCGACGCAGTGACGCAGAGCTGGCGTCGATCGTCACGACGCCGGACGGCGTGCGCGTGACGGTGACCGCGAGCGCGTGCCTCGCATGCACGGCGCTCGAGCTACCGGCGTGGGAGGCGCGACGGCCCGAGCTCGCCGCCCTGTGGGCGCCGCTCGACGCCGCCGGCGACAAGCTCGCGCTGACGGCCGAGGCCGTCGCCGGCAGCCCCGTGATCGCGATCGACGCGAGCCGCACCGTCGACGACGAGCTCCGCCACACGTACCAGCTCCACTGGAACGACGGGGCGACCCAGCTCCACGCCGTGTGCGAGGCGCCGGCGTGCGCACAGGCAGCGCGCGCGGCGCTCGGCGCCTACCTCGACACGCTCACGCGTTGAGCCACCAGAGGGCGCCGCTCAGCACCGCCAGGTAGGCGAGCCAGGCGGTCGAGACGAACATCATCACGCCGGCGAAGAGCGACACGCGACCGAACGCGAACATCGCGGCCGTGCCGGTGACGACGACGGTGCTGATGACGAGGAACGAGGTCGCGAGCGAGTGGGTGCCGAAGAAGAGCGGCGTCCACACGAACGCGAGCACGAGCTCGCACGCGAACCAGCCGAGCGCCGCCGACGTGAGGATCGTCGGCGGTCCGCGCCACACCATCCACGCCGCCGTGCCGATGAGCGAGAAGGCGCCGATCGAGACGGGCACGATCAGCCATGGCGCGGGCGCCCACCACGGGACGGCCAGCGACAGGTAGTACGCGGCCTCTCCGGCGAGGAGGGGGAGCAGCACGGCCAGGTTCGAGAGCGCGATCAGGCTCACCAGCACGGCGGCGCTCGCGGCGCGGCCCGGATGGTCGAGCGCGCGCAGGTCGGCGAGGAACTCGTCTTCGTAGAAGTCGACGGCACGAGCGTCCATGAGCGGAACCGTGGTGCAGGCCCGGTGCCAGCTCATCGTCGCGAATCGACGAGGGTCCCATGTGCGAGGCCGGCGCGACGTGCGCGCGCGCTCGCCCGCGGGAGCCCGCGGGAGCCCGCGGGAGATCGATCACAGGGCGACGCGGAAGCCGACGTTCTCGAGTCGATACGTGGGCGGGAAGCTCGTGCGCGCGTACGTACGCAGCGCCCGCGCGTCGTAGGCCCACGAGCCGCCGCGGACGACACACGGCGCGCTGCCCGGCTGGATCGTGTTGCGCGGGTTGCGCTCGGGGCCGTGCAGATAGAAGCCGTCGTCGTAGACGTCCTCGCACCACTCGAAGACGTTGCCGGCCATGCCGAGCATGCCGTACGGCGAGGCGCCGCGCGGGAACGCGTCGACCGGCGACGTGCCGCCGCCGCGCAGCGCGCCGAAGCGAGCGTGCTCGCCGGTCGGCTCGTCGCGCCCCCACGGGTACTTGTTGCCCTCGGCGCCGCGCGCGGCCTTCTCCCACTCGGCCTCGCTGGGCAGACGGCGCGCCGCCCAGCGACAGTACGCGCGCGCGTCGAGCCACGACACGAAGACGACGGGATGGTCGGCGAGCTCGGGCGGCACGCGCAGGTTGCGGAGGTGGTGGAGGAAACGGCCGGCCTCGGCGTCACGCGGCCGGTAGCCGGTGGCCTCCACGAACTGCACGAACTGGCGGTTGGTGACGGCGCAGCGCGCGAGGTAGAAGCGGTCGAGCAGCACCGTACGCCGGTTGGGCCCCATCTGGAACGCGCCGCCGGGCACGAGGCGCATCTCGTTGCCGTCCTCCTCGATCACGACGCGCGGGACCTCGGCCTCGCTCTCGACCCGCGCCGGCGTGACGTCGACGAGCGACGCGTCGAGCGTGGCGGCGAAGTCGGCGCACGTCGCCGGGCGATCGCGGCGATCCTTGGCGAGCGCCTGCAGGACGACCGCCTCGAGCGCCGCCGGCAGGTGCGGCCGGTAGTGCGACGGCGGCTCGGGCGGCTGCCCGACGTGCGCCATCATCAGCGCGAAGTGGTTGTTGCCCTCGAACGGGCAGCGGCCGGTGAGGGCGCGATAGAGCGTGACGCCGATCGAGTAGATGTCGCTGCGGTGATCGACGTCCTGCGGCGCCTGCGCCTGCTCGGGCGACATGTAGCGGCACGTGCCCAGGAGGGCGCCGGTCACCGTGTACGTCGTGCCCTCGAGGATCTTGGCGATGCCGAAGTCGACGATCTTGGGGACCGGCCCGCTGTCGTCGAGGCGCAGGAGGATGTTCTGCGGCTTGAGATCGCGGTGGATGATGCCGAGCTCGTGGGCCTCGCTCATCGCCGCGAGCACGCCGGCGAAGATGTGCCGGACGTCGTCGTAGGGGAGCTTGCCGCCCCAGCGCTCGATGTAGTCCTCGAGCGTCGGGCCCTCGACGTACTCCATCACGAACGCGAGCAGGTCCTCGTGCTCGAGGATGTCGTGGACGCGCGCGACGTGGCGGTGGTTCCACCCGAGCATGAGCTGCGCCTCGCGCGCGAAGCGGCGGCGGATCTCGTGGTCGCCCATGAGGCTGCCGTGCAGCGCCTTCACCGCGACGATGCGGTCCTTGTCGAGATCGCGGCCGCGGTAGACCACGCCCATGCCGCCCTCGCCGATGACGCCGTCGATGCGGTAGCGGCGCGTGAGCTGCGTGCCGGGCGCGATGAGCCGCGGCGGCAGGAACGGCGTCGGACGCGCCGCCGGATCGGTCGGGGTGTGGTCGACGCTCACCGCCGTGAAGGCGGTCCCGCTGCCGACGGCCACCGCCGCCGTCGGGCGTCCGCATCCCGGACAGAAGCGCGCCCGCAGCGGCAGCCCGTCGCCGCAGGTGGGACACCGTGCGGGCAGCTCGGTGGTCATGGCAGGCCGACCTTAGCCCGGACCGGGCGCGCGGCTGCGACGCCGTGCCGCGGTCCGACGTCTACGTGTCCACCATCTGATGGCTCGATGCGCACCCTCGACCGCCTGTGTCTGGTCTTCGGCATCCTGGTGGCCCTCGCGCTGTTCGCGATCATGGCCCTCGGCCATCATCCGCCGTGACCGTCGTCTGGTCCACGGCTTGCTGGAACGGCGGACGTGTCCCGCTCGCCTTCCTCGCTGCGCCAACCCCTGGCCCTGACCATTGCCAGCCTGGTGTCGGTCTTTGCCACCTCGGCCTTCGCCGATGAAGCGCGCACCGACCTGTCGTCGCGCGTCCGGGACGACGCCGCCGCCGGCCGCAGCTACTTCGCGCCGACCGCGCTCACCGGCGACGAGGGCACCGCCACGTTCAGCGTGCGCGCCCCGCTCTACCCGGCCATCACCGGCACGTTCACCTACGCCCTCACCGACCGCGTCGAGGTGTACGTGGGCGGCGGCGCGGTCGTCGTGATCGACGACGAGAGCAACGACCCGAACCGCGCCGTCGGCGGCGGGATCAAGGTCCAGGTCCTGCGCCTGCCGCGCGCCGCGGTCGCGCTCAGCGCGGGGGTGCTCCGGCGGCCGGCGTTCTTCCACACCGATCCGTTCGACGACGGCTGGCACGAGGATGCGCTGGTTCGCGGGGCGCTCGGCGCCGCCGCGACCGGCTGCGTCGACGAACGCTGCGAGGTCATCGTCAGCGCCCACGCCCATGCCGTGCCGCGGCCCTCGGACCCCGACGGGACGCTGCTCTGGGGCGGCGGCTCGCTCGTCGCGGGCCGCGGCAGGTCACGCTTGGTCGTCGACGCGACCGCTGCGATCGACGGCGACGACGGCGTGCTCCTCGGCTACGTCGGCTATCGCGCCGCGCGGCGGACCGTCTCGTTCGACGCCGGCGCGCTCGTCGTCATCGACGCGCACAGCTCGTTCCCGTGGCCGACGCTGGGGCTGTCGGCGCGCTTCTGACCGCGGCGCGCTTCTGACCGCGGCGCGACCGGGCGTCAGGAACCGCCGCCCGGCGCCTCGGCCGGCGCCGACTCCTCGCCGACCGGCGTCACGTTCGAACGATCGACGCGCATGGAGGCGCGCAGCGGCACCTCACCGGCGAGGCGATCGGGGAAGCGGCCCATCACCATGATCATCACGGTGTTGCGCACGTACGAGAGCACCTCCATCCCGGCGCTCTCGTCGGCGTTCTGGCGCAGGTGCTGGGCGCGCAGCGAGAGGGTCACGCCGTCGAGCGGCACGTAGTTGACGGCGACGTCGCCGGCGAAGATGTCGAAGCCGCTCTCGATGTCGCCGGTGCTCGTGTCGATGAGGCGCGAGCGCTGGGCGCCGAGCGTGCCCTGGACGCTCAGCTTGGGGCGGAGCGGATCGTCGGTGAGCCACGGCAGCGGCAGCCACGCGTTGACGATCGCCGAGTCGGAGATCGTGTTTTGCGCGAGGTAGAGGTTGGGCGCGACGGCGCGGCGGATGGAGAGGCCCGCGGTGCCCCAGTTGGGGAAGTAGCCCACCTGCGCGCCGATCGTCGGCTGGATGACGAGCTGGTCGCCCTCGTCGAGCGGGACGATGCTGGTCACGCCACCGTCGATCAGCGACGACCACCGCGGCCCGAAGTCGCGGCGCCACGACACCGTCGCGCTCGCGTTGATCTGATCGTTGGCGTCGACCGGCGCCATCTCGGCGACGCGTTCGAGCGTGACGTACGAGGACGCGAGCTGCAGCGCCGCCGCCGAGTACTGCCACGACCGGTCGGCGCCGCCGCTGGCGCCGATCTCGATGCCGTCGGTCTCGGTCCCGAGGCCGTCGGTGGTGGTGAAGCGGCGGGCGCGGAAGCCCTGGGTCAGCCGCAGCTCGCGCGTCGCCGTGTACTGGAGGTTCTCGCCGACGTCGATCGAGACGAAGCTGGAGCTCCCGCCGGGCTGGACGATCAGCGTGCCGTCGGAGGCCGTCTGGCGGGTCGCGAGGGCGTTGAGATCTCCCGTCGAGAACAGCGCCGACACGCCGAGCTCGCTCCGGGGCGACGTCATGAAGAACGCGCGCCACCCGGCGAGGTGCTGCAGCGACCAGGCCTCGGTGTGATCGGTGTAGACGTTGGCCTCGATGTCGTACGAGAGGTTGTGCACCGTGCGCGGCGTCTCGTAGGTGACGAGCACGCCGGGCCGGAGCTGGTGGTACAGCTCGCTCTCGTACGGAGGGCGGTCGGGATCGGGCGACTCGGGCACCGAGTACAGGTTGTCGGTCCAGATCGACTGGGCCGAACCGATCACGTGCACGCTGTAGCCCCCCGCGTGCGCGGTCCCACTCACCAGCGCGAGCGAGAGGCTCGTCGCCAGAACGTCACGGAGTCTCACACCGACCACGGTCCGGGGACGCTAGCACGCCCCCCGCAGGCGTGACGGCGCGATCGGACCGTGGCGCGAATCATCTGCGCGCCCCGAGGCCGCCTCGCATCTCCTGCGCAGGCCGCGCCGGCCGGGCCGTGGGGCGCGGGCCACGACGGGAACGTGGCTTGCAACTCCTCGTCGGTGAGCCCGAGGTTTGGACATGAGACTGGTCGCGGCCGTCATCGTCGTGCAGGCGTTCCTGATCGCCGTCGCCGCGGCGGCCCCCGCCGCCTGCGAGGACGAGCTGCCGGTCTTCGCCGACGGCGCGGCGCGGGGCAGCGTGTGTCGCCCCGACGCCGACGCCGCGGGCCTCACGATCATCGATCTCTCCGCGTCGTGGACGCCCGGTGTGCTGGCCGCCGACGGACCGGCCGCCGCGCCCGCCTACCGGGACGTCTACCTCGCGCTGGCCGCGGAGCGCTACGAGGACGCCGGCGCCGATCGCGCCGTCGCGACGCGCGACGGGTACCTCGAGATCTACGGCATCCTGCCGACGCTCGAGGTGCTCCGCGCGCGCCTCGCCGACAGCGCGCGCCATCGCTGCCACGATCAGGTCGACGACGGCGCGCTGACCGCGCTCGACCGCGTCGTCGTGGAGGAGCCCGCGCGCGAGGGCCGGGCGCGCGTCCGGCAGGCCCGCTCGCTGCGCGCGCAGCTCGAGCGCCAGGTCGCGAAGCGCGAGGTGGCCGACCTCGACGCGCTCGCCGCGTCGAGCGCGTACTACCGCAGGCGGGTCGACCGGCTGCGCGCCCTCGAGACGCGCGTCGCCGCCGTCATCGCGCTCCAGGGGCACCTCGTGTGTGACGGCCTGCTCGAGGCTCGCCGCGTCGACGGCGCGTACACGTGGCGCAGCAGCAACGCGCTCGAGGCCTGGCAGCGGCGGCACATGCTGGTGCCAGACGGTCGGCTGGGCGAGGAGGTCGGGGCGCTGATGACGGAGGACAGTCGCGAGCTCGACTTCCGCTCGGCGCTGCGCGTGCTGCGCGAGCGCGTCATCGACGCGACCGGGCTCGTCGAGGACGGCAGCGCCGGCACCGGACCACGCCCCGTGCTCGGGCGGACGCTCGACCCGGCCGCGGCCAGCCAGGTGCGCGGCCACGAGCCGTTGCCCGACGCGGCGCCCGACCTGATCGGCCCGGCGACCGAGGCGGTCGCGGACGCGCTCGGCTGGACCGGGCCCGCGGAGACGCGCCGGTTCCTCGAGCGCGCCGGGTTACCGGCCGCGGTCGCCGTGCCGCTACCGCCCGCGCCCGCGTATCACGCCGGCGCGCTCGATCTGGAGGTCGAGATCGACCGCGGCGACGTCTGGTACGACACGCGACCGCGATCGCGGCGCGCCGACCGCCGGCCCGCGCTCACGCTCTACGCCCGCGACGGCGAGCGCCGCATCCCGCTGGTCCGGTGGCCGACGACGATCGGCGGATGGCAGGACGAGAAGGTGGACGACGACCTCGTCGAGTCGCGCTGGAAGGAGTCGCCGGTCGGCGCGCGCGTCTGGCGATCGATGTACGTCGCGCCGGCGTGGCTACCGCCCGCGTCGACGCCGGACGCCGATCTGGTGCGCTCGCTCGGAGGCGGCGCGTACGAGCTCAAGCGCGACACGCTGGGTCCGAGTTACCGGTCCGCCTACGGGCTGGTCATGCTCGTGCACGCGCTCCCCTCCGAGCGGCGCGGCGAGACGAGGTACCTCGACGAAGGGATCCGGACCCACGGCACGGCGAGCGTGCGTTCGCTCGCGACGGGGACGAGCCACGGCTGCCACCGCCTGTTTCCCCATCACGCGCTGCGCCTCGGGGGCTTCCTGCTGCGCCATGTCGACCACGTGCGCGTCGGCGAGTCCGAGACCTGGTACCGGCGCACGGTTCGCCACCACGGACGCCATCGCGTCGAGATCGACAGCCGCGGCTACCGCATCGACTTCCCCCAGCCGATCCCGGTCGACGTCCTGGAGGGGACGATCCGCTCGCGGCGCATGACGCCGGCGCGCTCGTGACCTGCTTCAGCGCTCGCGCTCGCGAGCGGCGCGGCGGCGCGCCCACCCGCGGTAGAGCCAGAGCAAGAGCATGGCGCCGAGCACGGAGGCGAAGACGCCGGCCGGCTCGTGCTGCGCGTACCAGCCGCCGGCGACGCCGATCAGGTGCGCGACGACGGCGCCGAGCACGCCGAGGAGCGACGTCACCAGGAGGCCGGAAGGACCGCGCCCCGGCATCAGGAGGCGCGCGATCGCGCCCACGATGAGACCGACGAACAGGATCCAGAGGATGGACATACGGTCCTCTGTAATCACGGATCGCGGGCTTCGCCAGTACCATGGGCTCGGCGAGTGCGACGTGACGATCCGCGCGCGCGCGGCGCCCGACCGTCCTCGACGTGACGCCGACCTCGCTGCGCTGGGAGTGGCAGCGCACCGAGGACGGCCGCGCGACGTGGCTCCCGATGATGATCATCGACGACCACCGGCGGTAGCGCGGCCGTGCAACGATCGGGCGGCGCGCGGCATCTCGTGCCCGCCGTCTGCGAGGATGCCCTGCATGACCGTCCGCGCGCTCACCCCCGTCGTCGAAGACCGGATCTGGACGCTGGACCGCCCGGTGTGGTTCAGCGGCGTGCGCCTGCGCGCCCGCACCACGGTCGTGCGCCTCGACGATGGCGGCCTGCTGCTGCACAGCCCGGCCCCGCCCAACGATGCGCTGGCGGAGGAGCTGCGCGCGCTCGGCCCGGTGCGCTGGCTGGTGATCCCGAACGGCTTCCATCACCTCGGGACGCCGGCGGCGGCGGCGCGCTTCCCCGAGGCCAAGGTCGTGGGCCCGGCGTCGGCGCTCGGGAAGAACCAGGCGCTGCGACTCGACGTCGACATCCGCGACGCCGCGTTCGGCGAGCAGGTCCCCGAGCTCGAGCGCCTGCCGCTCGACGGCGTGCCGTTCCTCGACGAGACCGTGCTCTACCACCGGCCGACGCAGACGCTCCTCGGCGTCGACCTCGTCCTGTGCGCGGACGCGAAGGATCACTGGACCTGGCGCTGGGCCGCGCGCGCGTTCGGTTGCTACGAGCGCCTGCGTGTCCCTCCCGACGTGAAGAAGAAGATCCCGGACAAGGCCGCGGCCGCGCGCTCGATCCAGGCCATGCTGGCGCGCCCGGCGGAGCGCCTCGTCGTCGCCCACGCCGACATCGTCGAGGACGGCTGGCGCGACCGCCTCGCCGAGGCCTGGCGCCTCGTCGGCGCCGACGTGTAGCCCGATCATCCCGGCGATCGTCGGCGGGGGGTCAGCGGCCGGCGCCGCGGGCGCGGGCGCCGTTGCCGCGGCGAGCTCCATTGCCGCCGCCGCGTCCCGGGGCCGAAGGACGCGGGCGGGCGTGCGGTTCGGCGGCTTCCTCGCGAGCCCAGACACGGCCCTGCTTCGCCCTGGCGACGAGCGCGTCGACGCCCTTTCCCTCGAGCGGGATGATGCCCTCGTCAGCGACCACGTTCGCCTTGTCGAGGAGCGGCTGGGCCGCGGCCACGACGCCGATCACCTTGCCGTGCTGGAACGCGTCGGCGACCCACTGGACGGCGGCGGGCATGGCTGCCAGCGTGGCGATGCCGCGCTCGTCCGCGACGATCGCGACGACGTCGAAGATCACCGACGGTCCGCCCGACACGATGTGATCGGCCGGGACCGGCCCGGCGATGCGCGGCGCCACGATCTGGGTGCGCGCGCCCGCCTTCGCCACCTCGGCGCGCAGCCGATCGAGCAACTTCGGGTCGGCGCCGTCGGCGACGAGGATGCCGAGCTTGCGTCCCGCCAGCGTTGGCATCGCCTTCTGCAGGATGCTGAGCGCGGGCGACGGCGGCATGTCGATCGGCGGACGCGCGGGGATGATCTGCTCGGCCAGCCCGGACATGCCGAGCCCTTCGGCGACGGCGGCGCCGAGCGTCTCGTCGATGACGTCGAGGTGGCCGAGCACGCGCCGGCGGATCTCCTCGCGCTCCACCTTGGACAGCTCGAACACCATCGCCTGCTGCATGTGCCGCTGCTCGACCGCGGTCTGCGAGCGGTAGAACAGCCGCGCCTGCGAGTGGTGATCCGCGAAGCGCTCCGCTCGCTGGCGGATCTTGGTGCCCTCCACCGGCTCGGGGACGCTCGCGAAGCCGGCAGGCGTCTCGCGGGGCCCGTCGGGCTCGAGGCTGTTGGGCTCGTAGCTGGCGCCGCCGCGATCGACGATGTGGCGGGAGATGCCGTCGCGCTGGAAGTTCTGGAACGGGCACTTCGGGCGGTTGATCGGCAGCTCGTGGAAGTTCGGGCCGCCGAGCCGCGAGAGCTGCGTGTCCGTGTACGAGAAGATCCGCCCCTGGAGCAGCGGGTCGCTGGTGAGCTCGATGCCGGGCACCAGATGGCCGGGATGAAACGCGACCTGCTCGGTCTCGGCGAAGAAGTTGTCGGGCCAGCGGTTCAGCGTCATCTTGCCCACCGGCACGAGCGGATAGTCCTCTTCGGGCACGAGCTTGGTCGGATCGAGGACGTCGTACGGCAACTTGTCGACGTCCGCCGCCGGGATGGGCTGGATGCACAGCTCCCACGCCGGGAAGTCGCCGTGCGTGATCGCCTCCCACAGATCGCGGCGGTGGAAGTCCTGGTCGGCGCCGGCGAGCTTCACCGCCTCGTCCCAGGTGGTCGACTGCATGCCGAGCTCGGGCCGCCAGTGCCACTTGATGAACGTCGCGCGTCCGGCCGCGTCGACGAGCCGGAACGTGTGCACCCCGAAGCCCTCGATCATGCGCAGCGAGCGCGGGATGGCGCGATCCGACATCGCCCACATCACCATGTGCAGCGCCTCGGGCGCGAGCGAGATGAAGTCCCAGAAGGTGTCGTGCGCCGACGCGTTCTGCGGGAAGCCGCGGTCGGGCTCCATCTTCACCGCGTGGACGAAGTCGGGGAACTTCATCGCGTCCTGGATGAAGAACACCGGGATGTTGTTCCCGACCAGGTCGAAGTTGCCCTCTTGCGTGTAGAACTTCACCGCGAACCCGCGGACGTCGCGCGGCGTGTCGATCGAGCCGGCGCCGCCGGCGACCGTCGAGAAACGGCAGAACACCGGGGTCTCCACGCCCGCCTGCAGGAACGCGGCGCGCGTGTACTTCTTGGCGCCGCGGTACGCGACGAAGACGCCGTGGGCCGCCGAGCCGCGCGCGTGGACGACCCGCTCCGGAATCCGCTCGTGATCGAAGTGGGTCATCTTCTCGAGGAAATGGAAGTCCTCGAGCAGCGAGGGGCCGCGCACGCCGGCGCGCAGCGTGTTCTGATCGTCCGCGATCGGGACGCCGTGGTTGGTCGTGAGCGGCGTCGCGGAGCGCTGGTGCGGCTCGCCGCCCGCGCCGCGGTTGTCGTGGGGACGTCCGTTGGTTCGCCTGGCCATGAGGCGGCCCACGTAGCAAACCGCGCGCCCGCGTGGCGCGGCTGAATCGCGGCCGAAGCGTGTCGTGCGCGCTCGATCGAGCACGCGGGCACGTGGCGGCGCTGCGCGCAGCGCCCCGCGTCGCCGGGGACCGCGCACGACAGCGCGATCGTGGATTTTCCTGTAACCGGCCGGCGGTCCGGGGCGTAATGGGTCCATGCACATGTCCGTCCGCCTCGCTCTCTGCGCCTCGCTGGGCACCGTGCTGACCTGGCTGGCGCTCCCCGCCCCGGCCGCGGCCCAGTGCACGACGTGAGTGAACCCCTCGCTCCCGGGTGGAGCGGGCGACGCGGACCTCGCGGGTGAGGTCGC
>ERZ761602.828-NODE-828-length-61827-cov-17.366979_pt1 | contig 61827 bp, 57 predicted proteins | sample MGYA00512165_ERZ761602 | MGnify/ENA primary metagenome ERZ761602 (study PRJEB28899, sample SAMN02445085) | bioreactor sludge metagenome | biome: EBPR sludge; isolation source: Thorneside wastewater treatment plant | place: Australia: Brisbane, Thorneside... | reverse complement strand
TCAGCGGAAGCGCGGCAGGAGCACGTGGTTCTCGAGGTGGTGGTGGCGGGCGACGAACGCCTCGAGCTCGGCGACGCCGCGGAACAGTCGCTTGACGTTGTCGTTGGCCTCGACCGGCGCCGTGTAGTTGTTGGTCTGCGCGCGGAGGCGCCGGAAGCGATCGCCGAACTCGCGGTGCTCGTCGAACATCCGGGCCAGCCCTGCCTGTGACTCGGGCGTGATCGCGGTCAGCATCGCCGGGAACAGCGTGTCCTCTTCGTGATCGAGATGCGCGAGCATCTCCGCGCGCAGGTGCTCGAGCGCGATCGACAGCGCGCGCACGGTGGCGTAGACGTGGCCGTACTCGCGGGCCAGCTCGCGGGCCTGGTGATCGATCAGGGTCAGGGTGGCGCGCAGGTGGCGATGCTGGCGCGCGAGCGCGCGGTTGATGAGCGACGAGGTCGACGCCGTGCGCGGATCGGATTCGGGATCGGGCTCGGCGAACGCGGCGTCGAGCTCCGCGAGCACACCCTCGAGCTGGATGTTGGCGTTGGTGCAAGCCAGCGCGAGCGGGACGTGACCCTGGCAGCAGTAGTCGATGTAGTGGCGATCGAAGACCAGCGCCGCGCTGCTGTGGCGCAGCACGAACGACGCCACCTGATCGTTCGGATCGAGCATGTCCCTCTAGTGAATCACGCGCGCCGTGCGACCGGTAGCCTCGCCAGCTGCGATTCAGGTCGCGCGCTCGGCGATCACGCAGAAGCCGTTGCCGAACGGATCGCTGCAGAAGGCGACGGGCCGGGGACCCTGGGTGCGAAGCTCGTTCTCGACGAGCCCGCCGCCCGCGCGGATGGCGTCGAGCACCGCGTCGAAGTCGGCGACGTGCAGATCGAGGTGCACCGGTGTCCAGTGGCGCTCGTAGCGGCGCCGCTCGGTGCCCGCCGCCGCCGACGAGCTCGCGCTGCCGGCGGCCTTCGCGTGCAGACACACGCTGACGTTGTTGGCGTCGAGGATCGCCATCGTGGGGAACGGCCGCGCCGTCTCCACGAAGCCGAAGACCTCGCCGTAGAAGCGGAGCCCGGCCTCGAGCTCGGGCACGTCGATGCTGACGTGGACGCTGGGCCGCGTCGCGCGCGTCACGAGGCGGCCTTCCAGCCCGCGATGCGCTCGAGCCGGACGTACGACGCCTCCATCCCCTGATCCATGCCGGAGGCGAGCATCGCCTTGCGCGTCGCCGCGTCGGGCAGCGTCATGCGCATCGTCATCAGCGTGCCGGCGCCGTCGGCGACGAACGTCGTGACGACGTGGTTGTCGGGGGTGGGATCCGGCAGGTGCATGCGCTCGACGTGCACGATGCGGTGCGGCGGATCCACCTCGAGGATCTCGCCGGTCAGGTAGAAGCCGCCGCCGGCGCCGTTGGTCCACTCGTAGCGGATCTTCCCGCCGGGCCGGCCCTCGTTGATGCACACCGGCATCGTCCAGCCCTCCGGTCCGAGGCACCACTGCTGCAGCAGCTCCGGATCCATGTGGGCGCGGTACACGGCCTCGGGGGGCGCGTCGAAGCGCCGGGTCACGATGACGTGGGTGTCGCCTTCCGTCGTCAACACCAGCTTGCTCATGCGCTCTCGTCCTCTCGTTTGCGTGATTGACGGGCCAGCAGCTGGTCGAGACGCCGGTAGTTGCGCGTGAGGGCCTCGCGGAGCTGCTGCAGGTACGCGTCGAGCTCGGACAGCGCGTCCGGAGCCAGGCGACACGGCCGCCGGGTCCCGTCGACGCGCTGGACGATCAGGCCGGCCTCCGCCAGCACGCGGATGTGACGCGAGATCGCCGGCTGCGAGATCGGGAACGGCTCGGCCAGCTCGTTGACCGTGGCCTCGCCGAGCGCGAGCCGCGCCAGGATCTGTCGCCGCGTCGGGTCCGCGAGCGCCGCGAAGGTCCGGTCGAGCGCCGCCGCTGCCTGCATGAGCATTGATTAGCTCATGCGTTATATAACGTCAAGTCGATATTTAGCGTGCGTCGCCCGACTCGCGGTAGGTGTCGGCGATGCGCTGCGCGAGGGCGGCGAGCGGCACCGACCAGTCGTCGCTGCACAGCGAGCCGAGCGCGGGCTCGTCGGCGGTGGACGCGAACGCATCGGCGAGCGCGTGCATGCGCGGGCTCGGCCAGGTCTGCAGGCCGAGCTCGGGGTCGATCGACGCGCACAGGGGCTCGAGCAGCGTGAGGCCGGTGGAGGCCTCGATGCGGACCTGCACCGGTGACGCCGGTGGGACCAGGCCGCCGACGACCACTCGCCCACGGCCGCCCTTCTGCGTCTCGAGGAACGCGAGGTAGTTGTCCACCGGGTGGAGCGGTCCATCGGTCGCCGGCTCGCAGCCGGTGCGCGGTCCGGGCGTGCTCGTGTCGGGCTGATCGCAGCGCACGCCGTGGGCGAAGCAGCGGTAGGAGCTGAACTGGCCGTACTGCGTCGCGCCCTGGCTGTAGAGGTACGGGTCCGCGGCCGAGCAGTCGTCCTCGTCGGTCACGAAGATCACCGCGAGCAGGGCGTCGGCACGCAGGAAGCCGGCGTTGCCCGGGGCCGACCCGTCGAGCGCGCGTCGCATCGCCTCGAGCGGCTGCTCGAACGGGCAGCCGAGCTCGCCGAGCTGCATCATGCAAGCGGCGGCGTCAGCCAGCGTGCCCGCGTAGTTCCCGTCGGCGCTACGCGCGAACGCGCCGTCGGCGAGGCAGTCGGCGGGGCGCAGCTCGCCGCCTCGATCGCCGCGACAGAGCGCCCCGGGCACGGTCGGCTCCTCGACGGACGTCGAGACCACGCCGACGTGCAGGTTGGGCAGCGTGCCCTCGGCGGCCGCGAGCGCGTCGAGAAAGCCGGCCACGTGATCGCCGAGGCGCGCCTGCAACGGGATCATCGACCGGCTGTCGTTGACCACGAAGAGGAGGTCGATGCCGTCGAACGTCTCGGGCGGCGCGACGTCGTCGGCTCCGCAGGCTGCGCCGGCGAGCGCGGCGAGGAGGAGGAACGAACCGAGCCGGTCGCGCGCGTACAGCATGGGCGGCTCCGTACCATGCGCTCGACGTGCGCGGCCATCGACCGTCCGCATCGAACCGGGCCCGGCCGCACGTTGCCCGATCGTGCCAGCCCGGCGGCGACGATCGCGCTCGCGCTGCGGCCCGAGAGCGTCTCACCCAGGTACGGTCATGTCGTCGGCGTCACCAGGCCACCGGCCATGGCGACGGAGGGACGACGCCGCAGGGGGTGGTGGGCTTGTTGCAGTTGCCGCTCCAGTGCAAGCAGTCGCAGGAGGATCCACCGCCGCACTCGACGAGATCCGTGAGCTTGCACGAGGCCGTCCGGCCCTCGAGTGGTCCGAAGAAGGGCGCGCGGCAGTTCACCCGCTTGCGCCCGACTTCCACCTGCTTCCAGCCTCCCAGCGTGCAGGCCCACTCGTAGTAGACGAGGTAGCCGTCGCCGCAACAGGGTGCGTGAGCCACCCCCGGATCGGAGACCGTGTCGCACGCGCCCTCCGCGGGAGACCTGGGCGCGGCGACGAGCGCGGCGGCCTCCTCGTCCTCGACGAGCGACGGCTGTGCATCGACCACGTCGGTGGCGGTCGATCGATCGTCGGCGTCGAGGCACCCGACGACGCAGGCAACGGCAGAAACCAGCAACGCGGTCACGAAGCTCTTCATGCCCGCGTCGGAGAGCACGGCGCGTGCCGTCGCGCGTCGGTGAGGATCCGGCCAGTTCGACGATCGCGGCGCGCGGCGCCTAGGCGATCCGGCTGGACAGTGCCCAGCCGCGCGGGCGACCGCTTCGCGCGCTGATCCCTACGTGCACTGGACCTCGACGCGGCGGTTCAGCGAGCGGCCGGCCTCGTCGGTGTTGGGGGCGATCGGCGCGGCCGAGCCCTTGCCGGTGGCGCGGATGCGCTTGCGATCGAGGCCGCGCGCGACGAGGTCGTCGACGACGGCCTGGGCGCGGCGGCGCGACAGGTCGAGGTTGTGGGCGGCGGCGCCCTCGCTCGAGGTGTGGCCCTCGATCACGATCGACGCGGTGCGCTCGCCGGCGAGCCCGGCGTGCAGCTGCTTCAGCACCGGCTCCGATTCGGAGCGGATCAGCGCCGAGTCGAAGTCGAAGTTGATGGCGTGGATGACGGCGCCGCAGCCCAGCCGCGGCGGCGGCGCGCTGCACTTGGTGCGTGTGCCTGCGGGCGCCACCGGCCCCTGGTAGGGCCGGAAGGGGGCGCCGTTGGTCGAGCGCAGCCCGCGCAAACCGCCGTCGCCGCCGACCGCGAGGATGAACGAGCTCTTCACCTTGTCGCCAGGATCGACGCCGACCGCGCGCAGGACGTTGCCGCTGACCGTGCCGTGGAGCTCGCCGCCGTCGGTGTCGTAGCAGCCGGTGACGGTCGCCCCCTCCTGTCGGAGCTCGACGAGCACGCCGCTCAGCCGCACCTTGATCCAGCGAACGGCCGCCGGCTTGCCGCCGAGCGTCAGCGCGGTCAGCTCGTCGGCGCGCTCGTGGACCGCGAGCGTGGCCGAGGCGAGCAGTGCGAAGCCTCCACCGCCGTCTTCGCGGTGCCCGCGCGCACGAGGCTGAACGGTGCGGGGCTGCAGTCGCTGGCGCGCACGAGCCCCTCGAGCTCCACGCCCTGGGCCTTGCCGTCGCGCCCCCGGGCTCATCGCCGCCACGGCGAGGATCGCGACCACGTTGGCTGCGCGACGTGTGCTCCGCGTGCTCAAGGGGCGCCCGTGAGCTCGCTCCACCGTCGCGCGGCGTCGGCCTCGATGCGCGCGAGGTCGACACCCAGCTCACCGGCGAGCTGCCACTCGCGCGCGAACGACGTGCCCATCGGCGTCGGGTCGTCGCTGCCGAGCACGCAGTGGACGCCGGCGCGCTGGAGCGCGCGCAGCGGCGTGGCGCCGCCGTGGGCGCGCTCGAGCGCGGCCAGCGCCGTCGGGATGAGCAGCCGGTTGCTGGTCGGGCACACCTCGAGCGTGACGCCGTCGCGCATCAGCCGGTCGAGCGTGGCCGCGCGCTCGAGCGCGTGGACGCCGTGGCCGATGCCGCGCGGCGCGAGCGCCAGCGTGCGATCGACCGACGCGTGGCCCGCGAACTCGCCGGCGTGGATCGTGAGATCGGGCAGCGCCGGGCGGAGGTCGTCGAGGATGGCGACGAGCGCCGGCGGCAGCGGCTCGGTGTCGGCGCCGGTGACGATGCCGAGGACGTCGAGCCCGACCAGCGCCGAGGCGTGATCGCGGATGACCGCGGCGAGGGCGCGGTAGTGCGGCTCGCTCTCGAACGTGCGCGACAGGCCCAGCCGCACGAGCAGCGTCTTGCCGGTCGCCGCCGCGACCTCGTCGCGCGCGGCCAGCACCGCGGCCAGCACCGGCCGCGCGTACGTGTCGGCGAACGCGGTCGGCGCGACGTCGCGCCACGCGCCGCCCTGCCGCTCGATCAGCGTGCGCGTCATCGAGAACAGGCTGACGCGGAGCTCGCAGCCGTCGGTCTCGTCGGCAGCCTCGCAGAACGCGTGGCGCGCGAGGGAGCCGATCGCGGCGACGCTCACGTACGCGGCGCGCGCCTTGACGATGCACCCGTAGAACACGGTCGCGTCGTCGGTGGGCCCGGCCATGGTCACGTCGCCGGCCAGCTCGGACGGCGTTCGCCAGCGCGCGGCGCCGGCGTCGTAGAAGAGGGGATCGCGGAGGTCGTGCTCGCGCGCGACGGCGACGAGCGCGCGCGCGCTGTGCGAGCCTTCCAGGTGACGGTGCAGATCGAGCTTCAAGGTCGCCCGGGTATACCGACGTTGGCGGCAGGAATCTCGCCCGCCCGCGCGCCGCGCGCACGGAATGCGCGCGCGGCGGGCCCGGTCGCGGCTTCGGCCGGGCATCGCGCATGCAAGGCAGCGGCTGCGTGGCCGCCACGAGCCGGAGCGCGCAGATCCTCGTCCTCCTCGCGGCCTGCGTGTCCCCACCCGAGCCACCGGTGGATCACCGGTCGTTCGAGGATGTCCGGCGCATCGTGGTGGCGCTCGATGACGTGCGCGACGAGTACCGCCTCGCCGTCGATGGATCCGGTCGCGTCACCGACCCGGTCAAGCTGCGGGTGCTCGGCGCGATCATGCACGACGTGATCCTCCAGTCGCGGCGCTTCCCCACGTCGGAGCGCGTCGTCCTCGATCTGCTCGCCGCCGCGGTCTCACGTCACGTCCCACCGCCCGAGGTCGTGCGCGTCGCCGGCACGACGCGCCGGCACCTCCTGCGCAGCCGCCACCTCGTGCTCGCACCCGCCGCACCCCCCGATCGGACGCGGGTCGAGGCGCTGTGGCGCAGCCAGTGTGCGGCCTGCCACGGCGACCGGGGCGGCGGCGACGGGGCGCAGGGGCTCCACCTCGAGCCTGGACCGAAGAGCTTCCAGGACGAGGACGTGGTCACCGGGATCGCCCCCTCACGCGCGTCGAGTCGCATCGCCGACGGGCTGCGCGGGACCGCGATGCCGTCCTTCGGTCACTTCACCGCGGACGAGCGCTGGGGCTTCGCCTTCCTGGTGCTCACGTTCCGGCACGAGGCCGCCGCGATCGCGCGTGGTCGCGCGCTCGCCACGCGGTCGCGACGCACGCTGTCTCCCACGTGGCTCGCCGATCGCAGCGACCGGGAGCTCCTCGCCGACCTCGCGACGGACGGGCTGGCCCCGCGCGACGCCGCCGACGTGCTCGCGTTCGCGCGCGGCGAGGCGGCGTTCGCGCCGACGGCTGGGCCGAGCGCGCAGGTCCGCGCCCACTTCGTCGACGGCGTGCTCGCCTATCGCGCCCGCCGGCTCGCCGACGCCCAGCGTCGCCTGAGGGCCGCGCGCGACGCCGCGCTCCTCCTCGCCGGGCGCGTCCGGCTCGGCGACCGCGACGTGGCCGCGCGCATCGAGGTGTGCGCGCGCCGCGTGGTCGTGCTGGCGAACCGTGCGCCCATGGCGGAGCGGATCGAGCGCGAGGTCGCGCGGTGCTTGACCGAGCTGGATCGCGGTGACCCGCGCCTGCGCGCGCGATCTCCGTGGGCTCCGGCCTGGGTCGCCGTCGAGCGCGGGGTCGCCGCCGCGCTGGCGCTCGGACTCGGCGTCGCCATCCTGTGGCGGCGTCGGACGCCGTGGTCGCTGCCCATCGCGCTGCTCGCGACGGTCCTCGTGGCGGAGCTCGTGGTCGTGGTCGTCGAGCTCGCGGCCGCGACCGCTGCGCTCGCGCTCCTCGCCGCGCTCGGCGTCGCGCTCCTCGCCGGACGCGCGCTGCCGGTCAGCCTGGCGACGCGCGCGGGGCTCGTCGCCGCCGCGCTCTCGGGAGCCGCGACCGCCGGGCGACTCGGGTGGTCGCGCTGGCTGCGAGACGAGCACGGCGGCGAGCCGCTCGCGCTGCTGCGGGTGGAGCTCGTCGGGCTCTACCCGGCCACGCTCGCGCTCGTCGCGGCCATCGCCGGCGCCGTCCTCCTCGCCGTCGCGTGGCGGTGCGCCCGTGTCGCCGGCGGCGGCCTCACCACTCGCTGAGGTAGATGTACTTGCACGTCTGCGACGGGTCGGGATTCAGCCACTCGAGCGGCGCGAGGTCGAACCAGTTGCTGGGCCACTTGCTGGCCGTGTAGGCGAGCAGCCGATCACGGGTGCCGTCGATGTACACGCCGCCGGCGTCGATCGACGTGGCGATGTCGCCGTACGTGCCGAGGTCGACGGTGCGGACGCGCTCCAGGCGGACGCAGCCCGGCGTCGAGCACGCCGCGGGATCGATGAAGACGACGCGCGACATGACCAGGGAGCTGCGGCAGGCGTCGCCGAACGCGATGCACTCGGGCATGAAGTCCCACATGCCGCGCGTGAAGCCGATCAGGTAGAGCTCGCCGTCGCGCGACGCGACCAGGTTGATGGCCTGCTGCTTGGGGAACGCGTTGATGACGCGGCCGTCGATCGTCGCCTCGAGGGCCTGGTCGATGAGCCAGCCGAAGGGCAGGAGGGTGGCCCATCCCGGCAGGCTGGTGTCCAGGCGCACCTGGGTGTGCGGGCCGCAGGTCCCGTCCTCGCACTCGAGGTACGCGCTCGCGGTGTACTGCCACGAGCCGGCCGGCTGCCAGCCGCTGGCGTGGGTGGGATCGATGAAGCCGTCGGCGTCGGCGCGCTTGACGTAGAACTGGATCCGGGGCGCCGCGCAGCCGCCGTTGGGGCACTCGTCCTGGTCGTCGTAGACCGCCATCACGACCTTGTCGCCCGACGGGTGCGTCGGGTCGAAGACGCGCGCGGCCGCGATCGCGCTGCCCTTGCGATAACCGGCGCCGCCCTCGAAGAGCGAGAACTGGCCGCACGCGGTCGTGCCGCTGCCGGAGACCTCGAACGTCTTGACCTGACGGATCTTCGTGGAGACGTCGTAGTCGGTCGACTCGATGTTGAAGAGGTAGCTGCCGAGCATCTGGATGCCGCCCGAGTGATCGCCGCCCTCCTCCCCGGTGCCGCGTTGCCACGCCGCGGTCTCGAGCTCGGTGTGGATCGGGCCGCGGCCGTTCTGGCTCGCGGCGGTCTCGCGCAGCGACTGGTACGGGGCCGGGCGCGACGGCGTGGAGAAGAAGGTCATGCCGGCGTTCAGGTTGTCGCTCACGACGAAGCTGCCCGCGGGCGTGCGCGCGAGCCCCTGGTAGTGGTCCCCGTCGACGAGGTCGCCGCGGCAGATGGCCTCGCGCAGGCTGCTGGTCGACTCGGTCCACCACTGCCCGAGCCGCGGGCGGGCGCCGAGCGCGTCGAGCGCGGCGACCGGATCGGTGAGGCCGGGGTTGGCGTCGTGGCGCCACGCGGTGCCCAGCGAGCCGCGGCAGCGCGCCGTGCCGGACGGGCAGAAGATGCGCACGTAGGGCGTGGTGCGGGTGTGCAAGGTCGCCGACACGCGGTCGTGATCGGTGGTGCCGCAGCCGCCGCTGGCGACCGCGACGATGGTGCCGTCGCTCTCCTCGAGACGGAGCTGGACGTTGCCCTCGAGGCGCGTGCCGCCGGCGATGCCGCAGTTGCCGGCGGTGAGCGTCGTGCCCGCCTCCTGGACCGCGCCGCTCGTCGACAGCGTGTAGCGCGCGTTCTCGCCCGGCGCGAGGTCGTAGTCGACGCGCTTGCGGCCGATCTGATCGCGCGTGCCGCGGATGACGCCGCTGCTGTTGCGGATGCCGCGGTTGGCGAGGCGCAGGTAGAGGTTGCCGGCGTTGCTCGCCGACACCGAGACCTGCGGGAACAGGAAGCGCTCGCTCGAGCCGCACCCGCTCGTGGCGTACGCGACGAGCGAGCCGCCGCCGCCGGGCGCCGTCCGGATCTGGGCGTCGACCGAACCCTTGAGGAAGCTGCCGCCCTCGTAGGCGCCGGGCAGGCCGCAGTTGCCGAGCGTCACGCGCTCGCCCGCCTCGTAGCGGCCGAGCGGGATGTCGACGTACGTGGTCGGCGTGCCGGTGCACGTGCCGTCGCAGTTCACGAGCGGCGCCGGGACGCTGTAGCTGTAGCTCAGCGGCTCGACCAGGCCGCGCGTCGAGTAGGTGGCACAGCTCGCCACGCCGGCCACGGACACCTCCTGTTCCGTCTCGCCGAGGAGCGACGGATCGATCCCGCCGTCGGCCTCCGCGGCGAGGTCGGGGTCGTCGACGCAGGCGGCGAGCGCGGCGGCGAGGGCGACGGCGCCGGCGCCGGCGAGGAGGGTGGAACGACGCGTGGGTGGGCGAGGCATGGGGGCGCCCTGTGCACCTGGCGAGCCAGCCCGGCGCCGATGCGTCTCGCGCACCTGCGGCGTCGGTGTGGCGTGGTGCGCGCGGTTGCCTGATCGAACTGATCAGTCGAGCTTGACGTCGAGCTCGCCGTCGACGACGCGGACCCTGACGGTGGGCGGGACGCCGCCGGTGGCGGCCGGCGTCTCGGCGCCGAACGACTCGAAGGCGACGTCCTCGAGCTGGCGCGTGAGCGAGGCGGCGAGGCCGCGGGCGCCGGTCTCCTTGCGGAGCGCGTCGGCGACGATGTGATCGAGGACGCCCTCCTCGATGTCGAGGGTGAAGCCCTCGGCCTTGAACTCGCGGGTCATGCGCGCGACGACGTCGGCGCGGAGGATGTCCTTGAGCGTCGACGCGTCGAGGGCCTGGAAGGGGACGACGCGGGTGAAGCGCGCGATGAGCTCGGGCAGGAAGCCGTACGCCTGGAAGTTGGCGACGTTCTCGACCTGGTCGGGCGTGAAGCCGACGGCGATGGCGTCGGGGTCGGCGCCCGCCACGGGGGTGCGGCCGAAGCCGAGGTGCTCGCGGCCGAGGCGGCGGCGGGCGACCTGGTGGAAGCCGGAGAAGGCGCCGCACGCGACGAACGCGATGTCGGCCGTCGACATGACGACGTGGTCCGAGTACGACGCGTGGCCGAGCTCGAGCGGGACCACGACCTCGGACGCCTCGAGCATCTTGAGCAGCTCGCGCTGCACGCCCATGCCGGTGACGTCCTTGGTGGTGCCGGCGCCGGCGAAGATCGCGTTGTTCTGGCCCGACGCGATCTTGTCGAGCTCGTCGAGGCAGACCACGCCGATCGCGGCGAGCATGGGGTTGTCGTCGGCGGCGTGGAGCAGGCGCGTCAGGATCGTCGACGGGTCCTGGCCGACGTAGCCGGTCTCGCTGTACGTGGTGATGTCGACGAGCGCCGTCGGGATGCGCAGGATCTTCTGGAAGAGCGACTCGACCAGATACGTCTTGCCCGAGCCGGTCGGGCCCGCGAGCAGGAAGTTCGACTTGCGCGGCAGCTCGGCGCGGTCGACGCCGTCGAGGTAGATGCGCTTGATCCGGCGCACGTGGCGGTACGCCATCAGGCAGACCGCGCGGCGGGCAGGGTCCTGGCCGCGGTAGCCCAGCTCCTCGAGCTGCTTGAAGAGCGCGCGCGGCGTCGGCTCGGGCAGGTCGCGCACGAACTTGATGAAGTGCTCCAACCCCTGCTTGCGGGGCTTCCGGTGCGCTTCACCGCTCACCGGTCGATCGTAGCACCGGACGGGCCAGGCGGCGTACGCGTTATCCGCGGCGGGGCGGCGACCAGCGGGCGGAGAGGTCGAGCTGTCGTCGAGCGCTTGGACCTCGAGGCGCTTGTCGATCGGATCGAGTCCGGAACGACGGGCACCTTGGGCTCGAGCTGCAGCCCGGCGGCCGGAAGGGGGGCATTGCGTCGGGGTGGCCGGTACGGCGAGAATCGGCGGACACGTGGAGCAGGCGGCGCTCGTCCAGGCGTTTCTCGAGGCGGCACCGGCGCCGCTGCGCCACGGGCTGTCCTCGGTCCCGGACCTGTCGCGGCGGCTGCTCGAGCTGGTGAACGAGGGCCGCTCGATGTGGCCCGACGTGGCGGTCGAGCCGGTGCGGCTGGTGGGCTTCGTCGCGGCGCGGCTCGACGAGGGCGTCGAGGTCGGGGACCTGCTCGGCGGGCTGCGGCCGGGCGACCTGTACCTGGCGTGCGCGCTGACCGACGGCGATCGCACCGCGCTGGCGGCGTTCGACCGACACTACATGCGCGAGGTCGACATCGCGCTCGCGCGGATGCGCATCGGGCCGCCGCGCGCCAACGACGTGAAGCAGCTCGTGCGGCAGCGGCTGTTCGTCGGCGACGGCGTGCCGGGGAAGATCAGCGAGTACGCGGGGCGCGGCGATCTGCGGCGCTGGGTGCGCTCGGTCGCGGTGCGCACGTGCCTGAACGATCTGCGCAAGGGCAAGAACGAGGTGCTCGCCGACGACGATCAGCTGATCGCGCAGCAGGCGATGCCGGGCGACGACCCCGAGCTCGAGTACATGAAGCGCACGTACGCGCGCGAGTTCCAGGCCGCGTTCACCGAGGCGCTGGCTGGCCTCGGGGCGCGCGAGCAGACGCTGCTCCGCTACCACCACGTCGACGGGCTCAACATCGACGAGATCGGCGCGATCTACCGCGTGCACCGCGTCACGGCGTTCCGCTGGCTCGAGAAGGCCAAGGAGAAGCTGGTCGAGGCGACGCTGGTGGTCATGCGGTCGCGGCTGAACGTCAGCCCGAAGGAGCTCGACAGCGTGCTGCGGCTCATCCGCAGCCAGGTGCACCTGAGCCTCATCCGGCACCTCGGCGGGCCGAGCGACCGGGTCGAGGACGACGTGCTCGAGCTGGACGAGAGCGAGCTCGAGGACGCGGAATAGTCGCGGTGATCCGGTACGAGCACGGGCCGGGAGAGCGGCCGGCGCACGCCGGGGCACCGGCCGGCGACTGGATCCGTCTCATCCCGTTCGCGCTCGCGTACCCGCGGGTCGTGGTGTCCACGCGGGCGGAGCGCGACGGCTTCGTCTACCTGGACGATGTCTACGACCTGAAGCTCACGGGCGACGAGGACCTCCTCGGACGAGGGCCCAACCTGCTGGTGTCGGACGACTTCGTCCGCGCCTACCGCGCCGGCGGCTTCGAGGGGCTCGCGCTCCACGAGGCGCAACACGCGACGCCGCACACCATCCGGGTGCGCCGGCCCTGGCGCTGCCGCCCGACGCACCACGCGACGGCCGTCACCGAGCGCGTCGTGCTCGTGCCCGCGACACACCCGAAGGGGCGACCTTACGGCCATCACGGTCGGCCGTCGGAGCCGCTCGAGATCCTGGCGCCGGCCCCTGCCGCGGGTCGGTTCTTCGGCGGGCCGTGGTTCGCGACCGCGTCGCTTCCCTTCCAGCCGCTGATCGCGCCGGCCGGCTTCCTCGCGAGCTTCCGTGCGACCGTGGGACGTGAGCCGTCGTTCGGCTGGGCGGACGTGTCGATCATCGCCGACGACACGGCGGCGCTCGTGCCGCGCGGCGAACGCTTCGACCCGCCCTCGACCGCCGCTTCCGCGCCCGGGTACGCGTCGTTCGCCGAGGCGCTGGACGCCGCCCGGCGCGAGGCGCCGACGCGCGCGCACGTGATCGTGGGGGCCGACCGCCGGCCCGAGCGCATCCCGCGCTCGGCGTGGCCCGAGCTCGGGGCGGTCGCCGGCTCGACCTTCTTCGGCGGCGCCTTCGGCTTGTTCCCCGCGACCGAGGAGGTCGCGCTGTCGCACGCCGAGGCGGTCGAGCTCGGCTACCCGTTCGAGCCCGACTGGGTCGTCGTCGGCTGGTTCGCGGGCGAGCAGCGCGGGCTCGTCGCGGTGACCCCGGAGGGGCACGTCCGTCGCGGCGAGGCCAGCGGCGAGCTCAACCTCCACTACACGAGCTTCGGTGACTTCTTCGCCGACGTCATGGCCGATCTGGTCTGGGCGCACGACCACGGTCGCTACGGCTGGCAGTGGCTCGGCGCCTGATCGGGGTGTCAGCGGGATCGGGGATAACCGCAGGCGATGAACATGCGCCGCGGCTGGGGTGATGTTGCGCTCGCCGTCGTGGTGATCGCGGTGGTGGGCATGATGGTGGTGCCGCTGCCGCGGGTCGCCATCGACCTCCTGCTCGGGGTCAGCATCACGGCGAGCGTGCTCATCCTCCTGTCGGCGGTGTACGCGGCGTCGCCGGCGCGGCTGTCGACCCTGCCGACGATCATCCTGGTGGCGACCTTGTTCCGGCTGGGCGTGAACGTCTCCACGACGCGGCGGATCCTGGCGCACGCCGACGGCGGCGAGGTCGTCCAGGCGTTCGGGTCGTTCGTCGCGCAGGCGAGCCTGGTGGTCGGGCTCGTCGTCTTCGCGGTGATCACGATCGTGCAGTACGTGGTGGTCGCGCGCGGCGCCGAGCGCGTGGCCGAGGTCGCGGCGCGCTTCGCGCTCGACGGCCTGCCCGGCAAGCAGCTCGCGATCGACGCCGACCTGCGCGCGGGCGCCATCGACGCCGCCGAGGCGGGGCGGCGTCGCGGGCTGCTCGAGCAGCAATCGTCCATGTACGGCGCGATGGACGGCGCGATGAAGTTCGTGAAGGGCGACGCGATCGCGGCGATCCTCATCGTGCTGCTCAACCTCGCCGGCGGCATGATCGTCGGCGTCGGCGAGCGCGGGATGGCCGTCGGTGAGGCGGCGCGCACGTACTCGATCCTGTCGGTCGGCGACGGGCTCGTGGTGCAGCTGCCGGCGCTGCTGGTGGCGCTGGCGGCGGCGCTCGTGGTGACGCGGGTGGCCGCGATGGACGGCGACCGGGCGATCGGCGACGACATCGTCAGCCAGCTCGGCGCCGAGCCGCGCGCGTTCTTCACCGCGGCGGCGCTCCTCGCCGTGCTCGGCGTCATCCCGGGCATGCCAAACCTGCCGTTCCTGGTGCTCGCCGCGGTGGCGGCCGGGCTCGGGTTCTGGCTGCGGTCGCGGCCGCGCGCCGGGGCGGCGGGCGAGAAGGACGTCGTGGGCAGCGCGGGCGGCGGGCTGGCCGCGGGCGGCGACGCGGTCGAGCTGGCGGTGTCGCCGCAGGTGGGCGCGGCGCTGCGGGCCGACGGTGCCGTCGAGACCGTGCTCCTCGGCGTGAGGCAGCGGCTCTACGACGAGCTCGGCGTGCGCGCGCCGGTGATGCGCGTGCGGATCGACACCGGCGTGCGGGCGGAAGAGGCGGAGTTTCGCGTGTTCGGCGTGACCATCGACTGGCTGCCGGCGCCACGCGTGGCCGGCGAGCTCGAGGCGCGCATGGACGACGCCGTCGCCAGGCACGCGGGCGAGCTCATCCGCGCCGGCACGGTCCAGGCGGCGCTCGACGAGCTGGGGCCCGGGCACGCGGCGCTGGTGCGCGACGTGATCCCGCGCATCGCGCCGCTGCCGGTGTTCGTCGAGGTGCTGCGCCGCCTGGTGCGCGAGGGCATCTCGGTGCGCGATCTGGCGGGCGTGCTCGAGGCGCTCGCGCCGGCGCCGGCGGGGAGCGCGCGCGACGCGGCGACGCTCGCCGAGGTGGCGCGCGCGCACCTCGGGCGCGTCATCTCGAGCGCGGTGGCGCCGCGGGGCAAGCTCTCGGCGTGGACGCTCGACCCGATGATCGAGGAGGCGGTGCGCGGCGCGATCGTGCCGCGCGAGGGTGGGGCGATCATCGCGCTCGAGCCCGACCTGGCGCGCGACATCGTCTCGGCGGTGAAGTCGAAGGTCGGCGACCGCGGCGTGGTGCTGACGTCCGGGGACATTCGCCGGCACCTGAAGACGGTGCTCGATCCGGAGCTCCCGGGCATCGCGGTCATCGCCCCGCACGAGCTATCGTCGGGCGTGACCGTGATGTCCCAGGGCCGGATCGACGTCGGATGAAGCGGCTGCTCGGCGCGGTGGTCGCGGTCGCGTGCGCGGCCCCGGTGGCATCGGTCGCGCGCGCCGAGCCGGTGCGGCCGATGGGCTCGCTGCGCGGCACCGGTGACCTGGCGCTCACGGGGCCGTCGCCGCGCAACCGCGTGGCCGGCGACGTGATCGTGTACCTGGGCCAGCGGGTCGGCGTGTTCGCCGGGGTGCAGCACGTGACGGTGAAGCCGTTCGCCGACGCGGGCCAGGTGACCGTGGGGATGGCGTACCGCGCGGCGGCGGCGCGGCCCAAGCTCGACCTGGTGCTCCACGCCGACGCCGGCGTCACGTGGCCGCTCGCGCCGACGGCCGGCGGCGGCGTCATCACGTTCTTCTGGCCGCTGAAGCAGGTGCCCGTCGCGGTGACGGCCGGCTCGAACGCGTACCTCGTGCTCGACGGCGTCGACGACACGCGGATCGTGCTGAGCGTGGGCCTCGGGCTGGCGCTGGCGCGCTGATCAGCGGCAGACCGGGGCGACGCCGACGGCGCGCGCGAGCGGTGGCGCCGAGGTCGCGCCGAAGCGCCAGGCGCAGCCGTCGGCCACGCGCTCGCCGGTCGCGGCGTCGACGACGAGGCCGCCGCCCGCGCCGACGACGGCGAGGCGCGCGCCGTCGCCGGAGAACCCCCAGCCGAAGCGGGCGCCCGGGCCGGTCGACAGCGTCCACCTCGTCTTGCCGTCGAGGCCGATCTCGGCGATCGGCGTCGTCTGCGAGCCGAGCACGATGAGGCGCGCGCCGTCGCCGGAGACGGCGAGGTCGTGGACGTCGAACCCGAGGTCGATCGTCTGCGTCACGGTGGCGCCGTCGTGGATCGTCAGCTGCCGCCCCGCGACCGCGTAGCCGACGCCGCGGCGATCGAAGCGCGTCATCCCGCGCGGCAAGGTCACGCTCGGGCGATCGCGGATCGACGTCGCCGAGACGCCGGCGATCAGCTCGGCCTCGGTGTAGCGGCGCTGGACGAGCTTGGTGTCGATGGTCATGAGCAGCGGCGCGCCGGGCGCGGCGGCGTCGAGCAGCGCGAAGTTGTTCGAGCCGTCGGCGACGGCGTAGGTCGTCGTCGGCATCGGCGCGCCCGGCACGATCTTCACCAGCCACACGCCGCCGCCGGGGCGCAGGCCGGCGAGCCAGCCGGTCGCCGGATCGACCTCGACGCGTGCGACCGGTCCGGGAGGCGCCATCGAGCCGACCTCCTTGCCGGTGCGCGCGTCGACGAGGTGCACGGTGCCGCGGCCGGTGCCCAGCAGCACGTGGTCGTCGCCGAGGAAGCTCGTGAACGTCACCGGCGCGTCGAACAGGCCGCCGTCGATCTCCTCGGAGCCGTCGAGGGCGTCGATGACGAGCTCGCCGCGCACGCTCGCCCATGCCGCGCGCGTGCCGTCGGTCGACAGCGCCACCTTCTGCGGCATGTTCGCCTGCCAGCCGAGGTAGCGCGCCGCGCCGCCCGGGACCTGCGTGACCAGCGAGACGTCGTAGCCGGCGACGAGCAAGCCGTCGCCCACCGAGGCCCCCGGCGTGCGCACGAGGTTGCCGGCGATGACGACGCCGCCGGCGAGGTCGACCTCCGACTGGTTGTGCTGCTCGAAGACGTGGAGCCGGTCGCCGGCGGAGAAGCCGAGCCCGACGACGTCGGTGAGCCCGTGGTGCGCCAGCTCGGCGGGCGTGACGTCCTTGCCGTCCGCCATCGCGATCACGGCGACCCGCGCCGGCATGCGCGCGGCGGGCGGCGGCGGTGGCCGGCGCGGGCCGGCGGGCCTGCGCAGCCGGGCCGGTGCGCCGGCGGCCGGCGGCGGCGGCACGTCGGGGAGCGCCTGCGCGTCGTCGGGGTGCCGGGTGAACGCGACCTTCGCGCCATCGCTCGAGGCGGCGAAGCGCGTCGGCTCGAGCGGCGTGTACGGCAGCACGACCTCGTGCGCGATCCGCAGCTTGCCGCCCGCGGTCTCGAGGCGCGCGACCGAGTGTGACGCGGTGCCGTCGCCCTCGCTGTGGCGGAGGAGGACGAGCACGGCGCTCGCGCCGGCGACGTCGATCGCGCGCAGCCGCGCGCCGCGCTTCGCGAACGTGTCGAGCGTCTTGCCGTCGCGATCGACGAGCGCGAGGCTGTGGTCGGCGTGGAGCACGATCGCCCCCGACGCGTCGACGAGCGGCGCGACGTGCAGCACGGCGCCGGGGCCGGCGAGATCGGCGACGCCGAGGCGCTTGCCGCCGCGATCGAAGCGCACGAGGTGGCCGGCGCCGCTCGTGGCCGCGAAGCCGGCGAGCAGCTCGTCGCCGTGGTCCTGCACGCGCATCGCGACGACGCCGCGCACGGGCACCGCCTGCGGCGCGATCGTGCCGTCGAGCGTCGGCCACACGCGCACCTCGCCGAGCGAGTCTCGCGACAGCGCCGCCGATCCGCCGCGGCTCACCGCCGTCGCCACGATCGCCGCGTAGTGCGGCACCCCGCGCGGCGGCGCCGTGCGCACCAGCGCAGGTTCGTCGCTCTCGACGGGGGGCTCGTCCGGCGCCGCGCCGCTCGCGGCGCCGTTGCCTGGCTCGGGTCCGATCTTCACCGCGTGCCGGGTATCCGGACCGCAGGCAGCGACGACGAGACACAGAACGGCCACCCGGGAGCGCATGTCCTTACCAACGCGCGTCCCCCCGGCATCTATCTGCCCTCGTGTCACGCCGGCGTCAGGACCGCCCCACCCTCCGCGCCACGCTCAGGACCCGTGCCCGTGCCCGTGCCCGTGCCCGTCTTCTACGCCTCCGTCTCCCTCTCCGCCCATGGCACCCACCTCCGCCTCCTCCGCCTCGTCCCCACACGGCGCCGGCCCATCGTGCGGCCGCTCCGGGTCTCCGTCGTGGCGCTCGGGCTCGACCTCGGCCCCGCCCGGCCCCGCCATCTCGCCCGCCTGCTCCGCGGCGTCGGCCGCCGCCGCGTCCTCGTCGCCCAGCCCGCCGGCCGCGACGATTCGCGCCGCCGTCTCCGGATCGAGCCCGGGCACGCGCCCCGAACGCGCGAGGTGCGCCACGTAGTACGCGTCCTCGCGCCGCGCCTCGAGCGCACCGGTGGTGACCTGCTCCTCGAGGTACTTCTTGAGGTCGCCGATCAGCTTCGACGGCGGCAGCTGGAACACCTCCATGATCGCGTTGCCGACGCCGCCGGGCAGCGGCGGCAGCTTCGCGTCCTCCTCGGCGAGCCGGCCCATGCGCTCCGACAGCGCGTGGATCTGCTCGAGGATCTGCTTGCGCCGCCCCGGCCGCTTCGACGTGATGTCGGCGCGCGAAAGGTCGAGCAGGTCCACCAGGTGCGGCGCCATCTCGCGGTGGAAGCGACGCACGGCGCTGTCGGTCCACTGGTCGCTGTACTGGTTCGAGCGCAGGTGGTGGCGGATGAGGAACCGGATCGCGCGCCGCGCGTCGCGATCGAACGGCAGCCGCTGGCTCACCTTGTCGAACATGCGCGCGCCCACCTCCGCGTGGCCGTGGAAGTGGACGCCGTCGGCGGTGAACGTCCGCGTCGGCACCTTGCCGATGTCGTGCAGCAGCGCCGCCCAGCGCACGAGCGGCCGCCGCACGGCCTGCTTCACGACCTGCTTGGTGTGGCCCCAGACGTCCTTGTGCTGGCGTCCGCCCTCCTGCACGAGGTGCACGGTCGCCTCGAGCTCGGGGAAGACGATGGCCAGGAGCCCGGTCTGGCGCAGCCACTCGAGGCCGTGGTCGACCTCGCGCCCCATCAGCATCTCTCCGATGGCGGCGCGCACGTCGGCCGGCGAGGCGTCGCGGACGCTGTCCGCCATCTCCTGCGCCGCGCGGGTGACGGCGTCGGCCGGCCAGCGTCCGTCGCCGCACGCGATCGCCGTGGCGACGTCGAACAGGAGGACCGGGTTCGCCGCCGACCACGCCTGGACACGCGCTGCCGTGTCCGGAGTGTCGGACATTCGCAGGATCTCGGACGCGTCGTTGGCCATGGCGGCCGACGGTTCCTACCGGCCGACGAGGGCGGCGTCAACTCCGGTGCGTGTCTCTCCTGTGGACAACTGGTACGCCGTGTGCTCAGGTGCTCGGCCCGTGACTGGCCGCATCACCACCCGACAGCTTCCCCTCGCGGAGAAGTCGTGTCCCGGGATCGGTGCGCTCTACCGCGAGCTCGACGACAAGCCCGCGACGTTCTTGCAGCTTCTCTGGATCTACGAGGCCCGACGGGCCGGGATGATCCAGAACCCCAAGCGCTCGCAGCCGCGCCGCCGTCGCTAGCGCACGTGGCGCCCGGGGCAGCCGGCATGGCAGATCGATCAGCCAGCTGCGCCACCTGGTCTCAGTGCCGTTCTGGGAACGTGCACGGTGCCGTGCGCGTTGAGATCACATGGTGCTCGTGACCGACGCGCGAAAGCCCATCGGCGTCTTCGATTCCGGGGTCGGTGGCCTGACCGTCGTCCGGGCCCTGCGCGCCCGCCTCCCCGGCGAGGACATCGTCTACCTGGGGGACACCGCCCGTGTCCCCTACGGCTCCAAGAGCCCGCGCACCGTCGAGCGCTACTCGCTCGCCTGCCAGGCCTTCCTGCTCGCCCGCGACGTGAAGCTCGTTCTCATCGCGTGCAACACGGCGTCGGCGAACGCGCTGCCGGCCCTGCGGGGCGCGAGCCCGGTGCCGGTCATCGGCGCGGTCGATCCAGGCGCGGAGAGCGCGCTGGCGGCCACGCGCGACGGCCACATCGGCGTCATCGGGACGCTCGGGACCGTGCGCTCCGGGGCCTACGAGCGCGCGCTCGCGGCGCGAACCGACGTGCGGGTCAGCTCGCTCGCGTGCCCGCTGTTCGTGCCGCTCGCCGAGGAGGGCTGGACCGAGCCCGACGACGAGGTCGCCCGTGCCGTCGCGCGTCGCTACCTGGGCGAGCTGTTCGCGCTCGATCCGGCGATCGACACGCTCGTCCTCGGGTGCACGCACTATCCGCTCCTGCGTGGCGTGATCACCGCGACCGCGTGCGAGCTGGCCGGGCGAGCGGTCGCGGTCGTCGACTCGGCCACGGCGATGGCGGAGGCGGCGGCGCGCACCCTTCGACGCGGGCCTTCGGCCCTCGCTCAGGGCGAACGGGGCCAGCTCGCCTGCCACGCCACCGACATCTCGCGGCTCGACGAGATCGCGCCGCGGTTCCTCGGTGAGGACGTCACGAGCTTCGAGCTCGTGGATCTCTGATCCCGACCCGACGACGATCAGACGGCGGCGCGGGTCTCTTCGGCCCGGCGCCGGCGCATCACGTCGGTGACCGTGGTCGCGTACTTCAGCTTGTCGTCGATGATCTTGTCGTCGACCGGGTAGTCCGTGCGGAAGCCGAGGCCGTCCTCGTAGAGCTCCGCGCGGGCCACGTCGTCGTCGATCCAGATCTTGATCTTCTTGCCCTTGTACGTCTGGTTGCGAAGGCCGTCGACCTTGCCCTCGAGCCAGGCCATGAGCTCGCCCATGACCTCCTTGCAGACGTCGATGTCGTCGTCGAGTCCCTCGAACAGCTCGGGGAAGCGGTCGGCGAAGGCCTCGCCGTCCTCGCCGCTGCCCTTCACGACCTGCCGGAGCGCGAGCCGCAGGAGCAGCGCGTCGTCGGCGAAGCTCGCGACCGCCTCGTTCCGATCGAAGACGAAGTCGTTGGGTGAGACGACGTACATGATGGCGCCCACCGCGATCTCGCGGGAGCTGCGCGGCAGGTTCTCGTCGTCCATCGCTTCGAACGCGATCTTCAGATCATGAGGGAGCGAGACCAGCCAGCTCTTGAACAGCTCCACGAACCGCACTTCCGGGGTCGACACGAAAAACTCTTTCACTATGTCCTCCGGAGAGGACGGATGAGGGGTGACGAGGCCCGCATGACCTCGCCCGTTGGAGTACCAACCCTATCGCCGAATTACAACCGTGTTCGTGGTACGGTCGTAGGAGAGGCCGTGGCCGCCAAGCGTTCGCCAATCCTTGGCTACAACCACAATGTCCGCTACCGGGGCATCGTGTTCCACGTGCAGACGGAGGACTCGGGCGTGGTCAACCCGCACGTGTTCTCGCACCTGTTCCACGGCGGCGTGATCATCTCGACGCGCAAGCTGGTCTACGACCCCGACGCGACGGAGGACGTGGTCAAGTCCCTCATGCAGGCCCAGCACAAGGCCATGATGAAGGACCTCAAGAACCGGTTCTTCGACGAGAAGATCGACCTGTACCTGGCCGGCGCCGAGGGGCTCCTGCCCCGCGAACGCGGTCCGCGCGCCGGGACCGTGCCCGACGAGACGGTTCCCTCGGCGCGGATCGACGATCCGACGCCGCCGGCGGGACCGCCTCCCTCGGTGCCGCAGCAGGTCGCGAACGAGCCCTCGGAGCCCGTGATCGAGCTCATCGACAGCGGGCCCACGATCCCCGTCCCGGTCGTCCCCGACGTCCTGGCGCGCGCCGCGACGCAGCCGGTGAGCCCGTCGACGATGGGGACGCTCGATGCCCAGGGCCAGTCGGTCCCGGGGGGCAACCATCCGCCGGTCGCGGCCGCCCTCGGCAAGCACGACATCTCGGAGGCGATGAGCGCGATCCAGGTGGGCGACGACGAGCTCGCCGCGGCCGGGCTCGTCGAGGTCCACGAGGTCGCGCAGGTGCACTCGCCGGCGCCTCCATCGCCGCCTCCGCCCCCCGGAGTGCAGCCCGAGCGGCCCGGCCAGTACAGCGTGCGGCGCGGCAGCGGGCAGATCGAGAAGCTCGATCGTCCGTCGCAGCCCGGCCTGCCGCGGCCGCCGATCCCCCGGCCGACGCCGCCGAGCAACAAGGTCCCGGCGCCGGCGGTGCCCCCGCGGCCCGCCGCGCAGCCGCCGGCGGCGACCCCTCCGCCAGGCCCAGGCGCGCGCCCGCCGCTGGGCGGTCAGGGGCCGGTGGCGCGGCCCACGCCGACGGCCGTGCCGCGCATCAATCCGCCGGGGGCGCCCGTACCACGGCCGGGGACCCAGCCGACGGCGCCGCGCGCGCGCGCGCCGAGCGGCGGCGTCGTCGTGTCGCGGCCGCCGGTGATCGTGGGAGGTCCGAGCAAGGCGGTGGGCACGCCCGCCGGGCAGGGCAAGGTGCGGCGCGCCAAGGACACCGACGGTGGCATCGGCGGCGACCTCATCTCCGAGCGCAGCCTCGACGAGGTCATCCTCGCGTACCTGTCGGAAGACACGAGCGACGAGTAGCGCGCATGCCCGTCACGCCGCGTGTCGTCCTCTACACCGCGGTGTACTGCCCGTGGTGCTGGCGCGCGAAGTCGCTGCTCGACCGGCACGGCATCGCCTACGAGGAGCACGACGTGACGATCGACTTCGCCGAGCGGCGGCGGCTTCGTGACGAGACCGGGCAGCGCACCGTGCCCAACGTCTTCCTCGACGGCGTGTCGATCGGCGGCTACGACGAGCTGGCGGCGCGGTGCCGTGCCGGGCGCGACCCGTTCAGTCCGGGCCGTCGCTGATGCGCCAGTCGGTGCCGGCCGGCGTGTCGAGCACCTCGACGCCGAGCGCCGTGAGCTCGCCGCGGATCTCGTCGGCGCGGGCGAAGTCCTTGGCCTTGCGCGCGTCGGCGCGCGCGGTGAGCAGCGCCTCGACCCGCGCCGTATCGATGCCGCGCTTGGCGACCAGGCGCGCGCGGCGGGCGCGGGCGTAGGCGACGGGGTCGTCGCCGAAGATGCCGAGCGCCCAGCCGGCGGCGCGCAGGTCGCGGCCGAGGCGCGCGAGCGAGCGGCGGCGCATGCCCTTGTCGAGGCCCTTGCCCTCGTCGAGGAGGCGGTTGGCGACGCGCGCGCCCTCGGAGAGCGCGGCCATGACGACCGGCGCGTTGAAGTCGTCGGCGATCGCGTCGCGCGCGGCGGGGGCGAGCGCCTCGGCCTCGGGGGTGACCGCGCCTTCGCCGCCGTCGCCGCCCTGGGCGACGAAGTCGTCGATGCGGCGCAGCGTCGTGTAGAAGTAGTCGAGGCGGCGGTCGGCGGCCTCGAGCGACGGGAAGTCGACGTCGGTCACGCGCTCGGGGTCGGCCGGATCGTCCTTGTGCGCGATGTACTCGAAGTTGATCGGCGACCGGTAGTGGTGGCTGACGAAGTAGAAGCGGAGCGCCTCGGTGCCGACCTTCCTCGCGATCTGGTCGCACGAGAAGACGTTGCCCTGCGAGCGCGACATCTTCTCGCCGTCGAAGTTGAGGAAGCCGTTGTGCATCCAGTGGCGGGCGAAGCTCTCGACGCCGTGCGCGCCCTGCGACTGCGCGATCTCGTTCTCGTGGTGCGGGAAGACGAGGTCCTTGCCGCCGCCGTGCAGGTCGAAGGTCTCGCCGAGGTGGGTGGCGCTCATCGCCGAGCACTCGATGTGCCAGCCGGGGCGGCCCTTGCCCCACGGCGAGTCCCACGCCGGCTCGCCGGGCTTGGCCGCCTTCCACAGGGCGAAGTCGCCGGGGCCGCGCTTCTTGTCCCGTTCGCCGTCGGAGATGCGCTCGCTCGCGTTGGCGAGGAGCTTGTCGATCGTCTGGCCGGAGAGGCGGCCGTACGGCGGGAACGTGGCGATCTCGAAGTAGACGTCGCCGTCGGTGACGTAGGCCTTGCCGTTGTCGACGAGCTTCTTCGTGATGTCGATGATCTCGGCGATGTGGGTCGAGACCTTGGGCTCGACGTCGGGCGGCAGCACCGAGAACCGCGCCATGTCGGCGTTGTACTCGTCGGTGAAGTGCTTCGACAGCGCGATCGGATCCTGGCCGGTCTCGCGCGCGCGGTTGATGATCTTGTCGTCGACGTCGGTGATGTTGCGGACGTACTTCACCTGGTAGCCGAGGAAGACGAGGCCGCGGCGGATCGTGTCGAAGCAGACGGCGGAGTAGACGTGGCCGATGTGGGCGGCGGCGTAGGGCGTCGGGCCGCACACGTACATGCCGACGTGATCGGGGACCACCGGCTCGAAGGGGACCTTCTCGCCGCGGAGCGAGTCGTAGAGGCGGACCGGGTGCGCGGACACGATCCGCTGGTTCTATCAGGCCGCCGGCTTGGCGGCGACCTTGCGGTCCTGCAACTCGCGCTTCACCCCGCGCACGAACGCCCAGGTGAAGAGGGCCGCGAAGAATGCCAGCCCGGCGTAGACCCACGTGAGGTACCAGTAGCCGCCCGGGCGCTCGCCGACGAGGAGGACGCGGGCGCCGGCGGGGACGGGGCGAGGGGCCCAGACGGCGGCGACGTCGATCGCCGACCACGGCATGATGCCGGTCGGCAGCGTGACGCCGGTCGCGTCGGCGCGGAGGTCCTTCCACGGGACGCGGTACCGCGTGCCCGACGGCTCCACGCGGGCGCCCCAGAGCTGCGCGTTCTCGAGCGAGCGAGTGACGGCGTCGACGGCGTCGGGCAGGCGGACCTCCCAGCGCACGGTGTCGTCGTTGCGGGCGGTGGGCGGCGTGCCGGCGGCGATGACGCCGGCGGCGGCGAGCGCGTCGCCCCACGCCTTCACGTCGGGGAGCCGCGGGTTGAACGCGGCGATCACCAGGGCGGCGCCGGGATCGGCGACGGAGATCTCGATGTCGTCGGCGTCGCGCGGCGTGACCGTGCCGCCGCCGACGAGGGCGAGCGCGGGGGCCTCGCCGAGGCGCGTCCGCTTCAGGTCGGCGCCGGTGACGAAGCGCGGCGCCGGGTGCCGCGCGACGTGGCTCGCGACGGCGTCGGCGAAGCGCACGTCGGCGAGCGCGCGCAGGCGGCCGGTGAGCTGCTCGTCGTGCTGGTACGGCGACCACGGATCGCCGGGGAGCGCGACCCAGAGCTGGTCGCCGCTGCCGACGACGGGGACCACGCGCGTGCCGGCGTTCGACTCGGTCACGCGCGTGCGCACGGCGGCGTCGCGATCGAGGGGCGCCGAGACGACGACGTAGCTGTCGTCGGCGACCTTGCCGGCGAGGACGTCGGCGACGCTGACGGCGCGCGGCTCGTCGCCGGCGCGCGCGAACGCGAGATCGTGGCGCATGCGCGCCATGAGCACGAGACAGAGCAGGACGACCGCGGCGGCGGTGACGACGCCGACCCGGGGCGCAGCGCGACGCAGGCTCACGAGCTCGGGGTCGACCTCGTCTTTCCCGATCGGGGCGCCTTCTTCACGGGCGGGAGCGTCGGCCATGGAGTGCGCTGCCATCGTATCCGCACATCGGACACCGCGCTACCGCGGGCGGTTGCAGCAATCGTGCGGGGTTGGGTAGCGTGTACGGGTGTCTAGTTCGGACGGCGTCCCCAGATCCGACACGTCGACGGCGCCCGCGGGCGGCGAGGCGAAGCCGGCGTCGCGTGAGCGGCCGCTGACCGTCGCCGACGTGGTGCGCTGGGCCAACCACGCCGTCGAGCGGTACGGGTTCCTGTGGGTCGAGGCCGAGGCGGCGGAGGTGAAGCGGCCGGTGAGCGGGCACGTGTACTTCGTCCTGCGCGACAAGGGCGCGGTCATCCCGGCGGTGATGTGGCGGACGACGGCGGCGCGGCTCAAGTTCGCGCTCGAGCCGGGGCTGCGCGTGCGCGTGCGCGGCAAGCTCGGCGTGTTCGACCGCGACGGGCGGCTCCAGCTCTACGTCGACTACGCGGAGCCGGCGGGCGCGGGGGCGGCGGCGGCGGCGCTCGAGGAGCTGAAGCGCAAGCTGGCGGCGGAGGGCCTGTTCTCGGAGGACTGCAAGCGGCCGCTGCCGGCGTTGCCGCGGCGCATCGGCGTGGTCACGTCGCGGACCGGCGCGGCGGTGAAGGACATCGTGCGGACGGTGCAGCGGCGGTTCCCGCCGGCGACGATCCTCGTCGCCGACTGCACGGTGCAGGGCGCATCGGCGCCGGCGCAGATCGTGAACGCGCTGCGCATGGTGCAGCACGCGCGCGTCGACGTCGTGATCCTCGGGCGCGGCGGCGGTGCGGCGACGGACCTGGCGGCGTTCAACGACGAGCGGGTCGTGCGCGCGGTGCGGGCGTGTCGCGTGCCGCTGGTGAGCGCCGTCGGCCACGAGGTCGACATCACGCTGTGCGACCTGGCGGCGGACGCGCGAGCGTCGACGCCGACGGCGGCGGGCGAGCTGGTGGTGCCGGTGCGCGACCAGCTCGTGCGGCTGATCGACGTGGAGGCGCGGCGGCTGCGGCGCGAGATCGGGCTGCGGCTGCGCGACGCGCGTCAGGAGGTCGACACGCTGGCCGAGGGCGCGCGGCAGACGCTGCGGGCGCGGCTGACGACGCGCGCGACGGAGCTGCGGCGGCTGGAGGTGCGGCTCGGGGCGCGGCACCCACGGGCGCAGCTGGCGGCGCGGCGGGCGGAGCTGGCGAAGCTCGAGACGCGGCTGCGGCGGAGCGATCCGGCGCCGAAGCTGGCGGCGCGGCGGGCGGAGCTGCGGCGGCTGGAGGGCGCGATGGCGTCGGCGGCGCGGCGGGCGCTCGACCGGCGGCGGGCGGCGTTCGCGCAGGGGATGGCGCGGCTCGACGCGCTGTCGCCCTTGCGCGTGCTGGAGCGCGGCTACGCGCTGGCGACGCACGACGGGCGGGTGGTGACGGAGGCGGCCTCGGTGAAGCCGGGAGATCGCCTCGAGCTGCGCTTCGCGCGTGGGCGGGCGAGGGCGACGGTCGACGAAGTCGACGAGTGATCGGCCCCGGTGTACCGTCGGGCGTGGCCGAACGCGCACGCACTCGTGGCTCGACCCGCTCCGGCGTCCGGCGCGGGACGAAGTCCGAGAAGAGCCGCGACCTGACCGTGCCGATCGACGACGAGCAGCTGCTCGAGGAGGACGCCCTGTCGCCGCTGCCGAGCGCGCGGGTCGCGATCTGCGAGACCTCGGCGGCGGCGCTGACGCTCGCGCGGGCGGCGGTCGCGGCGCAGGGCTACGAGGTCGTGATCGGCGCGGCGGGCGTCACGGCGGTCGCCGACGTGTCAAAGCGACTCACGGCGGAGCCGATGCCCGACATCGTCGTCGTCGGGCTGCCGGGCGGCGAGGCCGTGCTCGACGCGGCGCGCGCCCTCGAGCCGCGTCGCCCGGTGCTCGTCGCCGCGATGTCCGTGTCGGGGCGCGTGGCCGCCGAGCGCGCGCATGCCGCCGGCGCCGACCTCGTCGCGACGCGCCCGCACGATCCCGAGCGCCTCGGCCCGGTGCTGTTCGCCGCGGCCAAGCTCGGCGCCGCGCGCGCCGAGCTCACCTCCGCGCGCGGCACCGAGGCGCGCCTGCGCGAGCGCGTCAACAAGGCCGGCAACCCCGACACCGTCACCGGCTTCCAGCAGCTCGAGTACTTCAACCGCGTCCTCGAGCTCGAGATCAAGCGCGCGCGCCGCTACGGCTACGCGCTCTCGGTCTGCCTCCTGCGCCAGGTCGATCCCGAGCGCCTGCCCGCCACGGTGAAGCGCGACCTGCGCCAGCGCGCGGCCGCCGCCATCGCGACCGCCATCCGCGACATCGACATGCCGGTCGAGCTCCCGCCCGACCGCTTCCTCGTGCTCTTGCCCTACACCGACGCCGACGGCGCCGCCGTGGTCGCGCAGCGCATCGTCGCCGCCGTGGCCAAGCACCCGCCGGTCCGCGGCAACAACCAGGACTGGCGCGCGTCGGTCACCGCCGGCGTGTCCGGCATCACGTCGGGCGGCGAGGTCTCGTTCGCCCAGCTCATGCGCGACGCCTCCGCCGCCCTGCGCGCCGCCGAGGACGCCGGCGAGTCGGTCATGATCGTCTGAGATTTCGCCGCCGCGCGCGCCGGCGCCGTGTCACGCTCGAAGGATGTCGGTCGCCCCGTTCAAGCTGCTCGGGCACGAGCGCAGCGTCACCACGATCTGCGCCGCGGTCATCGGCGCGACCTTCGTCGCCGGGCTCGTCGCGAGCGCCACCCGCGCGCACGATCACGAGCGCCCCCGCTGTCGCGATCACCGCCGCGCCGTGGTCGCCGAGGCGCCGTTGCTCGGCTGCGCCGATCCGGTCGCGGGCACCTGGGTCGCCGACGAGTACCGCCCCGATCGCGGTGACTGGACCGAGCACGTCCTCCACATCGCCACCGAGGACGGGCTGTACCTGGTCGATCACACGGCGAGCGTGCGCGCGGGTGATCACCGCGGCCACGCCGCCTTCCACTGCTCCCCCGCCGCGACGGAGTTCGACACCGTCGGGCGCGCAACGCTCGACGGCGATCAGCTCCACGTCTGGGGCACCGCGCTCCTCGAGACGCGCCCCCGCTGCGACGGCCGGGCGCTCGACTACGCCCTCGACTCCTTCACCGGCACCGTCACTGGCGACACCTTCGCCTCGGTCAACAACGACGGCGCCAGCGCCGTGAACCGCCCCTACCACTTCCGCCGCGTCGCCTGCGATTGACGCCCTGGGGTATCCTGAGCCGGAGCTGGCTCTGGAGGAACCTTGAGCGTCGTCGACCAACTGCTTCGCCTCGCGACCGTGTCGCTGCTGGTCGGCTGTCACGGAGGCACGCCCTACGAGCGGCTGGCCGACGACGTCGAGACCTGGGCGCTCCGTGCGGAGGCCGACACGATCTACTACGTGTCTGGCAGGGGCCGCTCCACGAGCGAGATCCGAGCGCTGCGCGACGGTACGCCCGCAGTGATCTGGTCGGGCAGCGAGCGCCCGAGTCGAAACCTCGCGATGCTGCGAGACGTGTTGGTGTTCACCACGATGACCCGCGCGCTCGAGCCACAGCCGGCGCTGTGGCTCGTGCCCGACGATGGCGGTGCACCCGTCACGCTGCCCGACCCGTTGAGCCTGCCCATCAGCGATACCGACACGTTCGTATCCGGCGACCACGCCTACGCCGCGGATGGGTTCGGCATCCACCGCATCGACGGCGCGGGTGTGGTCGAGGCGGTCTTCGAGCGATCTGCTCCGAGCCTCCGTGCCTTCACGATCCTTGGCGACGAGCTGATCGCGAATACCGTGACCGAGGGGCTGCTCGTGATGGGGCTCGACGGCAGCAACTCCCGCCCGCTGTACACCGACCGCACCGGCGCCCGGATCTGTTCGGTCGGCACGGTCCTGTACGTCTCGACGAATCCTGGGTTCGCCCGGCTCGCTGATGGTGCGCTCGAGCCGGTCGACCCGGCGCTGACCATGAACACGCCGTGCGTCCCCGATGGCGACGACTTCTTTGTCGGAGCGGTTCGTGTGAGCGCCGATGGCAGCCTCGGCGAGAACGCCATCGTCCACGTTTCTGGAGGCGGCGCGATCTCCGAGGTCGTCGGGCTCGGCGACGTGATCCCGCGCCGAATCGCGCGCATCGGCGACTCGCTCGTGTTCACCGCCGAACGGGCTGACAGCCCCACCTTCCTCGCCCGCGTCGATCTCTGACGCTCAGCGCCGCGATCGCGCGCGCCAGCCGAGGTCGGTGGCGGCGCGGGCCGGGGAGAGGACGTAGCGCATCTGCTCGTTGGGGCGGTAGGGGAGGGCGCCGATGTCGAGGAGGTGCGTCTTGCCGGCGCGGGTGGCGAGCTCGAGCGCGAGGTCGCGGAGCGTGATCTCGGTGCCGGAGGAGATGTTGTAGGTGCCGGCGGGGCCGGACAGGGCGAGCACGATCGCGGCCGCGACGTCGTCGACGTGGATGAGGTCGCGGGTCTGCTCGCCAGGCGTCATGGGGAAGCGCGCGTCGTGGGTGAGCGCGTGCACGAGCGACGGGATGAACATCGGGCCGCGCTGGTCCGGGCCGTACACGACCGATGGGCGGAGGATCGTGAGGGCGACGGCGCGCGAGGCGCAGAACGAGGAGAGGGCGCGCTCGCCCTCGATCTTGGCGAGCGCGTACGGGGAGGTGCCGAGGAGCGGCGCGTCCTCGACGAACGGGACGTCCTGGGCGCCGTAGGTCTCACCCGAGGAGAGGTAGATGAGGCGCGCGAGGGATGGCAGGTGCGCGAGCGCGGCGAGCGGCGCCTCGACGTGCTCGACGCGGTTCTCGTCGAGCGTCGCCCGCCGTGCGCCCGCCGCCCAGACCAGCGCGTCCCAGCCCGCGCCGCACACCCTCGCCACGTCGTCGTCGTGCTCGAGGACGCCGGCCTCGTGCCCCGCCGCCGCCACCGCGCTCACCGCCCGCGCGCCGATGAACCCGCGGCCACCGGCGACGAGCACCTTCATGCGATGCCCAGGACCTGGCGGTACCACGCGACCGCGCGCGGCAGCGCCTCCTTCATGCCGAAGCGCGGCTTCCAGCCGCCGAGCAGGCGGTGCGCCTTCGCGCTCGACAGGAACTGCTCGGGGATCTCGTTCGACGCCTCGCCGAGGATCACCGGCTCGAGGTCCTTGCGCCCGCACGCCTCGAGGATGACGTCGACCATCTGCACCACCGACAGCGGCTTGTCGTCGCTGAAGTTGAACGCCTGCCCGACGATCTCCGGCCGGTCCATGTTCTCGGCCAGCTCGAGGTACGCGGCCACCGCGTCCTCGACGTAGAAGTAGTCGCGCACGAACGTGCCGTCGCTGCGCACCAGCGGGCGCTCGCCGCGCAGCGCGCTGCGGATCGTCCCCGGCACCAGCCGGTTCCAGTTGAGGTCACCCGCGCCGTACAGGTTCCCGCAGCGCGTGATGCACGCCGGCACGCCGAACGATTCGTAGTAGCTGCGCGTGATGAGATCGGTGCAGCTCTTCGAGCAGTCGTAGGGGAAGCGGCCCTCGAGCGGCGCGTCCTCGTCGTACGGCAGCTTGGGCTGCGCGCCGTACGCCTTGTCGGAGCTCGCCACCACCACGCGCTTCACCTTCTTGGCGTTGCGGCGCGCCGCCTCCATCAGGTGGTACGTGCCGCGCACGTTGGCCTCGAAGGTGGCCAGCGGGTTGCGGTTCGCCGTCCCCACGATCGTCTGCGCCCCCAGGTGGAACACGCTCTCGATCTCGTACTCGTTGAGCGCGCGCTCGAGGAGCGGGTAGTCCTCGAGCTGGCCGCGCACGATCGTGACCTTCTCGTCGAGGCCGAGCTTGTGGAAGTGGCTGCGCGACACCGAGTCGCGTACCAGCGCGACCACGTCGGCGCCGCGCTCGACGAGCTCGCGGGTGAGGTGCGAGCCGAGGAGCCCGGTCGCGCCGGTGACGAAGACGGGTCGGTCGGTCCAGAAGCCCATTACCAGGTCCTCCACGGCGGCTTGCCGTCGTTCCAGTGCTCTTCGAGCCGGGTCAGATCGCGGAACGTGTCCATGCACTGCCAGAAGCCGTGGTGCGGATACACCATGAGCTGGCCGTCGGCGGCGCAGCGCTCGAGCGGCTCGCGCTCGAGCATCATGCTCTCGTCGTCCTTCACGTAGTCGAGGAACGCGCGCGAGAACACGAAGAACCCGCCGTTGATGTAGCCGCCCTCGACCTGCGGCTTCTCGCTGAACTTCTCGACCCGCTGGCCGTCGAGCAAGAGCTCGCCGAAGCGCGACGGCGGCCGCACGCCGGTCACCGTCGCCGCCTTGCCGTGCTGCTCGTGGAACGCGACCGTCGCCGGCACGTCGACGTCGGAGAGCCCGTCGCCGTACGTGAGCAGGAACCGGTCACCCTCGAGGAAGTGGGCCACGCGCGCGAGCCGCGCGCCGGTCATCGCGTGGAGCCCGGTGTCGACGCACGTGACCTTCCACTCGCGCATCGACGCGCCGTGGTACTGCACCTTGTTGGGCGCCGACAGATCGACGGTGAAGTCCGACTCCATCGCGGCGAAGTCGAGGAAGTAGCGCTTGATGACCTCGGCCTTGTAGCCGAGGCAGAGCACGAAGTCCTTGAACCCGTGCCCCGCGTAGAAGCTCATGATGTGCCAGAGGATCGGGCGGCCCGCGACCTCGATCATCGGCTTGGGCCGGTTCTCGGTCTGCTCGCGGAAGCGCGTGCCCTGACCTCCGCAGAGGATGACGACGGGGATGCTCATGGGGTCGACTCCGGGGTCATAGCAGCTCTCGGTACACGGCGGAAAGGTCGCGCACGTGGGCCGCGATCGAGTACTCCGCCTGCATCTTGGCGCGCCCCGCCGCCCCCATCGCCGCGCGCTCCGCCGGGCTCGTCGCCAGGCGCACGAGGTGCGCGGCCAGGGTCTCGACGTCGCGCTCGTCGGCCAGGAGCCCGGTCTCGCCGTGCGCGACCTGCTCGGGGATGCCGGCGTGGCGCGTCGCCACCACCGGCAGGCCGGCGGCGGAGCCCTCGCAGATGACCGTCGGCGTGCCCTCCTGATCGCCGTTCCGCGCGGTGCGGCTCGGCACCAGCAGGATGTCGGCCTCGGCCATCGCCGCCGCGACGCGCGTCGCCGGATCCGGCCACGCCACGTCGAGCGCGAGCTCGCGCGCCAGCTCCTGCAGCGCCGGCAACCCGGTGTCGCCGGTGCCGAGCACGACCACGCGCAGGTCGGCACCCTGATCGCGCGCCGCCGCGCACGCGCGCAACCCGTCATCGAAGCCCTTCTTCTCCACCTCCCGTCCGACCATCAGCACCGTCACCGGCCCGCCGGTGCGCGGCACCCGCTCGCCGCCGAAGCGCGACAGATCCACGCCGAGCCGCACGACGCGCAGCTTCTCGCGCGGGCAGCCCTGGGCCACGAGCGCGTCGCTCATGTGCTGCGACAGGACGCAGAAGCGATCACCACGGCGGAAGAGCTGCGCCCGGCGCAGCGCGTAGTGCCAGTACGTCGGATCGAGCCGCTTCCACGATCGCCACAGCGTGACGTCCTGCCCGTAGAAGCTGGTCACCAGCGGGACGCCGAGCTTTCGCGCCGCATACAGGCCGTGGACGCCGGTGTAGCCCATGTGCGCATGCAGGAGCTGCACGCCGCGTGCCCACGCGAAGAAACGTGGCGACCACGTCGTCACCCGGTAGAGCGCGGCGTTCCACGTGCCCCACGCCACGGCATCGAGCGAGGTCACGCGCTCCGTCGGGAACTTCGCCTCGCTGCGGCGCCGCAACGCGAACGCCGTCACGTCGAAGTCGGCGGCGGCCAGGGCGTTCATGCTCGTGTAGATGAACGTCTCCGACGGCGGCAGGAAGTTGTGGCGGATGAAGCCGACCGTCGGGCGCGCGCTCATGGGCCCTCCGGCCGCGGCCGGACGGCCCATGTCGATCGGCCTCCCTCGGCGAAGAACGCCAGCTCGGCCTGTACGGAGGTCGCTCGCTCGCGGACTCGCTCACTCATGTCAGAAACCCGGCGGCTGTCAGCTTTCAGGCGGACTGCGCGCGCGCGGCCGGGACCTGCGGCGAGCCCTGCGTCAGCGTCTCGACCATCCGCGTGAGCCCGTCGTCGAGCCCGACTTCGGCGGTGAAGCCGAGCTGCTCCTTCGCCCGGGTGACGTCGATGGCCACGCGGAAGGCTTCGCCTTCGCGGTACGGCCGCGCGCCGACGTCGAGGAGCGCGATCGCGCTCGGCCGCACGCGCTCGGCGATCTTGAGCGCCATGTCGAGCACGCTGGTCTCGACGCCGGTGCCGATGTTGTACGCACCCGCCGGCGCGTCGTCCTCGAGCGAGCGCACGACCGCGCGGGCCACGTCGTCGACGTACACCAGGTCGCGCGTCTGCTGCCCCGGCGTCATCGGATAGCGCCGGCGGTTGAAGAGCGACATCGTCAGCGTCGGCAGGAAGGTCGTCGGCGCCAGGCCGGCGCCGTAGACCCAGCACGGCCGCAGGATGATGGTGCGCGCGCTGGGCGCCGCCGCCGGCACCGCGTGCTCGCCGGCGATCTTGGCCTGCCCGAGCGGCGAGGCGCCGAGCAGCGGCGCGTCCTCGCGGAACGGCACGTCCTGGAGGCCGTACACCTCCGCCGAGGACATGTACACGATGCGCTGGAGCCCGGGCATCACGCGGATCGTCTTCACCGCGGCCTGCGCGTGGTCGGCGACGCACTGCTCGGCGGACACCGGGCGCCCGCCCGCCGCCCACACCAGCGCGTCGAAGCCTTGCGGCGCCAGCGTCGCGGTGTCACCGCGTCCGCTCGCGACCGCCTCGTGCCCGGCGGCCGACAGCCGCGCCACGATCTCGCGGCCGATGAAGCCGCGACCGCCAGCGACGAGGATCTTCATGGGGATCCGGCTCGTACCACGGGCTCCCCCCGGGCGGCAACCAGGGCCAGTTCATCCCGCCCAGGAAGGCAGCTCGATCAGCGTCTCGCCAACGCCGAGCATGTCGCGTTCCACCGTATTCAGATTGGTGATGTACCGGGGAAATCGGTCCTCTTGACCCACGGTGAAGTCCATCGCCGCCCGGAACGTAGACAGAAGCGCTCGATGATCGACATGGCCCAGCTCGATCATCGCCTCGATGTCGCTCACGTCATTGGCGTTGAATCGAGCCAGCTTGCTGACGACGACATCCACCACGTCGAGCACGTTGATCTCGAAATTCTTGAGCGTGGAGGAGATCGCTTCGTTCCTGCGCCAGCATGGTTGCTGGCGCAGGAACGGAAGGCCGTTGGGCACGAACTCGATGTACATCCGCCGGCGCTTGTGGAGGGGCGTGCCGCGGCCGGCGAGCGCGAGCAGTGCATCGCGCACGTCCTCCGCGATGGCGTGGCTCTCGAGGATGTCGCTGTCGTTCGTCGGACGCTCGTAGGCTACCTGCATCATCAACGCGCTGGCTCCCAGCACGTGCAGCGGTTGACGAACCGACGAGATCGTCCACAGCGCGTCGATCTCCTGGAAGAATCCCTCAAATATCGACACGCGCCCCCCTCAGTGCGGCGGCGAAGTCGTCGGGCTGCAGTCGTGTGATGACTCCCCACAAGCGGGAGATCGAGGACGCATCGCGAGTGACTTCCGCGATCGTCTTCTTGCTCCGAATCTCGGAGTCGAGGACATCCTGCACATCCGCGGCTGCGGGCTTCTGGGCGAAGAAGATCGCCGAGAGGAATTGTTCCAGGAGCACCTCGGCTCGACGATACCGGGATGCCCACGCTCGAGGCGGCCTCGTCGCTTGCTCCAGCCGGATCGCTTCGAGCGTATTCTCGACCAGCCACGCGAGTCGCTGTTCGAGACCGAGGGCCCGAGCATCGTTGCGCAGCTTCTTCAGGTTCAGGCTGTCGATGTGAAGCACGATGACGGGAGCGAGCGCGGTCATGAGTCTCGGTTCGCGCGTGGCCAGCGCTTCGATGATCACCGTGCTGAGCTCCGCAAGCTTCCTGGTCGGCAGGACGAGCTCACTTTCGTGCAGGTGCTGCGCTCCGAATCGCGCCAGGGCGTTCTGGATCTGTGTCGCGGCGTCGCGGGTGTCGACATCGAACACGCCAGCGTCGACGTTGAAGATCCGCATGAGCAGGAGCAATTGCTCGGCCGTGAGTGAGGCGACGCCACGTTCGACGTTGCTCACGTGACCCTGTGAGAGACCGAGTCGCGCTCCAAGCTCGGCCTGGGTCCACTGTCGCTCCTTGCGTAGCCGGGCCACGGATCCCCCAACCCGGGCCCGGAGTTTCCTCAGCTCCGTCAGCTCCTTGGACGTCATGGAATCTGAATTCTAATACAAGAATTACCAATGAAATATGAGAAGGGGTGGCCGGACGAACAATCAATAAAAATCAATTGGTTGTGAACGGAGGTCAACCGTCAACGGGCCAGGGCCTCGCCCGAGCCGGGGCGCTTGCCGAACGAGACCTGCACGAGCTGCCGGGTGGCGTAGTAGGGCAGGGCGGCGGTGAAGCCGAGGATCCCCAGCGTTCGCCGCCACCAGGTGTCGTGCGCCAGCGAGTCGACCGAGATCCACGAGCACGTCCACCACCAGCCGGCGAGCACGTAGAGCGGGTAGAGCGCGCGCACGCGCGTCGGGTAGTAGCGCCCGAGGATGTGGTGCACGAACGTCATCATCCGGCGGTAGAAGCCGGGCGCGCCCGCCTTGCGCTTGGCCAGGCCGCCGCCCAGGTCCATGCGCCGGCGCAGGCGCGCCGACGGGTCGAAGCTCAGGTACTCGCCGTCGGGGAGCCCGCGCGAGACGCGGATGCCGAGCGACGCCTCGTCCTCGATCGGCGTGTCCTCGTCCCAGCCGCCGAAGCGCGTGAACACGCTCCTGCGATACGCGCCGCCGGTGCCGTGCACGTAGTCGACGCCGTCGATCGGCGCGTCGTAGCGCGGGTACGTCGTCGGCAGCTTGAGCAGCCGCGAGAAGCGCATGCAGCGCGAGCGCGCGAGCCAGCGATATGTGCCGCTGATCGTCTCCTCGTCGCCCCAGTAGTGACGGCAGGTGAGGCCCATGCACGCGGGGTCGGCGAGGAAGCGCGCCTCGATCCTGGCGAGGAAGTCGCTGCCGACCGGCACGTCGTCGTCGTCGACGAACACGAGCACGTCGCCGCGCGCCGCCACCATGCCGGCGTTGCGCGCCTTGGCCCCACCGAGCGGCCCCGAGCGCAGCACGCGCAGGCGCGGGTCCTCCTCGAGCTTCGCCAGCCGCGCCGCGGCCTCCGCGGGCTTCTCGGTCGACTGCTCGACCACGACGATCTCGAAGCTGTCGTGCGCCTGCGCGAGCAGCACGTCGAGCAGCTCGCACAGCGCGGGCAGCCGGTTGTAGGACCGGATGATCACGGAGACGCGCGGCGACGACATGAACGACCTCGTATCGCTCAACCCGGCGCGCGGCGCAACCGGGGGACGGTCACTCGCGGGATCCATGGGCATCGGCATTCGAGTAACGCGCGTCACGTGACGCGCGTTGCACCGTGCGAGGTCCACCGGCACTGTCGTTCGATCCTCGGGTTTGCCTACAGGTCACCGTGGGGTCTCGGGGAGCAAGCGCGCACGGCCTTCGAACCGGCATGGTCGACGCCTATCCTGAGCATCCCGGGAGCCCGCGCTGCATGTCGTGGCGCGCAACCGGCCTAGCCATGGAGGACCCAGATGAAGAGACTCGCCTTGATTGCGCTCGTAACTGGCTCACTCGTCGCCTGCGGCGGTGACGACGAAGGCGGCACGGACGTCGACGCGCCGAACGTGGACGCCGCCACCGATGCCCAGGACATCGATACGCCGCCGGCGCCGTCCTACTTCGGATCGATCTCGCTGCTCGAGGCCGCGGTGTTGAACCCGGGCACCGGTGGGACGTTCTTCGGCCAGGGTCCGCAGGTGTCGATCTCGCTCACGAGCAGCGCCGATGTCCCCGGTCCGGTCATGCAGGAGATGCCAACCGCGATCGGCTGCAAGGTCTGGGAGTACACCCCGGCGCAGGCCCTCGCGGCCGCGACAGGTGCCGACGAAGGCACGGTCGCGTTCGCGCTGACCGGGACCGCGGCCCCGACGATCCCGACCTGCGCGTTCTCGGCGGGCGTCGGCTACACGTGCCCCGAAACGGCCACGGCTGGAAGCGGCGGCGTCATCTCCCCCAGCGGGACGGCTGGCGTCGCCGTCTTGACGGACGCCGATAACACCTTCGTCGACAGCAACTCGCTCGGGCGCTACGTTCGCATCTCGGGAGCGACCAACGCCGCCAACAACGGCGTCTTCCCGATCACGGCGCGGCCGAGCCCGACGTCGCTCGCCTTCGCCAATCCTGCGTTCGTGGCCGAGACCCTTCCGGCCGCGGCGACCCACATCAACATCTATGGCGTGGGCCCCATCCCGAACGCCGCTTCTCCGGATCCCGGATTCCTTCGTGACGACAACCAGGTCACCGTCACGTTCACCGCGGGTGGTGGCAACCACTTCGAGACGTTCACGTCGACGACCGGCTCGCAGACCCTGGGCGACGACTTCGACCTCGACATGGCCGAGCTCAACAAGCTGAACGGGATCCCGAAGGATGGTACCGCGTTCACCATCACCTGCGACGCGGCGGAGTGCCCGCTCGGTAGCGCCGCCGGCACCGTGCTCAACATCGTCACCACCGACGCCCCGACCACGGGCCTTTCTCCGTTCGCGATGCCGCCGCCGATGACCAAGCAGGTGAAGATCCGCTGCGCCGTCCTCGGCTCCGGCGCCCTCACGGTGCCCGCCGCCTACTCGGCGTTCCTGCAGAACGCCGGCGCGACGCGTATCCAGGCGTCGTTCATCCGCGGCGCGTTGCTCGGCGGGGGCCCCGACAACGTCTCGGTGGTCGCCGGTCACGCGATCGTCGGCTTCACGAACTGACCCGTGGCTCAGGCGCCGGGGAGCGTCGCCGGCGCCTGGCCCATCTCACGATCCACGAGGTCCAGGAAGCGCTGGATCTCCTGGTGGTGGGCCGTGTCGTCCGTCGGCTCGTGGCGGCCGAGCAGTCGCTCGACCGGCGCGGTGTTGCTGCGCCAGGTCTTCATCGACGCCTCGATGAAGCCGTCGGGGGTCGATTCGAACTTCAGGAGCCCGGCGACCACGTGCCCGCGGCCGATGACGAGGGCCACGGCCTGGGCGGGTCCGGTCAGCTCCTTCATGCGCCGCAGCTCGTCGTCGTCGAGGAGCCGCGCGCTGTCGGGCGCGACCGAGCTCGCCGCCTGCGTGACCTCGCGGATCACGAGCGCCAGCCGCTCGAGCGCCGCGGGGACGTCGAGGCGGCGCCGCTCGGCCTCGCCGACGAGGCCCGAGAGCCGATGCGCGACCTGTCGCGCGGATTCGGCCAGAGATGGAATCGACACCGGGCTCTCCTTCACCATCCCGCCACCATGCCACCCGGACGGCCTCCCGGCGAGGGAGTTCTCAGAGTTTGCGGCCGGTGAGCGCGAAGGTCGACGAGGTCGAGTAGCCGCGGACGTTGACGTAGATCTTGGCCGGGGCGGCGAGGCGGACCTCGCAGCGCTCGTTCGAGCCGCTCTTGTAGGGGCGGCAGTCGTACGTGCTGGTGGTCGGCTCGGCGCCGACGCGGACGTAGAGGTCGGCGTCGTTGGTGCCGGTCATCTCGAAGGCGTAGGTGCCGGCGGCGAGCGTCGGCGTCTCGAACTTCTGGACGGCGTTCTTGGCCAGGGTGCCGTTGCCCGACAGGCCCGCCCACGCCTCGGGCTGACCGCCGCCGCCCGGGGTGAACGTGTTGTCGTGCTCGCCGGTCACCAGCACCACCTGCGAGCGGTCGACGCCGGCGAAGATCTGCTCGTAGGTCTTGGGCGCGGCGTGGTTGGCCAGGCCGCGGAACAGCGCCATCGTCGCGTTCGGCATCGACGAGAAGTAGGACGGCATGGCGTTGGTGACGATGTCGACGTACTTGGTGCCGGCCGGGTCGTCGGGGTTGACCGCCGCGTGCGCGGTGAGGATCGAGCCGTCGACGTACGCGTACGTGTCGCAGCCGTTCTCGAACATGATGAGGTACTGACCGGCGACCCACTTGCCCGAGCGCGACAGCGCGCGGACGTTGGCGCCGAGGCCGGCGTGACCGTTGTAGACGATGAGGTCGGCGCGGGTCGACAGGTTCTCGTACTTGGTGCGGAACGCCGTCGTGTTGAGCGCGGTGCGCACGTTGTCGGTGAGCAGCGCGTTGACCTTGATCTTCTTGCCGTCGGGGAGCGTGGCGTTCCACTCGATGTCGGTGACCGCCACGCCCGGCGACGACGGGACCGTCGCCGGCAGCGACGTGACCGTGTACCTCGAGAGCTCCGTCTTCATCGAAGCGACGAAGCGGTTGTACGCGTCGATGCCCGCGTCCGACGACGTCGCGCCGTCCTCGTACTTGCCGAAGATCGCGACGACGTTGAGGGTGTCGTCCTCCCAGATCTTGTGGAACTCGGGGAACATCCCCGTCGTGTTCGTCGGCGACAGCGACGCCGAGGCCGTCACGCGCAGCACGCGCTCGGCGGCGAGCGAGCAGCCCGACCGCGCCGGGCGGTAGTAGTACCACATGCTCCCCGAGTCGACGTCGTGCGCGCCCCAGTCGACGCAGGTGTGACCGTAGTCGGTCGCGAACTTCTCGATCTCCGCGTAGCTCATGTCCCGGGGGAAGACGAGGTCGACGCTCGACGGCGGGTTGCGCTTGTCGCCCCAGGCGACCGGCATCTTCGCGTGATAGGTGATGCGGGTCTTGCCGCCCGCGGCCTCGCTCTTCACGTTGGTGAGCTCGACCTTGTCGAGCCGGCCGACCGAGTTCTTCCCGTTCAGCTGACCGATCGTGTAGAGGAGCTGGTCCTTCACGGTCTGCTGCGCGTTCCACGACGAGTCGGTGAGGAGCTCGCCGTCGAACTCGATCTCGATGAAGACGGCGGCCGCGCTGGAGTCGGTCTTGCCGTCCTCGTCCTTGACGATCTCACCCTCGAGGAAGTCGTCGTCCTCGGTGGTGCAGTTGGTGAGGGGGGCCGCGCAGGTGGCGGCGAGGAGGAGGGCGGGGAGGCGCTTCATGGGGGATCTCCTGGAGACGCGCCCTCCTTCAGCAAGCCCGGTGCCACCGCGAAGAAGGCACAAGTGTCCGGGATGACGGTGTGAATCCGCGGCTAACCCAGTCGCCAGGCTCCGGTCCTGGTCAGGCGCCGGCGCCCCGGGAGGTCACATGATGTCGGGGGGATGTCGGGGGACGCCGGTGTCCCGGTGTTATGACGCGAGGCCGGGAGGAGCTCTGCCATGCGTCGCCTGCGTCTCGCGCTCGCCATCGCCACCGTCGTGCTCGTCGCCTGTGACGGGGGCGGCAGCCACGATCACGTCGACGCCTCGAACAACGGCGCCGACGACGCCGCCGCCACGGACGGCAACAACGTCGACGCCTCCGGCAACTCGAACGTCGACGGCGGGCTCCCCGGCTCCGACGGCGGCGGGCTGCCCGGTTTCGACGGCGGCATCCCCGGCTGGGATGGCGGCATTCCCGGCTTCGACGGTGGGCTGCCGAGCTTCGACGGCGGGCTGCCGAGCTTCGACGGCGGGCTGCCGAGCTTCGACGGCGGGCTGCCGAGCTTCGACGGCGGCTTCCCGAGCTTCGACGGCGGTCTGCCCTTCTGATCCCGTCATCGGGCTGATCGCCACCCGGCTGCGCCCGTGGCTGAGCGCTCCGTGCCCCGAGGCCCGAAGCCCGAGGCCCGAGGCCCGTGTGTGCACATGCGCGTAGCGCATGCGCGCGCACGCTGGTACGCATTGCAGATGCGTCCCCTCCACATCGTGGCCGCCGCATGGGTGTTGTCGTGCGGTGGCGCTAATCCGGCTCCGGTCGCGCCGACGACCACGAGCGCCGCGACGACCACCGACCCCGGCACCACGCCGGCGGAGCCCGCCGCGCCCGAGGAGCCCCGGCTCCCGCTCTGGTCCGCCGTCAAGAAGGGCGTGCTCCCCAACGGCGTCACCTACTACGTGATGCGCCACGAGCAGCCGCGCCAGCGCGCCGCGCTCTGGCTCGCCGTCGACGCGGGCTCGCTCCAGGAGGACGACGACCAGCAAGGGCTCGCCCACTTCGTCGAGCACATGGCGTTCAACGGCACGCGCTCGTACCCCAAGCAGGCGATCATCGACTACCTCGAGAAGGTCGGCATGGAGTTCGGCCCCGACGTGAACGCGTTCACGTCGTTCGACGAGACGGTCTACCAGCTCCAGGTTCCCACCGACGATCCCGAGTTCGTCACCAAGGGCCTCGACATCCTCCATGAGTGGGCCGGCGGCATCTCGTTCGACAAGGTCGAGGTCGACAAGGAGCGCGGCGTCGTCCTCGAGGAGTGGCGCCTGGGTCGCGGGCCGTGGCGCCGCGTCTTCGACAAGCAGGCGCCGGTGCTCTTCGCCGGCACGCGCTACGCCAAGCGGCTGCCGATCGGCCAGCCCGACGTCATCAAGAACGCGCCGCGCGAGACCCTGCGCCGCTACTACGAGGACTGGTATCGCCCCACGATGATGGCGGTGATCGTCGTCGGCGACGTCGACCCCGACGCCGTCGTCCAGCAGATCCGGTCGCGCTTCGAGGACCTGCGCGCGCCGCACCGGGTGCGCCCGCGCATCACCGCGGAGCCGCTCCAGGTGAAGGGCACGCAGGTCTCGATCGAGACCGATCCCGAGCTGCCGCGCACCTCGGTCGCGATCCACAACCTCTTCCCCCACCGCCCCGAGCGGACGAAGAGCTCGTTCCGCGAGAAGATGATCGACCGCCTCTACCACGAGATGCTCAACCAGCGCCTCGGCGAGCTACGCCGCCGCCCGACGGCGCCGTTCGTCTGGGCCGGCTCGTCGACGGGCGACATGACCCGCCAGTTCGAGGCGTTCTCGCGCTCGGCGACGGCCAAGGACGGTCAGGCCGAGGCGACGCTCGAGACGCTCCTCGTCGAGGTCACGCGCGTCGAGCGCCACGGCTTCACGCCGACCGAGCTCGAGCGCGCCAGGCTCGCCGTCCTCACCGACGCCAACCAGAGCGCCGCCGAGGCCGACAAGGAGGAGTCCTACTCCTACGCCAGCGAGATGACGCGCAACTTCTTCGAGGGCGAGTTCATGATCGGCCGCCAGGCCGAGGCCGACCTCTGGAACGAGCTCGTCCCCGGCATCACGCTCGACGAGGTCAACGCCGCCGCGCGCACGTGGGGTGACTCCGACGCGCGCGTCATCCTCATCTCGGGCCCGACCGGCGCGCCGCTCCCGACCAAGGCGCGCGTCCTCGAGCTCGCCGCCGCGATCGACCAGAAGCAGCTCGAGCCGTGGGCGGACGCCGCGCCCACCGAGCCGCTGCTGGCCGCGCCGCCGGTCGCCGGCACCATCGCGCGCGAGAAGACGATCGCCGAGATCGGCGTCACCGAGTGGACGCTGTCGAACGGCGCGCGCGTCGTGCTCAAGCCGACCGACTTCGAGAACCAGGTCGTCCACCTGTCGGCGTCGAGCCCGGGCGGGATGGCGCTCCACGACGATCGTGACTTCTACAGCGCGCGTGCCGCCGACGACATCGCCGCGGTCTCCGGCGCCGGCGCGCACGCGGCCGAGGCGATCGAGAAGCTGCTCGCCGGCAAGACCGCCGTCGCCGGCACGTGGATCGCGGACTACGAGGAAGGCGCGTGGGGCCGCGCCGCGACCGCCGACCTCGAGACGATGTTCCAGCTCGTCCACCTGCGCATGCGCGGCGCGCGCCGCGACGAGGCGGCGTTCGCCGCGTGGCGCGAGGGTCAGGTCTCGTTCCTCAAGAACCGGACGCTCCTGCCCGAGACGGTGTTCCGCGACGAGATGCAGCGCATCCTCACCAAGGATCACCTGCGCCGCCGCCCGCCGGCGGTGGCCGATCTCGAGAAGATCGACCTCGATCGCGCGCTCGCCATCTACGACGCGCGCTTCGCCGACGTGAGCGACTTCACGTTCACGATCGTCGGCGCGTTCGATCCGGCCGCGGTGCGCCCGCTGGTCGAGACGTACCTCGCCAGCCTCCCCGGCAAGGGCCGCAAGGAGAAGCGCAAGGACGTCGGCATCCGCAACCCGCGCGGCGTCATCACCAAGGTGATGCACGGCGGCACCGAGCCCAAGGCGTCGGTGCAGATCACCTTCCACGACGACGAGCGGTGGAGCCGCGAGAAGGAGATCGACATGGGGATCCTCGCCGAGGTGCTGCGCATGCGTCTGCGCGAGATCCTGCGCGAGGACATGGGCGGCGTGTACGGCGTCGGTGCGTGGGGCTACATCACGCGCGCCCCGCGCCAGGTGCGCACGTTCGGCGTCAACTTCGGCTGCGCGCCCGAGAACGCCGAGGCGCTCAAGCAGGCGGTGTTCGACGAGATCGTGCGCCTGCAGAAGAGCGGCATCGACCAGAGCTACCTCGACAAGATCAAGGAGCAGCGGCGACGCGCGTTCGAGACCGACGTGCGGCGGAACGGCTGGTGGCAGAACCGCCTCGACGAGGCCTACGACTTCGGCGACGACCCGCGCGAGGCGCTGGATCTCGACGCCGTGCTCGAACGGGTCACCAGCGACCACGTGAAGAAGGCGGCGCGGCGCTTCCTCGACGACGACAAGTACGTGACCGGCGTGCTCCTGCCGCAGCCGCAGCCGCAGCCGCAGCCGCAGCCGCAGCCGCAGCCGTAGGCGCGCTCACTTGCCGAGGTCGAACGCGAGCCCGACGTCGACCTGCGGGCCGTAGTGGTGGTCGGCGGCGAACGCGTCGCCGATGCGGGCCGAGAGGTGCGCGCCGCTGCCGAGGTCGACGGTCGCGCCGGCGGCGGCGGCGAACACCGCGCCGGTGGCGTTGGCCTGGACGCCCGGGTCGTCCTCGTTGCCGCCGACGTACACCGACGACGGGACGTCGCTCTCGCTGGCGAGGCCGAACGAGCCGAAGAAGGTCACCGCGCCGCGCTTGATGCTCGGCACGAGCGCCGCGCGGAAGAGGAAGGCCTCGTCGCGCGACAGGTTGCTGCCGTTGCGATAGATCGGCGACGACTCGCCGCCGAGGTTGAGCGCCCAGCCCAGGCGCAGGCCCTCGCTGGTCGGGTGCGTCGAGCCGCGCACCGCGAGCGCCACCCCGATCACCGGCTCGTCGGGCGCGGCGACCGGCACGCCGTCGCGGGACACGCTCGTCGGCGACCACGCGCTGTCGATCTCGAGGCCGACGTCGACGAGCTCGCCGGCCTTGAAGCGGAGGGCGCCGCCCGCCTGGTTGCGGGCGACGGCCGCGGCGCTGTCGCCGTCCCGGCGCGGCGCGGCGTTCTCGACGGCCGACGACGTGGTCGTCGTCATGTGGCCCTCGACGCGGACGCTCTGGTCGAGCGGCTGCCCGTCGTGGAGCGCCGCGCGCGGCGTCGCGACGGTGCCTTGCTGCGAGAAGGTGTACGAGTCGGTGGCGGACCCGGCGAGGGCGAGGACGGCGGCGGCGAGAAGGGCGAAGCGGAGCATGTCCGCGGTTGATTACAGGATCGGTGCCATCCGCCAGTCGCCAGTCATGTCACGCACTTGTCACGGCCGCTGATGGAAGGCTGACACCGGCCGACGTCGCGAATCCTGACAGGGATGTCCGGAAGCGAGGCCACAAGTGAAGGCGAATCGCGAAGATGTACATCCATTATTCGAACTCGATACGAGCCGGAAACGTCGGGCTCGTAGCGTGTCTCCCGTTGACCGCGCACATGTCAGGACCCCGCGCGGCGGAGGACACGCCATGAGACAGCTTGCTCGATTCCCGTGGGCCGCCATCCTCGGCCTGACCCTGATCGCCGCCCTCGCCCTGTTGCCGGGCGTGGCGCTCGCGCAGGACGCACCGCCGGCCGACCCGGCCGCCGCGCCGGCCGTCGAGCCCGCGGGCCCCACGATCGAGCAACGCCTCGCGAACCTGGAAGCGTACGTCACCAACGGCGTGCCCGACGCCGAGGGCGGCGCGCTCGGCGCCACGGCCGGCGCCGGTCACAACGCCTGGATGATGACGTGCGCGGCGCTCGTCCTCTTCATGACGCTGCCCGGCCTCGCGCTGTTCTACGGCGGCCTGGTCCGCCGCAAGAACGTGCTGTCGGTGCTGGCGCAGTGCTTCGGCTGCGCCGGCGTCGTCACGGTGCTCTGGTGGGCGATCGGCTACAGCCTCGTCTTCGACAGCGGCAGCTCGATCCTGGGCGGCACCAGCTTCGCGTTCTTCGAGGGCGTGACCGCCGCGCCCAACGGCGCGTACTCCGCGTGGGTCTCGCAGAACGTCTTCGCGATGTTCCAGATGATGTTCGCGATCATCACGCCGGCCCTCATCGTCGGCGCGATCGCCGAGCGCATGAAGTTCTCGGCGGTGATGGCGTTCGTCGTGCTCTGGATGTTCGCCATCTACTTCCCGCTCGCGCACATGGTGTGGGGCGGCGACGGCCTGATGAACGGCGTGTGGAACGCCAACGCGTCGATCAAGTCGATCGACTTCGCCGGTGGCACCGTGGTCCACATGTCCTCGGGCTGGTCGGCGCTCGTGCTCTGCCTCATCCTCGGCAAGCGCACCGGCTTCGGCAAGCGCGCGTTCATGCCGCACAGCCTGGTCTTCACCATGGTCGGCACCGGTATGCTGTGGGTCGGCTGGTACGGCTTCAACGCCGGTAGCGCGGTCGCCGCCGACGGCATCGCCGCCAACGCGTTCGTCACCACGACGCTCGCGGCCGCGGTCGCCTGCGCGGTGTGGCCGGCCCTCGAGTGGGTGACGCGCGGCAAGCCCACCGTCCTCGGCTTCTGCTCCGGCGCGGTCGCCGGTCTGGTCGTCATCACGCCGTGCGCCGGCTTCGTCAGCGCGAGCTCGGCGATGATCATCGGCGTCATCGCCGCCATCGTGCCGTTCTTCGCCTGCACCAAGCTGAAGGCGGCGCTCAAGTACGACGACGCGCTCGACACGTTCGGCATCCACGGCGTGGGTGGCACGATCGGCTGCATCCTCGCCGGCGTGTTCGCGTCGCCGTCCATGAACCCCAACCTCGACACCAACCTGAAGTCGCTCATCGGCGGCGGCCTGGTGCTCGAGCAGGTCAAGGCCGTCGGCGTCACGCTCGTCCTCGCCATCGGCGGCACCGCGGTCATCGCGTACGCCATCAAGGCCGTCATCGGGCTGCGTCCGAGCGCCGAGGCCGAGGAGGCGGGTCTCGACGACGCCGATCACGGCGAGGCCGGCTACCACCTCGAGGAGGGTGGCGGTCACGGCGGGCTCGAGGACCTGTCCGCGTCGCCGGCGCGCGCCGAGGCCGGCGTCGCGTTCTCGACCGCCGAGCAGGCGGGCTGATTCAAGGGTCCGTGTGGACCCCGTGGCGGGCGAGCCCGGGGACGATCACGTCACGCCACGTGGCGAGGACGATGGTCGTCACCCGGGCCCGGGGCAGGATGCCGTAGCCGGAGAGGTCGTCGGAGACGGGGACCTCTTCGATCTCGTGGGTGAGGGCGGCGGAGCGCATCGCGGCGACGTGGGGTGCCAGCCACGCCACGTCGCCGCGTGCGGCGGCGGCGGCGAGGTGGGCCCAGCCGAGGCGGCTGTGCTCGACCTCGTCCTTCACGATCTCGTCGACCGCGGCGCGGGTCGGGCCGAAGTCGGCGTCGTCGCGCATCGCGACGAGCAGGGCACACGAGAGGGTCTCGGTGACGCAGCCCATCGCCACCGAGGCGTAGAGCGCGCGTCGCGCCGGGTCGGGCTCGGGTCCCGGCGGGGCGACCGTGACGGCGCGCGGAGGCAGCGGCGGGAGCGCCACGCCGCACGCGTCGACGATGGCGCGGCACCGCACGGCGTGGCGGCGTTCGTCCTCGGCGGCGGCGCGAGCGCGGGTCGCGAGCGACGGCAGGTGCGCACGTTCGAGGTCGCCGGCGAGGACGGCGAACAGCGCCGCCGCCTCGTGCTCGACGCGCTCGCGGTAGCGCCACATCGCGGCGACGGCGCGAAGCCCGGGATGAACCGGCGGCGCGTCAGTCACACGTCGTCGACCAGCAGCAGGTGAACCCGTCCTGCAGCACCGGCGTCGTGCTCGAGCGGTCGCAGCACGTGTCGACGTCGCAGAAGCAAAGCGCGCCCTCGCCGCCGTCGGCGGTCGACGTGCTGGCGTCGGCCGCGGTCGCGGCGTCACCGTCGTCGCTGACGGCGGCGTCGACGTCGCGATCGCGGCGTTCGGCGTCGTCCTCGCCGCACGAGGCGGCGCCGAGGACGACGAGGACGTGGAAGAGCTTGTCGAATCGAAGCGATCCCATGCGCCCAGCGTGCCGCGAGCGGGCGTTGCAGAAAAGCGAGATGATCTTGCGTATCCGGCAAGGGAAACTTACGGATTGACGGATCCGCTACAGCGGATGAGTATCCAAACGAATGGCGTCCTCGACGAAGAAGAAGCGGCCACCGACCCAGGAGCCGGTGGTGGCCTCGCCCGCTCCCGCCGCCGCGGCCGCGGCCCACGCCGATGACGCCGCCGACCTGGCGCCGGTCGTCGGCTCCAACCTCCGCCGCCTGCGCACCAAGCGTGGGCTGTCGCTCGAGCGGCTCTCGCAGCTCTCGGGCGTCAGCCGCGCGATGCTCGGGCAGATCGAGCTCGGGCAGAGCGCTCCGACCATCAACGTGCTGTGGAAGATCGCGCGCGCGCTCGAGGTGACGTTCTCGGCGCTCATCTCGACGCGCTCGCAGTCCGGTGCGCTCGTCCTGCGGTCCAACGACAGCAAGGTGCTGACCAGCAAGGATCGCTCGTTCAGCTCGCGCGCGCTGTTCCCGTTCGACGAGCCCCGCCGCGTCGAGTTCTACGAGCTCCGGCTCACGCCGGGTGGCGTCGAGACCGCCGACGCGCACGCGCCGGGCACCAGCGAGAACCTCGTCGTGACCGCGGGGACGGTCGAGATCGACGTCGGCGGCGATACCCACCGCCTCGAGACCGGCGACTCGATCCTCTTCGAGGCCGACGCGCCCCACGCGTACAAGAACGCCGGTCGTGGCGAGGCCGTGATGTACCTGGTGATGACGTACGCCGAAGAAGTCGGCTGAGGCGCGTCGACGCGCGTCGACGCGCGCCGGCGCGTGGTTCAGCGGCCCTTCTCGAGCCGACCGGCGACCACGCCACCGGTGCGCTTCGAGTAGTGCTTGAGGCGCAGGGTCTTGAAGCCCGCCCGGCGGAGCTCGATCGACAGCATCGAGAAGCCGGGGACCGTCGCGGACAGCGGCGTGGTGCCGACCTTCGCGCCGTTGACGGACACGGTCGCGCCACCCGGCGTCGAGACGATGCGCAGCTTGTGCTTCGGGCGCTCGAGCGCGAGCTTGATCTGGGCCGGCTTGTCGGCGGCGAACGTCATCGTCTTCTCGACGGTGGCGTAGCGGCGATAGGAGAGCTGCAGCGTGACCTGGCCGCAGGGGAGCGCCGCATCGAGCGGCGTCTCGCCGTAGTAGCGCCCGTTGGCGCGCACCAGCGCGCCGGCGGGTGTGGTCGTGATGCTCGCCGAGCAGTCACCGACCGGCGGCGGCAGACGATCTGCGGCCGTGAGCTCGGCGGCGGCGTCGTCGGGGTCGGGCACCGCGCCCGCGTTGCCGTCGTCGTCGGGACCGGCGGTGCCGGTGCCGGTGCCGTCGTCGTCGGGACCGGCGGTGCCGGTGCCGGTGCCGTCGTCGTCGGGACCGGCGGCGCCGGTGCCGGTGCCGGTGCCGTCGCCGCGCTCGATCGCGGCGAGCATGCCCGCGTCGATCGCCGCCGCCTTCGCGACGGGTTGCTTGATCTCGGCCTTCGCGTCGTTGCCGCTGCCGCCGGAGCGAACCAGCAGGAACACGACCACGAGGGCGAGGATCACGGCCGCGGCGCCGAGCCCGGCGTAGAGCGGCGTGCGTCGATGAATCGGCAGATCATCGTCGGCCGACGTGCCGGTGGCGTAGACCGGCGGGGCCATCGCCGGTACGTGCATGGCGATCCCGGGCGACAGCGGCTCGGCACCGGCCGCGACGGGAGGCATCGCGAGATCGCCGAACATCACGGGCGGCGGCGCGGGCGGAGGTTGCGGCTGCGCCGGCGGCGCGGCGGGTGTGGGCGCGTCACCCCCACCGGGGATCGGGCCCAGCCTGCCCGGGGCTCCCACCGCTGACATCGGCGCGTGCCCGATCATCGTGCGCGCCATCGACGGGGCCGGGCTCGTCACCTCCGGGATCTCGTCGTGGCCATCGCCGGAAGCCGCCTCGGCCCCGGTGGTCGCCGGCGCTCTGGCGGGCGGCGGGGTCGCGTCGCGCCGCGGGTTGGGCTTGAGCTCGGGCGGCAGGCTCGCGCGCAGATCCGGCGGCGGCGGTGGCTCGGCGATCGGATCGTCGTCGTCGCTGTCGGTGCCGGCGCGCTCGAGTAGATCGTCGAACGAGAACTTCCCGGTCTCCTCGTACAGCGTGCACTCGACGAAGCCGCGCAGCGAGTCGTCGGTGATCTCGGCGAGCGGGTTCGCCGGCAGGATGATCGGCGAGCCCGGCGCGCGCTCCTCGGCGATGGCGCCTGCAGGGAGCTCGCCGAACGGCGGCGGATCGGTCGGCGCCGCGTCGCGGATCATCCGGATCGCCTCGACCGAGCCCTGGACGTCGGTCACCGCGTCGTCGAGCTCGGGCTCGGGCGGGGGCCGGGGCGGCGCCGGCGGTGGTGGCGGTGGCGCGGGCTCCGCCACGGGTGCGGCGACCGGCGCCGTCGCGGGCGCCGACCTGGCCAGGGGGGACGGCAGGGGCGTCGCGTCCGGCCTCGGCAACCCGGCGATGCGTGTCGTCGGCGTCGACGATGGCGGCGCGGCCGGTGGGATCACGGCGGGGACGATCGACGGCACCGCCGCCGCGGGCGCAGGCACCGCCGCCTGGGCCCTCACCGTTCCGCGCCCGAGCGGCGGCAGCACCGCCACCGGCGCGGCAGCTGTCGCCGCAACGATCGGTGTCCCCGGCGCCGGCGTCTTGCTCAGCGCCCCGACCGGCTTGAGCGGCGGCAGCGGTGGCAACACCGGCGGCTTCGGCGCCGGCGGCGCCGGCGGCTTGAACTTGTGGAGCCGCGTGAGCACCGCCTCGCTCGGCGCGTCGAGCTGGAGGAGCTTGATGCGCACGCCCGGTCGGCGGAACGGGCCGGTCGGCGTCGGCCACGCTTCGACCACCTCGCACGTGCCGCGCAGCGCCTGCGAACCATCGGCGAGCAGGATCACGAACGGGCTCTGGTGCCCCGGCGACCGCGTCGTCAAGCTCGCGATGAAGAGCGTGCGCTTCTCGCAGTACCGCGCGAAGCCCTCCACGAACTGGTCGATGGAAGTGCAGCGCGTGGCCACCCGCAAGACCTTCGTGCGGTGTTCGGCCTCCCCGGACACGCTGGGGATCGTACCGGATCCATGCAGCTCACGCGAGGTCGAGCAAGGGGCACACTAGGCGCAGGCCTGCTACCACGACCACGAAGCCGACCACATCGAAGACGATGCCCGTGCGCATCATCTGGCCCATCGTCACCTTGCCGGTGCCATACGCCATCGCGTTGGGTGCCGTCGAGATCGGCATCATGAAGCCGAAGGAAGAGCCGATCGTGGCGCCGAGGACCGCCGGCACCGGCGAATGACCCGCGGCGACCGCCAGGCTGGCCGCCAGCGGGGCCATGAGGACCGACGTGGCGGTGTTGCTGGTGGCCTCGGACAGGACGATCGCGACGCCGGTGCACAGCGCGACGATCGCCCACATCGAGTGGGCACCGGTCAGCTCGACGAGCTCCGCGCCCCACGCGCTCGTCAGCCCGGTCTGCTTGGCGAGGTCGCCGAGCAGGATGCCGCCGCCGAAGAGCAAGATCACGCCCCAGTCGATGCGGGTCGCCTCGGTCCAGGTCAGCGCCGGGCGGCGCACGCCCCCCGGCAGCACGAACAGGAGGCACCCCGCGACCACGGCGACGGTCTCCTCGCTCATGTGCGCGTTGGCCCACACCGCGGCGCGCGAGGTCGGCGCGAGCGCGTCGATCACGCTGGGCCCCGCCCACCCGGCGACGGCGACGGCCATCGCGGCGAGCGTCGCGAGCTCGCCCTGCGACCACGGATGGCGCGCGCGCATCTCGGGCAACGCGACGTGCGCGCCGCGACGGAGGCCGAACATCACGATCAGCACGACCCACATGACGGCGAGCATCGCGAGCCCGATGGGCAGGCCGATCTGCATCCACGTCCCGAAGTCGAGGTCGACGCCGCGCTTGCGCAGCTCGGCGATGCCGATGAGGTTGGGCGGCGTGCCCACGGGGGTCCCCAGCCCGCCCATCGACGCGCCCCACGCGATCGCGAGCACGATCGCCGACTGGAAGCGGCGGTCGGCGGAGGCCAGCGCGGCGAGCGCGACCGGCAGCACGATCGCCGTCGAGGCCGTGTTCGACATGAGCAGCGACAGCGCGAACGCGGTGCCGGACAGCGCGACGAGCAGCGACGCCGGTCCGCGCGCGAGCCCGACCGTGGCCGCGGCGGCGCGTGCGCCGAGGCCGTGCACCTTCATCGCCTCGGCGATGAAGAACGCGCCGACGAACATGAACAGGAGCGGCGAGCCGAACGCGCCGAACGCCTGCTTGGGGGTCGCCAGGCCGCCGAGCACGGAGAGGGCGGCGACCATGAGCGCGACGGCGGCGGACGGCAGCGCCTCGCTCAGCCACCACGTGACCGCCAGCGCCATGAGGCCGGCGAGCAGCGGCGCGGGCCCATCGCGCGTGATGACGTAGACGATCGCGGCGACGGCCGGACCGGCGACGAGGCCGATCGTCCGCTTCGCGCGTTCGAAGCGCGCGCCGGGCAGCTCGTCGTCGACATCCTCCATACCGGTCATCCTGAGCGAGCCCAGCGGGCGAGTCGAAGGATCAGGCCGCGTGCTCGCGGAGGAACTCGACCGTGCGCTTCCACGCCAGCGCCGCGGCGTCAGGCGCGTACACCTCGGGACGGGTCTCGTTCATGAACGCGTGGTCGGCGTCGTAGAGCTCGAGCCGGATCGAGCCGCCGTGCTGCTTCACGGCGGCCTCGACCTCGCGCGCCTTGGCCGGCGTCACCCAGCCGTCGTGCTCGGCGACGTGGAAGAGGATGGGCACGTCCACCTTCGCGTAGTCGTGCCGGGGCGGGATGCCGTAGAAGGGCACCGCGGCGGCGAGGCCGCGGATGAAGCACGCCGACGCGAGGGTGTAGGCGCCGCCCATGCAGAAGCCGGTCATCGCGACCTTGCCGTTACCGCGCGGGTGCTCGCGCAGGAAGGCGACCGCACCCTCGAGGTCGGCGAGCGCGCGCGTGCCGTCGAGGTCGGTCATCATCTGGTTGGCCTCGGTCGCGTCCTTGGCCACGACGCCGCGGTAGAGGTCGGGCGCGAGCGCGACGAACCCCTCGGCGGCGAGGCGATCGACCGTGCGCTCGATCTGGGCGTTCAGGCCCCACCACTCCTGGACGACGACGACCGTCGGTGCCTTGCCGTCGCCGGCGGGCAGCGCCAGCGCGGCGCCGACGGCGTCTCCGTTCTTCGACGTGAACGTCACTCTCTCGCTCATCTCTTCCTCCCTGGTCAGGCGGGGATGTTTATACTGCGCCGCCCCATGAGCGAGGGATACCCGTGACCACGGATGGACCCAAGGGCGCGCGCGGCCGGCGCTTCGAGGGCGGGCTCGACGCCCTGGCCCAGGAGCTGAACGCGTCGGTCGACTTCGACCGTCGCCTGCTCGACGCCGACGTGAACGGTTCGCGCGCGCACGCGCGCATGCTCGCGCGCCAGGGCATCATCTCCGCCGAGGACGCCGCCGCGATCGACCGCGGGCTCGTCGAGGTGCGCGACGCCCTCGCCAGCGGCGAGCTGGCGTGGGATCCCGCGCTCGAGGACGTGCACATGAACGTCGAGGCGCGCCTGATCGAGAGGATCGGCGACGCCGGGCGGCGGCTGCACACCGGCCGCAGCCGCAACGATCAGGTCGCGACCGACCTGCGGCTGTGGGCCAAGCAGGCGGGGCAGACGCTGGTGGCGCAGCTCGGCGAGCTGCGCGCGGCGCTGGTGCAGAAGGCGCGCGAGCACGTCGACACCCTCATGCCCGGCTACACGCACCTGCAGCGCGCGCAGCCGGTGCGCGCCGCCCACCACTTCCTCGCCTACCAGGAGATGTTCGAGCGCGATCAGGGCCGCGTGCGCGACGCGATCGCGCGCGCGGACGTGTCGCCGCTCGGCTCGGGCGCGCTCGCCGGGACCACGTTCCCGCTCGATCGCGAGGGCGTCGCCGCCGAGCTCGGCTTCGCCGGCGTCACCCGCAACAGCCTCGACGCGGTCGGCGATCGCGACTTCGCGATCGAGCTGGTCGCGGCGTGCGCGCTGGTCCAGGTCCACCTGTCGCGGCTCGCCGAGGAGCTCGTGCTCTGGTGCTCGCAGGAGGCGGGGTTCGCGCGCCTGTCGGATCGCTACTGCTCGGGCAGCTCGCTCATGCCGCAGAAGAAGAACCCCGATCTCGCCGAGCTCGTGCGCGGCAAGACCGGGCGCGTCGTCGGCGCGTGGGTCACGCTGGTCACCGTCGTGAAGGGCCTGCCGCTCGCCTACAACAAGGACCTGCAGGAGACGCAGGAGCCGCTCTACGACGCGGTCGAGACCGCGACCGCGAGCGTCGAGGTGACGGCCGGCATGGTCGCCGACCTCACGCTCGACACCGCGCGCCTGGCGCGCGCCGTGGGCGAGGGCCACCTGGTCGCGACCGAGCTCGCCGACTACCTGGTCTCGAAGGGCGTCGCCTTCCGCGACGCGCACGACGTCGCCGGCCACCTCGTGCGCACCGCGATCGATCGCGGCGTCGAGCTGGCGGCGCTGTCGCTCGACGACCTGCGCGCGGCCGACGCGCGCTTCGACGACGACGTGTACGGCTGGCTCGATCCGCTGGCCGCGGTCGACCGTCGCGATCTGCCCGGGGCTCCGGCGCGTGCGCGCGTCGTGGCCGAGCTGACCCGCCTCGAGGCGGAGCTGGGAAAGAAGTGAGGACGAACTGAGATGAGTCTCGCTGGCTTCAATGCGTTCGAGTACCGCGGTGACACCCTCCACTGCGAGGGCGTCTCGCTCGCCGCGATCGCCGACGCCGTCGGCACGCCGGCCTACGTCTACAGTCGCAAGGCGATCGAGTCGGCCTACAAGGCGTACGACGCCGCGCTCGACGGCGTCGATCACCTGATCTGCTACAGCGTCAAGGCGAACTCGTCGATCGGCATCCTGAGCGTGCTGGCGCGGCTGGGCGCCGGGGCCGACATCGTCTCCGGCGGCGAGCTCTTCCGCTGGCTCAAGGCCGGCGGCGACGCCGGCAAGGTCGTCTTCTCCGGCGTCGGCAAGACCGAGGCCGAGATGCGCGCCGCGCTCGACGCCGGCATCCTCGCGTTCAACGTCGAGTCGACCGAGGAGATCGACGTGCTCGACCGCGTCGCCCGCGCCGCCGGCGTGAAGGCGCGCGTCGCGCTGCGCGTCAACCCCGACGTCGACGCGCAGACCCACCCGTACATCTCGACCGGGCTCACCCAGAACAAGTTCGGCATCGCGGCGGCGGCTGCGCGCGACGCGTTCCGGCACGCGGCGAGCCTCGCCAACCTCGACGTGCGGGGCATCGACTGCCACATCGGCAGCCAGCTCACGAAGACGTCGCCCTTCGCCGACGCCATCGCGCGCCTGTGCGAGCTGATCCTCTCGCTCGCGAGCGAGGGCATCATGATCACCGACCTCGACATCGGCGGCGGGCTCGGCATCGACTACGGCAAGGAGGGCGACGCGCCGCCGCCCTCGCACGGCGAGTACGGCGCCGCGGTGAAGCAGGCGATGGCGATGCTCGGCAAGCATCCGATCCGGTTGCTGGTCGAGCCCGGGCGCTCGATCGTCGGCCCCGCCGGCGTGCTGCTCGGCCGCGTCCTCTACAACAAGGACAACGAGGTCAAGCACTTCACGATCATCGACGCCGCGATGAACGATCTCATCCGTCCGTCGTTCTACGGCAGCCACCACCCCATGACGCCGGTGAAGCGGACCGAGGCGACGCCGCGCAAGACCGATGTCGTCGGCCCGATCTGCGAGACCGGCGACTTCCTCGCCCGCGACCGCGCGCTGCCGCCGCTGGCCACCGGCGACCTGCTCGCGATCGGTGCGGCCGGCGCCTACAGCTTCACGATGTCGTCGAACTACAACACCCGCCCGCGCGCGGTCGAGGTGCTGGTGAGCGGCGACAAGTACACGGTCATCCGCGAGCGCGAGACGCTCGAGCACCTGGTGCGCGGCGAGCGTACGGCCGAGTAGACTCGCCGGGTGGCGGCCCGCGAACGACTCGACAAGGTGCTGGTCGATCGCGGGCTCGCGCCGACGCGCGCCCGCGCGCAGAGCCTCATCCTCGCCGGCAAGGTGACCGTACGCGGAGAGGTCGTCACCAAGGCGGGCCAGGCCGTCGCCGCGGAGGACGAGGTCGCGCTGCGGGAGGAGGACCATCCGTACGTCTCCCGCGGCGCGCTCAAGCTGGTGAAGGGGCTCGACACGTTCGCCATCGACCCGGCGGGCAAGGTCGCGCTCGACATCGGCGCGTCGACCGGCGGCTTCACCGACGTGCTCCTCCGACGCGGCGCGTCGCGGGTGTACGCGATCGATGTCGGCTACGGGCAGCTCGCGTGGCAGCTCCGCCAGGACCCGCGCGTCGTCGTGCTCGAGCGGCAGAACGTCCGCGCGATGGACCTCGCGCTCGTGCCCGAGCCCTGTGACCTCGCGGTGATCGACGTCTCGTTCATCTCGCTCACGCTCGTCCTGCCGCGCGTCGCCGAGCTCCTGCAGGCACCGGCGGGCAAGCCGATCATCGCGCTGGTCAAGCCGCAGTTCGAGGTCGGCCGCGCGCAGGTCGGCAAGGGGGGCGTCGTGCGCGACGAGGCGGCGCGGCGTGGCGCGATCGACAAGGTCGTCACCTGGGCGCGGGCGCACGGCTTCGAGGCCGGCGAGGCGGTCGAGTCGCCGATCACCGGCCCGGCCGGCAACGTCGAGTATCTGCTGCTGCTGAAGAAATCAGGGAGCTGAGGCGCCCGTCACGCAAGGAAGGCGTCAGGCGTCAGGCATCAGGTCCCAGATCGAGAAGGCATCAGGATCAGACGTCAGGGCCTGTGGGCACTTCGTCTCACCTCGATCTCGGCGCGAATGATAGGTTCTTTCCATGGGGGCGACGATGGCCGAGCTGGAGCCAAGGGACCTGGCGGCGGCGTGTGACGTGCTCCATGCGGCGTGCGCCCACGACAAGGCCGCGCTCGTCGCCGAGGAGAAGCTCTTCGGCGCGTCGCCGCGAGGCCTGCCGCGGGCGCGCGGCGCGCGCAAGGGCGGCATCCTGATCGGCGTCGCCGCCACCTGCGGCGATCGCATCCGCGTGCTCGCGGTGCATCCGGCGGCGCGCGGCGAGGGCATCGGCGGGATGTTGCTCGCCGCGTGCGAGCAGGACATCTGGGCGAACGCGGCGCGGCGCGTGCGTGTCCTCGACGAGCCCGGCAACTACCTCGCGCCCGGCGTCGACCGCACCAACACCGAGACGATCCGCTGGCTCGAGCGCAAGGGCTACGTCTGTCGCGATACACACACCAACCTCGTCGTCGACGTGCGCGCCAACCCCAGGGTGAGCGCGGAGCGCGCGGCCGATCTCGCCGCGCGCGCGGCGGAGCGGGGCTACGAGGTGCGACGCGCGACGGCCGCCGACGCGGAGACCCTGTCGGCGGCGGTCTCGATGGGCTTCGGCGGCGCGTGGCCGTTCGAGATCGAGCGCGCGCTGGCCGGCGATCCGCCGGGCGTGCACGTCGCCTGGCACGACGGCCGCCCGGCCGCGTTCGCCGCGCACGACGGCAACAACCAGGGGCTCGGCTGGTTCGGTCCGGCGGGCACCTGGCCCGAGCACCGGGGCCACGGCCTCGGCGAGGCGCTCCTCGTCGCCTGCCTGGTCGACATCGCGGCCGCGCACGACACCGCCGAGATCGCCTGGATCGGTCCGCGCGAGTTCTACGAGAAGGCGGTCGGCGTGGTCGGCGAGCGCACGTTCGCGGTCATGACCAAGGACAGCCCCTACAAGCGCGCTACCATCCCGCCGTTGTGACCCGCGCCATGCTCCTCTGCGCCGGTTTCGGCACGCGCCTCGGCGCGCTGTCGGACGAGCGACCCAAGCCCATGTTGCCCGTGTGTGACGTGCCGATCCTCCGCTACGGGATCGCGCACCTCGTCGCGCACGGCATCCGCGACATCGTCATCAACACGCACCATCGTGGCGACGTGATCCGCGACGACCTCGGCGACGGCAGCCGGCTCGGCGCGCGCGTTCGATACGTGCACGAGGACGTCCTCCTCGGCACGGGTGGTGGGCTCAAGAACGCGCTCGCGCTGCTCGATCCCGACGGCGCCGACGAGCCGTTCGTCTCGATGAACGGCAAGCTCATCTTCGACGTCGACCTGGGCGCGCTGCTGGCGACGTTCGCGGCGGATCCCGGCGTGCTCGGCATGATGGTCGTCCGCCCGGTGCCCGACGCCGAGGCGTGGGGCGCGGTCGACGTACGGCCGACGGGCCCCGGCGCGCGCCTGCGCATCCACGACATCCTCGGCCAGGGCGCGCACATGTTCTGCGGCGTGCACGTGACGCGGCCGAGCGTCGTGGCCCGCCTGCCCGACGGCGACGCCTGCATGATCCGTCAGGGCTACCTGCCGTGGCTGCGCGCGGGCGAGCCGGTCGCGGCGTTCGTGCACGAGGTCGGCTACTTCGCGGAGCACTCGACGCCCGCGCGTTACCTCGCGAGCAACTGGGCGATGCTCGACGGCGTGCCGCTCACGGCGGCGCCGGGTGAGCTGCGGGGCGTCGATCCGGCGGCCGAGGTCGCGGCGAGCGCCGTCGTGCGCGAGCCGGTGCGCGTCGGGCCCGGCGCGTCGATCGGCGCGGGCGCGGTCGTCGGGCCGTACGCCGTCGTCGGGGCCGGCGCGATGGTCGAGCCCGGGTCGGTGATCGAGCGCGCCGTCGTGTGGGCGAAATCGCGGGTTACAGGCGACGTTCGTGACGCGATCGTCACGGCCGCCGGCGTGATGTCGGTTCGCCCCGATTGACGGTGTAGGCTGCGCGTCATCATGCGCGCCACGATCCCTGCGTTCACGATCGCGATCGCGACCACGACGGCGGCGACGCCGGCCGTCGCCGACGGCTACGCCGAGGCCGTCGTCGGGCTGGCGGTCCCCGTCGCCGATGACGACTACGACAACTACGCCGACGACAGCCTGAAGCTCGGCCTGCGCGCCGGCGGCGGCGCGGGTCCGGCGATGCTCGAGCTCACCGGCGACTTCACCCTCGTGAACCCGGAGTTCGAGGGCAACGACCTCGTCGACTCGAGCGCCCAGCGCTACCGCATCCTGGTCGGCGCCCGCCACCACGTGCCGGTCGGCAAGGCGTCGCTGTTCGTGCGCGTTGGCGGCGGCATCGACATCGCGCACGCGCGCGTGTACGGCTCGGTGTTCGGCGTCGACTACGAGTACAGCGACACCGATCCGGGGATCGCCGCCGAGGCCGGCCTGGGCATCACGGTGCCGATCGGCGGCAAGCTCTACGTCGGCGGCCACCTCGCCGTCCCCATGGCGTTCCACTTCGACGAGGACGACACCAGCGACGACACCGACGTCTTCTTCGACTACACCGGCGTCGACCTCGACGTCCTCTTCACCATCGGCACGCGCCAGTGACGGAGCTTTGACACCCGTCGCACGCAGCTCCGCGGGGTTGGCGATGGGAACGCGATCTGCATGGGGCGCGCCCATGGGCTTCCGCGCGCTCGCGTTCGTCGTTGCCGGTCTCGTCGCCGGCCTCTTCGCCTCCGGCGCCGGATGCCGTCATCCCGACCCCGCGAACCTCGCGGTCGCGTCGGTCGTCGCGTCCTCGACCCCGGCCGCGGCGGCGCCCGGCGCGCCGCTCCGCGTCGCCACCTACAACATCCATCACATCGACGACGCGCGGCTGGGCATGGCGCTCGCCGCCGACGAGGATCTCGCGGCCGCCGACGTCGTCTTCCTCCAGGAGGTCCACCAGCCGCGCGACGCCGACTCGAGCGCGTGCGCGGTGGCGCGGCAGGGCGACTGGCACTGCGCGTACGCGCCGGGCCACGGCCTGCGCGGCGGCAGCCTCGGCGTCGCGATCCTCAGCCGACGTCCGCTCGCCGACCTCGAGGCGATCGCCCTGCCGTACTTCAACGTGCGCTTCAACGCCGGCCGCCGCGTCGCGCTGGCCGCGACGATCGACGTGGACGGCACGCCGGTGCGCCTCTACGCCGTGCACCTCGACAACCGCTTGAACGCCGGGCAGCGGATGCGGCAGCTCGCGCCGGTGATGACGGCGGCCTCGGCCTGGGACGGGCCGGCGATCATCGCCGGCGACATGAACACGAGCCCGTTCACCTGGCTCGGCCACGTCGTGCCGGTGCCGGCCGGCACGCACGACGACAAGCTCGAGCGCTTCGTGCGCGCGCACGGCTTCGCCACGCCGGTGCGCGCCTCCGGCCCCACGCACCAGTGGCTCTCCATGCGGCTCGACGCGATCTACACCCGCGGCCTCTCCGTCTCCGCCTTCGAGGTCGAGCACGGCGTGCGCGAGAGCGATCACCTCCCGCTGTGGGCGGACCTGTCGCTGTCGGGCAACGCCCCACGGACCGCCGGGGTCTCGCGCCCGACTCCCGACGCCGAATGATTCAATGCATCGTCGGTTGCCCGAGCGGTTGCCCGAGCGGTCGCCCGGGCGGTTGCCCGGCGAGCGCGATCGCTAGCGCCAGCGCCAGCGCCAGCGCGCGCTGATCTATCGAGCCCTCCGAGCACCGGAACGGGTGCACCTGCGTCAGGACCACGAGTGCGGCGCGCACGCGCGCCTCGAGGGTGGCCGCCGGCACCGCCGTCGTGGCGGACATGGCGCGTCTCACCTCGGGCGCCGTGAAGCCGAGCCCACGCAGCGCGAGCGTGACCTCGCGTTCCACCTCGGTGGATGACACCGCGGCTCCGGACGCCGGTCCGGCGTCTTCACTCGACGCCGCCGGCGGCGCAAGGGTCGCGTCGACACACGATCGAGCGGGCTCCGCGCAGACCGGCGCGATCACGTCCTTCGTACCGGTTGATCCGAGCTGTTCGCTCGTCGGTGCCGAGGCGACCCGTTCTTTCCCGGCCTTGCGCTTCTGGCGCGCGGCGCGCTTCTCCCGCACGAGCTCGGCGCCGAGCTGCCGCTCCGCCTCGTACTGATTGTGCGCGCGGCAGAGCACCCGGATCCCGTCGACGGTTGGCTTGCCCCCGAGCGCGACCGCCGTCTCGTGATCGAGCTCGATGAACCCCCGCTCCGTGCACCGCACGCCGTCACTCGTGAACACGCACTGCTCGCCGTCCCAGGCGTGAACCTCCCGCCTGACCTCGCGCGGCACGTATCGCGCATCGGCGTCATCGCCCCGCGCCTTGGCCGCGCGCGGCCGCTCCGCCGCCCCGAACCTCTCCTTCTCCAGCTTCACGAGCAGCGCGTCGAGCGCGCGATCGAGCACCTCCGCGAGCTCGCCGCGCGGGTTGCGATGCCGCAAGAGGGCCTGCGCGCGCACGAGCTTGTCCTGCGTCTCCTGGCTGATCGTGACCTTCAGCGCGTACCGGCCCGGAGCCAGCGGTTTGGCGCGCGTCGCGTCTCCCGACGGTGGCGCGGGAGGTGGCCCCGGGGCCACCTGCGCTGCTTCGCACTGTGGATCGAGCGGCACGAGCGAGGTCGGCAGATCGGGCCTGGGCGCGAGCCGCGCGACGAGCTCCTCGAGCTCGAGCTTGGTCCGGTGCGTGGCCGCGGCGAGGATCTCGTCGACGTTGGTCTCGTCGAGGTGCGGCGCGAGCATGACGACGCCACTCAAGTGCACACGCCCGTCGGCGATCGCATCGAGGATCACGGGCAACCGGCGCGCGATCCGTGCGGCCCGGATGCGCTTGAATGCGGCGTCCTCGGACAGGCGGAGCACCCGCGTCGCGTAGACTCATCGGACACGTGGTCGAAGACGAACGCGGGCATGACTCCACATAACACGGAGAAAAACGTGCTCTCAGAACGCGCTGAGCGCGACGACGAGGCCTCCGGAATCGCGAATCGACCCGAGGTGCCTTCGCGTGCGCGTGGTGGCAGAAGAGGCGCTGGAGACGAAGATCTCGACGAGGTTCTCGGCGACGCGCTTCGTGTCGCGCTGGAAGCTGTCAAGTGTTCTCACGCGGTCGACGAAGAGATCTCGAGCGGCATTGCGCGTTCTCTGCGCGGACGTGGTCACGCGACGGAGAGTCGCGAGGCATCGCGAGGTCGGCGCGAGTGGAGTGTCCGGAACTCGGACACGGTGATCAGCGCGCTGGCGATGCGATGGTCGCGCGGTCACGAGGTCGCGCGGTCACGATGGATGGGGCGCCGGCGGTGCGGCGATCGCGACGTCAGGGAGAAGGAGAAGGAGAAGGAGAAGGAGAAGGAGAAGGAGAAGGAGAAGGAGAAGGAGAAGGAGAAGGAGAAGGAGAAGGAGAAGGAGAAGGAGAAGGAGAAG
>ERZ761602.827-NODE-827-length-61868-cov-9.213094_pt1 | contig 61868 bp, 57 predicted proteins | sample MGYA00512165_ERZ761602 | MGnify/ENA primary metagenome ERZ761602 (study PRJEB28899, sample SAMN02445085) | bioreactor sludge metagenome | biome: EBPR sludge; isolation source: Thorneside wastewater treatment plant | place: Australia: Brisbane, Thorneside Wastewater... | reverse complement strand
GTCCACCAGTTCTTGTGGCTGGTCCCCATCGGGCGGAGGTGAGTGAACCGAATATCGGCATCGTCCCAACTCACGGCGATCCAGCCGAGCATGCGGCATCGGTGGCAGTCGATGCCATCCCACATTAACTCCCGGACAAACCCGCCGATCTGAGTGAAGCAGGTCGTCCGATAAAACTTGATCATACCCACCGAGTTTTCGTCGCCGCACACTTCAGGCACCAGCCTGCCGTTCAACTCCATGTACGGCTTGCCGCTTGCGGTGCCGATGCGCGGGTTGGCCTCCATCCGCTGCATAAGCCCTTCAAAGTAACTCCGAGGGATATCGAGATCGAGATCGAACTTGCAGACATAATCAAAGTCGTCGGGGCGAATCGTGTCATAACCAGAGTAAAAGGCGTCAATTACGCCGCCGCCGAGTTTGCGGTCGCCGCGGTCGGTTCGGGTGATGACCTTGATCCACGGCACCCGCGCCGCATACTCGGCGAGGATCTTCGGGGTGTCGTCTTTGCTCCCATCGTCGACGATGAGCCAAAGCGCCGGCGGGACTGATTGATTCAGCACGGATTCGATCGTCCGACGGGCATATTGCGCCTCATCGCGGCAGGGGGTGATGAGACAATACCTCCGCGACGGCGACGGCTCGCCAGCGGGGGTCTCATGCGATTGCGTAGTAAACTTCATCGATGCCAACGCCGTCACGGTGATTCGCTCGCTTTCAACTAACCTCGAACACGATTTTCTTCAAGCGGGTTAAATGGCCGCAGATGAACGCGGATTTATTTAAAAGTCTGTCATCCCGAAGCGCACTCATCGGCGGCCATCATTTTTATCGGCAGTTATGAATGGTCGGTTGACAGAGAATGACGCAGCAGCCTCTCGATGCGCGTGACATTCTCGGACAGCGAGAATTCCTCCACCACGCGCTGCCGCCCGGCCGCGGCGAGGCTCTGGCGCAACGCGGGGTTGCCGGCCAGGCGAGCGATGCTCTCTGCGATGGAACTCACATTGGTCCCGTCGACCAGAAGGCCCGATCGGTCGTGCGAAACAAGCTCGCGAATCGCCGGCAGGTCGCCGCTGATGACCGGCAGCCCGCAGGCCATCGCTTCCATGAGCACAACCGGAATGCCGTCGCGGTCGCCGGAGGAGTCATCCCGGCAGGGGAGCGCAAAGGCGTCCGAGTGTTGAAGCAGGTGCCTAACGCGCTCGTTATCGACCGCACCGAGAAACTTCACACTCGGCTGGATGTTCTCTTCGAGTGCAATCGCCTCCAACGCCGCGCGCTGCGGCCCATCCCCGGCGATGGTCATCTCAAACGTCCCCCCGTCGCGCGCCACCTTGCCAAGCCCGCGCAGCAGGTTATCCACGCCCTTTTTTTCAACGAGGCGGCAAACGGTGAGAATCTGAATGGGCCGATTTCCCGCCGCTGCGTTCGCTTCTGCCCTAAACTTCCACGCATCCACATCCACGCCACACCGGACGATGTGGCACTTCGCAGCGCTGGTGGGTTCGATCTTGATGTAAAAGTCCCGATGCCACTCGCTGATGCAGTTGACGAACGCGGCGCGCTGCAGCTTGCGCCGGAGCAGCGCGCGGCGTTGAAACAGATCATTCGCATGACCGGTAAAGCTGAACGAGACGCCAAGTTGCATCGCCGCATACATGCCGACGGTCGTCGGCGCGTGCGCGAAGTGGCAATGAATGTGCTTCACCCCCCGTTCGCGCAGCCGCCGGGCCATCGCGCCGCCGGCGGCGCATTGAACGAACAACTTGGCTCGCGCCGGAAGGCTCATCGATTCACCCGGGGCGACGGCATCGAGTTTCACATGCATCAGGTCGATCGCCGAGGAAATCGGATGCAGCACACTTTCGATGATCGAATCGCCGACCCAGTTCAGGCCGTCGTAGACGACCACGCGATCGCGCTCCAAATCCTCCAACCCCGCCACCGCTTCCGTCGGAGCGTTGAGCGAAACACAAACCACATCCCACCCACGGCGGCGCAGCTCGCGAATCTCGCGATAGACAAACGTCTCGCTGCGTGCCGGCAGAATGCTGGAGATGTAGGCGATGGTGGGCATCTGAATCAGAACGATGGAATCAGAAATCCAACTCAATGACGAAGCGCGAATGACGACTTTCTGATTGCTGGTTTCGGATTTTATTCTTCGTTCGGGTTTCGTTATTCGACATTTTAGAAAGAGCCCTCACCCTACCGCTCTCCCAGAGCACCCGGAGCGGGAATGGGGTTTTTGTATTCAATCAGCATCGTCCGCTTTCCGCGGAGCCGGTTCCACAGGAATGTCAGTTGTCCGATTGCCTGAGGGAGCTTGCTGAGTGTGACGAACGTCGCATACAGGCCGTTTCGTCGCCCGCGGTAGATTTTTATCCATAGAAGGGGCCAGAGGAGCCACATCACGGGTGTTGCCCATACATAGTTGCTGACGACTTCCTTCCGCCGAAAGTTCTCCGGTGGCGCGCCGTGCATGTCGAAGCCTTCGGCATATGCATGGCCGGCGCGCACGTTTCGCTTCCACCATTGCCCGAATCGTGTCATGGCGGCGTCGTGCAGGGTCATTTCTGCGTCAATCCTGTGGATCTCGAAACCCGCCTTGCGCAGCCGGACGCACAATTCGGGTTCTTCCCCGGCGATGACGGCATCGTTGTAGCCGCCTGCCTGCTGAAATGCCGTCACCCGCATGAGCGCGTCGCCGCCGCAGGATTTGGCTCGGCCGATGGGGGTGTTCCACTCCAGGTCACACATCGCGTTGTATCGGGAAGCATCCGGAAACCGTTCGCGGCGGCGTCCGCAAACGACTGCGGCCTTCGGCGTGGCGGCGAGAAACTGTGCTGCAGTTGGGATCCAACCTTCCACCAATTCGCAGTCGCCATCAATAAACTGCACCAACTCGATCGACGGATCGAGCGATATCAGACGGGCAAACCCCGCATTCCGCGACCGAGCCGCGGTGAAGGGAATGGACAAATCAAGCCTGACAATCTCCGCACCCAGCGACTGCGCGATCTGCAGGCTGTCATCGGTTGAACCCGAATCGACGTAGACAAATGACTGTACATCGCGCGCCGCCGCCCGCAGGCACGCCGCAAGCCGCGCGCCCTCATTTCTGCCGATTGCTACGAGGCCAACTCTCATTGTTACGCCGCTTCTTCGCGAACCATCGGCGTTGCAAGGCTTTCGGTCGAAGGCCTCTCTTCCTGCGGCCCGAGCGTTTTGATCACTCTGCCCGGAATGCCCACGACCACCGAATAGGGAGGCACGTCTTTTACCACAACTGCGTTGGCGCCGATCACGCTGTCGTGGCCGATGCGTATCCCCCCGCATATCACCGCGCCCGCGCCGATTTCCACCCGCGGTTCAAAGGTGGGCTTGAGAAGTGGCGAATCGCCCTTTTTTGCCACGCCAAATGTGCAGTTCTGGCGAATATGAACGTCGTCGCCGATCTCGCGCGCACCCAATATCATCCCGCCGAAGTGCCAGATATGCACCCGTCGCCCGACTTTGACCGTGTACGCGAGGCTGATTCCGCAAGTCCACTGCACCCACTTGTGCAAAAATCGGTAAAGCAACGTGAACGGCGGGCGAATGAGTTTGGGCAGGCCCATGCGCCAGTTGCCCAGCCGATGTTGAAACATCGCCCAGAAGCCTTGATTGAAGAAATCGCGTTCGTGGGTCTGCCAGTCTTCTTTAACCAGTTGCCAGAAAGTCATCCCCGGCGGATTCTGATTCGTCGTGCCCAAAACGATTTTTTCGTAGATGCGCGTCTCGCTCTGCTCGCTCACGGCTCGCCTTTCTGGCTGCTGGCCCGTCGCCGGGGTCATCGCTCCCGCCCGCTGCGGCAGGAAATTATAGCGCACAAAATCACGCCAGAGCCTCGGTGGATCGGGATTGTCCTTCCGCGCCACCGCTCGCTTAACCAGGCAGAGGCTATACGCGACGATCCAGGCAAGGTTGGCCAGTTGGGCGTATAGCCAGCCGCGGTTCTTGCGGAAGTAAAGCGCGCGCGACTCAAACCAATACCTAGGCCGTCGCTTTTGGGCGCGATTGGCCCCGGTTACGCCCGAGGCCTGGCCGACGAGGTGAATCAGCCGGCTTGACGGAACATACCAGCACTCAAACCCCGCGCGATGCGCTCGCAGGGCAAAGTCGCTCTCCTCGTAGTACATAAAATAGTTGTCGTCCAGCAGGCCGATGGCCTCGAAGACCTCGCGGCGGATCATCATTCCACAGCCGCTTACCCAATCGACTCGGGTGGGGCGATCGGGAATCGGCAACCCGACCGCCGAACGACGCAGCAGTTTCGAGACGATGCCCAGTTCTGCCTGGCGCTCAAACTCGCCTGATATCGAGTGAAAACGAAACGCACTCTTCCGCACAGTGCCGTTCTGATTTTCCGCCCGGCTGCCCGCAATGCCGCAGCGGGGGTTGGCGTCCATGAATGCGACCAGTTCTCTTATCACGCCGGGGAAAACGGTTGTGTCGGGGTTGAGAAGGAAGATGTAGTCGGCAGAGGGCAGTGGGCAGTCGGTAGAATTCAGAGCGGGCCGCATGCGAGCATCATTCTGCCCACTGTCCTCTGCGCACTGCCCACTTTGCGCTTCCGACTGCCCACTCAATCCAAGCCCACTCATTCCCAAGTTGTTGCCATATGCAAACCCACCGTTTCGTGGCAGGGGTTTTAGCGTGCACCAACTGCTCCAGCCGCTTTCGGCGATGGCGCGCGAAATCACTTCGACTGATTCGTCGCCAGAAGCGTTGTCGGTTACGACAACCTGGGTTTCAGCATCGATCTCAGGCGCGAGTGACCGAAGGCAGTCGACAGTAAGCCCCGGAGTGCGATAGTTGACGATGACAACAAGCGTTTTCATGTGCATCTGCAAAGCGTGAATCATCCCCGCCGCAAGTCTGGCCGGGGCTACCAAATCCTATCCCACATTTGCCTTCGCCCGCCGGGTCAGTCGGGACACGATCAACTCTGCGCGGGCGCGGTGGTTGGCCTGCAACGTGCGCTGTTGCGCCGCCTGCCATGCATGTTCGCCCTGACTGTTGAGCAACCGTCGCTCGCGGTGCAGGTCGATCATGGCCTGTGCCAGCAGCAGCACATTCTGCTCGGGTACGATTGTTCCGGCCTTGCTCGTTTCGATCAGGCGGTCGGTCGCCGGGTTTTCGTACGTCACCACGGGCAGCCCAGCGGCCATGGCGATAAACGTCTTCTGCGGGTCGAACCCGTCGCGCGCGATGCTGAAAAGCGCGTCGCACTCACTCAACACCGCCATCCAGCCGGCGGGGTCAGGTGGGGCGGGGGTGTGGTGCACATGTTCGTGCATCGCAAGTTGCCCTGCCAACTGAAGATACGTCGCCGCTTCGGCCGCACTGGCGATGACTTCAAGGCTCACCGGCACACTCAGCCGACGGCAATGTGCCAGCGCCCGCACTAAATGATCGGCAGGGTCGGTGGCCCGGTGGGGCGCAAATGTGGCCAGTCGAAGCGGCCGGGTTTTATCGGCCCTTCGTGCTGCCAAAACCTGTAGCTGCGCCTCGGTGGGAAGCATGTCCCCATCGAAAAGCGGGGGCGGGAACAGCCGGCAGTGCGAGTCCCATGCCTCGGCAAAGCGATCCTTGATGGATGGATGATGCGCAATCACCAGATCGGCCCTGGCAACTGCGTGTTTGCAGAAATGCAGCTTGTGATTGACCAGCCGATGCTTTGCAAGCCGCCGCACGGGGTTGGCATCGCGGCGGTTCTGTTGCTTCATGCGCTCGAAAGGATCAATGGCGTCAAACATCCAGACGATCTTGGCGCCGACTTTATGTGCGATTGGCCATGCCACTTCGCCGAGCATCATCGGGTGGCCGCCGTAGCCGAGTTGGGCAATGTCGGCGACAGCGAGGTGCTGCTCGAGCGCATGGACGAGCCGCTCCTTCCTTCGCAGGTAGTCGCGCATCGAAACGTAGACGGGGAGGTGAAGTAGCTCAAAATCTAAATCGTCGGTGCTGAACTCCTCCGATGTACATCCCTTCGCAGCGGGATGGGCAGCGGGGAGAACGGGTGCGGCTACGAGCAACCTCATTCCCGCGTCTCTCAGCGCGACAGCTTGTGCGCGAAGATCGGCGAGCATCGCGGGGGCTGTGCGAACGCGCGTGCCGTGCTTCGCGAAGGCGAATGGAACATGATTCACAAGAACGTAGTTCAACGGGCAGACCTCGCTTGCACATGGGCGGCCAGCGGCTCGCCCGCGGCGAGGGCGTGGCCCGCCGACAGGTGGCGAGATTGCGGCGTCGTTGCACCAGCCGGTTCCCGCAGTCCGATCAGGACCAGCATCGCTGAAAAAATCAGCCCGAGTTGGAGAGGCTCGATCAGGATCGTCATCTTTGCGGTGGCGATTGTCAGAGAAGCGGCAACGAACATCGCGGCAAGCACTACCGCCGGCAGCGCAAATCCGGCGCGTCGGCGAAGTAGCAGCGGCAGGGCAACGAGCGCGCCTGCAGCGGCGAGGGTGCGGGGGATGAGGGCAAGCGGGTTTCGAGACATGGGATGATCGTAGTCGATCCACCACCATTTGCCGATGCGTGTCGGCAACTGCGCAATCCATGTCGAGCGATGTTCTCCCAGCCAGTCGCTCGCCCAACCTCGGAAGATCGCTTCGCGAGCCACTTCAGGCTGTTCGCGCAGTGCGGCACGGCCAGCGGGGGCGATCAGGTCGATCTGCATCATCGGCACGCGCGCGAACTCGGCGTCGGAATCATCGTGCGACCAACCGGACCCCGCTGCGGCGCGCCGATCGGGCGTGAGCGGCAGGCGGTCTGAGCCGGTGGCGTGCGGGTTTGCGCCAGCCCAGACATGTTGCCAGAGCGTCGTCGTGAACAAAGCCCTCCCATGCACCGCCAGATTGCGGGAAATCCAGGGGAGCAGCGTCAAAATGCTGACCAGCGCCAGCACTGCGACGTTGCGCACGCGCACATCCAACGGCCAGGCGCGCATCATCAGTGTGATCATCCCGGCAAAACCAACGGCGGCGACGAATGGCGGTTCGATTAACGCGGCGATTGAGAGCGCGATACAGCAGCCGAGCCATGTGAGCAACCCATGATCGGTGATCGCCCGCGCCCAGAGCAGGCAGGCCGACGTGATGCACAGCACCGTGAGTGCCAGGGGCTGCGCAAAGGTCGCGGCGAAAATCTGCGGCGGCCAGAGCGCTACTACCAGCCCCGCGGCGATGGCGAGGCGTTCGATTCGCGGCCCCGGTTGGCGTGGAGCCTCGGCGGTCGGGCGGAAGTGACCGAGCGAGCCGGCGCGCCGGACCCACGTCGCGACCACGCCCGCGGTGAGTGCGCCAAAGATTGCGTTGAGCGTGATGGCGGCGAAGTATGCGGTGGGGGTTTCACTCCCGAAAGTCCTGAAAATCGCGGCAAGCAACACCGGGTAGACGGGCGTGGTCACGCTGCTCGGACCGACCGTGCCATGCTCGCGAAACGTGAATGTGCCGGATTCGTTGAGGGAGACCGCCAGTTGCCGGTTGACGCCAGGCATGGATGCGTCCCATCGTTTGAGCGCGAAGACGGCGGTCATGCGGGCTGTCAACGCCACCAGGATGATCACGGCAATCCAAAGCCGCCACGACTTGGCCGACATTACGACCTCCCGGCCATCGCAGGAAATGCGCCGGCGGGTTGCCGGACGTAGCCGGTCGAGATTGTCTCGACCCGCCGCTCGCTTTCGAGCATCACCCGGCCCGTGAGCACGTCAGTCAGGCTCGCAAACAGTCCGAGCATGACGATGAGCAGGCGTGCGTAGACGAAGCCAAAGAAAATGGTGTACATCGCGATGAAAATGGCAAAGAGCACCGCGACGACAAAAATGACCGGCAACCGCTGCATTTCCGCCGGCGCGCGGGCGAAGGCGGCGCTGGTGCGAAACGCGACGATGAAGGGGATGGTCATAAACAGCAGAAAATACGGCCACCCTTTTTGCATGATCATAAGCAGGTAGGCATTGTCGATGCTCTTTACATAGTTCTTGTCAGGGCTGCGGCTGCTCAGTTCGCGTTCGACGCCTTCCTTGCCAAAGCCGACCCATCCGGCATCCATTGCCACGGGCCAGCCCTCCTGCACGATACGGGTGCGCATGTGTACGCTGTCATTTACGGTCTGCCCGAAGTTTTCCCCGCGTTCGGCGAGTGGGGCGCTCAGAAGGTGGTTGGTGACCGCCACGCCCCCAAGGATGCCGACGACGACAAACACCGCCAGCACCCTGCCCAGGTCGGGTAGAGCGCGAAGCGCAAAAAACAGCCCCGCGGCGATGGCAATGTTTAGAAACGCGCTGAAACTGAGCGAAGCGACCGCGACAAAGCCCGCCACGCCGAGCGCGGTGATGGTTCGCCAATTGCGCCAGCCGAGCGCCGTCGTGCAGGCGAAAAGACCGATCATGCCCAGCATCAGCAGGCCGCTGTTGCCCTGATCCATCGGCTGCCAGAACGTCGTTTGGGCGCGGGCCAGGCCGAAGCGGTAAAGCGGCATGGAGTTGGCGGGGGTGAACAGCCCAAATGCGTCCAATTGCCTGCTCCAAAACTGCGGCCAGAGGCGCATTTCGATCGGCGACATGAGCGCGATCAGCCCGGCGCACACCGTGACCGACCAGAATGCCGCCCGACGGCCTTCCGCTGATTGAAAAGCGATGCGGGCGAGGAAGTAGGGCGTGAGAAAATCAAAGAAACCGTCGCCGATTGCGTTGCGCGCCAGTTCCATACCCCCGGTGGCACCAGAGCTGATGGCGTTGACCACCCACAGCGCGACGATAACGGTATCGAGCATGTTCCAGCGAATGGTCAGCCGCTCTCCGCCTTTCAACACCAGCCCGGCGATGACGCCGTAGCCGACGGCAAACTGGCTGGTCATATCCGGAAGCATGGGCAGCGAGATCGATTTGGTGGCCGAGAGCAGGAAGAGCACCGGCAGGTAGACCCACGCGAATGCAAATGCGATGCCGCGCGTCCAGGTGAAGTAGGCCGCGAGCGCGAAGATGAGCATGACGACGATACTGCTCACCGAGTGGCCTCCCGCCGGGGGCGCGCGCCGACCTCAATCTGCCCCCCGCGAGGTGGCTCGTGTTGCGTGACGCGCGCGATGAGGAACGTTGGCCGGCCCTTCACTTCGACGAAGATGCGTGACAGATATTCGCCGATGATGCCAAGCGAGATCATCTGCACGCTTCCCATGAAGAGAATGAGGCAGGCAGTGCTGGTCCAGCCTCGGAGGGTCTCGGCATCGTAGAGAAATGCATAGAGCACCCACAGGCCCATGCAAAAACTGGCAAAGAGGCTGAGAATGCCCAGCCGGGTGACGAGCTTGAGTGGGACATTACTGAAACTCACCAGCCCATCGACCGCCAGCCGAACGAGTTTGCTTGCGGTGTAGCTGGGCCGGCCGGCCTGGCGGGCATCTCGGTCGTACTCCACGCCGATTTGCTTCAGGCCGATCCACGTCCGAAGTCCGCGCACAAACCGCTGACGCTCGGGCAGGCTGTTGAGGAGGTTGACGGCGCTGCGGTCCAGCAGACAGAAGTCGCCGGAGTCGAGCGGAATCGATATTTCGCTGATCGCATTCAACAAGCGGTAGAACGTCCAATAAGCGCCGCGCTTCAACAATCCTTCCTTACGATTTCGGCGGATTGCGTAGACAACCTGATAACCTTCACGCCACTTGGCCAGAAATGCCGGAAGCACCTCCGGCGGATCCTGCAGGTCGGCATCCATGATCGCAACCACTTCCCCACGCGCCACCAACAGCCCGGCAGAGACGGCAGCCTGATGCCCAAAATTACGCGCCAAATGCACCACCCGCACCCGCACGTCGGCGGCGGCAAATCGGTCGAGCATTTCCGGGGTGTCGTCCGTCGACCCGTCATTCACAATCAAAAGTTCGTAATCCAGACCCCATTCGGCCAAAGCAACTGTCATCAGCGATAGCCGATCGTAGGTCGCCGGCAACACCTGCTGTTCGTTGTGGCAGGGCAGAACAACACTCAACAAGCCGGAAACCGGCACCGCGGGTTCGTGGGTGGGGTGAGTCATGCAGCAGCACGGATTATCGCGGTTTCACCGTCGGCAGACAAATCCAGTGGACCTGCAGCTGGCAAGCGACGAACGCCCATTCCATGCGGTCCGCGAGTTGCGAAATTACATTGTGACTACATTGGCCATAAGTCATTTCGATTTAATCACTTGTGCATCAGTCGAGAAGGCCATGCGGCTGATGGTCCGAGCCGCGGTGACCGCTTGGCTGCGGAGTTCAGGGACGGCGGTGGATTCCCACAGGTCGGGCTTGCGCAACGTGCCCACGACCACCACACCCGGCTGCGGGCGGCGTTCACGATCGATTGCGATACCTTCGAGCGTGCATAAAATGCCAAGGGCGAGATCATCGGCCATCACCAATCCATCCGCAATCATCTGTTTGATGACCGCGACGGCTTTCGATTCCGTGCCGACACCCGGGCCGGTGCAGTTAATGACCCAACCCGCGCGAATCGTTTCACGGCTGCATGCGCGGCGTTTCACATGAACGCTCGTTTCGTTCGCCGTTGCATCGACGCGGTCCACTTGCCCGGCGATAATGCGAAGCTTGCCCTCGGAAATCATACCACGCAGCTGGTCGGCGACGGCTGGTGCCATACGATGTCGATGAATCTCCCAGTACGGACGCAGGCTACGCAAGAAGCGACGGCGCTCGCAGGTTGAAAGCGCCTGCCAGACCTGCGACGTGTGTGGGCGGAGTCCGTCAATCACGCTTCGCCAATCACCGCCGGCTGCCGTGACAGATTTGATCTGCGACCGAATGCACCGCGCGAGAGAGAGCGTCTTCGGACGCGCCATCCACCTCGCAATTTCACGCGACAGATCCGCCGGCGCAACGCCAGCGCGCGCGTGGGCAGCCGGCATGAGGCCACGCCGTGAGATGGCGAAAATCGGCGCGCTGCGCGGCGTGCTCGCTAGAGAGAGGATGGTATCCACCGCCGTCAGGCCGGTGCCGAGAATGACAACCGGTTCATCGCCGCCGATCGCACTAATCGCCAGCGAAGACCATGCGTTATCAACCAGCCGCGCACGCGATCCCTGCCACTTCGCGCCAAACGGATCGTCCGGCGGGCGATGACCAACCGCCAGCACCAACGCCGATGCGGCGAGCACAGCGCCGCGCTCGGTTTGCAACCGCCAGCTGAAGTCGAGCCTCGTTGCGGATATCACCTCATCTTTGATGATTTCCGCAGAAACGCCCTGCCCGGCAGATGCGGCACACTTCATGAATGTTTCGCGAATGTATTGACCGTACCATTTTCGCGGCAGAAAGTCGGATGGTTTGATACGCCCATCGCGCGCTTGCGCCCAACGCAGAAAATCGTCAGGCAAATCGGGAAAGGCGCTCATTTTCGCTGCCGGCACGTTTAGCAGATGGTTGAGGTCGTTGGTGCGATAGGCTACACCCTCTCCGAAGGCGGCCTGCCGGTCGATCATCATCAGGTGAAGCTTTTGATTGGACATGGTGGCGTTGTGGATTAGGTGAGCGGCAGTCATCGTGCCACTGAACCCGCCACCCATAATCGCGACGCGCGGCGTATCATCATCGGGCTTACGATTGAAAATCTCCGCAACGGCCACCCCATCGCTGCGCAATACATACCGCCGTAGTTCCGGCAACGGCGGGGCGTAGACGTGAACGGTAACAAGGTTTTCGGTGGCGTGTTCATCATTCCCGAGCGTGTGAATGACCACGCCGTTATCCACCACCACACCGCCAGGCTGCTGGCGCGATGTTTTCACGCAATCCACCAGTCCGTCGCGCGCAATGGCGAATTGCGATTCGGTGATGGACCCAAGCACCACTCGCAGGCAACAATTCGAGCCAGCGTGGTCGTGCGGTGCGCTGGCCTGACCAGGTTGCCAGGTCATCACGAGCAATTCGTATGCTTCGGTGCGCGCCACACGGACACGGCGATACGAGTGGGCACCAGGTCGAACGAAAGGTGTGACGTCACCAAGATCGAGTTGGGCACGCTCCAGCGCAGCACGAATCTGCTCTGCGCCAGGGGTGGAGCCCATGGCGTTAAGCTCATCGATCAAGGTGGCGAGGCGCGGGGAAAGCGAATTGGTCATTGCAGTTTCCACGAGATGTTTGACTTCGACCAATCATGCGCGACGTTGTTCCACCCGCCAAGTGAAATCTGGGCTCAGACCTTCAGCAAGCGAATTTTATGGGTCAATCTCGTATTGAAAACGGGTCTATGCAGTCTGGGCCGTGACGCAGACAGTTTTTGAACGCAGACTCGGCGGGTCCATAAATTGTGATTGGAAAGGACTTTACATCAGTATTCGAGCTCGCTGGGGATTCGCGTGCATGTCGAGCATCTCCGGGGTCTCGTCGGTCGAGCCGTCATTCACAAACAAAAGTTCGTAATCCAGACCCCATTCGGCCAAAGCAACCGTCATCAGCGACAGCCGATCGTAGATCGCCGGCAACACCTGCTTTTCGTTGTGGCAGGGCAGAACAGCACTCAAGAAGCCGGAAACCGGCGCCGCGGCTTATGCATCGCCCGATTTGCGATTGCGAAGCATGATCTGATTGACGCTCAACGTCATCACTGCACCGAGGAAAACGACCGACAGGCTCGCCAGTCCTTTCCAGGCATCTTTGCGCCAATGATCGCCCCATATCAGCATCAGCCCATACACCACGCCGGCGATAATGCAGACGATGGCAATCGTGTAGCAGACGCGGTTGACGATTTTTATTTGGCGTCCCCGTTGGGTGGTGAAGCTCCTGAACAACCCGACCCGCGGCGCAGCTTGGCATTCCTTGCGCTGTTGGGTGTAACTCGCTTCAATGGCTGATTCTACATTCAAATGTCGCGTTTGGGGAAAAGATAGATTGCTGCGCGGGATTTGCCCGCGGCGAGAAATCATGCGCTGTATGAGGCGACATGCGGTGGAGTGTCTCGACTTTAACACGGCGGGTGTGGGTTGGTTGCACATTTCTGCGCGAGATAGTGACCGTTGGATCGCGCAGCAGTGCATCTGCTCTACAGCATTGCCTTTGGGATGCCGATGATTCATACATGCTCGCGCTTTCCATCCGACAGCCTTATGCCGAGTTGATCCTCCGGGGAATGAAGACAATTGAGTATCGATCGCGGGAGACGCGGATTGTGGGGGAGCGCTTCTATATTTATGCCTCGAAGAAACGGGCAGAATCTGGAATTGGGCGGGCGGCGGGGGCGTGGTCGGGCGATTTGGTAGCGGAGGACGCGCCGCCTTGGATGGTAGAACTGGCGAACGGCCTGCGGCTCTTCAAGCATGAGCTGCCGACAGGCGTGATCGTGGGCAGTGCAGTGATCGACCGCGTCTCGCGGCTGGACGGGGCACACGAAGGCATGTGGCAATGGCACCTCGCCGACGTCCGACGCGCCCAGCGGCTACGCAAGCCAAAGGGGCATCCGCAGCCAGTTTGGTGGCGACCGTTCTAAGGGACAATCGGAGGGTCGGCGGGTGAGGTTTGAGTTTCAACGCTCAACCCTTTGCCGCAGTGCCGCGGATATGCACGGGTGCGATTCAGTGTACCGGAGCAGATTCGTTTGCGGATCATGCGTCGTGCTTATTCTCGCTTATCTACCGCGTCGCGCTCTACCCCGCCTTTGCCACTGGTGCGCGGGTGGCGCTTCTGTTGCGGGTCATGACTGTCGGTCGGCATGAGATCTTCCCCCAGCAGGGGCTCGGTGTGCATGCTGCCTTGAATCTCGGCTTCGGTGTTCGGTTCCTGGCCGATGCCCACCTCGATTTCTTCATCCATCGGCGCGGGGCCGGTTGGTGGGTGCCCGGAAGGCTCCTCGTTCGTCGGGGCCTTGCCGCCGGGGCGGTTGCCGTTGGCGTTCTGGTGAGAGTCAGGGCGGTTGGTCGGCGTTGATTTGTCGCGATCCAGGTCGCCCATGCCCGATTCGGCCTTCGGGTCGGCCCGTTCATAAGAGTGATGCGGGGCGGGCAGATCTTTGCGTTCTTGTTTGGTCATGGGGCTATCTTTCTTCATGGTGTTACCTCTTGTTGTGTTTGGTACGACGAAGTATCGCCGTGAGTGCGATCAATCTGCATCGGGGCGTCCCCGCGAGGTGGCATGGGCGTCCCGCCCATGAAGCGGTACCCCGATTAACGAAAAGGAAAGCATGCCCGCGTACGGACATCACGGGCGGGACGCCCGTGCCACCTCGCGGTAGGATCATCTTTATGGCATCAGAACAGAAATCATGGCAGGCGCGCATCAGCGAAGCCACCGACGCGATCGCGCAGGCGTTTGTTGAATCGATTTCGTACGACTGGCGGCTGTACAAGCACGACATCGCCGGTTCCATCGCGCACGCGACGATGCTGGCGAAGGTGAAGCTCATCACCGACGCCGACCGGGATGCGATCGTGAACGGCCTGCGCGAAATCGAAAAGGAAATCGACCGCGACGGGCCGAAGTGGGCGGGGTTTAAGCCGGAGCTGGAAGACATCCACATGTGTGTCGAAAGCGAACTGACGCGAAGAATCGGCGAACCCGGCCGGCGGCTGCATACGGGGCGGTCGCGGAATGATCAGGTGGCTGTCGACCTTCGACTTTGGTTGAACGAATCCGCGGGCAAGCTTTGTGGGCAGCTCGATGACCTTTCGGCAACGCTTCTCTCCCTCGCTGAACGATCAAGGGACATTGTCATTCCATCCTTCACCCACCTCCAACGGGCGCAACCGATCCTTGCGGGAGCCGAAGCACTTGCGTGGGCGACGATGTTTGCTGCTGACGAGGAGCGCCTTCAGGTTTCACAGGTGCGCGGCGTATTTTATCTCGATCTATACTACGACTGCCCTCTGGGGAGTGGCGCAATTGCCGGATCATCATTACCGCTCGATTGTGGATGTACCGCCTCGCTGCTCGAAGGCGATCCACGTCGCTTCAAGCAAGGGCCATCGAATAGCATCGAATCCACTGCGTCGCGCGACCGCGCCTGCGACTTCGTCTATTGCTGCGCCATGATCGCCCAACACCTCTCCAGATGGGCCGAGCAGTGGATCATTTACATGTCCACCGAGTTCGGCTTCATCAAGATCGCCGACCGCTACACCACCAGCAGTTCGATGATGCCGCAGAAACGCAACCCCGACATGCTCGAGCTGATCCGCGGGCGGTGCGGCAATGTTTACGGCGATCTGTTTGCGCTGATGACGATCCTCAAAGGGCTGCCCATCGGCTACAACCGCGATCTGCAGGAAGACAAACGCATCGTCTTCCGCGCGTACGACACCGTCAGCCAATGCCTCACGATGGCGGCGGCGATCGTCAATTCCGCTTCGTACGACAAGGACCGCATCGAACCGACGCTGGACCGCGGGTTTCTGGATGCGACGAGCCTCGCGGAGTATCTCGTGACGAAAGGCATCCCCTTTCGAACCGCGCACCATGTCGTCGGCACGCTCGTCGCGAAGTGTGAGAAGTCGAATCGGTATGCGCTCTCGCAGTTGAGTGTGGAGGAGATGAACGAGGTGATTGCGAGTTCGATCGCTCTAAGCTCGACGGATCAATCGCAAATCGCAAATCGAAAATCGCAGATACAGATCACCGACGACGTCTACACGTGTCTCGGCGCCGCCAACGTCGTCAAACGCTATCAAAGCGCCGGCGCGGCGGGCGGGAAACCGTTCGAGGATCAACTCAAGGCGTGGAAGGAACGACTGGGCGTATAGACCTGAGAATAAAAAAGACGGCGAGTGTTCGCCGTCGAAGCAGGTTTTGATTCGGTCGTCGACTGTTCAGAACGCCCGCAGCTCCGGGCTCGGGTTGAAGAACGGCTTTTTGCCGGCTGCGCGTCGGATGACGAACGCTTCGCCGGCGTGGCCGCACTGATGCAGCGCGATGATCAGCAGCGAGTTGCCGACCGTGTCGCAGATCGGGAAGTGCGGCGAGGAGACTTTGATCGGCGCGTCGAGTTCGGCGTCGTCGAGCGATTCGAGGTGCGCCATCGTGCGGGCGCGAAGATTGGTGAGTGTCGTGAGCACTTCTTCGAACGGCGGATAGGCGGAAGCGTCATCGACCGGCGTGCTGCCCCAGTCGAAGAGCGGCTTCCAGTGTTCGAGCGGGTTCGGGATGCCAAAGAGCATCTTGTGCAATCGACCTTCGACGACCGCGAGATGCCCGGCGATCCACATCGCGTGGTTGCCGCCGGCGCAGGGTCGCTCAAGAGGGGCATCTTTCATGTCGGCGAGCGCGTTGCAGAACTGCTCGCCGAACTTGAGGGCTTTCGTGATGGCTGCTTTTGAAGTCATTGTGGCTCCTGACTGAGACTGAGCAGGGAAGTCCTGCCGTGGTCATCCGAAGCATCTGCCCGGAGTACCGATTGCCGATTGTTTACGTTTGATGCCAGGCGTTTCGGCGTGCCGCAGGTGGCATCTGCTGAAGGTTCAACAGTTCATCTCACTCGCGTTGCGCGATTCCTGATGTTGTCTACGATCGTTTGCCATCCGCCGCCGACCATCTCGGGAATCTTCGGATCGAAATCGCCGAAGAGCTTATGCGTGATGACAAGTTGGTTCTTGCCGTTCTCGCTCTTCACGCGATAGGTCACATGACTGATCGCGGCGGAGCTGATCATGAGCGGCCCGTAGATTTCCAGAACGGTCGGCGGCTTGATGACCTGGACGTGCCCCCAGAGGTGTCCGGCGTCGTTACCGAGGTCGCGATACCAGCGCCCGCCTGGAAACGCCTCGAGTTTGAAACTCAGGAACCCGCCTTTTCCGTCCGGCAGGGCGAGCATCTCGTCGAGGATCGATTCGAAGATGATTTCCGTTGTCGCGTCGATATCGATGCTGCGCTCGATCGTCGCGCGGAACGGGTCGATGGGTGTGATTGCGTTCATGTTGACTCCTTGGTTTGAACAGGGGTTGAGGATGCGTGCTGTCTGGTTTCGGCGCGTGTTTTGATGCGGTCGAGCTGGTTTGACCAAAGCCGCTCAAACAACTGTGTCCACTCGTGAACCGTTCGGATCGAGGCGGGATCGAGTTCGTAGATCATTTGACGGCTCCGGCGCTCGACCCGCACCAGCCCGACCGTCTTGAGAACACCGAGATGTTTCGACACCGTCGGTTGCGGCCATTTCAGCTCGATGACGAGCTGGGTGACCGTCAGCTTGCGGGTGCCGATGATCTCGAGGATCCGACGTCGCTTTGGCTCGGCGAGCGCGGCGAACGGATCGAGCGTGGTCGCCGAGCGGGCCATGACCATATTATATTCCGATATCGGAATATGTCAAGTGAAATTGCGCCGTCCTGCCTGCGCGTTGCTTGGCGCATTGAGAAAACGCATCGTTCAGACGCGCGTTGACCGCGGGTTCCTGGATGCCACTTCGCTGGCGGAGTATCTGGTGACAAACGGGGGTAAAGGTTGGGGTCTTCCGTTTCGCACAGCGCATCATATTGTGGGGACGCTCGTCACGCGGTGTGAGAAGGAGGGGAAGCATGCGCTCTCGCAGTTGAGCGTGGAGGCGTTTAATGAGGTGATCGAAGCGACGGAGGAACGCGAGAAAGCGACGGAGCGACGAAGCGGCGTAGCGACGAAGGGAACTGCGGTGTTGCCGCGCCTCGATCAGGATGTCTATTCGTGTCTTGGCGCGCACAATGTCGTCAAACGCTACCAAAGCGCCGGCGCAGCGGGGGGGAAGCCGTTTGAGGATCAGCTCAAGGCGTGGAAAGAGCGGTTGGGCGTTTGATTCACCGCACCCATGTTTGCGAGGTGATCGCCCAGCCCGCGGCTATCGCATGCGGTGTTTGACGGCGCGCTTCAGCGATTTCAGCGTCTCTTCGCCAAACAAATTGCGCACTTCGGCATCGAGCTTGCCATCGAGCACATCTTGAAAGCTATATCGATCGGCGCTCGCCGGGCTGTGATGGAGATACATCCGCACACCCGGCTTGCCATCGATCTCGAGATACATCATTTCGCAGGATGAATACCGGCATTCCCATCGGGTCTGCGTCGCGGCCTCTTTCGTCCATCGGATTACATCAAGCAGCAGTTGTTCCACGGCGGCAACCTTTTTTGGCAGTTCATGATGCGCTGCCACACGGTGGAACTGGGAGTGTCCCGACCAGAGCGACAAGAGCGACTCGCCACTGGCGACGGCAGCGGCGGCATCTTCAAACCGGACGGTGTTGCTCGCGGCACCGTCGTAAATGCCCAGGGCGGCGGCGGTTTCGAGCCAGATGACTTGATCGTAGCGCGCCAGCTCCTGCTCAAGTGAAGAGCCGAGGTCGGCCCAGTAGGCATCGGGTCCGTCGGGCCAGTAGGTCGCGCCGTCGATCGTTCCGCGGTCGAGAAGGAGGTATTTGCCGGGGTTTTCTCCGGCGATACGCGTCTCCTGCTGCACCTGCAGCCGGTAGATCATCCGCTGGGCCTCTTTGCGATTGGCAAGATCAAGCCGATCCCAGGTAGTCCCGAGGGTGGTGTAAACCTGTGTAGCGGCCTCGGGAACGAGCACAAAGCGGGCATCGCGCCGGACAATCTCCGCAGCGATGACACTCTTCCCCGCACCGGGCCCGCCGGTGAGAACGATCTTCTTTGTTAACCACGAAGAACACGAAGACACGAAGCACGCTCCGGCTTACCAAACCATTCGTTTGATTCCGTCTTTGATCAATTTTACGTTGAAGTTGATGAGGAAGCCGAGGCGGTGGCCGGTGAGCTTAAGATACGTTAGCAACTGCGCTTCGTGAATCGGTAGAAGCTTCTCAGTGGCTTTCACCTCAATAATCACGCTCTCCTCAACCAACAGGTCAATGCGCAGCCCGTCATCAAGAAGCTCGCCGTCATACTCAATCGGAACGAGAACTTGTCGTCGCACGCGGAGACCTCGCTTCTGCAGTTCACGCATGAGGCACCGCTCGTAAAGCGACTCAAGCAGACCCGGCCCGAGTTTTGAATGCACTTTGAATGCTGCGTCCACAATCTGGGTTGCGACGAGCTCGAGGTTGTCTGGTAAAGCACCGGAAAACACCTTCTCGCTCCAAACAACTTCGCGCTCCGTCAGGTCCTTGTACGCTTCGTGGTCTTCGTGCTCTTCGTGTTTCAAATCCTGAACCTGAGGAATGCAACACGTCCAGGACTACAACGCAGATCAATCCAGCACATCATCAATCAGATCGCGGTCTTCGCCGCCGTCGGTGGTGTCGTTGCCCTGGCCGGAGTAGAGGGTGTCGTTGCCTCTGTTGCCTCGGAGTGTGTCGTTGCCGTTGTTGCCGAAGAGCAGGTCGTCGCCGTTGCCGCCTTGCAGGCTGTCGTTTCCTTCTTCGCCGTTGAGGGTGTCCCTTCCGCCGCCGCCGTCGAGTGTGTCGTTGTCGTCGCCGCCGTTGATTCGGTCGGCGCCGTCACCGCCGCTGAGGACATCGTTGCCTTCGTTGCCGAAGATCGAGTCGTCATTCTCGTTGCCGAGAATGGTATCGTCGCCCTTGTTGCCCAGCAGGAAGTCGTTGCCGGCGTTGCCCGCGATGAAATCGTTGCCATTGCCGCCCTGAATCTCGTCGCGACCGGCCCCGCCGAATAGCGAATCATTGTTGTTGCCGCCGAGGATAAGATCGTTGCCTTCATCGCCGCTGAGGGTATCGCGGGCGTTGCCACCGATGATGGTGTCATCACCGCCGCCGGCAAACACCTCGAGCCGGATGCTGATGGGCGACGTCGCGGCCAGCTTGCGGGTGATCGAATCATCGCGGTTCTTCTTCACGCTCAGGCTCTCGTCCAACTCGTCCTGCTGAACCAGGATTCGGTCATTTCCACGGAAGCTGCTGATCTTGATGCGGTCGACCCGCACCCGGTCGAAATAATACGGCTTGCCGTTGATCTTGATCTCGATCCAGTCCCCACCTTCGATCACCTGGGTAAAGTTGGAATCTTCCGGAGTGAACTCAGTGCGGAACTGAATATTGCGAATGGTGATGAGATCAGAGTTGGCTGTTCCCTCGACCGTCACATTGTTAGTCGAATTGCTGAACGACGCGCCCGAAAGCAGCCGGCGCTGTTCGAGCGTCTCAATTGGCCCACCCGGAGCGACAAATGATTCAGCAATATCTCGGCGGGACATGATACCTCCACGAACATTCTTTAGTTGGATGATCCAGTTGATGCAACAAGCCCATAGACTCTACCTGCCCACAAACGGCTTGGGCAAGTCTATGGCATGCTGAAAACAGGGGTTCTTGCGGAAAATTTGGAAGCCGTGACGTCATCGGTAAACTCTGCTAAACGTGAAGCCGGACCAGGCTCCAGGGACCAATGGCACGCGCGACAATCGTCCGGCCCGAGTCACCTTGCCGGAGCTTGGCGAGCGATGGAAGCGGGAGGAGTCATGCCAGCAAAAGTTCCAGCGGCAAAAACGCTACCGGCGAAGAGATCGCCAGCGGCACGTTCTGGCGCAACTTCAGTGGAGACGCTGCAGCGGATGCTTGATTACGCATTCGACCGCGCGAGCTGGCACGGCTCAAACTTGATGGGCTGCCTGCATGGGGTGACGATCGAGCAGGCACTGCGCAAGCCGGCTGGCCGAAGGTGCATCTGGGAGCAGTTGCTTCATGCCGCGTACTGGAAGCACCGGATCGTAACCAAGCTGTCCGGCAAAGCCAGGTTTCCCCGGCGGGGGTCGAACTGGCCCCGACTTCCAGACCCCGCCGACCGAAATGCCTGGCGCGCCGACATGCAATTGCTTCGCGACACTCAAGGCCAGTTGAAACGCGCCGTGAGTGAATTGGGGGCGCAGCGGATCGATGAAAAAACGGAACGAATGATCATTGGCGCGGCGTTGCACGACATCTACCACACCGGGCAGATCAAACTCCTGAAGCGAATGCTCTCGAAATGACTCCGGCGGCAACGACGCGAGACCGCGATCTGCCCATAGCGCGACAACCCGCAATTTCACTTAGCGCCCCGCGGCTGCGATGAGCGAATGTGCCGGGCGACTTACTCCGGCGTGCCGATAACATCATTCTCACGATGGTCGTTAGAACGATCATCCGCCCACCGATAAAATTAAATGATTTTTGTTGGCATACTCGCTTGAAATGCTCCGCGAATAATTGACAACGCTTCGTTCGGTTTTCCGCCGGCACCGCGATTGGCGCGCCGGCGGGCGGTTTATCTCCAGGGCGATCGCAATCCCGGCGTCTCGAAGAGGGTGCCGGAAGAAGCGTTGCGAAGTTGTAAGCGAGTGAGGATTGACGTCAAGCCGTCCAACGACGCGCTGCGACGTACGACGTGTTGTGTCTTCCGGAGGAGACTGCGGCGCGCCGCGATCGCTCTGGAAGGGAAGGAAAGGCAAATGATAAAGAAACTGATTGATACGCTCGAACCCCGCCGGTTGCTCTCGGTAAGCGTGGGGACCGACGGCTGGACCAACCTTGGCGCTTCGTCCGATAGCAGGATGATCCACGTCAGCAGCAGCGGGGGGAATGACAGCAACCCCGGCACCCTCGCAAAGCCTATCAAATCGCTGGCCAAGGCCCGGACGCTCGTTCGTGACAAAATGCCCGATTGGGTGCTGCTGAAGCGCGGCGATACTTTCAACGAGAGCTTCCCCGATTGGGTTGTGTCCGGCCGTAGCGCCAGTGAGATGAGCGTCATCACGGCATACGGCACCGGTGCGCGGCCGAAGGTCTTCACCGGCAGCAACGGCGGAATCACCATCGCGCAGAAGTATTCCAACCCGGTAAACCATGTCGCCGTCGTTGGGCTGCATTTTCACGCCAACACCTACAACGGCAGCAACGGCACTTTCAAGACTGCCGGCATTCGGGTGATGCGCAAAGGAAGCAATGTCCTGATCGAAGACAATTTCATTCAGGGTTACAAGGACAACATTGTCATCGACCCGGATGGCGCGCTCACGGGCGTGAAGATTCGTCGCAACGTCATTGTCGATGCATTCAACGCGCAGAAGGTCGGCAACGGACATGCACAAGGCATCTACGGCGGGCCCAATGCCAAAGGCACGACCATCGAGGAGAACATTCTCGATCACAACGGCTGGAAGCCCGGCGTGGCCAAGGCCGGGCCGACGATGTTCAACCACAGCATTTACTTTAACACCGGTTCGTCGGGGCTAGTTGTGCGAAATAACATCATCACGCGTTCAAGCCTGCGCGGCGTGTTGGCGCGCGGCGGGGCGGTGGTGGAGAACAACGTCTTCGCACGCAACCCGGTTGCCGTCCAGGTGGGCAACGGCAGCAGTACGGTGCAGAACAACGTCATCCTCGAAGGCAACGATCTCACCGGCCAGCAGCAGCTTGGCAAGGGTATCGAGGCGTTCAGCATGACCCAGCTTTTGGCGCGCAACAACGTCATCGCACACGAAGCCACCGCCGGAACGCACAACAACATTGGCGTCAACATTCAATCGGGTGTGCGCGGCGGCCAGATTAAGGATAACGTCATTTACAAGTGGAACTTCGGCATCAAGAACGCCGGCAGCGGATTCAGTGTCACGGGAAACAAGTTCACCCAAAGCGCGTCAGGATTTTCGGATCCAAACCGGCTGCTAGACAAATACAACAGCTCAATCGGGCGGGCCAATTCGTTTGACTCGTTCATCGGAGCGGCGCGTCAGCAGGCGCGCGGCGCGTGGGATGCGAGATACACAGCCAAGCCGGTTGCGAGCTACGTTCGGGCAGGGTTTAACGCGGGTACTGTTGCCGGGACATCGGCGCGCGGGGCAGTCGCCGCGCCGTCGCCGGTCGCCGCGCCGGAGATGGCTTTGCCGGTTTCATCAACTGTTCGTCATGCAACCGACGGCGGGCCTGCAACGCTCACCGACGGGAAGTCGATCTGGAGCGAACAGCAGATCGAATCCGCAGCGGTCTAACTGACGGGTTTAACTTATAGCCAGTCAATCTGCGGCGAGCGGTTGAGCAGCCGCGCGACTCTTGGCCCAGACGCGCGCCGCTTCAAAGACAACCAGCAAGCCCAGGCCCAGCAGCACGACCGCTACGATCATGTTGACCAAAATGGGCGCGGCGGGTTTGAGCGCGGCAACTGCGGCGCGATACTGCTTCTGGAAAGCCAGGAAGTTCATGACCAGCGCCGTCGCCGTCGATGCGAGCATAAACCCGGCGGGCAGCAGCGCAAACCAGACCGGCCGGCCCGTGCGCCAAAGCCACACACTCACCCCAACCAGCGTCAGCGCCGCCAGCAGTTGATTCGATGTGCCGAAGATGGTCCAGAAAGTGCGAAAGCCCCAATCGGCCGGCGCGTGCCAGAGGTAAACCGCCGGGCCGGCAATCGTGGCGAGCGTCGCAATCGCCCCACCGAGCATGCCTTGCAGGCCGGTGAGTTCCTGAAACACATATCTCCCGAGGCGAGTGCAGACGTCGAGCGTATCAAACACAAAACTGCTGAATGCGAGCAGGCCAAACCCAAGCGCAAACTGCTTGTCGATGCCGATGAACCCCATGAAGTTGGCAATGCCGTGCGCATAAACCAGATCGGGCGCGCCGGCCTTTGTCGTTGCGGGCAACACCATGACACAACTGAGCGCGAAGATGGCAACCATCGCTTCGAGCAGCATCGCGCCATAGGCAACGGGCTTGATGTCGCGCTCGCTGCGCAGTTGCTTGCAGGTTGTTCCGCTCGCCACGACCGAATGAAATCCGCTGCACGCCCCGCAGGCGATGGTGATGAACAGAAACGGAAACAGCGCCGCGCCCTCAGCAGAAAAAAAGCCTTTGAACGCAGGATACTGCACCGCGAGCGATCCGGCACCGTCCCAACCGCCGATGAGCGTGCCGAGCACTCCGAACAGCAATGCCGCGTAGAGAAACGTCGCGCCAATCACCCCGCGCGGCTGCAGCAGAATCCACATCGGCACCATGCTGGCGATGAAGCAGTAAATCAGCAGCCCCATGTCCCACCACTTGACCAGCCCCGCACCGGCCGTTGCCTGCGTATCAAGAAACGACAGCCCATGACCCGCGAGCCAGCTCGCCATCGCCGGGGCGAATTGGATGGTCGCAACCAGTCCGGCGAAATGAATGACCAGCAGCAGCCACCAAGGCGCCTTTGTCCGGCGCAAGAGCAATCCCATCGAGACGCTCGCAAGCAGATAGCCGGTCGCGCCGATCGCCACGGCACCTCCGTTGAGCGAGAAGCTCCGGGTGATGCCGTCACGGGTCTCTTCAAACGAAGTGAACTTTGCAAACGTCGCTGCGGTGACGTCGGTAAACGCGATAATCACATAGATCAGGCTCAACCAGACAAACATGAGAAAGGTAACGTAAGCCGTCGGCGACATGTGCTCGCGGACGACTTGTGTGATCGACTGCGCCCGATGGCGGATCGACGCAAGCAACGCCCCCGAATCGTGCACCCCGCCGATGAAGATCGCGCCGAGTAAAATCCAAAGCAGCGCCGGGAGCCAGCCAAACATCAGCCCGGCGATGATCGGCCCGAGAATCGGCCCTGCGGCAGCGATCGCCGTAAAGTGCCCGCCGAGCACCACCCCCGGCGCCGCGGGCACAAAGTCGTTCCCGTCGTCCATCGTCACCGCCGGCGTCGGCCGGGACGCATCGACACCCAGCCAACGCACGACCAGCCGGCCATAAACAGCGTAAGCCAGCGTCAGTACAACCGCCGATATCGCGATCGCGGGAAGAATGGTCATCTGAAATGTTCCTTGCGACGGCCGAGTCCGCGCCGGCAATTTTGCGCCACGCGCCTCCTGAAAGCGAGACGAATGTCGCCCGATTCGCTTTCGCCTCGCGCGCAGCTTTCTTGCATTTTTGCAAGTTGCCGGTAGTTTTTACACTACAAAGTGGCCGGAGTGCCACCCATTCTCGCATGCTGCATGGAGGTAGCGATGATTCAATCAATCAGAACAAGCCAGTCGCTTAAGTCGCTTCGGTCGGTTTGCCTGCTCTCGACAGTCGCACTCGGTGTAGTCGGCGGGTGTGCCGATGTCGTCACCTACAGCAAAGATTCCCGACGGGAAGGCATCGAGCTTTACAACCGTCAAGCCTACGCCGACGCCGCCGGTGCCTTCCGCAATGCCGTCCGGCAAAACCCCCGCGACTACCGTAGCTACTACTACCTCGGTGCCGCCAACGAACAGCTCGGCCAATACCAGCAGGCACTCGCCGCCTACAAAACCAGCTACCAGGTCATCGATACGACCATGGAAGGCAAGCAAGACCCGGAGTTTCGCTATCGTGTCCTCAACGGCTGGGCCAGCGCCATTGCCACCGGCGACAACACCGATGTCGAACTCAATGCCATCGAGCTTCGCGCCCGAACCCGTGGCCAGACCGATGACAACTACATCCTCGCAAGGGTCTACGCGCAGCGAGGCGACCACGACAGCGCCATCGAAGCTTACGAGCGCGCGGTAAACATCGACCCCAACAACTTCCACTACGTCCGTGAAGCCGGGCTTTACCTCGAATCAATCAGCCAGCAGCAGCGCGCCATCCCGCTGCTCAAGCGCGCCTATTCGCTCGACAACACCGATACACAAGTCACCGCAGCGCTCTCCCGGCTGAACATCGTTCCCGGGCCGAGCCTCAAAGCCGAGTCGCAACTCGCCCGCCCGCTCGTCCCCAAAGGCCCCATCCCGGAACTCCCCCTTTACAACACCGGCGGGCTGAGCAACACCAACGAGCCAACCATCCACGACTAGCGCCACTCTATCCGGCACGCCAACGTAGGCAGACTGTCCGTACCACCAAAGAGTGGCACGGGCAGCTTGCCATGAAAGCCAGCACGTCAGCCTGTCACCGCCGCAAAGATGCCCCGCGAGCGCGAGCAGCCAGGAAATGAATTCGCAGTGGGCAGAGAGCAGTGGGCAGTCGGCAGCGGGCAGTGCGCAGTCGGCAGTGGGCGGTGGGCAGAGGGCAGAGGGCAGATGGGGTGTCATTGTTCCGCGCGGAACAATGTTTCATCTCCCCCTCCTGGTACTCCGGGAGGGGGCCAGGGGGAGGGTAAGTCGGCGGCCAGGCAATCGGGAGCAGCGAGCAACAAGCCAATTGTTCCGCGCGGAACATTCACCTGCCCACTGCCTCTGCCGACTGCCCACTGCAAATTGTTCCGCGCGGAACATTTTGCAAAACGTCACCTAAACCATTACCCCATAACAACTTACAACCAAACTAAGTACTAACCACACCCTAACATTCCGTTAAGAACTGCGACCCCCCCATCCCGCCGAGCCGCCCGTGGTTCACGCGGGGCATCCGATCTTGGTGCCTGTTCGTAGCCCGGGTTTCCAACCCGTCTGCACTCCGCACGGCAATGTACATATACGTTTACAGACCGGATTTTCTTTATACATCCACGCGTCTCAAGCAGATTTGCCCACGCGGCCCGACGCGTTGCGGTACAATGCGATCATGCCCCCGCCCGCTGGCAAACCTGGCCCGCGCCTCAGTTCCGACGGCTACGACATTTACGACACCGCCGGCGCATTCAACATCGCCGGCGGCGTGGCATTACAGTCCGACGGAAAGATCGTCGTCGCGTCGACTATCGATCCTGGCAACGCCATGCTGCTCCGCTACACCACCGCCGGCGCGCTCGACACCACCTTCGGCACCGCCGGCGTGGTCACGCAGGATTTCGGCGGGAGCGACAGCTGGGTGGGCATAGGCCACACCTGGGACGGCAAGATCGTGGTCAGCGGCTACGGCGGCGGGGATTTTGCGGCGGCTCGGTACAATTCTGGCGTGGGCCTCAACCAGCGCTTGTACGTGCAGCAGGACGCCAACTACAACGTCACCAGCGTAAGCAACCCCGCAGGTGCAACGGTCGAACGCTACCGTTACACGCCGTACGGCCAGCGGACGGTGTTGAATGATGATTTCACGGTGAACGCCAACCCGACGACCAGCGACTACGCGTTCAACATCGGGCATCAGGGTCTCAAGCACGACGCCGAGACCAACTTGATCTACAACCGGGCGCGGTACCTGCACAACACGCTCGGCCGCTTCACCGCCGACGACCCGCTGGGCACGGCGTATCAGGATGGGATGAATTTGTACTCTTACCTAAGTTCACGTCCAACTTTTGCTCGAGATTCCAGTGGCTTAGCATGGAACGATGGCTGGGGCGAAGCGTTTGCTGCCATGTTCGGGCAGGCCAGCCCTGAGGTTCAGGCGGCTTTTGACCAAACCGTAAATGACCGATTCAACGGCCTTGGCGATTCGGCGGGCATAGATTCCCTAGCTGAAAAACTTGGGGGAACTAGTCACACTTTCGATCCAGGAGAACGACGTAGTGCCGAGTGTTGGGGCAACTGTATGAAAGATAAGACGCTCGATGACCTTATTGACGGAGTGCGACCTCTAACACCGATATTTGACTACACAGGTTTACGAAACGGAAACGGTGTCGGCTTCGAATCCGGTGCGCAAACCAACTATGATGTATTAAATGGTGGTTTTCGCACCGGCGCGCAGATTGCTGGTACCGGCTGGGCAATAGCAGGTGCGTTTGAACTTTTGGAAACTTCAAAAGGCAACGTCACTGGACAGGCTGTTGCTGGACACTTCCGTAGTCAGTGGGGCAAGACCGCAAGCGGCCTTGGAAGAGCCGCAAATGCGCTTGCTTGGCTTAAGTTCACTGTGGATTCACTGGCCTGCCTGAAAGAGTGTGAAAAGTGCGATTGAATTGAGGTCATCCAATGTCAAGATACGTTGCACTTGTTCTACGATTCTGCGTGTCACTCAGCGCAGTCATTGTCAGTTATTTGGTCACGCTCCTGCTGTACGTCGCTGCCCTCGCCGCGCTTACATTGATAATTGCATTTGGGGTGGTAGTTTCAAATCGAGTGACGGGTGGCAATGTTGTCATCGGGATAGTTGTAGCTTTTGCCATCTTGTTGTCATCCATTCCCTTTTTGCGTTGGCTTGTCCAATTTGCAGATACAGGAGTGTTGATGCTGTGGATTGAGAACTCTAAACTGCGACGACGGAAGACGGGATCATCGAACAACCTCCAATTGGACAGAGTTAAAGACGTGCACGGGTAAAGTCACCGGCACGAATTGGACGCGGCCATCGCTGCTTTTTGTGTTGGCACCGGCAACGCCATGCTGCTCCGCTACACGACCAGCGGCGCGTTGGATTCGTCCTTCGACACCGACGGCGTGGTCGAAACCAACATCGCCACCGGCTGGGGCGACACCTGGGTCGGCATCGGCCACACCTGGGACGGCAAAATCATCGTCAGCGGCTACGGCGGCGGCGATTTCGCTGCGGCGCGGTACCATTCCGGCGTGGGACTCAACCAACGGCTCTATGTGCAGCAGGACGCCAACTGGAACATCACCAGTGTGAGCAACTCGCTTGGGTCAACGGTCGCGGGGGCGGTGCCGGCACTTCGCAACGTTTAGCTAGCGGGCCGTCTGCGTGAAGCCATTGGTATGGGTCACGCGCCAACCACGACCACCTGGAGCTGGGGGGTAGGACGTGGCCCGTTGCTCCGGGGGTTGCGTGTGCATTCGCGGCGCGGATGGTGCGGGCTTGCCAGGGTGTTGGCGTTATGTAAACGCCCGCCGGCTGAATGCGGTTACGCGTTCGGCCGGCGGGCGGAGTTAGGGCCAGTGCAGGGTCTCAGGATGCTTTGCGGCTAGTCGCCGGCGGGTGCCATGCTCGCACCTGCAACCGCGGGCAGACCGGCCTGTTGGGCTGCTTGCGAGATCATCTGGTTGTGATGGTTCAGGTGAGTCAGCGTTTCCTGTGCGTAGTTCTTCACTGCGCTGTTCTGGCTGAGCGCCACCTGATCCTGATACTTGCTGATGGCAGCGGCATGGCATGCTTTCAGATGCGAAAGATATGCCTTGTTAAACTGCTCATTCGGCAACGAAAACAGCACCTCTGCTTCGGTTTGCTTTCCTGTTGGCAAGCTGGTGATCGGTTGCACATTCAACTCGCTCGCGACCTTTGATAGCTTTTCATTGGCTTTCGTATGGTCATCGATGAGGGTCTGTGCGACGCGTTTGATTTCCGGATCCTGCGTCTTCTGCATTGCACGGCGGGCCATCTCGACCTCGGCCGTGTTTGCCTTGGATGCGCATAACACGAACAATCGATCACCGGCATTTTCCGGGTTCTGGGCGATTTGACGCAACTGAGATTCGAACGAGTTGGCGGTCATGTCGCCGTCCGTTTTGCGATCGTCGTTACGTCCCTGGGCCGTATTCTCCTTTTTCTCCTGCATCGGCCAGTCGGCCCCGCGGGCGTCGGGGCGATCAGTCCCCTGGCCAGGCTGGGCAGGCTGCTGTTGACCTGTGCCCGCCGGGCGGTTGGGATCGTTGCTTTGCTGCGCATGTGCGCCCGCAACCAATAATGACATCGAGGCAACAGCCGCGAAAACATGTTTCGAAACCATGGAACACTTCCTTTTGACCCGTCAATTTGCGGGTCGTGTTGAGATAAACTAGATCGACTCAGCCGGAGACTGCCGTAAATCGGCAATTTTTTACTCCCGCAGTGTCATGTTGTTGGTGGTCGATACGAACGCAGCCATCGAAAACACGAGGCCGACGTCTCACGCGGATCAAACCCCGCGTGGAGTTACAGTTTGAATCAAGCAGTCGGCCGCGATGATGAGGTCGATCGCGAACTTGCGCCGGTCGTGCCCCCATTGCTCTTGCCGGCTCGCTCCGAATCGGATCGGCCGGATTGACGGCTCGCGGAGGAGGACGAATCCGTCAGTGAGGACGACGACGAGGAAGCCGAGGAGGAATCCGATTCAGCATCCTGACGTTTCACCTTCAACTGGTTGTTAACGTCTTGAACACCTTTCACCTGCTCGGCGATCTCCTCGATACGGCGTTTCGACCAGCGGTCGTTGACGGTGCCGCTGAGCGTTACTTCGCCACTCTGGACTTTGACTTCAATCTCTGAGGCATCAACTTCGCTGCCAAAACACAGGCATTCGCAGATGTCATCCTCAATGCGATCGTCAGATCGTTTCCAACCTTTCGGACCTCGCCCGGTTTGTTGGGAGCGTTGTTGCTCACCTTGCCGCGTTTGGTTACCTGACATTCCGCTCCATCCGGTTTGCCCGCCGGAAGACCCGGATTGCGTGCCGCCTTGCCAGCGGCCGGATTGCGACCGACCGGCTTGTTGGTCACCACCGGCGTAAGCGCCTTGGCCACCTTGATCGCCGTAGCCGCCCGATTGGTATCCGGAGGAGCCATAGTTGCGCGATTGTCCGTAACCTTGCTGCGAACTGCCTTGATTGGATTGGCGAGACTGACCGGAGGTGCCATATCCCATCCCGCCGTAGCCCATGCCCTGATGGCGCCCATAGCCCTGTGGCCCGGCGGACTGCGACTCATATCGTTCGTTACCATAGTCGTCGGCGAAGACATCGCCCTCGCGCGCCCGCCTCTGCGCGGAACGATCTTGTCGGCTATATGAATCGCCCATGTCGTCATATTCGCTGCCGGACTGGCCGTATCCCTGGCTATGACGCTGTTGCGCCTGGCGTCCTGATTCGGATTCGGTGTCAACCGGGTGTCTATGTTCTCCTCCGCGGTGACCGTATCGTTCGTACTGACGTGGGTCGTACCCAGCGAGATTCCTCGGGTTCATTTCACTACTCCTCGCGTTGCGAAACGCGTTCCAACGAGTCGGCCGGCGGACAAGCCGGCCAGTGGCACACCAAGACGCATCCAGCGGCTTGATCGATGGGGGGATTGTGCCTGCGTGGCAAAGTCGCTTGTATCGGGTGCAACGACCGCCGACCCCGTCGAAAGCACCTGATGTAGCGGCCCCACTGTCCTTGTGCAGCCAAGCGGACTTCCACCGATTGCAAGGTGCGTTGGCGCGATCGAAGTAAGTTCGCGGGCCGTGATTGGTCAAAGAGAGAGCGGAAACGAGCAGGCCCGAAGAGGTACTCGCGAGGCCGACTCGCAATAGGAGCGACAGGCTTACAACAGGTGGCGGCGCACGGCCCCACAGCTCCGATCGATTTGCACAGCTTTAAGCAGTGATTCTGCTTGACTGATCATTCAATCAATGTTAGATTGATCGTTCAATCAAGGAGTTTGCTTGGGTTTGGAGCCTCAGGATACCAAGGCGCGGATATTGGAAGTCGCGTTTCGCCTCTTTCACGAACAGGGCTATCACGCCACGAGTGTCGCCACGATATTGAGGGAGGCGGGGGTCAACTCCGGGAGTTTGTACCACTATTTTTCAGGCAAGGAGCAGTTGCTGGTGGGCGTGCTTGAATGGGCCCTCGGCGAGCTACGGCCTCAGGTGATGGATGCGGTCGAGGCTAGGACCGCAGACCCACTTGAACGAATCTTTTCATTACTAGAGCAATATCGCGACGGAATGAAGCTCTTTGGTTGTCGGATGGGGTGTCCGATCGGGAATTTGGCCCTCGAGGTGGCGGACGATCATCCCGAGGCGCGCCAACTCATTCACCGCAACTTTGCCAATTGGGCTGCAATCGTAAAGGGGTGGCTCGATGCGGCGGGTGACCGCCTTCCGCCTACCTGTAATCGTGAGCAGCTATCGCGAATGGTCCTGACAGTGATGGAGGGCGCCATCATGCAGGCGCGGGCGGCGGGGAATCTGCAGCCTTTTGATGACTCGGTTGCACAGTTTCGAGCTTACATCGACGCGCTGAAGCGCGAAGCGGCGCGCTCGCGTTCCGCCGTGGCGGCGATGGGGGCGTAAGCGATGCGTTCTGCCGGCGTGGGGGAAGGAAAAGCTGGTTGCGAAGGAGTGGACATGGGTATTGATTTTGCGGCGTTGAACTGGCTGGCGATCGCGGTCGTTTGTATCGCGACGTTTTTCCTCGGCGCGGTCTGGTACACCGCCTTTGGCCCGCTCTGGGTCAAGTATAACCGATACACGCCCGAGCAGGTTGCCGCGATGCAGAAGTCGCGCCCGCCGGCGCTGTTTTTTGGCGGGATGATTGTCAGTTACGCCATTTTTGCGGTGTTTCTCGCGATTTTGGTGCAGAATCTGGCGTTGTCGGGCGTGATTGCCGGTGCACTGGCTGGGTTGGTGCTCTGGCTTGCGATCGCACTGCCGATCAACCTCACAAGCTGGCTGGCAAGCACGAAGCACCTCGGGGTTTACATCATCGACACGGCATATCAATTGGTCTTCCTCACCGGCGGGGCGGTGGTGCTCGCTGTCTGGCGATGAAATCGTTTCGGGAGTTTGTATGCGACTTCGAACTGTCTTGCTGCTATGGCTGACCGGTGTCGTTTGTGCCACTCCGGCTTTGGGCGAAGATGGGGCGCGACCGGCAACCCTGCCCGTGGCGCAGCCGTCAGTTCCGGCGACGTTGCAATCGTATGCGGCACATGTGGCTGCGGCGCGCTCGGCGTTTTTGCTGGATGAACCTTCGGCTGCGCGCCAGTGGCTCGCCGATGCTCCGCTGGAGCACCGTGGTTTCGAGTGGTTGTTTCTGAAATCAATGGCTGACCAATCAGATCGCGAAGTCGCCCGGACCACCGGTCCGGCGTGGCAACTCGCGGTGTCGCCCGATGGCGAGCTGTTGGCGGTTGCGACCACGGAGCACCAGATCCAGTTAGTGGACCTCCGGGGAAATGTTGTTCGCACGCTCGAAGGATGCACCGCTGAGCCGTATCGGGTTGCCTTCTCTCCGGATGGCCGGCGTGTGGCTGCCGGCGGGGCGGATCGCACGGTGCGGATATGGAATGTGCAAACCGGGGAGAAGGAACGCGACTGGACGGCATTCAACACGCCGATTACCTGCGTCGCGTTCACACCAGACGGTCAATTTGTTATTGCGGGCAACTACACGGCTTCGGCGAGCGCGCCGCGGGTGGACGGCACCTTGAAGTTTATGACCGTTGCCACCGGTGAAGCGGCAGGGGAGATTCGCGGGCTGGGTGTGAAGCCGCTGAGTGGCATCGCGGTGTCGCCGGATGGACTGCGGGTGGTTGCCGGCTCGTGGGATGGTGAGTTGTGGGTCTGCAAGATTGAACAGCGGTCGATTGAGGCGACTATTCGACTTCCCGACGAAGGCCGCTACAGCGCCGTGAATGCCGTGGCGTGGTCGCCGGATGGAAAGTGGATCGCGTGCGGTAGCAAGGACGATACGGCCCGTGTTTTTGAAGCGGCTTCCGGCCGGCTCATGCACACCCTGCGGCACGGCGGTTGGGTGACGGCGGTGGCGTTCACCCCGGACAGCAGACGGGTGCTGACGACCTGCGCCGATGAACAGTTGCGCATATGGGATGTGAACGCCGGCACTCTTTGCGGCAAGCTGCGCGGCCATGCCGGTGGCGTGTCAGCGGTCGCAATCGCGCCCGACGGCAACCGCGCCTTCACCGCCGGGCACGATCAGCGCCTGCTTGAGTTTGGTGTGGCCGCACCCAATGTCGAAGTTCTAACGTGGGATGGGCCAAAGGGTTGTTATGGCCTCTCGTTTTCGCCCAATGGAGATGAGTTAGTCGTCAACGGTTACGACGGCACGCTCCGCGTCTACGATTCACACTCTGCGGCGCTGCTGAGGCAGGTGACGGCTCATGAGACATCGAGCAACTGGAGCGCGCGATCGCGCGAGGGCGAACGCGTCGTTACTTGTTCCTGGGATAAGACAATGCGCATCTTCGATGCCCGGAATCTCTCGCATCTCCGCACGATTGAGCTGGGAGAAACGCCTGCATACGGCTGCGACATCTCGGCGAACGGAAAACGTGTTGCCGGCGCATTTGGCGACAAAGTGGCACGTGTCTATGACGTCGATTCCGGTGATTTGCTTTGGACGCTTGAAGGCCACAACAAAGGATTGCACGAGGTGTCGTTCAGCGCCGACTCGACGCATTTGGCAACCGGTGCGCAGGATGGCTCGGCGCGGGTGTGGTCAATGGACGCCGGAGCGTGCGTAGCCACAATGCCGCGGCATAATGGTTCGGTCGAGGGGGTCGCGTTTAGTCCAGATGGTCAGCTGCTCGCCACCGTCGGCGCGGATGGCTTTGCGGTGGTTGGCCCGGCGGGGAGCGATGAGCAGCACTGGAAGCGCCGTGTGAGTGGGCGGGGTCTGCAGAGGGTTGCCTGGTCGCCCGATGGGACTCGACTGGCTATCGCGGGGGATGCGCTTTATCTGATAGATGCGTCAACCGGCGCAACCCTGATGCGCTACATCCCGCGCGCCGGTGATATCTACAACCTGCGCTTCAGCCCAGACGGTGATCGACTCGCGATGTGTTCCTCGGAAGGATGGATCGCAGTTATCAAAGCTCAAGCCCGCGGCAAGGCAGCGGTTTCCGGTGAACTGCAGAGAGAGGCGAAGCAATGATCGTGAGATTCATCTGCAAAGGCATACTGACGATTGCGTTTCTTCTTGGCTGGCATCCAGAAGGGGCGCTTGCAGCCACTTCGCCGCAGCCAACTTCGGCGCCGACTTCGCAACCGGCACGAGGTGAAACGCTGACGACGGAGACCATCATCCATGCCCCGGCAGAGGAGATTTTTGAGTGTTTCACCACAGGCCCCGGTTTCTGCAAGGCCATGGGGGTAGCCGACGCAAAAGTCGATTTCAGAGTAGGTGGTCAGATTCGCAGCGCATATCGCCCCGGGACCGATCTCGATTCCGACCAGGCCATCGTCAACACAATTCTGGCATATGAACCCAATCGGATGCTCGCGCTAAAGGCCACTGCGCCTGCGGGCGCGCCGGAGTGGCTTGTGAAGATTTGCCAGACCGGTTGGAGCGTCATCACGCTCGAACCGCTCACCCCCGCGATTACGCGCGTCAGGGTTGTGGGAATGGGCTACCAACCCGGCGAAGCATTTGACACGGCCTACCAGTTCTTTATGCAGGGCAACACCGCCACGCTGCAACACATGAAGAAGCGGCTTGATGATCCGCGCGCAATTGAGCGGGGCCGGCAGGTGCTGGCGCTTCTGAAGCAGTGTGCGGGTAAGACATTTGAGATGAAACAGGAGCTTCCCGGCGGAAGACAACTTCACGGCACGACGCGCTGGCGGCCGGACGTGCATGAAGATGGATTGATCGTAGAAGGGGCGCTTGGCGATGAGACGTCGGTCACTCCACACGCGACATTGCTCTGTGGGTGGGACCACGAAGTGGGCGCGCCATACTTCGTCCAGACGATGGAATCGGGCGCAACAGCCCGGGGACATCTGGCATTGCACGACGCAAACACTGTTGGCGCGGTATGGCGCTTTTTCGGGCCGGACGGAGATCAAGCATGGTATATCACGTTCGATTTCTCCGTGCCCGACGAGTTCACGGCGCGCCGGTGGAAAGGCGACGCCCCGACCGGCGAACCGGTGATGAGCCTGAAGTACAAGGCCCGTACGCCAGAGTAACCAGTTCAATTGCGGATGTGCAACGCAGCCTGGGCGACTACCTTGGTTCCGTCGCGGGCGCGATTGCGGCGAGCTTGTCGGTATGCAGGTAATGCTCGATCCACTCTGCGGCGTCGTGGACGTGGTCGGCGGGGAGACCGAGGTGCTCCTGCAGGTAGGCTTCCCATGCCAGATGTGCGTGGGCCAGACGCTGCTGGCGCGCCTTGCCTGTGGTGGTGAGGGTGATGCCGGCTGCGGAGGTTTCGAGCAAGCCCGCCGTCGTCGCACGATCTAGTACCCGGCGCAGTTGTCCGGGGGTGAAGTGGAGTTCTCGGCGCAGCGCTTCTGCATCGACCGCCGGCGGATTCGCCGCAACGGGGGTCAGCTCGCCGATGGTCTTGATGAGGTTTTCCAGCTCGATCTTTCGCCGAAGCCGACGGCGCACGAGCCAGCGGCTGAGCAGGCCGGCGTGGGGTGCGATCAGCCACGACACAACAAACATCCCAAACCCCGCCGCCGCGATGCACGCGCCGGCGCTGCTGTTGAGGTTGGACCGATGGCTCAGCCAGTATCCTGCCAGCGTGCTGACGATCGAGAATGCCACGGTAAACCACAACATGCGACCGAGTTTGTCGGTCCAGAGCCTCGCTGTTGCGCCGGGAACGATGAGCAATCCGACCGCGAGAATCGCCCCGACGGCTTCAAAGCTGGCGACAATCGTCAGCGAAAGTGCCGTCATCAGTCCGTAATGCGCCACACCCACCGCAATGCCCACGCTCACAGCAAGGCTCGGATCGAAGGTGGTGATGAGCAGCGGGCGATAAAACACGATGATCCCAAGCACGAGAAGCGAGAGGATGACCGCCATCGGGATGACGCCATCGGGTAGCGAGCCATCGAGGCTGGTGAAATACTCAATGTTGCCATACAGCACGCAGCCGGGGTCGAGATCGGCCTGACCGGCGTATCGGCTGACGAGAATCACCCCGAAAGCAAACAGCGTTGTGAAAACGATGCCCAGCGACGCATCTTCCTTCACGCGGCTCTGCTTTCGAACAAGCTCTACAAGCACCGCCGCCACGAGACCCATCGCGGTGGCCCCGACCAGGATCCACGGCGAGTGCAGCGATGCCGTGCCGAAGTGATTGGCAACGAGAAACCCGATTACGATCCCCGGCAGCACAGCGTGCGACAGGGCATCGCCGAGCAGCGACATGCCGCGCACCACCAGAAAACACCCGAGCAGGCCCAGCGCACAGGAAACCAGCATTCCCTGAAGAATCAGCGGCCAGAAAACCAGCCGGGCGTCTTGCCAGGGAAGGATGAAGATGTTGTGAAGCGACTCAAACATCGGCGAACGGGGTGAATCAGATGCCGGAATCCAGAATTGTGATGATGTTGCGGTTGGGCGCGGTCATGTTGGAATTGCCTTTCCGTGCGGGTCTTCTGCGGGCTGGTCGAGCATTCGTTCCAGTTGTTCAACGACCGGCCGCGGGAGGACGTGTTCGATGTACTCGGCATCGGCATGCACATGGTCGGCGGCAAGATTGGCCTGTTGCGTTAGAAACAGCTCCCAAAGGCGATGATTGCGTACGACCCGCTTCGCTTCGGCCAGGCCGAGATCGGTCAGAATGACCGGATCGGCACTGCCTGCATCCACCCACCCCCGGCGGGCGGCGTGGCGGGCCATGCGGCGAACGAATGCGGGCTGTTCGTGTCGAACGGCGGCGATGTCGTCGATGCCAAATCGCCGGTCGACATCGCTGCCGCGGCGCTCGATGGTGAGGTAAATCGTCCGAAGCAGATTCTCGGCGGCGGTACGGTGGCGCTTGTTGATGAGCCGCATCACCCGCGGGAGCACGCCGTGCGATGGCGCGACGAGAAACACCAAGCCAAAAAGCACACCGGCTGTGAAAACAATTGTAGCGCCGGTGGGCATGTCCTTTCCGGGCCGGGCCAGCGCGATGCTGAGAACGATTCCCACCGCCCCCGCAATCGCTCCAAGCGCCGCAGAGAGTATGACCATGCGATGCAGGCGATCGGTCAGCAGATACGCCGTCGCCGCCGGCGTGACGAGCAGCGCCGCGACGAGCACCACGCCCACAGCCTGAATTCCCGCTACAATCGCCACGGTGAGCAGCGTCGTAAGCAATAGCTCGATAGTGATGGCGCGCACGCCCGTGCTGAGGGCAAACTCGTGATCAAAACTGCTGACCGCAAGCGTGCGCCAGAAGACCCAGACACAAAGCCCCGCGCCGGCGGTGATGGCGCCGATGAGGATGACATCGCTCAGGCTGATCCCAACGATCTGTCCGAACAGAAAGCGTTCCAGCCCAGCCTGGCCGGGCGTCTGATTGTTCTGCAGCCGCTTGATCATGACGATGCCGATGGCGTAGAAACCGGTAAAGACCACGCCCATGCATTCGCTGCTCTTGAGGACGGTTGTCCGCTGCAGCAGAGCGATGACTCCGGCAGCGGCAAGGCCTGCCAGCAGCGCGCCCAGTAGCAGGGCGGGGGTCGATTTGCTGCCCGCGGCGAGGAATCCGCCCACCACGCCGGGCAGCACCGCATGGCCGATCGCATCGCCGAGCAGACTCTGTCGCCGAAGCACAACAAACGCGCCCAGCATGCCACAGGCAATGCCCAGCCCGACTGCACCCCACAATACGCAGTCGGCAGAGTCAAACCGCGAGTCAAACAGCGATCGGATGAAGCGAGAAACGGCGTCAAACCACGGCGCATCGGTGTAGAACCCAGCCGCCAGCAACGCACCCGGTTGCGGCAGTTGTTCGTTGAGCGAGATTGAGCACGCTTCCAGAGGCATGATCGCGCTACAGTTTCTCTGGCGTCGTGATGCCGTTGCGAAGCGTTTCTTTTTCGCCGCGCTCGGCGCGAGCCACCGCATCGGCGACTTCGGAGAGGATCGTCAGACGCCCGCCATAGGTTTGCTGCAGCAATGTTGGGGTAAACACCTCTGCGGTTGGTCCGAATGCGACGAGGCGCATATTGAGCAGGATGAGCATGTCAAAATACTGTTCCGCGGTCTGCAAATCGTGGTGGACGACGAGCACTGTTTTGCCGGCGGTGCGTAGCTCCTGCAGCAGCGTCATAATGGCCGATTCGGTTGCCGCATCGACGCCTGCGAAAGGCTCATCCATTAAATAAAGATCGCTTTGCTGCGCGAGCGCGCGGGCCAGAAACACTCGCTGCTGCTGCCCGCCGGAAAGATTACTGATTTGCCGGTCGGCGAAGCCGAGCATGCCGACTTTTGCCAGGCTTTCGCGGGCGATTTCGCGATCGTGCCGGCCGATGCGCTGCCACCATCGCACATGACCAAAGCGGCCCATGAGCACTACATCCATCGCAGTGACGGGAAACGTCCAATCAACGCTTTCCCGCTGCGGCACATATGCTACTTTCTTGCGCATCGTGTCGATCGGTGAGCCAAACACCTGCACCCAGCCGCTGCTCAATGGCAACAGCCCCATGACGGCCTTGATGAGCGTGCTCTTGCCCGCGCCGTTCGGCCCGACAATGCCCACGAGTGTGCCCGCGGGCACCGCGAGATCGACGTTCCACAGCACCGGACGGCGGTGATAGCTCACGGTCAGGTCGTGAACTTCCATCGCGGGTGCATCGCTTGTCGATAGCGCGTTCATGGGTGCAATCACCTCAGCCCGTTGACGAGCAGATCAACGTTGTATCGCATCATTCCGGCGTAAGTGTCAACCGCATAGCCGGGACGCTCGCCGGGGCTGCCCATTGCGTCGCTGTAAAGTTCGCCGCCGATGGTTACTTCAACACCGCGAGCTTTACAGTCGGCCACCACGCGTTCGATTGTGCTGTGTGGCACCGAGCTTTCCACGAAGATCGCCGGGATTTTTTTCGCCACAATATGATCCACCGCTGCGGTGATGTTGGTTAGCCCGGCCTGCGTTTCTGTACTGATTCCCTGCAGGCCGCGCACGTCAATATCATAGGCGCGGCCGAAGTAGCTAAACGCATCATGGCTCGTAATCAGCACACGGCGCTCGGCGGGGATCATCGCCAACTTGCCGCGGACCTCACCGTCCAGCAACATAAGCGCTTCGACCGCCGCCGCGGTGCGGTTGTGGTAGTCGGGGGCCTTGGCGGGGTCTTTCTTTGCCAGTTCGGCGCCGATGAGCTTTGCCGCATCGACCCACAGCGTCGGGTCAAACCAAACATGCGGGTCGTATGCGCCCGATTCGCCTTCGGCCCAGGCAAGCAGTTTTCCGCGGGGCATATCGCGCGTGATGGCAAATGCTCGCCCGCCCAGCTTTTGTTCGAGCAACTCGACCATCTTCCCTTCGAGATGCAGGCCGTTGTAGAAAACCAGGTCGGCCCGGGCAACCTCGGCCATGTCGGCGGTCGAAGGCTTGAACGAATGCGGATCAACCCCCGCCGGCATGATCACCGTTAGAGCCACATCCTCCCCACCGATCTGCCTGACGAGGTCGCCGATCATCGTTGTGGTGGCGACGACGCGCGGTTTCGTCGCCGTGGCCTGCGTCGCTGAAGGTTGATCGCATCCTTGCGACAACGCGCAGAACAAAATGCAGAGAAAAACTGGTCGCATGAGCGTTCCTGCAAAGAAAGTTAGATGCGGAATGAAAGTCCGAGCAATATTGAAAAATCGTCAGCCGAGTCGGTCAGCCCGAACTGCACCGCGGCATCCAGTTGCAGGTCGGGGCTGATCGCGTAGGTGCATCCACCGCCGAGCGTTGCGATGTATGAGTCGGCGCCGTCGTCCGGGTCAAACGGCATCACGCCGACATATTCCACAAACCCGCCCAGCGGCCCGGCGATCTCCCTCCCGACGGCGGCGCTGTGGACGAGGTCCAGCCGATATCCGTCGTCGGCATCGTTTCGCACGCAATCCAGTTCGAGCATCAGCCCCAGCCCAAAACCCGCCGGAAGCTCGGTACTGAAAGGAATGATCAGCCCTCCCTCCACCTCGCTCACGCCCACATCACCGTCGCCGGTGGGAAGCGTGATAAAGGGCATCAACGCCAGCGCGGTTGTTCCGCCGTCGTTGCCCCACATGTTGAGTTTCAATCGCACCTGGGTATCGCCGAAGCCATCCACAGCTACTTCTGCGGATTCGATATGTGTGTATGGATTGAGCACGAGTTGAAGGTCTGCGAAGTTGGTTAATCCGATCTTGAGATTGAGGGGCGCAACGTCAAACCGGTCGGTCGATCGGTCTCGGGCGTATTCGACGAAGCTCATCTCCACCTGCAGATGTCCCGCATCGACGGTAATGGGGCTTTCGGTCACGTCCGGCCGGTCGGTGGACATGTCGCGCATGAGTTCGCGCGGGGTTGGGTTAAACAGGTGAAACGCAGACTTATCAGAAGCCTGCGCGAGCAAAGGAAAGGCAAGGAGCGAGCCGACGACTGGGAGTAAACGAGTGTTCATCATTGCAATTTTGATTAGTCAAAATTAGTATGACGGGTAGTAGTTGTTTTGTCAAGCGAGCCTTCGCGATGTATCATTCGAGTAATCAAGATGGCGAGCAGTACAGTTGAAAACTACGTCAAGCGGATATTTCTGGCGCAACAGACGACGGCGGACGGGCTGGTGCCGGTGGGGCAACTCGCGACGATCATGAACGTCGTCCCGGGAACCGCCACCAGCATGGTCAAGGCGCTGTCGGACAGCGGGCTGGCAGAGTACGCGCCGCGCACCGGCGTGCGGCTTACCCGCGGGGGGGAGCAGCTGGCGTTGCATGTGCTTCGACGACACCGATTGCTCGAGTTGTTTCTGGTGAAAGCGCTCGGTTTGGATTGGTCGGAAGTGCACACCGAAGCCGAAGAGCTTGAACATGCCGTCAGCGATCGTGTGCTCGAACGCATCGACGACTTTCTCGGGCATCCCAGTGTCGATCCGCACGGCGACCCCATTCCGTCGGCCCGCGGGAAAATGGCCGAACCGTCTGCCGTGAGTCTTGCCGATTGCGAGGTGAAGAAACGTCTTCGCGTGAGCCGAGTGGCCGATCAGCAGCCGGCATTTCTGCAACTCATGGAACGATCGGGCTTGATCCCCGGCGCGCTCGTGCGCGTCGAGAACCGAGATGAAGTAGCCGGCGCAGTGGTCGTTGTGCCCGGTGGAGACGATCCGGTTGTGCTCGGGTTTTCCGCGGCTCGCAAGGTGTTTGTGGAGTGACCCGGGTTATCCCGGCAGCAGCATACCGACGCAGATCGCGCCCAGAATCACCCAGGTCGCGTTCAGCTTGAATGCGAGCATCACGCCCGCTGCCGCCATGACTGCGGCGCCTGCCAGCCCGCCGGCGTTGATCGATGCCACGCCGAGTTGCACGCACACCAAAATGAGCAGCGCCGCGACGGCGGCGTTCATGCCGTCAAGTGAGTTGCGCGCGATGCGGTTATCGCGCAGCCGCTGCATCACCGGTCCGACGAGGGCGACCAATATGAACGACGGTAGAAAGATCGCCAGAGTTGCCAACACCGCGCCGGCAACACCTCCGACATGTCCGCCGCCAAACCGACCCTCTCCGAGCAGATAGCCGACGAAGGTGGCCGTGGTCAGAAGCGGACCGGGTGTAAACTGCCCGACTGCGATCGCGTCGAGCAGCTGTTGTTCGGTCAGCCACTTCAGATCAATCACCAACCCGCTCCGCAGGTAGCTCACCAGCACATAGCCGCTGCCGAAAAGTGTCGCGCCCACCTTCAACAGAAACAGGCAAAGTGATCCCATCCCACGGACATACTCCGGCACGGCAGCGTGCATCGACATCATGGCCGAAAGCGGCAGGGGAGCGATGGCGCGGAACATCGATCGCGCCCGGGCGAACTCGCCGATGACAATGCCCGACAGCCCGGCAAAAGCCAGAATGACCAGTTCCGGCTGGAGTCGAGTGTACCGGCCGAGAAGGATCGCCATCACCGCGCACGCGAGCGCAATCGCCATCGATTGAGGCTGGCGCGCGAGTGGTGTGGCAAATCGCCAGGCCGCCACCGCGACGATCGCCACCACTGCGCAGCTGATCATCGCCATCACGCCGGCGACCCGCGGCAGTGCGCCGTAGCTGATGTAGGCCCAGGCAATCGGCAGAATGATGAGCACCGCCGGTGTGATGAAGCACGCTCCGGCCACTACCAATCCTGCCATGCCCGCGCGCAGATAACCGAGGTGCATGACCAATTCAGTGGAGTTGGGGCCGGGAATGAAGTTGATCGCGCTGATGATGTCCAGCAGATGTTTTCGGGTCAGCCAGTTTCGACGCGTCACCACCTGATCTTCAATCATCGAAATATGCGCTGCGGGGCCGCCAAAGGCGGTGAAGCCTAGCAGGGTGAAGACGCCGGCAATTTCGCCAAGGCGCGTTGCCAGTGGACCTTTCACCTCCGATTCAAGTTGAGCCTCCCCGGGGGTGGCTTCGGTCGGTCGGGTCGCTGGCGGAGTCTTCTCATTCACCCTCGCACTGTCCCGGGGCCGCCACGGCGCGTCAAGATTGCGGGATGATCGATCCGGCAGATACCGCGCACGAAAGCGCCCGCCGCCTTTGGTTAGGCGACGGGCGGATCGTGGAGAACTCGTACTGTGCGGCGTGCGCGCGAACGGCTTAGGGTTCGATCACGCGCACCCGAATATTCTTTCCGGAGCTGGTGCCGATCTTCTCGAGACGCGACTCAAACTTGGTCAGCTTCTCAGCGACCTTATCGGGCAGCGTTTTTCTCTGGTCGTCCGTGGCAATGGGGCCTTCAAACAGCACGGTGCCGTCGGCGTCTTTCGCTTCCAGCGTGCGCTCGTCACCGGTTCCGCTGATGGTGAGTGACATTTCGCTGTCGCTGTAAACACTTTGCGAGCTTGATGCCTCATCGGCAAAGCTACGGAACAGTTGCAACTCGCCCGCGGGCGACAGTTCAATGCTGTTTACCGCCGGGAAAGCGGCGCGGGCGGCTCCCATGGGTGCTTCGGTGGTCCAGAACTCGCCGCCGAAGCCTCCGCTTGCTTCGCCGAGGACGGGAAGCTCTTTCTCCTGAAGCGTGACATCGACGGTCGAGGATTGCCCCCCGCGAAGCAGCGTGATGGATACCTTGTCATTCGGCTTCATCGACCGGATAAGCACTGACAATTGCTGCGTGTTGATGAGCAATTGATCATTCAGTTTCTGAAGAATATCGAACTGCTGAATGCCCGCCTGCCCGGCGGCTGAGGTTTCTTCGACGGTATCGACCACCAGGCCGAACCCCCGTTGCAGCTTCATATGTTCCCGTAGCGCGCCTGCCACCGGTGAGGTGGTCACCCCAAGGTAAGCCGCCTTCTCTTTCTTTACCTTTCTGGCATACACATCCACCGTGGGCGCGCCCCCGAAGCCCGAAGCGCGAATCTTGGCACGAACTTCGGCAGCGGCCTGGCCGGCCTGTGTTTCGGCGCGGCGCGCTTCCTTGAGCGCCGCTTCAGCGGCTTGCTGCGCGGCGCGCGCCTCCTCGCGGGCGGCGGCGGGGGCATCATCCGCCCGCGCGGGCTGGGCCGTCACGCAACCGGTGCCGGCGGCAAACATTCCTGTGAGAATCCATGTCGCTACTCTATTCATTGCTCTACTCCTCTTGAATGCACAAACCGGTGCGAAGTCGCACCCGAAATTCCCGGAACGCAAAAATCAGGACGTTCAAAGCTTCGGAGAACTAACCAGAACAATCTCTTCTCTGGGCAGCGTGATCTGGATGCGCGAGGAATCCAGCGGGTCGGTCCACTCGAGCGTTTCCAGCCGGTGCCGTCGGATCTTTTGTGCGGGGGTTTCGTCATCAAGCCAGACCATACCTTCGTACTGGTCAGCCCATTTCACCGCACCGCCGACTTCGGTCGGTTCGTATCTGACCTGCGTGAGCGACGCATCGGCCCCGTGCGACGGAAGATGGCCCGGGTTGGTTGCCCGCTGCGAGGCAATTGATGGGTCGGCCGGGCTTGACTGGGCGGCGCGAAACACCGGCGCTGCGAACATCGCCACCACGGCTGCTGCGGCGAGCAATGGAACTGCCCACCAGAGCCGCATCGCGCTGCCCGACGGTGCTGTCAGGGCGGGGCGATCGCTCTCGGCCAGAAACCGCTCGGCGGCACGGCCGATGTGCATATCAAGCTGCTCGGACAGCCCGCGGCGCAAGAGCGCGTCCAGCGGGTCACCGGCGGCGGCTGACCCGTGCGGTTCAAGTGGGGGGGGTGAATCTGTCTTAAGCCTTTCTTTCACATCACACCTCGGTGCATTACGGTGTCGGCGAGTGCTGGCGGTTCAGCGGGGAGCAGGCACGACAATTTCTTGCGGAGCACGCCGCGCGCCCGTGAGAGGCGCATGTCAATCGCGGCGCCGCTTAGCCCAACCATGTCGCCGATCTGCGCGCTCGACAGGTTATCAAAATAGCGCAACGTCACTGCGAGCCTCGTGGTGGCATCCAACTCAGCCAGCGCGCCGTTCAGTCGATCAGCCAGTTCACTTTGCTCGGCGGCGTCCGGGTCGTGCACGGGCACAAGCGAGAGTCGTTCCATGGATGCCGCGGCGCGCGGGGAACGGCGCAGTGTGTCAATTGCCAGGTTGCGGACAATTCGGCTAAGCCACGACGCAAACCGCTCGGGGTCCTGCAACTCGTGAATCCGCTGCCACGCGCGAAGCATCGCATCCTGCACTACGTCGGCCGCGGTTGCCGCGCAGCCCACGACCGCGAAGGCTGTCGCCAGTGATCGGCGCTCGTGAAGCCCGATCAGCCGCGCAAACGCCGACCGGTCGCCCGACACCGCAAGCGCCACCCACCGCGAGGTTTCCAGAGACCCGTCAGCCATTGATCCTTCAACTACCTGCACCAATTCAGACGCAGAAAGTAGCGGGAATCTAACGGCGGGGCGGGTTTTTGGAGAATTGCGGCGACATTTGAGCCGCCAAGGCCTACTTCCCCCGCCGCCGGTAAAGCGTTCCGTCGATGACTGCCCGCATTTTTTCGGGGTGCGGTAGCAACTCCGGGCCGAGAAAGCTGGCGATCTGCTCTAAAAATGGCTCGGGATCGTTGACCAGCGACGGATAATCGATTTCCAGGTGTTTGGCGCGCGGGTGGCCGTCCAGCCATCGCAATACTTCTTCCCGGTGCGATGCCATGCCCGCTTTAAGCTGCTCTGGCGAAAGCGACGCCCCGGTTGTTTCACGATTCTTAATCATGGCTTGCTGCGACGCCATCACTTCATCGATGGGCCGGGTCATGAAGATAATGCGATAGTCGTGGCGGTAGGGCATGGCCTGAAGGAGCATCGAGATGACCTTGATCGCCTTCTTCTCCAGGTCAGGCTCATCGAGCAGGCTCGGTTTGGCGGCGATTTGCTTAATGGCTTCCCACTCGTAGTAGCCCTTGGGATTGTCGACGTCGGCAGTGCGCTCGCCGTCGGTTTTCGGGGGGAGACCAGCCGCTTCGAGCATCTGCATCATGAGCGAAGTGCCAGAGCGTGGCAGGCCAGACACGAGCGTAAAAACGCGCCCCGACCGTCGCCCGCTGGCGTCGGGTGCCGGGCGGTGCTCAAAAACAGTTCGGTCTCGGTCCTGTTCTGAAGGGATCGGGGGAAGCGGAAACAATTCATCGCTTTCATCGCCGGCGGAATGGGAGATGTGGGCGGTCTGCCCGGCGATACGCTTCAATTCATCTCTGTGAAACTCCGCCTGCGCGCGGGTGAGCGGATTCTGGTTGTAGATGATTGCCAGCCAGCGGTGTGCTTTGCGGATGTCGCGGTTGTAATGCAGCGCCGTTCGCAGCGCGCCAATGGCACGCTCAGTGTTGCCAGACCTCGCCAGCGCAATCCCCAGATTCAGGTGCGCCTGCGGCATCTGGTAGACGAAGCCTAGCGCCGCCAGCGCCGCATCAACTGTTTCCTGGTTCTTTCCCTGCCTGCAGAAAACGGTTGACAACCCCTGATGCGCCTCGGCATTTTCAGGATGTAACTGAACCGCGCGCCTGAAAGCGCGCTCGGCATCGTCATGTTTGCGCAGCCATAAGTAATGCAGCCCAAACTGGGTCTGCGCGGTGGGCGAATTCTGCATCTTGGATTCGAGCAGCAGCACGAGGGCGTGGGCACGCTCCGGGTCGTTTTTCTGCCGCAGAATATCGGCCCAGGCCAGGATCGCGTTGGGATTTCGCGTGGCTCGAATGTCAAATGCTGATTTGAGCAGCTTCTCGGCCATGGTCAGGTTGTTCATGTTGATGAACGCCCGCACCGCCGACATGATGAATCGGGGTTCCCATGGCGATTCATGAAGCAGTTCCAGCAGCAAATCGGCCGCTTCCCGGTGTTTCTGGCACCAGATCAGGTTCGAGGCGATGTTGTACTTGCCTTCGATGCGCGCCAGCTTGGCTTGCTCTTCTTTGTTTGCGCCGGGTGCCTCAACGTATCCCAGTGCAGCAAGCTGCTGCATGATCTGATCGGCGTCGTCGGCGCTGGAAGTGGCTGTATCTTCCTTGATCATCCCGGCTTCGCCGTCAACGGCGTCCCATGAGTCGATGGCCTGGATCATCGGGGGGCGCTCGAAGATCTCGACCAGCGGGCGGCCATCCATGTCTTTGCCTGCGGGCAGGCCGAACATGCTCAGAATCGTGGGGGCGATATCGAGCAGCGTGGCGCCCTGTACGCGCTCGTCTTTCTTAATATTCGGCCCCTTCGCTACGAATATGCCAAACTGTCGATGCCACGCCGCAGGGGCCGCCGGTTCGTTGGGGAGCAGGCGTGGGCGCTGCGCGCCGGACTGAAAACCGTGATCAGAACACACAATGACCGTTGCATCCGGCCCGGCGAGGTCGATCAGGCGGCGCAAAGTCATGTCGCTAAAGCGGTAAACACTGTTGATGACGTCCTTGTAAAGCTCGAATTCTTGTTCACTCACCCACGGCAGCCGCGGGGGGTGGTAGGACATGAACGAGTGGCTGAAATGGTCGATTGCGGTGTAATAGAGAGCCGTGAAGTCCCAATCCTGCAATTCCATGACCGCCGTCGAGACGGCGTGCGTGGAGAGCATGTCCGAGAGGTTGGTCGCAAGCAGCGAAAGGCGGTTGTCGTCGTCCTGATTGACCTCACGACCCCGTGGAACAAACGGCAATACCTGTTCCGCGGAGATTTCTTCAGGCAGAACGCGGTTTTTTGCCAGCTGCTTCGTAAACCGCTCGGGATGAATCGTCTTCGGCGGAACGATCCATCCGTCTTTCTTGTCGAACCTGACGGCTCCGAACAAGTTAGATACAACACACCCATTGATCGGCTCGGCAGGGTGGCTTGCCCACCAGTTGACCACGTTACAACGAAACCCGTTCTGCGAAAGAATGTTCCAGACTGCCTTGGTACTGCGGGAAGTGCTGGCAAACGGCCGCGCCCCGCCGTGGTGCGGGTCAGGCTCGACAAAACCGGCGATGCCATGCTTGTATGCGTTCTTTCCGGTCGCGACGGAGTTCCAGAGCATCGGCGAAAGCACCGGCTGCAACGTGCTGAGGTTGCCCATCACACCATCGTTAATGAGCGATTCGAGTGCGGGAAGCTGACCTTTTTCGAGCAGCGGGTTGATGTGTTCCCAGTCGGCGGCGTCCCATCCGATTAACAGTACTTTGGGCTTCTTGGCGTTCATTCGGGATCTTTTTCAAGCGGTGTCTATCGAGCAACCTCAGTTTCAGACGTCACTGGACTATACCCCGAGGTGAATCTGAGGCGACAGGCCAAAGCTATTTTTTGGGCGATTCAGCGGCAAAATCGCGAGCACGCTGAACGAACAAGAAAAACAAGCCGCGCGGGTAAACCCGCGCGGCTTGCGTCATGGATAACTTCTTTGGCCAGCGATGCCCGTTTAGGCAGCCTGCTGACGACGACCGCGCCACGCAGCCAGCCCTGCGGCACCCAATGCGAGGGTTGCCAGCGAGGTTGGCTCGGGGATGGCGCCCGCGGTGAGCAGGTCGCCGGGGTCGCCGTAGGCGTAATCAAGGACGCTGTAGGTGTTCAACGGTGCACCGTTCATCTGCACACGAACCCAGCCGTATCGGTTGCCCGAAAAGCGCACGCCGAGGAAACCCTGGCCTGCGCTCAGGAATTCGTCGCCGCCGTAACCACCGTTGTAAGCGAGCGTTCCGATGGCGTTTGCTGCCAGGAATGCTTCTGCGGCAATGTTGGCACCGTAGGCCAGGTTGCGGGCGTAGTTGTAGGCCCCGGCAGTGAAGCCGGCAATCTGCACACCAGGCGTTGCGAGCAACTCGCCGCCGGCGAATGCATATCCGGTGGCGGCGTTGGTGGTGCCTAGCCCGTGAGCCAGCGTCAGGTTGTGGGTGTCGAACAGGAAGTTGGTGCCGACGCCGCCCCCGCCAACTGCGATGTCAGCAATGACGACATCGGGGGTGAGGTCAACATAGGTGATGGCAGCGTTGGAAACGCTTGCCGCGCCAAACGACGCAGCCGCGCCTGAAGCTGCATAAGCAGCCATGCGCGACGGATTCACGCGGACTTCGCCGCGACGGTTCTTCGTACCGGTCATGATGTAGTTCTCCCGTCCGGCAATTCCCAGCCGCGACCTTTGTGAAGGCGCAATAGCAGTGAAACGCCAGAGATGTGACAGAGCAGATATGCTCAACTTGCGCAAGCAACGACCGAATGCGACTCGGCCAGAAGTCACCTGCGCGCGCACTTCAAGCTACTCGTTGCACATGCACGGGTCAACAAAATAATTTCCAACTTCTGAGAATCTGCGCTGCGGGGTGCAGTCGAGTGGAGGGCAGGCGGTAAACGATGGGTTATTCGGATTGGTTTCGCCAGATTGCCAACTCATGGCTGCCGTTTTGCGCCTCTTTTTCCAGCTAAGGGGCGCGGTACATTACAGGTATGATCAACATCGTCTCAGGTCTGCCTCGATCAGGCACCAGTCTCATGATGCAAATGCTCGCTGCGGGGGGGTTGCCTGCGATGACCGATGGCCAGCGCGCCCCCGACGACGACAACCCGCGCGGCTACCTCGAACTCGAGGCCGTCAAGCGCACAAAGCAGGATCCCTCATGGTTGAACGAAGCCGATGGGAAAGTCGTCAAACTTGTTCACCTCCTGCTATATGACCTGCCTGCCGCCAGGCAATATCGGGTGGTGCTCATGCGCCGAAACATCACTGAGGTGCTTGCGTCGCAACGCAAAATGCTGGACCGCCACGGAAAATCCGGCGCGGCGGTCCCGGCGGAGCAGTTGAAGACCATTTTTGAGGGTCAGTTGGCGAAGCTCACTTCATGGCTGCAGCAGCAAACCAATTTCAGCATGATCGAGATTGACTACAATGCGCTCGTGGCCGATCCACGCCCACACATCGCAAAACTGAATGCATTTCTCGGCGGCGCTCTCGACGAAGCCGCCATGCTTGCCGCGGTCGACCCCTCGCTTTACCGAAACCGGGCCTGACACCGCTGGAAAGTCGCTTCCGGTGGAAAGTCTCTTCCGGGTTGCCTCGCTCGCCCGGCGCGACAGGGCAGCTTGCCCGCCGGTCAATGCGCCGGCGGCAATGTTTCAAACCCGCGCTGCTTTTTCTTGTCGGGCAGAAAACCCACGCAGAAGCACGCGATCATGGCGACCCAGAAAATCCAGAATGCCGGATGCTTGATGTCGTGGAAGTTGAACTTGTCATGGAAATGGAACTGGTATCCGGCCCAGTCGATCAGCAACTTCACGCCAATCACCAGCACAAGCAGGTACGCCGCCGAATGGAAGCGGGGGAATTTTTCCAGAAGCTTGATAAAAATGATGGCAGCGAAACGCATCATGATCACGCCAATGAACCCGCCGGCGACGATCACCCAGAGCTTTGGATTCGGCCCGCCTTCGGTGAGCGGCTTGGGGTTGCCGACGACACCAATCGCTGCCAGGATTGAATCGACGGCAAAAGCGATGTCGGTCAACTCGATTACCGCAACAGTCCACCAGAAGTGTCTGTCAAACCCAGCCCGCTTGGGTGCCGCGGCGGCTTCCGCGATCGCAACCTGCTGTGCTTCTGCGGTGGCAACGTCGGCCTCATGCTGAGCGTGGCTCTCAAAGAAAAAGTGCTTGACGGCGATGTACGCCAGGTAGCCCCCGCCGAGCAGCTTGACGATGGTCCATTTGATCAGGAACGCCGCCATGCCGATGGCAAGAAAGCGAAAGAAAAACGCGCCGATCAGGCCGTAGGTCAGTGCCTTCTTTTGCTGATGCTTGGGCAACCGCCGCGCGAGCACGCCGAGAACCAGTGCATTGTCGATAGAGAGCACGCCTTCAAGGACGACGAGCAGCGCGATCACAGCCAGATCATGGGCTTCAAAAGATTGTCCGTACATGTGGGTGGGGATGGTAAGAGTTTCCGCAGCCAATCGCCAGTTTGCCCGAGCCGGCTATTTCTTGCCCGCGACGTCGGCCCGGGTGAAGTGAAACCGAACCCCTGCGGCGTCGGCGGCGACGAGCAGGGCCTCGGCCGACTTCAAATCGCGCAGAATCGGATTGGGTTGCCTGAAATCATTCAGCTTCGCCGACACATACTCCGCAATCCCGCGAACGCTCTTTATTCCGTCGGCGGCGGGGTACCACTGCTCCGGCGGAAGGCGCATCTTGCTCGGGTCAAACCCCTCGGCACGCATCTGCTCGGCCAGTGCTGCCGTACTCTCACTGAGCAGCCCTGTGATGGCCGTTACGCCTTTGCTCCGCGCCGCGATATCGAGCCGATCGGCCTCGCGTGCCAGGGACTTTCCGCCGAGCAACTTGGCGTAGGCGGCGAGTTCGGGAATCTCTTTCTCAAGCGTAACGACAAATGCCAGGGCCATTGCCCGATTGTGGTGCCTGCGCGGCGGATTGTCGAGGGATCGTCGAGTGCGTTAGCCGAAACCACCGCAAAGGCTGCGAGAGTTTGCTCACGCGGCATTCCAGGCGCGCTGGATGTATTCGAGCACCGGCGCATAGCTCTCTGGCGCATCTTTGAACGTCGCTTCCACGCTGATGCAGCCGTCGTACCCGCCGGCCTTTAAGGTTTTGAAGAATGGCACATAGTCCGAAGTGCCGCTCTGCCCGGGCGCGACCCGGCCCTCTCTGTCCGCGAGGTGAACATGCCGGATGTGCCCCATGGCGGCGGCGAGGTTTTCCAGCGGTTCATTCTCGAGCCAGAAGTGCCAGCTATCCACGAGGCACTGCAGGTTCGGATGGTTGATTGCAGCGACGTACTCCATCGCCTCCTTCACGCTATTGATAATATTGCACTCGCCGCGGTTGAGTGGTTCGTAGACGATTGTCACGCGATGTGCTGCGGCGATCTGTGCAGCCATCTGGCTGAAACGAAGGATTTGCTGACGCGCCTCGTCGCGGCTAAAGGCGTCGGGCACGTTGCGCGCCACGCCGGAGCCAAAGACGAGCGTGGTTGTGCCGCAACCCGCGGCACGGGCGATGGCGCGCGTCATGTAGCCGGTAAGCCGGTCAAAATCGACTGCCGGGCCACACACCTTGAGGTCGCCGGGCAAAAGGCAGTTCGCCGCCGGAACCGGCAGCGCCGCCGTCGTGACCTGCTCGGCCCCTTTCCAGTTGGCATCATCGACCAAGCCCTGAAAGAGATTTTGCACATGGCCTTCAATAAAGTCCCAACCCGCAGCCTTGATGGCTGGCGCTTTGTCTGGGGTGGCGCAAATTCCGAATTTTGGCATCTCATTGCTCCTGATTTTGATTAATCAAAATGACGGTCAACTGCTTGGGGCCGTGCGCGCCAAGCACCAGAATGCGCTCGATATCGCCCGTGCGGCTCGGGCCGGTGATGATTGTAGCGAAACTCGGCCAACTCTTGCCGTATGTTGACGCCAGCAGCGCAAACGCAGACGGCAGATCGGGCAATAGCTGCGCCGCGGTCGCAATCACCACATGATGAGGCGGCAACACGCTCAGGGCGCGCCCGCCGGCCGACGTGGCGGTTAACAACACGCTTCCTGTCTGCGCGATGAGTGCATCGCAGACGGTGATGCCGGCGTCGCACTGTTCCAATGCCTCGCGGTCGTAGTTTTCGCCAATCTGCAGGCGATCGCAGGGCAGGTGCGGGGCAATCTGATCAAGCAGCGGGGCGTTGTGAACAGCGACGCGCTTCCAGCCGGAATCCGTCGCAATCCGCCCAAGCACCCCCGCGGCCGTGGAGGTGCATTCTGCCGTGAGAAAGTTGGAGCGAAGGCTTTCGGATCGTTCTTGAAACCTGTCAATGCGCGATTGCAGCGAGGCCCCGACCGGCGGCAACAGCCCGCCCACGGCATCACTTTCTTCCGCATGATTGGCGTGCTCGGCGTACGCTAAATGCCGGTCGCGCTGTACATGAATGCTGGTAGGCACCGTCAGTGCCTCTCGCACGCGCGCCAATATCGCCGCGCGCTCGCCCGTGCCCCCGCGCGTGTCTTGTGCAGCGTGGCTGTCGCTCATCGGCGGCCTCGCGATTTCCAGTAATCCCTGAAACTCGACGGTGCCGGCGAAGGAAGTGTTCGCGATTGCCGCCACGCCTTAAACGGGTCCAGCGCCGACCCCTGCAGCGGGCGCGCCAGCCGGTCAATCACGCCAGCGGCTCTGCCGACCCACCGTAGCAACGCGGGCCGGCGCATCAGAAATGTGAATGCCCCGAAGATCGCCCGTTCGCCGCGCTTGGATTTCGCCGCCTTCTTTCGATTGCGCAGCAGGTGATGATGGATGTCGATCTTGACCGGGCAGGTTTCCGTACACGCCCCACACAAGCTCGACGCCGCTGAAAGGTGGCCGAACTCTTGCACCGTGCGCAGGTGCGGTTCGATCACCGCGCCGATCGGCCCCTGATACGTCACCCCGTAAGTATGGCCGCCGACGTTTTTGAAGATCGGGCAGACGTTCAGGCATGCCCCGCAGCGGATGCAGCGCAGCGCGTCGCGCAGCTCCGAATCGGCCAGAATGCGCGTTCGGCCATTGTCGAGCAGCACGACGTGCATCTCTTCCGGACCGTCGATTTCGCCGCCGCGTTTCGGGCCAAGATAGAGCGAGTTGTAGCACGTCATGAGTTGCCCCGTGCCAGCGGTGCCGAGCATCGGCTGCAGCAGCGCGAGATCGGCGAGCCTGGGCACGATTTTCTCGATTCCCATCAGCACGACATGCACCCTGGGCATCGCGCAGGTAAGCCTGGAGTTGCCTTCGTTTTCGGTGATTGAGATAGTGCCCGTCTCGGCGACCCCGAAGTTGGCCCCGCTGATGCCGACGTCGGCGCGCAGATACTGCTGCCGAAGGACGCGCCGTGCGATCATGGTGAGGTTTTCAGGGTCGTCGCTCCCGCTCTCGCCGTAAGCCTTATCAAAAATCGACTTGATCTCACCCCGCTTGAGATGCATGCACGGGAAGACAAAGTGGTAGGGGGCTTGTTTGTTTAGCTGGACGATCAGTTCGCCAAGATCGGACTCGACGACGTCGTAGCCGGCCTGCTCCATGGCGTCATTCAGGTGAATCTCTTCGCTGGTCATCGTTTTGCTCTTAATGACCAGTTTTGCCTCGCGGCGGTGGAGAATGTCCAGCACATATCCCCGCGCGCTGGCTGCATCGGTTGCCCAGTGTACCTTCACCCCGCGATCAAGCAGTTTTGACTCGAAGGCTTCGAGATGTTCGCCAAGGTTTTCCAGCGCGTCCCACTTGATGGCCGCCGCTTTGGCGCGGGCGGCGGGGTAGTTGGCGTAGGACGCCATCGTCGCGCCGCGCACGCCGTAGTAGCCACCGAGCGCGGTGCGAATGAACGCTCGCCGATCGCCATCGGCCGCGGCGATGTCGGCGTCGTGGCGGAATTGTTGCAGGGCGATCGTCTTCATTCTTCATCAGCGTCCGTCGGTGTTCATCCGCGGCTATTCAAGACCTCCGCGAGATGCAGCGTCCGGATTGGCAACTTCTGCTTCTCCACATACCCGCGGATCTGCATCAGGCAACTCGGGTCGTTGGATACCACATAATCCGCGCCCGTTTCGATTGCCGAGCTGCATTTTACCTCCGCCATTGCGGTCGAAATCGGGGCAAACTTGACCGCAAATGTCCCGCCGAAGCCGCAGCAGGTCTGGGCCTCCTTCATCTCCACGAGCTCCACCCCGCGGACCGCGCGCAGGAGTTGCCGCGGCGCCTCGTGCGACTTCAGCTCGCGCAGACCGTGACAGCCATCATGAAACGTGACGCGATGCCGGAAAGTCGCGCCGACATCGCTCACGCCGAGTTTCTGCACCAGAAAATCGCTCAATTCAAACGTCCGGCTGGCCAGTTGCGCGGCGCGCGGCTGATCGGACGTGGCCTCGAACAGTTCGTTAAAGAAAATCTTCACCATTGTTGCGCACGAGCCGGATGGCACCACCACCGGTGATTCCGACCGGCCAAACACATCGAGCATATGCCTCGCGACCCGCGCTGCTTCCCCGGAAAACCCGGAGTTGAACGGCGGCTGCCCGCAGCAAGTCTGCTGGGGATCGTAATGCACCTCGCAGCCGAGGTGTTCGAGCAACTCGACCGTGGCAATGCCGATTTCCGGCATGAGTTGATCGACGTAGCAGGGGATGAATAAATCAACTCGAATCTGTTTCACCGGCGCGATTGTATCGACATTCTGCTACGAGGCGCGAACTGTGCTGCAGCTCAGGCCAAGTTGTCGCAGTTTTTGAATGGCCACCTCCACCGCCGGGGCTTCGTCTACGATTAACTCATTGACGTCGGTCGGGCCGGCAAAGAAGACGACGGCCTTGCGGTTGAGCTTGGTACTGTCGGCCAGAAGGATTGTGTGGTCGGCGATGTCGAGCAGCCGCCGCTTAAACTGGGCGGCGGAGTCGCTTGGGTCGCTCAAGCCCCGGTCGGCATCGATTCCGGCGCAGCTGATGAACGCCTGATCGATCTGCAGCCTTTGCAACGCCTGCTCGGCGATGATTCCCCCAAACATTTGCAGGCGCGGGTCGAGCGTGCCCCCGGGACAAATCACCTGCACCCCGCCGCGGGTGGCGAGCAGGTTGGTGATCACCAGCGAGTTGGTAACGACTGTCAGCCGGGGCAAATCGAGCAGGCAGGCCAGTTCCCACGCGGTCGTGCTCCCGTCGAGCGCGATGACCTGACCGGCCCGCACGCGCGTGTACGCTTCCCGGGCGATGGCCCGCTTGGCAAAGCTCATCGCGCGCCGTCGGTCTTCAAAGGAAACGTCGGCATGAAGCGGGATGTGCGGGGTCGAGTCGGGTCGGTCGGCCAGGCTTGCCCCGCCGTGTGTTTTTACGACGATTCCCTGGTGATCCAGCGATTTCAGGTCGCGGCGCACAGTCTCTTCAGTAACGGCAAGTTCCGTCGCCAGCGCCGCGACGCGCACCGTGCCGTCGGCCTTCAAGCGGTCGAGAATGTGCTTGCGACGTTGTTCGGGTAACAGATCATTCATGGACTAACTGGCTCATTAAATGTATTGGCTTAATGTTGACTTGTCGAAAAATATCGTATAAAACAACACAAGTCAAATTGAAAACAAAATAAATCAACAGATGCATCGCCAGCATCAACCTGAGGAACCCATGCCAACCGCCACTTACAAGCCAGCCGAGTACAAGCATGTCAGCTATCTCTGGGACGACGCCAAAGCCCCCACCGATGCCGTCGAGCGGTTGGTCTGGCGCTCCAATCTCCTCGGCACCGATCAACGAATCACCAACACCGGCGGGGGAAACACCTCCTCCAAGGTCACCGAGGTTGATCCTATTACCGGCGAAAACGTCTCGGTCCTATGGGTTAAAGGCTCCGGCGGCGACCTGCGGACCAGCAACAAGGCCAACTTTGCCTCTCTCTACCTCCCCCGATTGCTCGCGCTCGAAGGCGTCTACAAGGCCGATCCGAAGCACGGCCCCAAGACCGACATCGAGGACAAGATGGTCGGCATGTATCCGCATCTCACTTTTAACCTCAACCCGCGCCCTAGCAGCATCGACACCCCGCTGCATGGCCTGCTGCCGGCAAAATGCGTGGATCACACCCACCCCAATGCCGTCATCGCGCTCGCTGCCAGCAAAAATGGCGAGAACCTCACCAAGGAAATCTACGGCGACACCGTTGCATGGACCCACTGGCAACGGCCGGGGTTTGATCTCGGCATCGTTCTTCGCGAAGCCGCAGCCAAAAACCCGCAGGCGACCGGCCTCATTCTCGGGGGGCATGGGCTGATCAACTGGGCCGACGACGACAAGGCCGTTTACGAGCTTTCCCTCACGCTCATCGAGAAGGCCGCCCGGTTCATCGCCGATCATGACAAAGGCGACAAGACCTTCGGCGGGCAGAAGTACCAGTCGCTCGACGATGCGACCCGTCAAAAACTGCTCATCCAACTGCTCCCCTGGCTCCGCGGAAAGGTGAGTGAGAAGCATCGCTTCATTGGCACAGTCGAAACTTCGCCCGCGGTGCTGGAGTTTGTTAACAGCCACGACGCGCCGCGCCTCGCCGAGCTGGGCACGAGCTGCCCCGACCATTTCCTGCGCACCAAGATTAAGCCGCTATACGTCGCGTTTGATCCACAGAAAGACGACATTGCAGCGCTGCGTACGAAGCTTGAGAAGGGGCTGGAGCAGTATCGCGCCGACTATAAGACGTACTATGAAAAATGCCGCCGGGCCGATTCACCGGCGATGCGCGACCCCAATCCGACTGTCATTCTCATCCCCGGCGTGGGCATGATCGCCTGGGGCAAAGACAAAAGCGAAAGCCGCGTGACGGCGGAGTTTTACAACTGCGCCATTGCCGTCATGCGCGGTGCCGAGGCCATTGACCAGTACACCTCGCTGCCCCAGCAGGAAGCGTTTGATATCGAGTATTGGTTGCTGGAAGAGGCCAAGCTCCAGCGCATGCCCGCGGAAAAGGAGTTTGCCCGCAGAGTTGTCGCGATCGTCGGCGGGGGAAGCGGCATCGGAAAGCAGACCGCCCACCGCCTCGCCGCAGAAGGGGCGCACATCGTCAGTGTCGATCTGGACGAAAATGCAGCACAATCCACCGCCGACGAACTCACCAGGAAGCTCGGCAAAGGCATCGGCGTCGCCGGCACCGGCATCAGCGGCTGCGGTCCGGCAATCGGCCTCACCGCCAACGTGACCAGCCGCGACAGCATCCGCACCGCCCTCGATCAGATCACCCTTGCCTACGGCGGGATCGATCACCTCGTCATCACCTCCGGCATTTTCGTACCCCCCGATGAGCAGGGCAACATTCCCGACGATAAATGGGCCTTGAGCTTCGGCGTAAACGTCACCGGCGTTTATCTCGCCGTCAAAGAAGCGCAAAAGGTGTTCGAGCAGCAGCACCTCGGCGGTAGTGTGGTGATCACCACCAGCGTCAACGCGGTTGTCGGCAAAAAAGGCTCGCTGGCCTACGACACCAGCAAAGCCGCCGCCAATCATCTGGTCCGCGAGTTGGCGATCGAGTTGGCCCCGTCGGTGCGGGTCAACGCCGTCGCCCCGGCAACAGTGGTCGCCGGCTCGGCGATGTTCCCGAGAGACCGGGTCATCGCCTCGCTCGCCAAATACAAGCTGCCCTACGATCAGAAAGAAGAAACCGAGGTGCTCAGAAACCGGCTGGCCGATTTCTACGCCCAGCGCACGCTGCTGAAGTCCGCCATCACCCCACACGACCAGGCCGAGGCCGTCTGGTTCCTGCTCTCACAAAAGAGCGGCAAAACCACCGGCCAGGTCATCAACGTCGACGGCGGGCTGCACGAGGCGTTTTTGCGGTAGGCCGACAATAATAGTTGACATGTTGCCCTCATTAATACGATACTGAATTAAGTACGAATTAATGAGGAGCTGGCATGGTTTCCACGAAAAATACCCAATCGCTCAGTGATTTTCGCCAGAAGGCCGCAGAGACGCTGGATCGGCTCAACCGGACCGGCGAAGCCGAAATCCTCACCGTCAATGGCGAAGCCCGCGCGGTCCTGCTCGCCCCGGCGGTCTACGACAAACTCGCCCGCGAGGCGCAGCTGTCGATCGATGTCGCCAACATTCGCAAGGCGATGAAGCAGATTGACGAAGGCCAGGGAATGGACGTGGAGATGGCGTTCAAGTCCATCCACAACAAACTGCTGGCGATGAAAGCCGCGCAACAGGCGGCCGCAGAATGACGCGGAAGCAGTTGACCATCGCGCCGGCCGTGCATGATCAAATTGCAGACCAGGTGTTGCACATTGCTCAACACTCCGTCGACAACGCCTTTGCTTGGGAAAGCCGATTGAAGTCGGCCATTCAAAACCTCGCCGAATTTCACGGCTACGCAATCGACGAAGATGCGAGCGGCCGTCTGGGCGTCCAAGTCCACCGCCTGGTTTTCGAGGGCACATATCTGGTGCATTTCACCGTCGATGATGCCGCCGGCGTGGTGCGAGTGGTCAATTTTCGCCACGGCGCACGATTGCCAACGCACGGCGAGCCGTGACCGACGCAAGACAGCCCCGACCAAATCATCAACGCCCACCCCGGGCTGCACGACGCGTTTTTGAGGTGATCGGCGACCGTCAAAGTAGCGCGGGTTTCCAACCCGTCGGCGGAGCATTATCGCATCACCGCTTAAACCCCAAAATCGGCAAAACATCCCGGCCGGCCATCGCACTCCCCGCGGCGGTCAGTTGACGGTCTCCACATCAATCAACAGATCAATCACGCTGCCGAGTGTGTCGGCTCGTCTTCCCGCAAGGCGATGTCCGGTGTTACGACGGCGTTGTCGCCGGCTGGGTCGTGGGTGGTTTGTAAACGACATCGGGCAGGGAGGGTTTCTTCGGCCAAGCGGGTTTGTTCGGACGCCATTGTTTGCCGTAAGCATAGAACCCACCGCGTGACGGAAGGGCTGAGACTTCTTTCACGCCATCTTTGACGAACACATAAATCGCGGGGTTGGTGGGGTCGGACTTGTATAGCAAATCACTCCAGGAAGTGACTCCAATTCCTAAGTTGCTTTCTTCTCCAAATCTGGCTGCCAAGTGTCGATAGCCCTCAAGCACAGCCTCGTTCATAAAAATGATATGCGCATAAGCGTCAAACTGAATTCGCCCGTCATCACCGCTTATCACGGTATGTGTCTTCCGAGTATGAGGTTGTCCTCGCGTATCAAAGCTCCAGTCTTTCGGGATGGAATCGACAACAAACTCAAACTTGACCCCTTGAAGAGGTATCCCCTTTTCGTCAACTGCTAGCCCGTAGAAGGTCAATTGCGCGTTGCGCTGACCTCTGAGCGACGATGACTCGTTCTGATCACATCCGAATTGAAAGACCAAAAGGGATGCAAACGTAAGAAAAAGACATATTCTCATTGGATGTCTTCTGTGAGTTGAATCCAGTAGTGCTTTGCTTCTAAGAAAGAATGCACAAACTGCGCGCTATGGCCAGTGTTCAAGTTGTTGAAAACCGTGTTGGGCCCGAAGTCAATCCGCAGATTAACGCCGGCACTAAACACTCCCCCTAGCCCATTCATATCGTTCACCCCGCCCAGCGCCGCGACAATGCTGCTGGCACCAAAGGCGAACATCTCGTACTTGTTCAGCGCGAATCCGATCGGTATCTCGGCCCCAAGCGGCGCTTGAAGCGAAGAAGGTAGTTTTCGGACGAACTGCAGGCTGCCGTTCACCGTTTTCAATTCGTATTGTGCCTCGTCGTACCCGGGGTATCGCCGGCCGGTTGCGGCGTGCCACAAACTCATCGGCCATGTAGCAAACGGCGGCGTGACGTTGACATTTCCAAAATTAACCATCGGTTGAAATTCTAGCAGAATATCCGCCGTCGACCGACGTTGAGTCGGCTTAAGCACCTGACCGAGCTTCCACCCTGCCAGTGCAAAATCATCTGGGTTGTAGTAATTGACGATCTGGTTTGCCGACCTCCAGATGTTGCGGAAACGAGGCGTAAGGCCGCCGATGGCATCAATGTCCGCGCCGCCGGGGCGGAAGCCTTTGTACTCGGTCCAAGCGGGCGTTTGATGTTGAATGACTCGCGCTTGAATGTGACCATCTGCGCGTCGCGGGTGAGCAGCAGATCGGGCTGCTTTCCCGCTGGGCGATGTCCCGTGTTACGACGGCGTTGTCGCCGGCTGCGTTGGGGGTGGCTTGTAAACGACGTCGGGCAGGGAGGGCTTGCGCGGCCAGCGCGGTGTATTAGGTGTGATTCTTCCTTTGTCGTCTACTTCAGCTCCTCCCCGGCTGGGCATCACATGAACATCCTTTACGCCGTCGCGAACCATTACAAAGATTGCTGGAGAACCTTGCTGCGAAATGTAATGAGATCCAGCCGGCGCGATTTGGTAACTAGCGTTGCTGCCGGCCTGCACCGAGCCGTATTCCTCATATAGCCATTGGAATCCCGGTGCCTTGATAGACATGATCGAGAAGTGTGTACCTTCAATCAGGAGCGAAAAGCTTCCATCCTGACCTGACTGGAGCGACCGTTCCCGATCCCAGCCGCGTGCATTCACTCCTTGCGGATCGCTTGCCCATTTCGTATTGATGCCGCGAATAAACACCTCTACCGATGCGCCGGGAATCGGTCTGCCGATTTCGTCAACAATAACCCCTTCAAAGGTGATTGTGCGATTTGCGCCTTGGTCCATTCGTGCAACCATACGATCCATCCAGGAAAGCTTGGGTCGGCGTGCCTCCCGCACCGCAAGAAATGCGATGTAGCCGACGAGCACCAAGCAAAGGCCGACGATTGCCTGCCGGCGCAATGTCATGATTGGGCCTCTTGTTTAATCGCCTGCCAATATTTCGCAACGTCGATTGCTGAGTGAACGAACTGCGCGCTATGACCTGGTGCGGAATCATTGAATCGCGAGCCGAACAACAGCTGCGAAGTCAGATTGAGGCCCGCGCCGAAGATGGAATTTTGCGGCAACTCGGCTCTGCCGATTGGCAATGCCACGCTCGACGCGCCAAACGCCATGGCTTCGTAGAGTCGTTGGATCGACGCGCCGGGATTGAGTGGGGTTGATGTACCATCAAAGCGCTGCTTCTTGATGAAACCCCCTCCGGAGGCCCAGTTGTATCCCCACCCTGCAAAACCTCGATGGACATTTCTCGAGAACACTGACCACAATTGTTCTGCGTTCTGCGCAACAGGGGTAGGTACTCCATCCAAGGCAAGGAAGCCTAGAAGCCCGAGATCAAACGAAATCGACAATGTGGGCTTCGTTGCTTGATTTACGCCCCAAAGTGTCAGGGCAAAATCAGTCGGATTGAAATAATTTACGAGTCGATGCGCAGCGTCATCAATATTTCTGAAACGTGGTTGACTACCGCCAATCGCCTCAAGATCACCTCCTGTTGTAAAGAAGCCGCGATAGTGATGAACATCATCGGACGTCCGTACCGCTCGCGCGGTTGCATAATCACTCCCACCTTCTGAGTTATTATAGATTGACTGTTCAAACGTTGAGTCTGCATAATGAGCCGATACTGCCGCTTGGCTCATGATTGCGGTATCGACGATTTTAGTGCTTCCTGCCTGCTTC
>ERZ761602.826-NODE-826-length-61876-cov-6.171964_pt1 | contig 61876 bp, 58 predicted proteins | sample MGYA00512165_ERZ761602 | MGnify/ENA primary metagenome ERZ761602 (study PRJEB28899, sample SAMN02445085) | bioreactor sludge metagenome | biome: EBPR sludge; isolation source: Thorneside wastewater treatment plant | place: Australia: Brisbane, Thorneside Wastewater... | reverse complement strand
GATGCCCAAGGTCCACCCGCTGATCGCGCCGCTGGTCTATGCCATCCCGGTCCAGCTGTTGGCCTATCACGTGGCCAGTACAATGGGGACAGACGTCGATCAGCCGCGCAACCTGGCGAAGAGCGTGACCGTCGAGTGACCCGCCCTGCCCCCTTCATGACCACCATCACATCACGATCCGGACTTATGAAGATGATGACCAGCCAACCCACGCCCTGGGAGCTCGAACTCATTCAAGCGGACCATGAGCTCCGGCAACTCGCACGAGAGCAGGCGATCATGGACATTCGCAAGCTGATGCAGGCCCATGACATCGATTGTGAGCAGATCTGCCCCGCCAAGGCCGCGAAGGCTTAAGCATGCAGTCGCTGACGAATTGTGTTGCTTCCAGTTTCCAGATTGCAGGATTGACGTGAGTTCGTCGCAGAATCTCGCGAGAAAACTGGCCTTGAGCGCGCTGACCCGGCGGGGTGAAGGCAGCGCGCAGACGCCGCTTCGCACAATCCTGTTGCGCTCGAACCGGGTCATTCTTGGCTGCGCCTTGCTGCTGGCGATCGTGCTTCCGGAACTCGTTCATCCAAGTCTCAACCATCTCGGGCGGTTCTTTGCCAACCGGCATCCGGACCTTCCGGTTGAGCCCGGCATGATTTTCGCCTGCGCGGCCCTTATCGCCGGCCATATTGCTTTGCAGCAGACCGGTGTACTGCCGCTGGTCTCCGCGCGCAGTCTGATCTTGCCGACCTTCCTTGCCACTTACGGAAGTGTCGCGATCGGCATCTATGCTCTGAGGCTGCCGATCGGCCAGTACCATCTCTGGACCAGCTTCCTGATCGCACTGGCCTGGTACTTCATCGTCGCGATGCTGAGGGCCAGACACATTCGTCCCGTCATTGGCGTCATCAAGATCCCTCGGCGCCATTTCGCCTCCCTCCCCAGGAGTTCGATCATCTGGCAAGAGCTCAAGGAGCCGAAGCTTACAGAGCGGGTCGACGGTGTGGTTGTCGATCCGCACTCGGACATTACGCTGGAATGGTCGCGCTTCCTGACTGACCTCGTTTTGAAGGGCATTCCGGTCTATCACCGCGCCTATCTGGAAGAACGGATCACCGGCCAGGTCTATTTCTCGAGCCATGCCGACAACGACTTCGGCATGCTGATCCCCTCGCAGAACTACAACAAGATCAAGCACGCGATGGATTTCGCGCTGGCGCTTTTGGTCTTGCCCTTCGCGGCGGTGCTGACAGCGATTTGCGCGGTTGCGATCCGGCTCGAGAGCCGCGGCCCTGCCCTGTTTATCCAGGAGCGCACCGGCTATAGGGGCGAAACCTTCCTCTGTTATAAACTCCGGACAATGCGCACCGACATCGAAGGCCCCTCGTTCACGACCGAGGACGATCCGCGCGTGACCCGGCTGGGCCGCTCCTTACGCAAGTACCGGATCGATGAGCTCCCGCAGATCCTCAACATCCTTTTGGGCGAGATGAGCTGGATTGGGCCGCGCCCGGAAGCGGTCGCCCTCGCCCGCAAATATTCCGAGAACGTGGCCTTTTACGACTACCGCCATGCCGTGCGCCCCGGGATTTCGGGCTGGGCCGCGGTCCACCAGGGCAATGTCGCCGATGTTGAAGCGGCCACAGAGAAGCTCGGATACGACTTCTTCTACATCAAGCACTTCTCGTTCTGGCTCGATTTCCTGATTGCGATCAAGACAGTGCGGACCGTGCTGTCCGGCTTTGGCTCGCGGTGAATGTGCCGAGACATCGGGGCAGCGCGCTTAGCTGGGTTTTCCGTTATCGGCAGTTTGGGGCCAACTGCCCACAAACTTGGCGGTTCGTCGTCTTGTGAACCGCGCAAATCTGATCTGTGATGGACTTAAATAGCAGCCTGCAATCTCTCCTCGGTGAGAGAGGGTGGCTTACGCCCCCGGATACCAAGCCTTGGGAAAGGGACTGGCTGAACAGGTTTGGTGAGCAGCCTTTGGGCGTTGCAAAGCCAGCAACCTGCGATGAGGTGTCGCAGGTGCTTAAACTTTGCAAGTCGGCGAGCGTTCCAGTCGTGCCCCAGGGCGGCAATACTGGCCTCGCGGGCGGCTCGGTTTTGGGCGAGCCTGGCGGAGTTATTCTCTCGCTGTCGCGCCTTGATCGGATATCTCAACCCGATATTGCCAGTGGCACAATCGAAGTTGAAGCAGGTGCCATCCTGGCGAACGTGCATCAGAGCCTTCAGGGGACTGGCTTCATGTTTCCGATGCATCTCGGGTCAGAGGGAAGCGCGCAAATTGGTGGACTGATCGCAACCAACGCCGGAGGCAGTCACGCTTTCCGCTACGGCTTGATGCAGGACTTGGTACTTGGACTTGAAGTTGTCTTGCCAGATGGATCCATATGGAACGGACTGCGCCGGGTGCAGAAAGACAATGCCGGTTACCAACTGCGCAAACTCTTCTGCGGTGCTGAGGGGACTTTGGGTATTGTAACGAAGGCCATTTTGAAACTGGTTCCTGAACCTATTCAGGAGGTGACAGCCCTCTTGGCTGTGCGAGATATGGATGCTGGCTGCCAACTCGCCACACTATGCCGTCAAAAGGCTAGTGAATTTCTCAGCGCCATGGAATTTTTCTCGGATTTTGGTTTGGAAATGGCACTCGCAAAAGTGCCAAATCTTACCTTCCCGCTTGAAACCAGGGCGCCATTCTACGTGTTGTTGGAGGCTGGCGCAGGATCCACGCTTGTACCCCTTCAGGAGATTATCTCAGCCATTTTTGAGCAGGCTATGGCTGACGGCTTAGTCGTTGATGGCGTTTCGGCTACGTCAGAAACGCAACGAAGGTCGCTTTGGCGTTTGCGCGAAGAGCAACCGGAAGGGCAAAGATTGTCAGGTCCGCAGCTCAAACATGACATTTCTGTGCCACCAGGGTTGATGAACGAGTTTTTAATGCATGCGGAAAAGCTGTGCCAAGAGATACTCCCCGGAGTGCGCGTTAATGCTTTTGGTCATCTAGGCGACGGTAATGTGCATTTTAACCTCACGCCACCTCGCGGACAGGATGGATTCTCTGGTCAAGATGATGCGTTTGCAGTCCAACTTGGCAGACTCGCTGGCAAAATGGACGGCAGTTTTGCTGCGGAGCATGGCCTTGGCCGCGCCAAGGTCTACTTGGCAGATCAGCTGCGTGAACGCTCGGAACGTCGCTCCATGGCTCAGGTTAAGTCAGCATTTGATAATACTGGATTCTTGAATCCAGGAGTCGTTTCACCTGAAGCAAATCAAATTTCATAAAAAGCATCTAGTTTTAGATTCCATTAGCATTAGAAAGTTCGAACATGAATGACGATTTGTCTATATCTATCAACAATCAGTTGATTGAAAAGCTCAATAAACGAGAGGCAATTATCGGCATCATCGGCATGGGATATGTTGGACAGCCACTTGCGCTGCGATATTGCCATTTGGGATACAAAGTTATTGGGTTTGACGTTGACCAAGACAGGGTGAGCCTTATTAATAGTGGCCGGTCAGATATCGAGCACATTCCTGATCGCGCAATCCAAACAGCCATTTCTGAGGGGCTCGAGTGCACCTCCGATATCTCGCGAAGCTCTGAAGCCGATGCGCTGATCATCTGTGTCCCAACACCACTTAACAAGTACCGTGAGCCAGACCTGAGCTACGTAATCAATACGACAGATTCATTTTCACCCTTCCTCCGTGCCGGGCAGATTATCTCACTCGAAAGCACCACTTATCCTGGAACTACTGAGGAAGAACTTCTGCCACGGCTTTCATCCAGTGGCTTGACAGTAGGTGAGCACATATTTCTGGTTTACTCCCCAGAAAGAGAAGATCCCGGCAATGCCAATTTTAGCACAAACACCATTCCAAAAGTAGTGGGTGGACATACTCCAAATTGCCTTGAAGTTGGTAAGGCGCTTTATGGCCAGGCGATAGACAAGATCGTCCCCGTGAGTTCGACAAAAGTAGCTGAAATGACCAAGCTACTGGAGAATATTCATCGTGCCGTGAACATTGGCCTTGTCAATGAGATGAAGATCGTAGCTGACCGCATGGGCATAGATATTTTCGAGGTTATCGACGCCGCAGCTACCAAACCCTTCGGCTTCACTCCCTATTATCCTGGGCCAGGCCTTGGGGGGCACTGCATTCCTATCGATCCCTTCTACCTGACTTGGAAAGCAAGGGAGTATGGGCTGCACACTCGCTTCATCGAGCTATCAGGTGAAATAAACAGGGCAATGCCAGAGTATGTGATTGGCAAGTTGCTGAAAGCGATGAACGAACGCCGCAAGGCTTTGATGGGCAGCAAGGTTCTCGTTCTTGGTATCGCGTACAAGAAGAACGTCGATGATATGCGCGAAAGTCCGGCGGTTGAAGTGATGGAATTACTTCGCGAACTGGGCACAGAGATCTCATATTCGGATCCACATGTTCCTATATTTCCCAAGATGAGAGAGCATCAGTTTGACCTTTCGTCAGTAGAACTTACACCAGAAACGGTTGCTTCCTTTGACGCAATAGTGCTGACTACTGACCATGTGAAGTTCGACTACGACATGATCCGCGCGAATGCGCAGCTCATCATCGATAGCCGGGGGGTCTATCGCGATCCGGCTAAGAATATCATAAAGGCTTAAGATAATGAAGAAATTCGCTCTAATTGGCGCAGCCGGCTACATCGCTCCCAGGCATATGAAAGCCATCCACGACACAGGAAACGATCTGGTCGCTGCGATGGACGTAAACGACTCGGTCGGGATAATCGACAGTCACTTTCCCGACGCGCAGTTCTTTACGGATTTCGAAATGTTCGATGCCCATGTTCAGTCAGAGCGCCGTGAAAGACGCGGGCTAGATTATGTCTCGATTACTTCCCCGAATTTTCTGCACCCTGCTCACATGCAGTGGGCCTTGCGTTCGGGCGCCGATGCGATCTGTGAAAAACCGCTGGTGCTGCACCCAGAAGAGATCGACCAGCTGACGGCGATCGAGGCCGACACCGGTCACAAAATCCACACTATCCTGCAACTGCGCTTGCATCCGGCGATCTTGGCACTGCGTGACCGCGTCGCGAAGATGCCTTCTGACAAAAAAGTCGATGTAGACCTAACCTATATCACTTCGCGCGGGAACTGGTACCTGAAGAGCTGGAAAGGCATGACCGAAAAATCGGGAGGCATTGCCACCAACATCGGCGTGCATTTTTACGACATGTTGCATTTCGTTTATGGCGCAGTTCAGGAAAACATCGTCCACCTGAACACCCCGACCAAGGCGGCCGGCTATCTCGAGTACGAACGCGCCCGTGTCCGCTGGTTCCTATCGCTAGATGTCAATGACGTGCCGGAAAATGAACGCGCCAATGGCAAGCGAACTTATCGCGCCCTGCGCGCAGATGGCGAAGACATTGAGTTTTCGGACGGTTTTACCGAGTTGCACACTCGCATATACGAAGAAATTCTCGCCGGACGTGGCTTCGGAGTTGAGGAGAACCGGGTCGCAATTGAGACTGTGGCGCATATTCGAAATGCAGCACTAAATCCAATTGGCGATCTAACGCACCCATTTGTGGAGCAATAAATGAATCATTATCAGCATCCCAGCGCAATTGTGGATGAGGGAGCGCGGATAGGCGAAGGAAGCCGAGTTTGGCATTTCGTTCACGTTTGCGCAGGCGCTCGAATTGGAAGGGGTGTTTCCCTTGGGCAAAATGTCTTTGTCGGCAATCGGGTGGTGATTGGCGACCAATGTAAAATTCAGAACAACGTTTCAGTCTACGACAATGTAACATTAGAAGAGGGGGTATTTTGCGGACCATCGATGGTATTCACTAACGTATATAATCCTCGTGGTTTGATTGAACGCAAGGATCAGTATCGTGATACACTTGTCAAACGCGGAGCTACGCTTGGGGCGAATTGTACAATTGTCTGTGGCGTTACAATTGGCTCTTACGCCTTTGTTGGCGCGGGAGCAGTGATCAATCGAGACGTGCCAGACTTCGCGTTAGTTCTCGGCGTTCCAGGGCGCCAACGCGGCTGGATGAGCGCTTATGGTGAGCAACTGAACCTTCCGTTAACCGGCGAGGCTAGCGTGACATGCAGGTATACGGGCGATATCTACACCCTGACTGGATCCGAATTGATCCGCAAAGAGGCTCCCACAACATGATCTCTTTTATTGATCTCGCCGCTCAGCAGAATCGCCTACGGGCGGATATAGAAAGCGGCATTTCGAGAGTACTGGCGCATGGTCAGTATATCCTTGGGCCCGAGGTGGCAGAGCTCGAAGAGCGGCTAGCCTCCTATACCGGGGCCAAATATTGCATTACCTGTGCCAATGGGACTGATGCCTTACAGATCGCATTGATGGCGCTGGGTGTCGGCCAAGATGACGAAGTGATTTCGCCTGGGTTCACGTATATCGCGACCGCCGAGGCCGCGGCAGTTCTTGGCGCCAAGGTGGTTTATGTCGATATCGACCCGATCACCTACAATATGGACCCGGCCCTTCTAGAAGCCGCAATCACGCCGCGCACCAAGGCTATCATTCCTGTCTCGCTTTATGGGATGCCCGCCGACTACGACGCTATCAACGCTATTGCCGTGAAACATGGTCTGCACGTCATCGAGGATGGTGCACAGAGCTTTGGAGCGACCTACAAGGGTCGCAAGTCGTGCAATCTTACGACCATAGGGACGACAAGCTTCTTCCCGTCCAAACCACTAGGATGTTATGGCGATGGCGGTGCGATGTTTACATCCGATCCCGAGCTCGCGGTGGCTCTACGCCAGATTGCTAGGCACGGTCAGGAAAAGCGCTATCATCACATTCGGGTCGGCGTAAACTCGCGTCTGGATACAATACAGGCGGCGATCCTGCTTCCGAAGCTCGATATTCTCGATGACGAGATCAAGACCCGCCAGCGCATAGCAGAAGCTTATAGCGCGGCCTTGGATCTGCCGAGTGTCATATGTCCAATTACGGCCAGCAACCACGCGACAAGTGCTTGGGCGCAGTACACGATACGGGTGCGCGATCGCTCGAAGGTTCAAGCTCGGCTCAAAGATCAAGGCGTTCCGACGGCGGTGCATTACCCGCTCCCCTTGAATCGCCAGCCTTCCGTCGGCGACGACACCGTGACCCTGCCCCATGGAGATAAGGCCGCGGACGAGGTGATGAGCCTGCCGATGCATCCTTATCTAAGCGGCGCGCAGATTTCCGGGATCTCAGCAGCCTTACGTTCGGCCGTCGTTCAAGACATCTAAGACCTCAGGGAGGACACTAAGGGACACATGGCCAGCGTAAGCGATCATGGGCGCACAGTGCGCGGGACATCGGGTTTCGTCGGCATCTTGACGTTGTCGATCGGGTTCTACGGGCTGCTGTCCTTCGCGCTCATGCGCTCAATCCGGATTGATGCCTACGAAGTGAACCAGACACGTAGCGATCTTCTGGCCTACTGGGTTTCGTTATTGATCGCGGTCCTTATAGGCGCGCGGTTGATCAGCCAGGACAGGCTACAGTTCAAGCCATTGTTCCGCGTGTTTTTCCTGATCTTTTACGCCGCCCTAGTCCTAACCTTGACGGACCCGGGGCAATCCCTCATCTCGTTTATAATTTCGCGCTATGGCGTCCTGACCTGGTTCTTGCTGGGGATCGGCGTTGGCGGCGTGTTCGATGCACTTCAGAATGCGCGATCTTACCGCAAAACCCGGCTGGCAAAAGCGGCTTTCCTGGCAGTTGCTGCGACGCTGAGTGCCCTGATGGTGCAATTTGCGCTTCAGTACTTGGAGTTACCGAAACCGACTTTGAGTTATCAATCGGTGGCGAACAGTGCGTCGATCTTCCTAATCATGACAGTTGGCGCGATGGAGGCACTTTGGGGCACGCGCAAGCCGGTCTTGTTGTCTGTGGCCTATCTGTTTGTCGGAACGATCATCGTCGCCGCAATTGTCAGCATGCAATCGACGTCAATCGCTGCCTTGTGGGCCGGAGTGTTGATTGTTTTCTTCTGGGGCGCATTTTGGAACAGCCGGACCTTCAGTAAGATCCTTCTGCTTGCTGGGCTGATCTCCGGTGCTGCTTACTTCGCGCAGACAGCGGCTTTCGAGGGCATCCTCAACAATACACGCTTCGCGGTTGTTTCCGTAAATGGAGCCAACGGCACTGCAGAGTTTACGTCGTTGACCAGCCGGTTTGAGATCCTGAAGAGTTTTGCGGACCAGTTCGCGGTCGCGCCGTTGACCGGCAACTTCCAGGCCGAGATTCTGTCTGGCGCTGGCACCGGAAACTACGTTCACAGCCTGCCACTATCGTTTTTGACACATACGGGGATCATCGGGACGGCACTGTTTTTGTCCGCTTTGATCTTGCTGCTCCGAAAGAGGCTTGTCTACGATCCCCAAATTGATCCAGTAGAGCGCCAATTCGGGCGCATGATGCTTGTTGTTTTGGCGCTTGGCACAGTTTCGACCTTCATGACATGGTCGGTGCTGTGGTTCATGATGGGAATTCTGTGTCGTCGCCCCGCAATAATTCTTGATCGGAACTGAGATGACGGTGATCATCGACTATGGCGTCGGCAATCTTGGCTCGATTCTTAACATGATCCGGAAGGTCGGCGGCAATCCGTCAATCGGCGCTAACCGCGAGGATATCGAAAAGGCAGAGATGTTGATCCTGCCGGGCGTCGGGGCGTTCGACTCTGGCATAAATCACCTGCGTGCATCGGGGCTGTGGGACATCCTTAACCAGCGCGTTCTCGAAGACCGAATTCCGGTGCTAGGCATCTGCCTAGGGGCGCAACTGATGACACGCGCAAGCGAAGAGGGCGTGGAGCAAGGTCTAGGATGGTTTGATGCGCAGACCTTGCGGATGGATTTCACCGGGATTGAAGGAAAGTGGCCGCTGCCAAATGTTGGCTGGCGCAATGTTACGGCTCAAAATGGCTATACTATGCTTGCCGGGATCGAAGAAACGCCACGATTTTACTTCGTTCATTCCTACTACATGGCGGCGAATGATCCTGAGATTGTCTCCATGACTGCGAATTATGGGTTCGATTTTGCCTGCGGGCTCCGACACGGAAACATTCACTGCGCCCAATTTCACCCAGAAAAGAGCCATGCCTTCGGCATGCAGTTCTTTCGCAATTTCTTGAAGGAGTATTCCTGATCCACGCGCGATACATTCCCGTCCTGCTGCTCAAGGACGGCGGGCTCTACAAGACTCGGAAGTTTGGCAAGGAAACCTACCTTGGCGATCCCGTGAATACGATTAAGATCTTTAACGACAAGCTGGTCGATGAACTGGTCTTCCTCGACATCGCAGCCGCTCGACGGAAATCAGAGCCGAATATAGAGATGCTTAGGGAGATCGCAGGCGAGTGCTTCATGCCGCTAGCCTATGGCGGAGGGATCACATCGGTTGATCAAGTACGCGAGATCCTCGCCATCGGGTTCGAGAAGGTCGTCGTGAACTCTGCCGCTTGGACCAACCCGGACCTTGTGCCCGCTCTGGCCAGGGTCTTCGGCAGTTCTACAGTGGTCGGCTCGATTGACGTGAAGAAGACCTGGATGGGCCGAGAGAAGGTTCATATCCATGGTGGGAAAGAAGCGATCTCGATGGGCCTCGTCGACTGGGCTCGCGAACTGCAAAGGCGCGGCGTCGGCGAGATATTGATTAACTCGATCGACCGCGATGGAGAGATGACGGGGTATGACATGGATCTTATCAGACGGGTCACCGATGCCGTCTCGGTTCCGGTGATCGCGGCCGGCGGCGCGCGCAACAAGGGCGACCTCAAGGCTGCAATCGACGAGGCCGGTGCGTCGGCCTCAGCCGCAGGGGCGATGTTCGTCTTCCAAGGCAAGCACCGTGCGGTGCTGATCAGCTATCCTGGCTCGAAAGAGCGGTAACGGCACCAAAGAACGGATTTCATGGCAAGCGCTCTGCGCAGCTACATCCAGCTGGTTTTCGAACCGTTCAACCGAGCGCACGGGATGTTCGTCAGCAGCTCGGCGCTGGCCATGCTATTCCCGATGATTAGCGCGCCAATCGTCGCGCGCCTTTATTCGCCAGAGGATTTCGGGATCTATGCGGTCTTCTATTCGCTGGCGACGATTCTGTCAGCTATCTCGTCACTTGAGTTGCGCAATGTTGCGCTACTTGAAGCCGATCGCACTCAGGGTGCACACGGGGCTCTTCTCGCCCTGAGTGTCGTTACGGTCTTTAGTTTGGCACTTCTTACTATCCTTCTGGCCACCCCTGTCGCATGGCTGACCCTGCTTATAGGGGCGAATGTCCAGCCGTACCTGCGATGGCTACCCGTGACAGTTTTGCTGATGGGCGGATCTCAAGTGCTCTACTCTTGGGCGACGCGCGAAAAGGAATTCAAGATCTTAGCCCGCAACAAGGTCGTTCTGGGATTGTCCACAATGCTCCTTCAGATCGGCATTGGACTCGCCGATGTCGGAGTCATCGGTTTTATCTTCGCCAATTTGCTAGGTCTATTGCTAGCCTCAGTATTGTTGATTCTGCTCTTCGTAAGAACCTTGCGCATTTTGCAGCCGCGTTTCACATCCGGTTCTGCAGCAGCGCAATTTCGTCGCTATAATCGGCTAACAGTGTGGACGATGCCGAGTACGCTCGTCAACACGCTCAGCCAGTTCCTTCCGGATCTGCTGATAAACCGGTTCTTCGGTGCCGCACAATTGGGTCAATACTCCCTTGCGGTGCGCATGCTGAACATGCCAATTGCATTTCTCTCAGCCAGTATTCAGGACTTTTTTCGCCAACAGGCCGCTGCAGAGTTCAATGACCATGGCCATTGTAAATCCAGCTTCTTTCGGTTCGCTGCACTGACTTTGGCCGGCGCGATGCTTCTTATCGTGCCTGTCATCGCTCTGATCCCCTATGTCTTTCCTGTCATTTTTGGATCGCAATGGACAGAGGCGGGGACCCTAATCCAGGCAGTTGCCATCCTGACGATTGTTCGGTTCATCTCTTCGCCGATCAGCTATGTCTGGATCATCCGCGGTCAGCAGCGCCTAGACTTCCTGTGGCAGTTCGGTCTTCTGACGCTCAGCCTCGCGACATTGATCATGCCGCCGCTGCTTGCCCCCCAGATCACCCTCTATTCGACCCTTTGGGTCTACAGTGCGGTAGTCGGAGCATGGTATGCGTTGGCTATCACTGTCTCATATCGACTTTCAGGTTACCCGCGCAGCCAGTCAGGCGAATAGGCTGCATTTTGACATGTTGCTGCATCAGATTGCACTCAGCACACGAGAATAAGGCAGGTCATGATCTATTCCGACAATCCCTATACCGACATCCTTCACAAGCATCCTCACCAGGAATGTGCGCGCTGCGTCATGGACACGTCCGATCCCTGGATCACGTTCAACGACGAGGGCGTGTGCAACCATTGCCAGGCCTATGACGCCTATATTGCCATGATGGGCACGCCCGAGGATCGTCAACGCAAGCTCGACCAACTGGTCGGGCAATTGAAGGCTCGAGGCAAGGGCAAGGATTACGACTGCATCATGGGCTTGTCGGGCGGGGTCGACAGCTCGTACCTGGCGTGGCTCGCTGTAAAGCAACTGGGCCTGCGTCCGCTGGTGGTTCATGTCGATGCGGGCTGGAACTCGGAACTGGCGGTCAACAACATCCAGAACATCGTTCAGCGTCTGAACCTAGACATGCACACACTGGTGATCGACTGGCGGGAGATCCGTGACCTCCAGCGTGCGTATTTCCTGTCGGGAATCGCTAATCTCGATGTGCCGCAAGATCATGCCTTCATCACCGCGCTCTACAGTGAGGCCCGAAAATACGGGATCAAGGACATCTTGAACGGCGGCAATATGCAAACTGAATCCATCCTACCCAAAGCCTGGGGTTATGACGCATCGGATGCGGTGTCCCTCAAGGCGATACACAAAAAATTCGGCACCATTCGGCTGAAGAATTATCCGACAATGAGCATGTTTGAGAAGTATTTTTACTACCCATTCATTCAAAAGATGCGCGTTCATCGTCCGCTAGAATTAGTTGACTACAGCAAAGATGGTGCGAAAAAGATCCTTATAGAGGAACTTGGCTGGCGCGATTATGGTGGAAAGCACTACGAATCCGTTTTCACTAAATTTTTTCAAGCACATTACCTGCCCACTAAATTCGGATACGACAAGCGGCTAGCACACTACGCAAGCCTGATCGTTTCGGGTCAAATGACCAAGGAGCAAGCTCAGGGCGAACTCCAAAAGCCGCTCTACAATACTCAGGAACTGGAAGAAGACAAGGCATTCTGGATTAAGAAGTTAAACATCACAGAAGCCGAATACAGACGCGTGATGGCAGATAAGCCAAGATTTTATTACGAATACAAAAACTCAGAAAGTATCACCAAAAGGTTGAAGGAAGCAGGTGAAGCAGTAGAACGGATCATTCCTGGGTTGCAACTTCGTCCGTAGAATTTAGGTGCAACTATGAACTCGTTCACTTTGCACATCTTTCTCTCGACAATCGAGAGCGAGACACGGCTTTACAAGGAAGTCGCCTACACACTGGAAAGTGGCATATGCGACCGCGTCGCAGTGCTGGGGTTATGGAAAAAAGGGCTGGAAACCAGCGAGATCACCGAATTTGGGCTGGAGATTTACCGCAAGCAAACGATGATCCGGCGCTGGCGGAACTCAGCAGTGCTTCGTCGTGTCGGGGTCTTGCGAAGGGTCGTGGCACTGCTAAGTCTGGTGCAATACACCCTTACCTGCCTCTTCGCCGTACGCCGCATGCAGCCAGACCACGTCAGTTGCCACAATGCCTTGATGCTACCGGTTGCGTGGGCGGCAGCGCGTTTTTCGGGAGCGACCTTGGAATACCTGCCGCATGAGCTCGAAACCGAAAGAGCAGGTCTGGGTGGTTTCGCTAAGAAACTGACAAAAATGGTTGAACGCAGCTTCATCCACTCAGCACGCAATGTCGTCGTTGTTTGCGAACCCATTCGCGACTGGTACCGATCAGCCTATGAGTTGGAGAATATCCATGTCGTGCGCAATGTCCCCGAGCGGAGCGCAGTTGAAATCCGACCCCTACCGGAACCAGGGTTTCGCGAACGTTTCGGCGTTCCCGAAACGGCTACCTTGTTCATCTACCAAGGCCTAATTAGCATGGGTCGCGGAGTTGAAGGGCTCTTGGATATCTTTGGGAGACTTGATCAGGCCAAAGCGCATATCGTCTTCATGGGATATGCTGAGGGCGGGTACGAGGATATCATCGACGCGGCGGTGAGGGACCATCCCAACATCCACTTCCAGCCCGCAGTACCGCGCGATCAAATCGTGTCCTATTCTTCGGATGCGGATGTCGGGATCTTCATCGTCGAAGATGCACCACTGAGTTATCGCTACGCACTTCCGAACAAGTTCTTTGAATGGGTCCATGCGGGCGTGCCGGTGCTGGTCAGTGACAACTTAGAATACTTGTCGCAACTAACAAAAGAAAGCGAGCTGGGTTGGTCATGCCGGTTCGACTGCGTTGAAGCCAAGATCCGCGAGATCTGTGACAATGATCTTGCCCCTTTTGTCGAGAACGTCCGACGGTTCGCCGCGCCGGCGGTGTGGGATGAAGATGCCAAGGTCTTTGCCCATGTCTATCGCTCCTAACCGAGAGCGGAAATTTGTTGAAGCACTGGTGTGACGGCGTCAGGTGTGCGTGATTTCGGGTATGGATCCTCGGCCCGATCTGTCCCGCTATAAAGGCGTGGCGATGAACATGCATTTCAAGCAGAACGCCTTCGACGTCGGACCAGACACTAATTCAGACCTGCCCTCAATCAGGTCGGAGGGTACAGTTCTACCGAACCGGTCGTGTCGTCCAATACCCTGATGCCGCTGCTGCCGCGCTGCCCGGAACTCAACTCAGTCGAGAACCTATGTCAGTTCACACGCCAAAACTGGCTCTTGAACCGCGCCTTCCTATCCTACGATGACATCTTCGATCACTACGACTTCGCCTGGGAAACATTCATCCACCAACGATGGAGCACCCTTTCTACCGGTCTGCCTCGATGGCTCATGAGTTCTGTCCAATGTACTTTGGTATGGCCTCGCAGCAATCGATGACCACCTCTCAGAGCCTGCAGGCCGCGAACGTCACGATCCAGAACGCTATCGCGCAAAGCGACAAGGTTCGCTGGATCCGCTATGATCGCTGTAAAGCGCGATGGCGTGGGCTGGGACGCCAGTCCATACTCCACCGCTAGTGCGGTCAGGCCGGCTGATGCGCGACTCGCCGCCCGCATCGCCGGATCGTGCCGCAAGGCGCCGACATCGTCATGATCACGCTGCCCTGCGTGGCCAGAAGCACAGCGATGCACAAAAGCGATGGCAGCTCATGTACAACGTCAGCCTGTCCCCGCGAATTGTTGAGCAGTGCGCCAACCGAGTCGCGATCACGTTGGCCTTTAGAATCTCGCGAAAGATTACGGCATCGGGCTCATCGGTCAGTCGATCCGACCAGCTCTCGATTCGCAGGGATCTGTTGAACTGCGGGGTGACCAGCTGTAGCGCACCACTCACATGCCCATCCGAATCTGCCTATGATATTGTGTAGGAAATGAATCTAAAGCGCTTTCAAGCACACGCAACGTTTCCCAGAGAATTGAATGAATAAGGCAGGTCATGATCTATTCCGACAATCCCTATACCGACATCCTTCACAAGCATCCTCACCAGGAATGTGCGCGCTGCGTCATGGACACGTCCGATCCCTGGATCACGTTCAACGACGAGGGCGTGTGCAACCATTGCCAGGCCTATGACGCCTATATTGCCATGATGGGCACGCCCGAGGATCGTCAACGCAAGCTCGACCAACTGGTCGGGCAATTGAAGGCTCGAGGCAAGGGCAAGGATTACGACTGCATCATGGGCTTGTCGGGCGGGGTCGACAGCTCGTACCTGGCGTGGCTCGCTGTAAAGCAACTGGGCCTGCGTCCGCTGGTGGTTCATGTCGATGCGGGCTGGAACTCGGAACTGGCGGTCAACAACATCCAGAACATCGTTCAGCGTCTGAACCTAGACATGCACACACTGGTGATCGACTGGCGGGAGATCCGTGACCTCCAGCGTGCGTATTTCCTGTCGGGAATCGCTAATCTCGATGTGCCGCAAGATCATGCCTTCATCACCGCGCTCTACAGTGAGGCCCGAAAATACGGGATCAAGGACATCTTGAACGGCGGCAATATGCAAACTGAATCCATCCTACCCAAAGCCTGGGGTTATGACGCATCGGATGCGGTGTCCCTCAAGGCGATACACAAAAAATTCGGCACCATTCGGCTGAAGAATTATCCGACAATGAGCATGTTTGAGAAGTATTTTTACTACCCATTCATTCAAAAGATGCGCGTTCATCGTCCGCTAGAATTAGTTGACTACAGCAAAGATGGTGCGAAAAAGATCCTTATAGAGGAACTTGGCTGGCGCGATTATGGTGGAAAGCACTACGAATCCGTTTTCACTAAATTTTTTCAAGCACATTACCTGCCCACTAAATTCGGATACGACAAGCGGCTAGCACACTACGCAAGCCTGATCGTTTCGGGTCAAATGACCAAGGAGCAAGCTCAGGGCGAACTCCAAAAGCCGCTCTACAATACTCAGGAACTGGAAGAAGACAAGGCATTCTGGATTAAGAAGTTAAACATCACAGAAGCCGAATACAGACGCGTGATGGCAGATAAGCCAAGATTTTATTACGAATACAAAAACTCAGAAAGTATCACCAAAAGGTTGAAGGAAGCAGGTGAAGCAGTAGAACGGATCATTCCTGGGTTGCAACTTCGTCCGTAGAATTTAGGTGCAACTATGAACTCGTTCACTTTGCACATCTTTCTCTCGACAATCGAGAGCGAGACACGGCTTTACAAGGAAGTCGCCTACACACTGGAAAGTGGCATATGCGACCGCGTCGCAGTGCTGGGGTTATGGAAAAAAGGGCTGGAAACCAGCGAGATCACCGAATTTGGGCTGGAGATTTACCGCAAGCAAACGATGATCCGGCGCTGGCGGAACTCAGCAGTGCTTCGTCGTGTCGGGGTCTTGCGAAGGGTCGTGGCACTGCTAAGTCTGGTGCAATACACCCTTACCTGCCTCTTCGCCGTACGCCGCATGCAGCCAGACCACGTCAGTTGCCACAATGCCTTGATGCTACCGGTTGCGTGGGCGGCAGCGCGTTTTTCGGGAGCGACCTTGGAATACCTGCCGCATGAGCTCGAAACCGAAAGAGCAGGTCTGGGTGGTTTCGCTAAGAAACTGACAAAAATGGTTGAACGCAGCTTCATCCACTCAGCACGCAATGTCGTCGTTGTTTGCGAACCCATTCGCGACTGGTACCGATCAGCCTATGAGTTGGAGAATATCCATGTCGTGCGCAATGTCCCCGAGCGGAGCGCAGTTGAAATCCGACCCCTACCGGAACCAGGGTTTCGCGAACGTTTCGGCGTTCCCGAAACGGCTACCTTGTTCATCTACCAAGGCCTAATTAGCATGGGTCGCGGAGTTGAAGGGCTCTTGGATATCTTTGGGAGACTTGATCAGGCCAAAGCGCATATCGTCTTCATGGGATATGCTGAGGGCGGGTACGAGGATATCATCGACGCGGCGGTGAGGGACCATCCCAACATCCACTTCCAGCCCGCAGTACCGCGCGATCAAATCGTGTCCTATTCTTCGGATGCGGATGTCGGGATCTTCATCGTCGAAGATGCACCACTGAGTTATCGCTACGCACTTCCGAACAAGTTCTTTGAATGGGTCCATGCGGGCGTGCCGGTGCTGGTCAGTGACAACTTAGAATACTTGTCGCAACTAACAAAAGAAAGCGAGCTGGGTTGGTCATGCCGGTTCGACTGCGTTGAAGCCAAGATCCGCGAGATCTGTGACAATGATCTTGCCCCTTTTGTCGAGAACGTCCGACGGTTCGCCGCGCCGGCGGTGTGGGATGAAGATGCCAAGGTCTTTGCCCATGTCTATCGCTCGATCTCTATGCAGGACCAAGTTTGATTTGCGCGTATCTCATTTAGATTTACTCAAGCGTCGGCGCAAATATTGACCAGTTCGATTCCAAAAAAAAACAACTCGATCTAAGGTATTAGGCCATAAATTTCATGATTGATATTGTTCATTTCTCGACTGTACACCCACGCGATGACTCGCGCATTCGAACGAAGATGATGTCGACGCTGAACGAAGCGTATCCAGGGCGCGTGGGCTTGTTCGTTCAGGACGGCAGGGGCAATGAGAGCGATAGAATATCTGGCTACAAAGTCGTTGATACGGGACCAAGGCTGCATCGAATCAAGCGCATGTCCGTGGGTGGATGGCGAATGTTTCGGTCTATCCTTCGTGTGCGACCAACGATCGCTCATTTTCATGACCCCGAACTGATCCCGTGGGCAGTCGTACTTCGGCTGTTTGGAATTCAGATGATCTACGACGTTCACGAAGACTATCCTGAGGCAGTGTCCGAAAACCATCGACTGCCCAAGGCTTTCCGGACTGTTCTGCCCCCCATTGTTCGGTTGTTCGAGTGGGCGAGTATGCCCTTCTTTAGCGCCATAGTGACCGTAACCCCCCAGATTCAAGAAAAGTTCGACAAGAAAAAGACCATTCTGGTCCGAAATTTCCCCATGGTTCGAGAGTTCCATGAACCTGCGGACACGCCGATGCGCGACCGCCCCGCTGAGTTCGCCTACATTGGCACGATAACCCGAAACCGGAACATAATCGGAATGATTGAGGCTGTTGGCGCGGTGAAGGACCCTCACATCATCCTGCGTCTTGCGGGCCATTTTCCGGTTGCTGCCGACAGGGATGCCGCAACGAGGCATCCTGCGTGGGAACGGGTTCGATTTGATGGCTGGGTGTCACGTGATGGTGTTGCCGATATTCTAGCGAACACGCGCGCGGGGCTGGTAGTGCTGAAGCCCGTTGCGCACGAGATGGAGACCCTGCCCATCAAGTTGTTCGAGTACATGGCCGCCGGGGTGCCGGTTATTTCGTCTGATTTCCCAATCTGGCGCCAGATCATCGAGGAAGCCGGATGCGGATTGCTCGTTGATCCCAACAAACCCGAACAGATCGCCGAAGCAATGCAGTGGATGATCGACAATCCGGAGTTGGCCCAAGTCATGGGGCAACGCGGACGTGAGGCGGTCTTGGAGCGGTTCAATTGGGAACGTGAATCAGAAACGCTAATTCAAGCCTATCACAAAATACTCAATGGCCGCTAGCGCCATCAAATTGCAACGCAGATAAACGGACGAAGATAGAATGTGCGGCATTTTCGGTATCTTATCCAACACCGCGCAGGCGCCTGGCGATCTGCGGCCCCTTGCTCACCACGCCGAACAGCGCGGTCGAGATTCGAGTGGTCTTGTCGTCGCCCGAGCTGATCGGTACGATGTTTGGCGCGCAGATTTTGAAATCCACAAGCTGCTGAAGAAGATCAATGTCGGGGCAACCCGGCTGGTGATGGGCCACAGTCGACTAATCACCAACGGCTTGGCGGACAACCAGCCTGTCGTTCGGGATGGCATTATCGTGATCCACAACGGCATCGTAGTGAATTGCGAAGATATCTGGTCGTCACTGAGCAAGAACCGTGAGCTGCAGGTCGACAGCGAAGTCATCGCGGCTATCGCCGCTGAGCATCTCGAAAACGGGGGCGCCGTTGAAGAGATCGGGGCCAAGGTGCTCCACCTGTGCCGTGGCACCATATCGTGTGCACTGGCGGTCCCGCGCCTCGGAAAATTGCTGCTGTTTTCAAACAATGGTAGCCTGTACGCGGGGACCAAAAGCAGCACGATGGTCTTCGCGTCAGAGTCCTTCGCATTGAAGCAGATTGGCTGCACGGGAGTGGACCAGATCTATGATACTATCGTGCATGACATCCCGGCCCAGGATACGATCACTGTCGAAGACCGCGGGTCACGCGTCAAGAACCTGATTCCGGCTCTCGTATATAACGCTGCCGCAGAGGCGTTGCTGGTTTATCCGAAGCCAGAAATCAAGCGCTGCACTCGCTGCATCTTGCCTGAGACGATGCCATTCATTCGCTTCGATGACAAAGGCGTCTGTAACTACTGCCACAATTACAAACAGCGCAACATCCCCAAGCCCAAGGAAGAACTATTCAAACTGGTTGCACCCTATCGCCGCGAGCACGGGCCAGACTGTATCGTCCCGTTCTCGGGCGGGCGCGATAGTTGTTATGGGTTACATCTGATCGTTAACGAACTCAAAATGAAGCCGATCACCTATACCTATGACTGGGGCATGGTGACCGACCTCGGCCGCCGTAACATCAGCCGGATGTGTGCCGAGCTTGGGGTCGAGAATATCATTGTCGCGGATGACATAACCAAAAAACGCGACAATATCGCGAAGAACCTGAAGGCGTGGCTGAAGTCGCCACATCTAGGCATGGTCAGCATTTTGACAGCGGGTGATAAGCACTTCTTCCGCCATGTCGAAACCATCAAGAGGCAGACCGGGATCAACATCAACCTATGGGGCACCAGCCCGCTTGAAGTGACGCATTTCAAGGCTGGGTTCCTGGGTATTCCGCCGGATTTCGAAGAAGACAAGGTCTACAGTAGCGGCGCACGCAAACAGCTACGTTACCAGAAACTACGCTTCAAGGCGATGCTGCAAAGCCCAGGATATTTTAATAATTCACTTTGGGATACACTTTCAGGTGAATACTATCGGAGCTTCCTCAAGAAAAGAGACTATTTTCATATCTTCGATTATTGGACTTGGGAAGAAGGCCTAGTCGACCAGACCTTGGAGATGTACAATTGGGAAAAGGCAAGTGATACATCGACGACTTGGCGCATCGGCGATGGCACAGCAGCATTTTATAACTACGTTTATTATACTGTGGCCGGATTTACCGAGCATGACACCTTTCGTAGCAACCAGATCCGCGAAGGGCAGATGACGCGAGATGAAGCCCTCGTGCGCGTGGCGGATGAGAACCAACCACGATACCCCAACATTAAGTGGTATTTAGATGCGATTGGGATGGATTTCGCGGATGTGATCTCGGTCGTGAACGCTATTCCGCGGCTCTATGATTAGTGACCGTATGTCGTCGACGATCTGGTATATCTCGAAGTACGTGACGCCGCCTTATGCCGCCAACGTTGGCACTAGGGGATTTTGGTTGCTCCGTGAGTTCAGTCGGCGGGGGCACAAAACCGTTCTAATCACTTCGGATTCAAATCATTTGGCTAATCCGCCCAAATTGAACCGTCAATCCCTAAAAGAAGCGGTAGATGGCGTAGAGATACACTGGCTGCGGACAATGAAATACAAGGGCGCGCGCTCACTTGGGCGAATGATTAGTTGGCTCGATTTTGAATGGCAGCTTTGGAAGATGCCAAAATCAGCGATACCGAATCCAAATGTCCTGATTGTTTCCAGCCTTTCATTGCTGACTATTATAAATGGCCTTTGGCTCCGCCACAAATATGGCTGCAGACTGATCTTCGAAGTCCGGGATATCTGGCCGTTGACCCTTGTTGAAGTGGGAAGACTGAGCTCATGGAATCCATTAGTTGTGCTCCTTTCTTGGGTTGAGCGAATCGGCTATCAGCGTGCTGATCTGATAGTTGGCACCGTGCCGAATCTTATTGAACATGTCTCAGAGGTTACGAGAAACCACAGTCCTGTAATTTGCATTCCCCAAGGCATTGACCCAAGAATCTTAGTCAGAGCTCAAAAGCTATCAAAAGCTTACATCGACAAGAACATCCCAAGAGAAAAGTTTATCGTCTGTTACGCAGGCGCAATCGGAGCAGCAAATGCTCTTGAGACATTCCTATCTTGTGCGAGAGAGCTAAAATTTCGTGACGACATTCACTTTCTTATCGTTGGAGAAGGCGCCCTTAAGCAAAAATTCGAAAATGAATGTTTAGGTTATGACAATATAACATTTGCTCCATCAATTCAAAAGGACGCCGTTTCGGATCTTTTAGGACACACAAGTTTACTTTATTTTTCGTTTCAGAAGGCTTCGCGACTTCGGTTTGGCCAATCCCTTAACAAGCTCATCGATTACATGTTGTCAGGAAAGCCCATTATTGCATCCTACACAGGCTTTCCATCGATGATCAACGAGGCAGATTGCGGCAGCTTCGTTCCGGCCGAAGATTTGAATGCATTGCGGACCGAGATTGAACGCTATGCAGACATGCCGGCTGAGGAACGAGCCCGCATTGGAGGACGCGGACGCGACTGGATCTTGAAGAACCGGCGCTTCGAAGCACTGGCCGCTGAATACCTCCACCACCTTGGCCTTGAGGCCGCCGCGGCATCATAATCAGAGAATTTTCCGGCTACTTGGTCAACGCCGCTTTGCGCTAACGTATAAATTGGACATGAAAAAATGCAGTTGAGCTCGTCGTCGTCGCCCGAGAGAATGCACGCCTTAGTAATTAACCATGTCCGTGAGATTTACGGCGCCAATCCAGTCGCGCTGCACAGGCCCGTGTTTGAAGGTAATGAGAGGCAGTTCCTTCTCGACTGCATCGAATCCAATTTCGTTTCATCGGTCGGCTTGGAGGTTGCCGAGTTCGAGCATCAAGTTGCAGCCTTCGCTGGAACGCGGTTTGCGGTGGCAACGGTCAACGGTACAGCCGCGCTTCATACCTCGCTCATTCTCGCCGGCGTTAATCAAGGCGACGAAGTTATCTCACAGGCGCTGACCTTCATCGCCACTTGCAACGCAATCAGTTATGTTGGCGCGAAGCCAATCTTTATAGACGTGGATAAGCATACGCTGGGGATGAGCCCGGATTTTCTTCGTCTCTGGCTGGAAGCGAATGCCCTTTGTAAGGGAGGGCGGGTTATCAACAGAAAAACGGGTGCCCGGATTGCGGCCTGCGTGCCGATGCATACTTTTGGCTTGCCGCTACGAATTGCGGAAATTGCGAGCGTCTGCGAGGAATTTGGCATTCCCTTGATTGAAGACGCAGCAGAGTCACTGGGCAGTTATGTTGGCTCACGCCACACCGGCACTTTCGGACAACTCGCAACACTCAGCTTCAACGGCAATAAGATCATTACGACCGGCGGCGGCGGGATGATCCTGACCGACAATGAAGAACTGGCACGCCGAGCTAAGCACCTTACCACTACCGCTAAGGTTCCCGATCCATGGGAGTTTTTCCATGTCGAAGGGGGGTACAACTGTCGGCTCCCCGATCTGAACGCAGCGCTTGGCTGTGCGCAAATGGAGAAGCTAACCACCATGCTTGCGATCAAGGCTGAAGTGGCTGACCGCTACCGGCAATTTTGCACAACCAATGACCTGCACTTTGTCGACGCCCCTGCTGGAACAACTCCTAATTTCTGGCTGAACGCTATCACGCTCGAGGACAGAAGCGCTCGCGATGCTTTCTTAGCGACCAGCAACGCTGCGGGTGTGATGACCAGGCCAATTTGGCGGCTCATGAACGAGTTACCGATGTATCAAGATTGCCAAAACGACGGATTGGAAAACTCACGCTGGCTCGCTGACCGTGTCGTGAACCTGCCCTCCAGTGTCCCCGAAAGCGAATTTCATAGGTTGAAGGCATGAATATCCTAGGTTTGGTTGGACGAGAAAGCCCACTGTTCGGTGCGGATATCGACGCTCATGAGGACGAACTATCCGAAGCAGTCCGCTCTTCCCGTTTTCTGGTGATAGGGGGAGCGGGCTCGATCGGTCAGGCCGTTTCACGCGAGATATTTAAGCGCAATCCTAATACTCTTCACGTTGTTGATGTAAGTGAAAACAACATGGTCGAGCTTGTGCGCGATATCCGCAGCACATTAGGCTATATTGACGGCGACTTTAGTACATTTGCCATCGATTGCGGCAGTCGTGAGTTTAAGGCCTTGATGAAGGCTTCCGGCAATTATGACTACGTTTTCAACCTCAGCGCACTCAAGCATGTTAGATCAGAAAAGGATCCATTCACGCTGATGCGGCTAATCGACGTCAACATCTTCAACACTCTCAAGACGATCGAATTGGCTCGGCAAGCCGGGACACAACGCTATTTCTGCGTCTCCACAGACAAGGCAGCCAACCCTGTCAACATGATGGGTGCAAGCAAGCGCATTATGGAGATGTTCCTGATGCGCGAAAGCGAGACCATGCCCGTTTCCACCGCGCGCTTCGCCAATGTCGCGTTCTCCGATGGCTCACTGCTCCACGGCTTCAACCAACGCTTCGCCAAGCGCCAGCCGATCTCAGCCCCCAACGATGTGCGACGTTATTTCGTCACGCCGCAGGAATCAGGCGAGCTTTGCCTGATGTCCGGCCTTCTGGGCGAAAACCGGGACATCTTCTTCCCAAAACTCAGCGAAGAACTCCACCTCACGACCTTCTCGGACATCGCCGTGCGCTATCTGAATGCGCTGGGCTATGAGGCGGTCGCTTGTGAAACTGAAGAGGAAGCTCGAGAGCGAGCTGATGAACTGATTCCTCAGCGGCGTTGGCCTTGCTATTTCTTCCAAAGCGACACCACTGGCGAGAAGGATTTCGAGGAGTTCTTCACCGACAATGAGGTTCTCGACATGGAGCGTTTCGCCAATGTCGGCGTCGTAAAGAACCGTATGGTATACGATCCCGCCCTGCTTGATCACTTTACCGGCGAGATCGCCGCGCTTCGAGCGAGAGGTATCTGGGAGAAAGGGCCAATCGTCGACCTGTTCAACCGTATGATCCCGGAATTCAATCACCTCGACACTGGTCGTTATCTCGACGGTAGGATGTGACATGCAACGAGCGTTCGACATCCTCTTTTCCAGCATTGCATTGCTGGCGCTTTCGCCGATCCTTATCCCGGTCCTAATCGTGCTCCGCCTGACTGGCGAAGGGGAAGTTTTCTTTTGCCAGCAACGAGTCGGGCGCGGGGGCACTATGTTCGGCGTCTGGAAATTTGCCACCATGCTGAAGAATAGCCCAAGCCTGGGCACGGGCACGGTGACACTGAAAGACGATCCTCGGGTACTTCCCTTCGGCAAGTTCCTCAGGAAGACCAAGATCAATGAACTGCCACAACTGCTCAACATCCTCAACGGGACCATGAGTATCATTGGTCCGCGCCCACAAACTCAACGTTGTTTTCAAGCCTTTCCGCCTCGATCACAGGAAGCGATTAAGCAGGTGCGCCCGGGCTTGTCCGGTATTGGCTCTATCGTTTTTCGCGATGAAGAAGAGCTGATGCATGCGGATGCTGACCCTGACAGGCTCTATGATGATGTAATCATGCCGTTCAAAGGCAGTCTCGAGGAATGGTATACGCAAAATCAATCGCTTGGCACCTACTTCAAGCTGATTGCTCTCACCGCATGGGTAGTCGTATTTCCGCGGTTGGACATCGTCTGGCGTGTTTTCCCTGACCTGCCATCTCCCAACCAGACTCTCGCATCTCTGCTCAAACTGAATTCTTGATGAGTCGCGCCATCTATCGGCAAGTGGCCGAGCTTCATGCGTCAGCCATCAACCAGGGTTTCCTCTCGGAACTGGGTCCTCGGTTCCTAATGCTGCTCTATGACGCGTTAGACCAAAGCCCCACGTCGGTTCTCATTGTTGAAACTGATGGGGAACGGGTTCTGGGTTTTGTCAGTGGCGGCACTGGGCTGGGGCCAATCTACCGTAACCTACTTAGGCGCCTTCCAGCGCTCGTGCTTGCACTTTGGCCAGTCGTATTTTCTTACCGGAAGCTGAAACGAATCTTCGAAGTGCTACGGCACACTCAGCACGCTCCGGATAGCTCGCTTCCCTCTGCCGAACTGTACAGCATTGCTGTCTCACCAGATTCTCGAAGGACGGGACTTGCGGAGCGCCTCTATCATAGGCTCCGCGACGAGTTTGCTGCGCGCGGCATCTCGGAATTCAAGATCATCGTCGGTGATTCCCTTGCGCCGGCCCAGGCGTTCTATCGAAAGGTCGGCGCTAAGCCGATCGCCGGCATCCAAGTTCACAATGGCGTCGGATCAACTGTGTTTGTGGATGCAAAACGAGAGCGCCTCAATTAGCGGCTGAGCAAAGAGAGCTTGGGATCATGCCCACACGTTGTGTTCTGCAAGCTCCAAGTAACGCCCCAAGACGTTGACTGACTTCCATCCCCCTGCCCTCATAATCGCCGCAGTATCGAAGCCGGCACACAGAAGATCCTGGGCAGCACCGACGCGAAGCGAGTGGCCACTGAAGGCCGCGACGTCCTCAGGTGGCAAGCCAGCCGCTGCAACAGCCTCCTTGATGATGAGCTTCACCTTGGTGGTGCCCAGCGGCCGATTGATTGGCTTTCCCTGATAGATCCCGCAAAATAGCGGGTCGATCCCCTCGCCCCGCCAAGCCAACCATTTGCCTACCAGCTCAGCAGAACGCTTCGAGCTAAACCCGATCCGGCCCATGCCAAAAGGATCGGCCTTGCTGCGCCGGATGATGGCTCGCAGCGTCCCATCTCCCCTCAGTTCGATATCGTCGGTGCGCAGCGCGACCAATTCGGAGCGCCGCGTAAGCAGGTCATAGCCCAGCGAAATCATCGCCCGGTTGCGCATCCCCCACGGATCGTCTGGCTGCACTGCGATGCACTTCTCAAGGTATTCTCGGGTCATGCCCTTGGCCTGTTTGGGCCGATTGAGCTTTGAGCGCCGCACCCGCCTCAAACTGATCGTGATGTCCTCATCGTTGGTTGGATCCGGAAGCCGGAGTAACCTGTGGACCTTGCGGATCGCATAGAGCCGGCGCCTGACAGTCGAAGGGCATAGAAACACCGACTGATTCTCTAGAAATGCACAAACCGTCGTGACGTCAGCCGGGAGCGCCTCCCGGTCATTCATCCGGCACCAGTCGATGAAGATCCCCACATCGGTGAGGTAGGATTTCAGCGTCGCGGGAGCGAAGGCACCTTCAAGCCGCTTGAATTCGGTGCGCCAGTCGTGCTTATCTACGATATCAGATGATCCATATAAACTCATGTGATGTATTTTATATCAAATGACACCTTCGTCAACATTGACCGCCGTACAAATTAGAATGGCACGCAATGCGCTGCGCTGGTCTGTGCGTGAGCTTGCTGCGCACTCTGCGGTCAGTACTAGCACCATCAATAGAGCTGAGACTGACGAAGGCATCGGCTCGATAACCCGCGCAAACTTAGCCGCGCTCCGGAGTACTCTGGAAGACGCCGGCATAGAGTTCATCGGATCGCCCGATGACGCGCCAGGTATTCGGATCCATCGCCGATAGAGCGTCCCGCGCGCCCGAAGTGGGCGCCACAATGAGGCGCCACAACCAACAGTAGCAGCGATCCTGCCCGCGGCCGCGTGCCCTGGCGAAGCTTGCACACCGCCCTGCCCTGGCCTCTTGCGAATGGTCCTGGCCCCGAACCTGACCTCCACACAGCAAACGAAAGTCGCTAACAAGCGGGCCGCGGCCGAGCCACCAACCCTCCCGAAACAGTCATCTCGCCGGCATTGCAGACATAAACCTTGCATAACATGGGTATCGCTCATAGCACCCTTGCATGACAAGGCAATCGGACGAGACGCTAAGCGCGATCGGCAAATGGGAAGTCCAGGTCCGCAAAGGCGTTCTGGAATTCGTCATTCTGTTGTCGCTGAGCGAGCGCGAGCAATATGGCTTCGAGCTGATCTCCGGGATCGCCCGGCGTGCCGCGATCGATGTTCCGGAAGGAACGCTCTATCCGCTGATGCTGCGACTCGCAAAAGACGGCCTGATCTCCTCCTACCTCGCCGATGGCGATGGCGGCGCACCTCGCAAGTACTATGCCCTGACTACCCGGGGCCGAGAGCTTCTGAAGGCCATGATCCCGGCATGGTCGAAACTCGCCGCATCCGTCGACAGCCTGCTGCCAGGAGCCTCCCAATGACCCCCGCCTTTGCCGATCCTGCTGCGCGCCGCCTCTGGGACGCCTATTTCGCCGAGATCGATAGCCTGCTTGCACGCTCCGATGTGGACGGCGCTGATCTGCGCAGCGATCTTGAAGCCCATGTCGCGCCCCTGCTGGAAGCGAACGAGAACGCCTTGAGACGGCTCTGGCGCGCCTTGGCCGGCCAATCGACTACTTGCGCCCGCTGCTCGCAGACGAGTTCATCGAGCGCGGCACGCAAAGCTACAGCCCGATTACGATCGGGCGGGGACTGGCCTATGCCATCATGGCCGGATCGCGCCGGGCGGTGATCGGTTTCACGTTCGGCCTTGGCTATCTGCTGCTTGGCATCTTCACCGACATGGCCCTGCTCAAGCCCTTCTTGGGCGAGCACGTCGGGCTGTTCCGCCACGCCGATGGTACGATCAGCGCCGGCATCCTCGCGCAGTCTTACGGCGCCCGCGACCTGCTTGGCTGGTGGTCGATCCCGGTCACGCTGCTGCTTGCGGCGGCCCTCTACTTCGCACTCACCAAGGGACTGCGGATCCTGCGCAAACGCCGCTGAAGTCTTGCCTGAATACCTCGCATAACAAGGAATTCATCATGAACGACGAGATTGCCGCCCCTAAGCGGCCGGGTGCGATGGTCTTTGTCCTGCTGACCGTGTCGATCAGCTGGTCGATCTGGATTGCAGCCTGGCTTGCAACCGGACGGCCGACTACCCTCGATGGTCCCGTCGCTATGATGGCGGCCATCTATGCCGGCTCGTTCGGACCAGGCGTTGCCGCAGCCATCCTGTCCGCCACCGCGCATCGCGGCGCTTTCAAGGAGTGGCTTCGCGGTTTTATCCGCCTGCGCTGCGGCTGGCGCGCCTATGCGGCCGCGCTGCTGCCCTTTCCCCTGGCGATACTCCTTGTGACTGTTGCCCTTGGCTACAGGCCGCGGATTGAAGGACTGAATGGTCTCGACCCGATCCTCCTTTATGTGACGATATTCCCGGCTTCGATCCTCAACGGCGCAGCAACCGCCATCTTGGGCGCAGGCCCGTTTGGCGAAGAAGGTGGCTGGCGCGGCTATCTCCTGCCCCGCCTGCTCGAGCAGGGCAGCGAGGTCCGCGCTTCCCTCATTATCGGCATCGTCTGGGCGCTGTGGCATCTGCCGATCATGGCCATGTTTGCCGATTGGCGAAGCGGCATTCCCTTTGCGGCCTACCTGCCGCTCTACACGCTTGGGGTCATCGGCTTGTCCTTCATGCTCTCGCGGGTCTGGATCATCGGCCAGGGCAGCCTCGTACCGTGCATCTGGCTCCACGGCCTGGTCAACGCTGTTGGCGGCATGGCTTTTGAACGCAGCCTCTGGACAAGCCGCTGGTCCCCGGAAGCAAGCGCGGGCCATTTCGCAATTGCCGCGGCGCTTGCCGCCGCCTTCCTGTTCTGGATGAAGCGGCGCAGCCGGCGGCCCTGAACCTCGAAGCTGCCTCGCGGGTACCCAGAGCTTGGCCGTGACGTCAGCGCGGCTTCGCTTGCTCGCCCCGCCCCCGGATCCGGCGCCAGACGCCGCCAAGAGCAAGTACACCGCCGATCGCGAGGCAGTCCGCGATCCAGTCCTTCACATCCGCATCGCGGTGCAGCGCCGGGATCATCTGCAGGACCTCGATCAATCCGCCGATCGCGGCCAGAGCGAGAAACAGGACCCGCAGCCGCTGGCGCGGAAAGGCCAGCCAGGCAAGGAGACTGAGCACGGCAAAGGCCGCCATGTGCTGGAACTTGTCATTGAGACCGAGCGCCGCGACCGGCGGCCGCGGCAGCAGGGCCATGACCAGAGTGACGGCCAAGGCCAGCCAGAACAGCACGGCAAGCGCGCGCAGCAGCGGTGCTGTCTTCACAAGGAACTCCCGGAGAGGCTGACGCAAAAGAGCGGTGCGCTATTGCTTGAACTGAGTGCCCCGATGGATCAGCGAGACCGCTCTGGCAATGCCGATCCTGGCCGGCGCGAGATCAAGGCTTCAGGCGCAGCGACGAATCGCTTCCCGCGAGTTTGGGCCTAGGTGCGAATCGGCCTTGGCCTGGACCGTTAGCAAATCGGCCGACCGGGCCGCGTCTGCCTCGGCGGATCAATCTGGCTCAAATGCACTGAGCTGCAGCCCGGCGCCAAGCCTGCTGCTTTGCGCCCCACGCGTCTCAACGTGGCAGTTCAAGGAGCCAAAGAGGCCCGATCAGACCGCCCTACCCCGCATCTCCCCGCATTTCCCCGGATAAGAGATGAAGTGCCGATAACGCCACGTGGATCTTCCAAAATGGCTCGTCCGAGCAGCGGTCGTCGCCCACCAGACAGCCCACTTGGCGATCACGAAAAAGGGCGCCAAAGGCGCCCTTCTCTCATCGCTGCCTGGCAATGCCAATCAGGGGCTGGTCGAACCGCCAGCTGCGATGCCAGCGAAAATCGCGCCGATGGCGAACACAACGCCGATAACGGTTCCATTACCGCCACCCTTCTTGACAACTCCTGCCGGTGCACCCGAGGTGCTGTCATCAAGCGTGACCTTGGCCATTGCACCGGTTCCACCGGCAACCAAAGCGCAAGCGGCCATCGAGGCGAATACTGCTTTACGAATCTGCATTGTGATGACTCCTGATCTCGAAAAATTCCCTAATGCATTTCGTCGAACGAGGCAAGCCCCTGAAACGCAAGTCTTCGCATCATTGGTGCCGTGGTGATGAGTCGAGCATACCACGCAGCATGGAGGCTCCAACTCTCCCCGGTCTGTTCGGGAAGCGCCTCCATATTCAGAGGTCTTGTCGGTCATGACCAGAAGACACACTTGCTTTGCCCGATAACGATGCATTGCTGCTGAGACGGTCAAGCACGATTGCAGGTAAATTGTTCTTCCAGAGTGTGGCTGGGCTTCACTGCTTAGCCGGAGTGGGATCGGGCCCGCCTTATGCCATTCGCTGTTGGTAGCGGACTGTCCTGGCACGGTGCTCTCTTGCAACCGCCAGCTATCCGGCTATTCACCTGCCCACGGTCGATCTAGCCCCAAGTCTGCGCAGCGGCGCACAGCCGCTGGTCCGAATTGTGCTATTCTGCCCGCCGCAGCCGTGCCCATAGGCTGCCGTGCCCCCAGATGCTGACGAGAGACATAGACTTGTTCAAGCGAACCAGACAGGAGCGGCCATCATTGGCGGCCATGATGCGAGCGGCGAATGGCCAGCAGCGCGCATGGATTGCGCTTGTTGGCTTGCTCATAGTGATCTTTCTCACCGGGGGCGGGTCGCGTGCGGACATTTCGTCCCTGCCGCTGCTGCGTGGTCTCGCAGCCCTCGCTCTTTGTTATGGCCTGTGGGGCTTCACCAAGTCGGATCTGCGAAGCCACAGCTCGGCCCTGGGTCTTGCGGGCCTAACTGTCTTGCTGGTTGTCAGTCACATTGTGCCACTCCCACCATCGGTATGGCAGGCCCTGCCCGAGCGCGATCTGATTGTGCAAATCGATACTGCCGCTGGGCTTGGAGATATCTGGCGCCCCTTGTCGATGGACCCCGTCGGTACAGTGAATGCTCTTCACGCTCTGATCGTACCTTGCGCCGTGATGATCTTGTGCACCAGGCTGTCTGACGATCAGCTCGACCGATTGCCTGGCCTGCTGCTTGTTCTCGCCGGAGCAAGCGCCATCACTGCGGTGCTGCAGGGGCTGGGCGATCCCAACGGCCCGCTCTATCTCTATCAAGTCACCAATAACGGCGTTCCGGTTGGACTGTTCGCTAACCGCAATCACCAGGCTGTCCTGATGGCGATGATCCTGCCACTTCTCGCCGCCTGGTATGCTCTGGCCGACCCACCGTCCAAGGGGACACGCAAGTATCTCTCGATCGGAATTGCCCTTTTCATCATCCCGCTCGTCTTGGTGACTGGATCGCGGGCTGGGCTGCTGACAACCGTAATAGCGGCAATCAGCATAGTCCTGCTGGTTCAGCGCAAGACTTCAACCGGTCCTTCTGCATCTAGCCGGCAACGCATCCGCCGATCGCGCAGCGTTTATGTCCCTTCGCAAGCCCTGATCCTGGCCGTTGCAGTGTTGCTCGTCACAGTTCTTGCAGCAACTGTGATCGCCGGCCGTGATGAAGCAATTGATCGATTGATCAATCGCGACACCGCTGATGAGATGCGCCTGCTCATCTTGCCGACCATGAAGGAATTGCTCGCTACGCATTGGCTGCTCGGAACTGGCTTCGGCTCCTTCGAGGCCGTCTACAAAGTGCATGAGCCGGATTCGCTCCTGTTTCCGACATATATGAATCATGCGCACAACGATTGGCTGGAACTGATCCTGAACGGCGGTGTGCCGGCCGGTGGGCTTGTGGTCGTGCTGGCAGCAATGCTGCTCCGCCGCGCCGTTCAGGTGTTCAAACGGGATTGTGCCGAGACTGCCCATGCAGTGGCCCTCGCCCGCCTGGGCATGATCGTGATAGGGCTGCTCTTGATTGCTTCAATCGGCGACTATCCCTTGCGAACGCCGATTATGGCATCGATCTTCGCGATCGCTTTGATCCTGGTGCTCCGCAAGGCCAGGCAGCCGCTGCCAGATCATGCGACGAGTTGATACATCATGCAGCGTTGCCCTTTGGCGCATCAGCGCCTAACGCTCCGATCTTAAATCCATTTACGGTTTACCGAGACTGTCATGACCCGATCCGCTACCATACACTTGTCGCTTGCGATTGCCGCGGCCATCAGCCTTTCTGGCTGCGCCCACAAGATGGAATTGGGCGGCGACCCACAGCTCAGGGTCCTCGACACGACCGAGCTGCCCACACCGGGACGCTCCGACTACTCCCAGTCCACCCGCCCCTACTTCGTTGGCCCCTATGACCGCCTGACGATCGACGTCTTCGGGATCGAGGAATTGTCGAAGCGCGAAGTCCAGGTTGACGGAGCTGGCCGGATTTCCTTCCCATTGATCGGGGTCGTCGATGTCAACGGGAAGACCCCGGGCGAGATCGAGAGTGAGATCGCAAGAAAACTTGCCGGGGCCTATGTTCGCAACCCGCAGGTTTCAGTGAACGTAAAGGATATGGTAAGCCGTGTCGTGACGGTGGGGGGTGAGGTGCGCATGCCCGGCCAGTATCCGGTGGTTGGCCGCATGACCCTGATGACATCAATCGCCAGGGCGCAGGGCACGACAGAGTTCTCGAATCTCAAAGAAGTCGTTGTGTTCCGAACCGTCGACGGTCAGCGCTACGCCGCACTTTACAACCTCGATGCGATCCGCAGCGGGCAATATGGTGACCCGGAAATCTACGCCAACGACATTATCATGGTTGGCGATTCAGGTTCGCGTCGTCTGTTCAAGGACGTAATGTCGGCCATTCCGGCATTCCTGACCCCGCTTGTCATTGCTGTTGATCGCCTAAGCAACTGATCCTGGCCCATCTGGAACTTCATGACATGACCAATATCGCCCAACCGCCGGTTCAGTCCGCAGCTGTTCAGTCGACACCCGCTCAGCGCAGTCCCCAATTCGTCGACGAAGACGGCTTCAACTTCATGCCGTTCCTGATCCAGATTTGGCAAGCCGTGCTGCGGTGGAAGATTGTGTTGGGCGGTATCGTCATCGGCTGCCTGATCATCGCGCTTATCGTCACTCTGCTGTCGGCACCCCTGTTCACCTCGCGCACCCGGATCGAGGTCAGCCGGGAGCAGAAGAACGTCACCAATGTCCAGGGCCTCGAAGCCCAGGATCCGAGCCGGGATCTCGAGTTCTACGCGACCCAGTATGCCCTGCTCGAAGCGGAATCGCTGGCGATCCGGGTCGTGCGCAAGCTGAAGCTCGCCGAAACCGATGACTTTTTCGAAGCGCATGGGGCAAAGCCGTCCGAAACTCTGGAAGGCCTGCGCGATCCCGCCGAACGTCGCCGGGTGCTGGCCAAGCGAGAAAAGCAGGCCTCCAAACTTCTGCTGGCCAATGTCACCATCAGCCCGATCCGCAATTCCAAACTGATCGATGTCAAGTACACCAGTCGATCGCCGGAACTCTCCGCCAGGATCGCCAATACCTGGGTCATCGAATTCATCGGCGCGACGATGGACCGGCAGTTTGCCTCGACCGCCGATGCCCGGCAATTTCTCGAAACTCGACTGGCCGAGCTGCGTCAGAAGGTGGAGCAATCAGAGCGTGCGCTTGCCGAATATGCGACTGCCAATGGCATTGTCACGCTGGATACTGTCCGGGACGCAGACGGACGAACCACAACCCAGCGCACGCTCGCGACTGTCGACCTTGAGGCCATGAACAGCGGCCTTGCCAAGGCAAAGGCAGATCGCATTCAGGCCGAAAGCCGGCTCAAGTCCTCCAATACCGACAATTCGCCGGAACTGCTGACCAATCCTGCGGTGACAACCATGCGGGCTCGCCGCGCTGAACTCTCGGCTGAATATGCCCGGCTCATGGTCCAGTTCGAGCCTGGTTATCCGGCCGCCATGGCTGTCAAGCAGCAGATCGATGCCATTGATGCGGCAATTGCTCGCGAGACCGCCCGCGTCCGGTCCAGTCGCCAGCAGGAGTATAATGAAGCGCTTGCCCGCGAGCGGGAGTTCCAAACCAAGGTCGATGGCCTCAAGCTGCAGTCCGACAAGCAGCGCCAGGCCTTCATCCAATACAACATCTATCAGCGCGAGGTCGATACCAACCGCCAGCTCTATGACGCGCTGCTCCAGCGCTACAAGGAAATCGGCGTCGCCGGTACGGTTGGTGCAAGCAATATTGCAGTGGTCGATGTGGCGGAAGTGCCTAGCGCTCCCTCGGCACCCAGCATGCCGCTCAATCTCGCGCTTGGTTTGCTGGCCGGCCTTGGCCTTGCGGCCTTGACCGTGCTGGGCCTTGAGCAGATTGACGAGGGCATTCGCAATCCCGACGATGTGCGCAATCATTTAAAGTTGCCGCTGCTCGGCAACGTTCCATTGTCCGAGGCCGCGCCCCTCGAAGAAATCCGCGACCCCAAGTCCGGACTGTCAGAGGCCTACTTTTCAATCCACTCGACTCTGGCATTTGCCACCAGCCACGGCCTTCCTCGCTCACTTGCCGTTACCAGCACCCAACCCGGCGAAGGCAAGTCGACGACTTCCTTTGCTCTGGCCGAAATCATCGGTCGGACCGGCAAGAACGTGCTGTTGATCGACGGCGACTTGCGATCGCCCTCGATCCACTCGATGGCCGGGGTCAGTAACGCTACCGGCTTTTCGAACCTGTTGGCAGGCGATGCCCTGGGCGAGCAGCATCTCCACAAGCTTGACAAGCGCGGTCTTACGGTGATGGGAACCGGCCCGATCCCCCCTGCCCCAGCCGAGCTGCTGAGCAGCAACCGGTTCACCGAAGTGATCTCGGAATTGCTGGAGCGCTATGATCACATCGTGATCGACGCACCGCCGGTCCTTGGTCTTGCCGACGCCCCGCTTCTGGGCAAGGCAACCGAAGGTGTCATCTTCGTGGCTGAAGCCGAACGCACTTCGCGCCGGGCGATCAACAATGCGCTGCGCCGACTGCGCGAACTCGGCGATCACCTGTTCGGTGTCGTCATTACCAAGATCGACTTCACCAAGCACAATTACGGCTACGGCTACGGCTACGGCTATGGCTACGGCTATGGGTCACGCTATGGCGAGGCCGCCGAGAACAAGCAGGACGCCTGACAATGGCCAACGCTGCGTCCGACTTCAAGCTTCTCGCCTGGCGGGTGATCCTGGTGGTGGCTGGAGCGGGTCTGGTTTGGGTGGCTTTTCGTGATGCATCGCTTGCGGTGATGCGAAACTTCGCCGAGCAGACGGGGCAAGCAACCACTTCGGATCCATGGGTCCGAGTGCTGGCCATTCGCCGGATCGGCGAGGATGGTGCCCCTGCAGCGATTGAGGAGGGCGCGCGCGACGCGGCGCGCCAGGCTTTGATTGAACGGCCGTTAGGGCCTGAAGCGATCTGGCTGCTCCAACCGCAACAAGCTGGTCAGAGCGAACGTGACGCGGCTGTTTTGAAGCTCTCCGAGCGAGTGTCTCGGCGCGATCTCGCCACCCAGCTTGGCCTCGCTCGCTTCGAAGCTGAGCAACAGAATCTAGAGCGCTCTGTTGCACACATCGACAGGATCCTGCGCGTTGCCGCGCGCGGCGCGGGACCGCTGCATGCCAACCTTGCACTTGGTCTCGACAATCCGGAACTTCGCACCTTGCTCGTGCCATACAAGGACCGAGTCTGGATGAAAGCGGTTCTCGCCGCGGCCTTCGGCGCAGGCCCGAAGCCTGAATCGGTTGCGGCGTTTGTCAAGTTGGCGCGGTTCCCGGCCGAAGTCCTGCACGATGCGAAGCTCGACCGGCTATTGCGCCGCTTGACTGCCACCGGCAACTTCACCGACGCCTACGACGTTGCCAGGCTCGCTGGCTATGATGGCCTTAACGATCCCCGCGATTTCGGGGTTAGCCAGACCACCATGGATCAGCGCTTCGCACCCCTCACATGGGGCCTTGGTAACAGCGATGCTGTCAGCGCAAGCTTTCCTGACAATGCTGGAATTCTTGCTGAGGTACAACCGGGCAAAGGAGACTTGCTCGCCACGCGCTCAACAGCCTATGCGGCCGGAGCGTACCGCCTTGAGATGGACCTTGCAGTGGAAGATGCGCCCGCAGGGATTGATGTTAGCTGGTCGATGACCTGCATAACCCCTCAAGGTGCGCTCCGCCCGGTAAGGCAGGATCAGCTCATCAAGGGGCCGCCTCAAAGGATTGCAGCCGACATCACTATCCCTGCCAACTGCCCTGTCCAGACCTGGTCGATCCGCGCTTCCAACCTGAACAATCAACTGACAGCTTCTTTACAAGTCCGCAAAATCGGCCTCATCAAGCCGGTCTAACTGCGCCAACTGCTCGGCTCGATCGTGGACGATCGCGCAGCGGGCATGTCCTGAGACTCCATCCCTCATTGACCCACGCGTGTCGAACCAGAGGAGCGGTCAAGAAGGTGGGTCAATTCCGGAGATTGCCCCCGCCCTCCAACGTGCATGGGTTCGAGCCCCAAAAAAGAAAGCCCCGCAGTCGACCCGGCGACCACGGAGCTTCCAGCAAACGCAAAAGCGCAGAAATCACGGGCTAGCCGGCTCTCCATCCAAAGTGAGGGCCACGGCCACCGCCCCAATCGTCGCAAGAAACGCCAGCAGCATTGGCCCGCTCTTGCCGCCCACAAACTGCTGACCGTTGCTCATCGGTGCCGATGCTCGAACCGGATTGCCTTCGACCGCAAGCGCAGGGGCCGCAGAAAGTGACACTGCCATCGCGACAGTCAGAGCTTTACGAATCATTTGCATCTCCAGTTTGATCGATCTCTCGGTGCCAAAGAATGGTTAAGAAATCAACCTTCGAAGACCGGTATCGTGCGATTCATCGGGGAACCGGCACACTCCGCCTCATCGCAAAGGCTCAGCTTGCAGCAATCGACGATCGAGGTCGATGGCTATCCTTCAAGATGGGCAGGACACATTCTTTTCGTTCAAGTCTTCCGGGGATGTGCGCAGACCGCCTCCAAGAGCAGAATGCGGTCATCAATCCCGTCAGTCAGCGTTAACCTGGCTTAAACCGGGCAATGAAAGAATAGTGTTAACTGATGTCAGACAGATTCGGATCTTCAACCCAGATGAGGCCAATCCGAAATGGAGATGATAGCCACGGCACGATCGATCGATGCGGCGCGATGCGTCGCGGAGAGGGGCGTGACCGCTGCTGAGATCGACCGATCCTCCCGCGAATCCTTTCTTGCAAGTTTGCCGCTGGCCCAAGCCAGCAATCTCGCACCCTTTCTGATCATTGCCCTTTGCTTGCCGTATCTCGCCAACTGGCGGCTGATGGGCCTCATGCTTGGTCTCAACCTTTGCACCTTGGCTGGAATGCGCCTCGTTGCGGTGCGCTTGGCCGCTGCCCCTGCTCCCCGCAGCGAGGAGCGCTGCTGGCGGATCTACGAGGTGCTGGCCTTCCTGGCTGGCGGCCTGTGGGCGGCGATGATGCTTCCCGTCATTGGCCAGTTCGGTCACGATATCGCAGCCATGTTTGTTTGCGTCGTGATCGTTGTGACGATCGCAGTCACGACCATGGTGGTGGCATCCCAGCTGCGCATTGCCTCAGCATTCCTGACCGGCGTGATGCTTGGCCTGCTTCCGCAGACGATCGCTTACATGCAAACCATCGGACCAATCCCGCTCGTCGCCACCATCGGGCTGGCCGCCGCCCTGGCCGGATTGGTCCATTCGGTGCGCTCTCAACATCGCCTCATGGTCCGGACCAAGCTGGAAAACCGCCTGCTCGCCGATGAACTGGGCCATGCCCTCGAAGCGGCTGAGTTCATGGCCAAGCGCGACAGCCTGACTGGCCTCTTCAACCGTCGCGCCTTTGAAGAGGCTGCAAACAAGATCCGGCTTGATCCCTCTGCCAATCCCATCAGCCTCATCTTGATCGATCTGGACCACTTCAAAGCGATCAATGATCGTTTTGGCCACGCCGTGGGCGACAGCGTGCTGAGACAGACCGCCGACTTGATCAATCGCAGCCTAGGGCCGCGCGATCTTGTGGGCCGCAGCGACGGGGCTGTCGCGCGCTGGGGTGGCGAAGAGTTCTTGATGCTTCTGCCCAACTGCTCAGAGCTTCGAGCGGGACGAGTGGCTGAGGTCCTGCGCTATGGCATCTCACACCTGAAAGGGTTCGACTGGCCAGCAGATCTCACTGTTTCGGGGTCGCTTGGCGTTGCGATCTGGAACTCATCGGATCGGCTTGAGCGAGCGATCGGCTCGGCCGACGAAGCGATGTACCGCGCCAAAGCTGCTGGCAGGAACAAAGTCTGCCTTTACGGTGGCATGACTTGCCAGGAAGACGAGCATTGATCCCGGACTCTGCCCGGGACCATATCGCGAAACCTTGTCCCTTCGCCGGCGCGCTCAGCGGCAGTCCGTACCGGCGGCCGCTTCATGATCTGACTCGGGCTCTGCGGTAACCGGCTGCCCAAGCCTCATCCTCGCTGCAGAAGATCTCTTCTGCCCGGGTTTGCTCATAATAGGGCATCCCAGGAACATGGTAGATCCACTCGCCTCGCCGATTGCGATTGCCCTTGATCACGCAGTCAGAGCGAGCCGGTATCGGCTTTCGCACCGGCTTCGCGCCGGCCCCTCCCCCGGGCTGCTTCGCCGAGGCGTTTCTCATCAGGCGAAAGTCCGCCGGCGCAGTGAACTGCGATGACCAGATGCCTAGCCCATAGCCCTTGGCCCGCATCTCTGACGTAACGTAATCGTCGCCGTAGACCCGGTAGGCCAGCGCCCAGCCATGTTCGACCATTGCTTGATTGACGTCTTCGCCGCCCGAATAACACACCGCCAGAAGCCGGCTATACTGATCGCTCCCGCGGATCTGGCATTCAAGTCTCGCATCACCGACCAGTGTCGCCAGTTGCTCAGCGGCCTCGCGTCCGCAGGCCCAGACTGCACCGCCGCGCAGGCAGGTCTGGTCCAGTTCAGGAGCGTCGATCCCGAACAAGCGCACACGGCTTCCTTCAACTTCAAGCGTATCACCGTCGACGACCTTGGCCCGGCCCAGAATCGTCTCGGGCGTCACTGGCCCGGCACCGACCAGGCCGAGTGCTCCAAGCACCAACAGCAATGACTTCAGACGCGTTCGGACATGTGGCATGATCACAACCTGTTCCCTGGCTGGTGCTGGGTCAAATGGATTAGCCGCCAATGGTTGATTGCGCGTTTCTGCCCCCCAATGGTCGTGCGGGTCACACGTCGCCTTGCCTGGATGCAAATGGCTACTCTCGCAACTGGTCAGCTTGTGGGCCAGCTTGGCGCATGGTTCTGCTCTGACAAGGGGGCCCTGTCATGCACCTGGCATGGAGCTTGGGACATCTCGTCCCGGCCTTGAGCAGCAAACTGGGGATATCCACTTCCGGGCGATTCCAAACTGCAAGCTGATTTCCTGATCTGGTTCAGGTCTTTGCCGCTGCCGCATGACAGTTTCGGGGAAGCGGGTTCGCGCCGACCGGCTTGCATAACAAGCGAGAGCGACGCATCCTTCGTGCCCGACAGTGAGCAATGCAAGGCAAGAACGAAATTAGAGGGCCGATGCTGTTCTTCTCAGTCCTGTTTCAACTTGCCGGATTGCCCCCTCCTGATTGCATTGCGATCACGAGCGACAACCGAGCAACACCTCTCGATCAGCGCTGTCACGCTGCTCCTTTGTCCGAAGATGAACTGCTCGAAGGGGTGGAGTGTGCTGGCCGGTTGATCGGCTTTGCCAGGCTTTATGCTGATGCTTTCAGACATAACGAAGATCACAATCCCCGCGTGTCCTTGCCTCCCCTTGGCTATTCCCGAAGTGAATTTGAGCGCGCGGAAAGTCTGACTTTGAGAGCGAAACGCGCCGGCTTCAATCCGGCAGCCATCACTGCGGCTTTCGAACGGGGGCAGACACGCTACTTGTTTGCTGCTCCCGTCGAACTGGAAGTCAAAGCCGATCTCCTCGCACTTCACCCTGGCGTAACCCGGCGCTGCCAGCAGGCGATCCGGTACAGCGATGAGCGACTGCGCATACTCGAAGGGCAAGTCGAGATCCCAGCGGGGCCAGTCACAACAGCCAAGCGTTACGTACCAGATGCCACACACCGCACAGCAACGCCAATTGAGACCCCGTCAAGCCAGCCTCGGGGAGTCTACTGAAGGCCTGTTCTAGCCTTGGCTAAGCTTGAGCGTTTACAAAGGGGCAGTGCTATCGCTCCGGTTAACACTCCTTGTCTTCATTGTCCTCCTTGCAGGAGTTGTTCCAGGCGCCGCGCGGGCTCAAACCCTCACCGTTTACAATAGCGGTGGAAGTTATGGGACCGCGCTGCCGACGACAGGCCTCACCACGACAATCGAGAATTTCGCCGGGATAAGCGCAAATGCGCCCGTTTCGACCACTTCGCCCCAAAGCTGGCGAGGCTTCACGCTCCTCGCTGCGGGAACCAGTCCCTGGGGACCGTCCCAGTATTGCCTCAGCCTCGCCTCCTGCCTCAACTGGACGACCTCTCCGCCGGCATCGCCAGGGGTCTATGCCGCAGTCGGCGACCCTTCGATGGGATCAGGCGAGCTGACCTTTACGCTGGATGCTAGGACCTTCGCTTTCGGCCTCAATCACTGGGACTGGAACGATGGCGGGCAACGCTCCATCATCGAAGTAACTTTGAGCAATGGCACAACGGTCACCGTAACTGGACCGACCTCGAACACCAATGATCCGATGCGGTTCATCGGCTTCCAACTCGACTTGCCATCGGTCTATGCGGGGATCTACATCACAAAGGTCACTTGGAAGGCCCTGCCGGGCCAGTCCGAGATCATTGGGCTGAAAAATGTTCAGACCAGCGTCGCCAAGCCGGTGCTGTCCGTCACCAAGTCATCGCGCGTCTGGGATCCTGCCAGCGAACACCGCAAGGCGATCCCGGGCAATGAGGTGATCTATACCGTGACGGTTACCAATTCGGGCCTCGCTCCCGCCGACAGTGATTCCGTGCTCCTGGTCGATGCATTGCCGGGCGCACTTTCCTTTTGGAACGGAGATATCGACGCGGGAGGGGCCGAACAATTCTCTCAATACGGCCAAGTCGGCTTCAGCCAAGTCAACGGGGCGGCCATGACCTTCATTCCTTCAATCGACTTCGGCATCAGCACATCGGCCGTTGCCCCCATCGCCTTCTCCCAATGCACGCAGACAGCACCTGACAACAATCATTATGGTTCCGTCCGATACCTCTGCCTAAGACCGCGCGGGCCATTGCCGGCCGGTCCTGCGAGTCCATCGATTTCCTTCTCATTCCGGGCCAGAATCAACTAGGAACGAACAGCGCCCAAGTGCGCGTGCAGATCCACCATTTGCGCGGTCGGATTAGGCTGATGGATTGAATAGAGTAAACTTTTTGGCAAATCCGCCGTGCTAAGGCTCGATCCCCCACGCATTCGTTCAGAGCGAAGAGGCACCCCATTGTTCCACCATCAGCACTTCCCGGCCGATCAGCTCACATCCCGCACTGGCTACCGCCTACCGGTAAGTCTGACGTGCGAGATTCGCTGGGGCATGGGAGCATGGCGGACAGTGCAACTGCGCAACCTTTCACCGGAGGGCTTTCAGCTGGGCTGGTCTCCGGACGTGAGGGCCGATCGTCCGTTGTGGATCAGGATCCCTGGGCTCCAAATTCTCACAGCCGAAGTGCGGTGGCGTTCGCGTGACGCTGTTGGCTGCAAATTTCTCGAGCCGCTCCACATCGCCGTGGTCGAACATATCGCGAAAGCGCAGCCAAACTATCGGTGAGGCGGCTCGCTGTGCCCTGCGGCAGCGAACGGATCACTGCCAGAAGCCCCTGGATAGAATAGGCGAGCGAGTGAAACAGGCGGACCTGGGCGCCTAGCCCGGACGACACTTTAAGGTGTCAGAGCGCGAACGCCTGTTCCTCGCAAACGGGCCGGCCATAAAGATAGCCTTGCGCGAAGGGGCAGCCCAACTGCTCGAGAATGGCTCTTTGTGCTTCAGTCTCGATGCCTTCCGCGACAACCGAAAGCTCCATGCTGCGAGCCAGGTCAAGAATGGCCCTCACGATGTCTTGCGAACGTTTGGAGGTCAGGTCGTCGATAAACGACTTGTCGATCTTGATCGTATCAAAGGGCAGGTTTTGCAGGTAGCTCAGCGACGAATAGCCGGTTCCGAAGTCATCGAGACTGGTCTGGACCCCCCATTCCCTCACTTCCGCCAAGACCTTGGCAGTCCTGACCGGATCGATGATCGCAACGCCTTCGGTGATTTCCAGTTTCAGGCTCTCTGGCCTGACGCCGGTCCGCATCAGGGTGCGCCTGACCTGGGCGGCGAAATTGGGCTGCAAAAACTGCATGGGCGCAACGTTGATGCTGATAAACCGACGGCTGTGGGCCTCGCCCATGGCATGAAGACGCGCCAGAGCATCGCAGGCCTCGTGCAGCACCCAGCCGCCGATAAAGGACATCAAGCCTGCTTCTTCCGCGATCGGAACAAACTCCGCAGGCGAAACCAAACCGCGTTCCGGATGTTGCCAACGCACCAGGGCTTCGTAGCCTCTCAACTCTGTTCCTGCTCGCATGTCGATAATTGGCTGATAGAACAACCGGAACTGGCAATCGCGTATCGCCAGCCGCAGTTCATGCTCCAGCTGCCTGCGATTGCGGATAACCTCACCCAATTCTTCGTTGAACTCGATCGTCCTGCCGCGTCCTTCTGACTTGGCCTCGTACATCGCGAGATCGGCATCGCGCAGCAGTTGATTGACATCGCAGCGGCCGGTGTCACTCAGCGCAAAGCCGATCGATGCGGCCAGCTTGACTTCGCTGCTACCGATATAGAAGGGACGCTCAAAGGCCTTGTGAATTCGGCCAGTCAGGTCATCCACCCACGAGCGATCAGCCAGGCCGTCAAGCAGGACAACGAACTCATCGCCCCCTGTTCGAGAGAGTGTCACGCGCTCGGCAGGCCAGTTGGGATCGGATTCGCGCTGAAACAGTTCCACCACGCCGCGCAGACGTTCGCCGAGCGCGCGGATCAAACTGTCGCCGGCATGGTGCCCGAACCGGTCATTGACGGCCTTGAACCCATCAAGGTCAATCACCAGAATTCCAACGCCCTGGCCATTCGACGACAAGTCGGCCGCCGCCCGGGCACAGCGCTCTGCCAATAGGGCGCGATTGGGCAGCCCGGTCAGCGCATCGTGTGAGGCATCGTGCAGCAAGGCGCGGCGCGCGCGATCACGCTCAACCACCCTACCCAGCTGGGAACTGATTTGCGCCATTGTTGCGAGCAGGTCATCCGTGGCCATGACGGTGCGTGACGAGAAGAATTCGAACAAGCCGACCGTCTCGTCCTTGATCACAATCGGAAAAGCACATCCCGACTTGATGCCGCAGCGCTTTGCCTCGGACCTGCGCAAAAAGCCCTCATCGTCGCGCACGTCGAGAATCCAATGAGGCCTGCTATCCCGAAGCACCCTCCCGGGCAGCCCAATGCCCGAAGTGAATCTGATCTGGCGTGAGGCATCGATGAAGGCAAACAGCCGGTCGGGTTCTTCGGCGTACCAGACATCGCAGGCAACCGCTTCCCTGGTGCCAGAATCGATGAGGTAAGCATTGCCGAAATCCCACCCCATCTGAATACAGACCTCGCGCAGCGATAGCGCAAAAGCCTCGGCTATGTCGTCGGCTTCATTGGCGCCTTTCGTGACCCTCTGCAGCAAGAGCAACCATTGCTTTTGCTCATAAAGTTCGCGTAGCCCGCGTTCGGCAATGGCTTCCGCCTCCAGCCTGGCGCTGCGTTCACGCAGGAGTTGCCGCTCGAGTCTGGCTACCCGGAATTCGGAGGATTGGCCTGTATCTGGAACAAAGTGCTTCATCAGCTCCAGCGTACCGCCATTCGGCACAACGGGTGCCCTTCCAACATGCACTGAAGATGCTCGATTGCTGCCTCTTCGCCGTAGTGATCGGATGCTCCTTGCACAAAGCCATGCGCAAGATGACACAGTTTGCGCGGCGATCGGTATCCAATAAGCAGGGCACCATCTGCGGCGTCTTCGAAATGGAAGTGCGGGCAGCCAGCTCCGGAATAGAGCTTGCGCACTTCGGGATGGATGATTGCGTTGACGCTCAGCACAAAGCTGCGGGCGGTAGCATGGCCTTTGAAGAAATCACCATAACGCTGCGCCAGGAGCGGCATGGCAGCCCGTCCGAACCAATGCAGGATGTCATTCTCCGGGCATCCGAGCAGGTTAGCAGCAGACTGGACCAAGGCAGTCATGTCGTCATCGGGATAGCTGCCCAAGGACGTGTAGACCCCGCTGACCCCGGCCGCATCGATCAGATCGGCCCAAGCATCCACACCATGCGCTGCGCTTACTGCTTCCTCGAGCAGGTTGAAAACGATGCCTTTCACATTCCGTCCTGAAGTCACTTGTTGTCAGGCCAGATCTAGCGCTTGCCCCCTTCCCGCTGGTGAGGCCTGACTAGCGATTTTCCCTTAGTCAGCTGGCATGGGAGAACTACCTGACACCTGACATTCCGGCCGCCGGGCAGACAGCTAGCAGGCGTTCGCATCCTGCCCTCGTCCCTCACATGGTGGCCCGTCGGATTTCAAGGCGACACGCCTCCCTTGGCCGATTTGCGGGAATTGGCTGAATGACCGCTTGAACGTCGGAAATCCTTACAATTCGTGCTCGTAAGATCCGCCGTTAACCACTTTATCAGGCGGAATTGCAGTGTTGGCACGCCGTTTGCTGAAGTATCGCCTTACCAAGATTCAAAAAAAGGTGATACCAACATGTTCCGTAAGACCTTGCTCGGCTGCGCCGCACTGAGTGCTCTCGTTATGACCACTCCGGCGCACGCTACCTGGGGGAGCTGGTGGAGCGGATCCAAGGGCGGCCACAAGCACTATGCCGGTTGCGGTCATAGCGGCACGACCAGTACTTCGACGACGACCACCACCACGGGTGGCTATACCTCGACCACGAGCACCACTTCGGGAGGCAGCACGACAACTTCAACCACGTCAGGCGGTTCTACGACAAGCAGCGGCGGTACAACCGGTGGTTCGACCAGCTCGAGTTCTGGTGGTGGATCCAGCACCAGCACGGGCGGGACTGCCGTACCGGAACCCGGTATGCTCGGGCTGATGGGGATTGCCCTCTTAGGGTTCGCAGGCGCAGCTCGTCGTCGCCGTCATCCCCGCTGAAGGATCGGAGTGCCTATTCGCAATCCGGCAGCTCTTCGGGCCAATGCAGGGCAAGCTTACTCACGCTTGCCCCATTTCCCCAAGCTTGACTTCGATCCCGCGCCACAGGCGGGCTAGCGCCAATCCTGGCGCTGAGTTTCCGCAAATCGTGCCGGCCGGCGCTCGACGGAATGCTGCCTGCTCAATCTGGCTTGCTGCCGGAATGACTGGAAATTCGGCCATCCAGCCATCGCGGGCCAGGCGGTGCGCCTTGCGCCGCGAATCAAACATCGAGAAGATGGGCAAAACGGGCAAGCGGCTGAGATTGCGCTCAGCCAGATCCGACCGGACCTGGCCCAGCGCTCTCGCAGCCAGCGGCGAAGCTGGCAAGGGGACTAGCATCAAATCGCTAGCCTCGATGATCTGGTCGCTGATCTCATCGCGAACCGGCGGACAGTCCAGAACAATCCGGTCGAAGTTTCCCCGCAAGGTCCGAACGATTTCGCCAATCCTCCGCCGCGGGCCGAGCCGCAACAAATTGAATGACAAGTTACGGAACGAGCGATCAAGGCCAAGATAACTGAGGTTTTGATACTGGGTCTTTGCGATGACCTGTCGGAGGCGGTCAGGACGTTCGAGAAGCGCTGGATCCTTCGCCATGGCCGCTGAACCCGCGTCGAGCAGATAACCTGCCCCACCCTGAATATCGATATCCCACAGCAAAGTCCGATAGCTCCCACAGGCGGCAAAACGCCAGGCCAGATCGACCGCAATGGTCGTCTTGCCCACTCCGCCCTTCGGTGAATAAACTGCGATTACTGCCAACCCAGTTGCGCCCCTTGTGGAATCCCAATGGATAAAGCACGAGTTAGCGCCTTTCGCCTAGACTTGTCAGGGTCCCTGTCATCACTGCGTCCTGTTCCGGTACATCCGGCGGAGCTCTGCGACCAATGCAAGGCAGACCCGGCTCAGTCCGACTGCAAGGGCCCTACCCAATGCAGCCAAGAGTCAGCTTTCGAGCTCATTCAGTAACAAGGCTCAGCGAAACCACAAGCGCTGCTCCCTTTCGCGAACCAGGTTCGCCTCTCGCGATATCGAAATAGCGTATCTCCACCTTGAATGGCCTCCATTGCCGCGAGGCTCCTAAGGACCAGTCGATCTTGCCATTGCCGAAGGCGCCCTGTTCCAATCCCAGGCTCGCGCCCAAAGTTATTGGTGCTTCCCCGATCGGGACCTCAACATCCATGTTCACATAGTGATTGGCTTGTCCGCCCGTTCCTCTCTGGCCAGGGGCAAAAGCATAACCGATGCCCCACTCGCCCTTGCCGAGCGGAACAGAGGCTCGCCCCAAAGCCTCGAAGTAGTTTGCCTCTCCGGCCCCCGGATAAGCGTAATAGAACAAGGAGCCGTCAAGTTGGACGGAACCGATCTGCTTGTTGAGACCGATTGCGAACCCGGTCTCTACGTCAGCACCGTCATTCTCGGCAATCGTTGACGCCCAAACGGAACCATAAATTCCGCTGCGATGAGACAGTGTCAATTCACCTTGCAAAGCAGGATCGCCATCTGACAGGGATAGACCGCGAAACCGGTAGTCGCTTGCAATTGTCAGCGTGCCATCAATGACCAGAACCTCGTCCTGGTTCTCGCCTGGCAGTGTTTGCGCCAAAGCAGGCATGCCGGTCCAGGCCAGGCCAGCAAGGGCGGTTGCCGCGAGGCGAAAGCTCAGCACGCCGGCACCGCAATCGCCGCTTCTCCCGTAAGCGAATACTGCCGGGAGAGGTCGCGTGATGCATGAACGATTGGCAGTTCGACGATCGCTGTAGCGCCGCACCCGGGGCCCTCACTAATGATGTCAATCGCGCCGCCCATCAGGTTGACCGTGTTCGAACACCAATGCAGCCCCAGACCACCAGACTTTGCGAGTCCCGCCTCGACCTGTTGGCGAAATTGAAGGCTGGCATCGAACGCCTCGTCGTAGAGTACCACATGCCTTGAGCGGTCTTGCTTGGCGGCAAAGAGGGCCAGATCGGCAAGGCGCAGAAGTTCAATTGGCTCCCGTTCGGGAAACCGCCAACTGTCAACAAAGCCGCAACTTGCGCCAATGTGAACTGACTGACCCATAACCGAGAATGAACGCGTACAGGCCGCAACGAGGGCCTCACAGACGGTCCGCGCCGCGTCAATCGAACTGCTGGGAAACAAAATGCCGAATTCATCGCCGCCCAGCCTGGCCACCACCGCCCGAGGAGGAGCCAAAGCGGTCAGCGCGGCATAGACCTTCACAAGCAGTTCATCCCCGGCGCCATGCCCGAATGTATCATTGACCTGCTTGAAGCGGTCGAGATCAAGAACCGCTATGGCCATTCTGGCAGTCTTCGCCCCAAGGCTCGCGGCCAGCTTCTGCTCGAAGGCCATTCGATTGGGTGCACCGGTGAGGTAATCATGGCTGGCAAGATGAAGTGCACGCGCCTCGCTTGCGGCAAGTTCGGCCAACTTCTTGCGCAGGAACTCAATTTGTCTGGTATCATGATCCCAGCGCTGCGCGAGAGCCCGCGCCGTTTGGCGAACCTCATCAGTCGCAAACGGCTTGCAAATATAGAACAGCTTGTCCGGAGGCCCTGCAACCGCAACGATGTCGGTCACAAGATGGTCCGAGTAGGCTGTTACAATCACAAGGTTTATGTCTCTATCGATCTCCCGGATGCGACGAGCTGTTTCACGACCATCGATCCCTGGCGGCATGCGGACATCAATGAATGCAACTTTGAAGGGTTCGTCTGCAGCCGCTGCCGCCCGGATAAGCTCAACCCCCTCAAGACCTTGCGAAGCGTACTGGACTTCGAAGCGCAGGTCATCCTGGCCCTTGACGCTGCCAGACTCGGTTTGACCAAATAGCTCGGCCGCCAGAAGTGCACTGCGGCTCTTGGAGTAGGCGGCAGGATCGGACTCGAATATCTCACGATAGACGCTTCGAACCGCCGCCTCATCGTCCATGACCAAAATTTTCATTGCCGCCCCATGGGTCACATCCGCGGAGCTTAGCTCGCAAAGGCCTTCTTTGGTCTGCAGCCGGGACTAGGTAGATTCCCAAGATTCGGGGGGATCAATGCGTTCGGTTGTTTGATCGGCAATCGACTGCCTCATCGGCGGAACCGGCAAGTTTGCGAAGTCGCCAGTGCCAGCTTGTCCTTCGATTGCCGCGGCGAGGTCAATTCAAATAGGACGCTGACCGCCCGCCCAGGCCTTCGCAGCCGCTCGCGCTTCAGCCAGTTCATGACTTCCGGGACTTGCATCTGTCATTTGCCGAGTGGCGATCAGCCATTCGTAGGGCAGCTCTTCCAGAAACCGAATTCCCACGCGATTTGGACTGAACCAAACAATCTCGCCTTGGCTTTCAAAAGGCCCCCAGCGCACGATAACATCACCGCTGTGGGGCGGATCCCGCAAATCAATGCGGCAACCAGTCAGCGAAAGATCCGACAGAAACCCGCGCTCCGCCCCGAAGCGCGAAATCAACTGCGCACGTAGCCGGGTCCGCAAGCGGGCCTCTCGTCGTTTACCTGACAGCACGTCGGTTGCTCTTCTTCGTGTCTGGACAATCACCAGAATAGCTGCACCGTTCTAAACGATGCCGAATGGCTGCATTCGTACTAGTCCTGAGAAGCCGCTGGCATGACCAAGGCCGCAAAGGGACACACGGCACCTTTGCGAGGTCAAGCTGCCTGCTCAAGTCGCACTTCGTGAAGAACTGCATCAAGATCCGCTCTTCCTGCAGGAGAGAGCTCATAGCAATCAAGACCAGGTTCGAAAGTGGATCTCGTTGCCAAGCCCTCCTTGGTCAAAAGTTCCAGCCAACGGCTCAAGATGCGGTCTGGCATCTTGACCCATTGCGCAAACAGATCGGTCCGCACCGGCCGGTCCGCCACATGCATGGCAAGCATGACCTCCCAACCACTGTCGGGAAACAGATGCTGTCCAAACCGGGCGTCACGCTTCTGATTGAGAGCGATTATCTGCCGAGCGAGATTGGCATTTTGTCCATTCATGGGATCGATCCAAGGTTGTTTGGCCTCCGATAGGGTCAACAGCCGCTTGCCGAAAACGATCTGGATCAAATCTGGCGAAGAGATTTCGCACCAACTGCGCCGTCACTCAGGAAGGAAGATTCCACCAAAACGGAGGGAAGATTCCCAAGGTGAATCTACCTAACAGCAAATGAACGCAGCAAAAGCTCCCCGGCCTCGAGCGCCGAGCGACTCGGACAGGAGCGGCATTGCAGACAATGCGATGCGACGCCGAGTCTTATTTATAAGCTATTTTCAATAATTTGGCCTAAAACCAACAACCGGAATCCCCTTGATTGTGAAAGACCTCGCGTTGTCCGCTCGATCACGCGAATTCTCGGCAAGTGTTGAATGCGCCATTCTGGTGAAATTTATGAGTGCCTGATTCCCCGAAAAGCGTAAGATTCAATCATCGTCTTGTGATTGGCATCGGGTCAAAATCCTCCAGACCCGACACAGGACAGAACGGGGGCCCGATGAGAAACGCGACCAGCGAGTACAGAACGTCCCGCCAGACCTGCACCGAGGTTGGTAGCTTCACAAGCACGCAAGGCCGAATTGAACTGAAGAGCAGAACCAGGGGTGCTCATCAGGCCCATTCCGGCTTTGAAGATATTCTCAGTGGAATCGATGAAATTCGATTGCGGCTTGAGCGGCTTGAAGATGTGCCGCGAGTTCAGCCATCAGGCCATGAACAGATCCCGGAGGACATGCGCTTTCACCTTTGGTTGAGAAGAAGCTATCGGGAGCGACTGCTGCGACGCGAGGCCTTTGATCAGGATTTCATTGTCAGCGACCCCTCCTGGGACATGCTTCTCGACCTGTGCATCTCTGAGATTGAAGGTCGCAGGATTTCGGTCACCAGCCTTTGCCTTGCCTCAGGGGCACCGACCTCAACTGCCCTGCGTTGGATTGGCCTGCTCGAGCATGAGGGGATGATCGAACGGCAGCCGGATCCTTCCGACAGACGGCGAATCTTCGTGCGGATTGCACAGCCCGCTTTCGACAAGATGTTTCGTTACTTCAGGCGCATCGGCAATCAGTAACAGAGGATCGGTTCCGGCAGGCCGGCGTGCCGGTCAAGCTGAACCAATCAACCCGATGCTGAGCCTAACCAAGGCTTGAATCGCCGCCAATGCGGCCAGCAAGGCCCGCCCAAGTGCCCTTTGCCGGATGAAGTCGCCTCCCGGTGATCAGCGAGATTGTCGGATTTCAAAGCCTTGTGCCGCCTTTTCTCCCAACCAATCGGGTGTCTGCCAGAGGGGAGATGCGCTTCACGAAACCACATGACAGTGTTCCGGTTATGGACAGCGCCAAAGCCCTGCTTGCGGCGCTACCTGAATCCTCTCTCTTGGCCTCAATGTCACTTGTTGCCGCCTTGTGCTTACTCGCTGCCGCACCGGCAGCCACAACTGAGCAAGTCCCTGCTCGGGGTGCGCAGACGACCGCCTCGGCAACGGCGACTGTTCTGCCGTTCGGACGCAGCGCTCCAGCCAGTCCAGAAGATCACCAGCACCGCCAAATTTCGCAGCGCACGGCAAGCAGTTCGATGATCGAGTTCGAGTAAGTTGAGTAACTGCGAGCCCGAACCGCAAGATCGTCATCTGCTGAACGTGCAACCAGCGTCAGCACCTGCCTCACGAATGGTTAAGAAATCGAGTGGAATCTTTAACCATAACAAACAGCAAATGATCAACTATGTTCCTCTACCTAGGCGTTCAGCGAGCAAGGATCATGTCAGTTTGCTCGTCGCTGCCGAGATTTCGCGGCGGCCAGTTTGTTTGGAAGGGATCATTACTATGCGCAATTCGCTTCGCCTTGCCGTGGTTGGCGCGCTCGCAGTCGCCTCGTTTGCAGGTTCGGCCCAGGCCGCTACCTCGGCCACCGGCACTGCAACCGCAGAAGTGCTCAGCACCCTGACGGTCACCAACACCTCGGCCCTCCAGTTCGGCCAGATTGCTGCCAACAACGGCGGCACGGTCTCGGTCAACGCCAATGGTTCGGCGAGCGCCAGCGGTTCGATCGTTTCGACCGGAACGCGCGCCCCGGCCACTTTCGCAGTGACCGGCTCGCCGAATGCTTCCGTGATCGTCACGCTGCCTTCCGGGCCCATCAACCTAACCCGCTCGGGCGGCTCGGAAACGATGGCGGTGAGCGCGTTCAATACCGCCCCGAGCGGCGGCTTCCAGCTGGACTCCTCTGGCGCGGGCAGCTTTGCGGTCGGCGGAACCCTGACCGTCGCAGCCAACCAGGCCTCGGGCTCCTACTCGGGCAGCTTCTCGGTCTCGGTTGAATACCAGTAATAGGACGAGCCACTCTTAGACGAGTGGGTTAATCTGGACCCTTTATGGGCCGCACCATGCCCCCGGTGCGGCCCATTTTGCTTTCCTGGAAGGTTTCCGCGCAATCGTTGCGGACAAGTGCCGCCTGTGCTGGCCCATTGATCGAGTTGGCTGAAAGATACCGATGGCATGAGAGCTACCCTTTGCTAGGCAAAATGGGTGAAGGCTGCGATCTACGAGATGCCAATGTCGAAATGGCGGCGACTCGCTGCGACCGCAAGATGCCATCTTCGGCGTCAGCCTACGCCAGAGGCTCTGAAAGAAGTGGGCCGGCCGTGCGCCTTTGGAGGTGTCACACGACCGACCCGTCAGACAGGATCTTGCGATCACTGCCGGACCTCAACTCTTCTCCGCGCATAAAGCAGAAGAGAGCGCGCAAATGGGCCTAAAGCAAGGCGCCGCTCTGCAATGGCATCCTTCGCTTCGGCGCATTCGGCGATGGGGTACCATCGCCCCCACTTGCATGCAATGCCGGATGCATTGCGAACACGAACCAGCGATCAGCTAACGCTCTGGTTCGGGAAGCGGGCGCAACGGGTCCGGCAATTTTTCGTTCTGGCAATCCCGAGTGTCAAACTCGACCCCAAACATTGCGCCATCGGTCCAGCGGACCACTCCCCAGACCGATCGGCTATCCGGTAGCTCGAGGGTAACCACATCATGCGGTGCGATCGAGCCGCTACGGCAAATCCCGCGTAGGCCGTTGGCGGAAATGTCCTGGAGCATGGCATCAATCACCACACCGTCAGCATCCTTGAGCCGGACATGACGCAAGGCAATCCTGCGCCGAGGACGCAGGATTGGCGTTGGCTGAAAAACACCCGGTTGGGACGAAGGCATGAATTTCCCCTTCGAGAAGGATCACACTTCGATAGATCGGCAATGGTCAAGAAAGCGCAAGCCGGCGGCTGCGTAGTTGCCCCGACCAGGCTTGAGGCGAGTATCGCTCCAACCAATCGGAAACGCACTCCTGCCAATCGCTCCGCAATGCAGGTCACACATGGTTGGACTGAACCCCAGCCGAGCTTGCAAAATGTGCTTCGGCCGGATCAGCAATCCTCGCGCACCACGGAGTCCGCTGGGCTCGCCCTATTGATAGTCCAGAACGACGTTGAATGTGCCGACATAGACGCCCGGCACCTGATTGGCATTGACACGCAGCGTAGCTCCGAGCGGAAAGGCAAACATGCCGTTGGAAGATGCAATGCGGAATGCGAGCGGCTGAGTGGTAATCTGCGCCTGGGGGGTGCTTCCAACAATGAACGTATCGAAGCGCATTGTCTGCGTTCCGCCCTGCCGCGTCACGGTTCCGGTTGCCGAGGACACCGAGATTCGAACGGTCTGGTTGGGAAAGCCGTAACCTGAAAAACTAGCTGGCTGACCGGATCGGCCAGCGAGGACGACACCCCCTGTAGCTGTTCTCGTCCCATTCGGCGCAATCGTCACAGTGCCGGCACGATTGGTAGCGGCGAACTGCCCGAAATCGAGATCCTGCGTTTTGATGAAGCTCAAGCGCTGAACCACAATGGCAGTGGCCTCTCCAGTCACTGTGACGCTTTCACGAGCAACCGCTGTTCCAGAGCAAGCCGGAAACAAGGCAGCGGCCAACGCGCACAACAAGTGTGCCGCGGTCATCCGCCTCCGCGCATGCGGAGCCAGCGGCATTGCAATGCGCAGAAAAGAGTGTCGGCGCTGTCTCACCTGTTGGAGCTAGCACGGCATTGGTTAACCTTGCGCAAACATCGCACACGTCAGGCTTCAAACGGCCTCGTGCCGGGACCGGCGCAGATCATCGATCCAATCGAGACACCATTGCACGGCGACTTCGGCCGTTTCAACTTCCTCTCGTTCGAGTTCGAGATTCTCTCTTGTGTCAGAGCCAGCCATATGACGCGCTTCAAATCTGGCGCGTGCGCGCTTGACGGCTTCCTGCTCTTTCTGGATCATCGCCTCATAGCGATTGAGTGAAATTCGCCCCCGCTCAAGAAGATCAAAAGCCTGTTCAAGCTTCGTTTCGATCTCGGCATAGAGCCCCGAGGTAAGCAGTTTGGATGCTGCGCCCGGATCACCGCCTCCGGAACTGACCGGGGCAATCTTGCGACGGCGACCGGGCCTGGCTTCGGCAACAAACAGCTCCTCTGGCTCGGACGGAGCCGGCTCAGGCTCGACTATGGCAGGAGATACTGAGGTTCTTGCACTGCGAGCCAGCGGCCAATTGAATCTCCAATCCAGCTTGAGGGGCTTACCACGCGACTCTTTGAGCTGCCTGCCGAGGTTGAGCAGCAACCAGCCAAGCAAGATAGCGAGGAAGAGGAGGACCAAAGCGAATTGGAACATGGTCATGGGCGGATCGAAACCTTGCAGCCTTGCAATCCTTACGATCAATGAATGATCGGTCGGTTCGTCAGCATAGCCATCTCCGCAGGTCTTTCAATCCACGGGAGTTCGTCCTGCAAGCAAGCCGACATCAGCTTGTTCATTGCCCCGACGTCGCCTCACCACAGCTGCGGCCGGTCGTTGAAAGCAAGCAAAGCCTGAATGGGTTAGGATCGGAATGCCTAGTATGGCCTTCCAGTTGGTCCGGCCCGATTGTCATTACGATCACAATCGACACTTGCCGCAAAGCCAGCCCGCTCCGGCACATGCTGATAGCTGGTCGCGATCAAGCGCTCGGTCTGAGCAGCAATGCAAGCGCTGCGCGCAGACATGCCGATCAACTGAACCAGGCACAGACCGCCGCCCAGCACCAGAAGCGTTGCGCCGATCCAGACTGTCTTGCGAGAAACTGCGCGCACGCTTGGCTTTCCTTCTGAGTTAGGCCCTAGCATTCGGAATTCCCTCCGCCGCCCGTCACACCGGACTGGTTCGACGGGCGCAGGTCCCGAATATCACGGACGATGTAGCTAGCTTCCTGACGGAAGCGGGTGTTTTCAACGAACAGTGTGCCGAAGATGCCCTGGTAGTCATAAATGACTTCCACAAACATCACGGCGACACCGCTGGCGGCCTGAATCTTGGTTGCTCCAGAGCCCATGCCATTCAGTGTCGTGCCATTGAGGCCATTGTTGTTTGTGTCGTTTCCATAGGCAGATGGCACCATAAGGCTGCCCGCGCACCGCTGCCAATGAATGAACTGCTTGCCGGTGGCCGGATCGCGTTCAAGACTGGAGAGAATTATCCGCCCGTTCTGCGTGAAATTGAACCGTTCGCCGACCTTGATCGCACCGGTCATCACAGAGTCGATACCGACCTCGGTCACTGTCGGCGCAACAGTATTGTTGTTGGTTTGCTCAAGGCGTGAGGCATTGTCTGCCACTTGCAGTGCTATCTGGCTGATCTGCATATTGACCGAGGCCATGTAGGCAAGCTCGATCCCGTACATCCCCATGACGGAAATCAAGGGGAAGGTCATCGCGAACTCGATCAGAGACGTCCCGCGTGTGCTGCGAAGCAACCGCGTCAGCACTTTCCGACGCTGCTTCACTCGTTCAGACTTGACTAACGCCAACCGCATCATGACGTGCACACTCCGGAATTGGACCCGTAGTTGTCCTGCAAGGCAAATGGCTGGTTCTTGCGGATCGCAGTCGATGTTAGCGACCTTGTGTGCCAGCTTTCCGGCATGAAGGGGACGGCGAATACCGTCTTGTAGGTTACCGTGAACCGATAGACGACGACGTCGCTCGCTCCGCCGTTGCCGTCGACACCAATGTCCGCGTCCCACTGGCCATTCGAGTTCTCGTCGACATAGGCTTCATTGTCGTTACACGTGCCGTCATCATTGGCATCGTTCCACTTCTCGGCCCGGCCAATGTCAAGGAAGTCGTAATAGCTGGTACGAGTCGATTGGTAGGTTGCACCTGGGAAAATCGGATCAATCTGCGACTTGACCATATTGTCGGCAGCTTCTGTGTTGGCGCTTTCAAGCGCGGAATCTCGAGCGGCCTTTTCCACCGCGCCATTGAGAATCGAAATACCATAAGCCATTTGACCCAGGTCGAAGATCCCAATTACAAGCGAGAGAAAGACCGGCGCAACCAGGGTGAACTCGATCGCACTGACACCGCGATTATCGACGGCAAGCGGCTTCTTACCTGAAGCCCCGTGCGTTGCAGGCGTACGAGAAATGGATCTCCATCGACGGATCATGACAGCACTCGCAGCTCGCCGACTTGCTTGGCAATCTCCTGGAAGGCGGCATTCAGCTGGGTCGCATCGTTAGCCGTGTAGGCGCTGTTTGGAGACGCACAGTAAGCAAGGTCCGAAGTCAGACCAGAGGTGAACCCAATCACCCAGACCCGAATGCCTTTGGCCTTGATCGCATCGCAAACCGCGCGGAACCGCAAGCTGTGACGCGGATCGGACTGACTGGTCGCTCCGTTGGTCGTGATGCGGCGGTCGAGAAACTCGATGCCATAGGCCGTATAGTTGGTTGCCGAGGCCTCTTGAAAGCCGTCTGTCATGAAGATGATATGCCGGCTGACGTTCCCGCCGTTGGCAGGTGCATCCTGTAAACGATCGGCCAGAATACCGTCTGGATTGGAGAGCCTTGCCCCCCAGATCATGCCGATATCGAGATAAGTGTTGCCTTGCGCAGTCAGGCTGTCGGCTCTCGCATCGAAGGCCGACTTCTCCATTTCCTGCATGACGGTTGCCTGCGGCACGCAGTAGGATGTGGCAGCAGATCCGCTGGTTGACGGCGTGACTGTTGAGCGCCGATAAGCGACTTGCGGCCAAAGCGGAGCCCACTTGCTTGCTTCAGATCCGTCAGGAACAAGCTCTATATCGAGGTCAAGCGCGTCGCTCGGCGACATACCGGTCAGACTCGAGAATGAGATGCTCGATGCTGGAACGGTTTGGCGTTCTTCAATGCAGCCACTCCAAACCGAGGAAACCAATGCACCATCCGTACCGACAGGAGCAGTGACCGTTTCAAACGCCTTGAAACGGCTTACGTCATACTCGACCGGACGATAGTCCCACCTATCAAATACTTCACGAGTAATAGTCTCATAGATAGGATCACTTGTCGCGTAATTATAGGTAATAAAATCTCTGAATGAATCGTACCTGAAAACACGGTAGCGACTACCCGTCCACTGACAGAAGAATGTCCGCATAGTTTGTCGTTGCCTGGTTTCGGTCGTCTGCACCTGCTGACCGCTTCCATTGGTGGTGGTATAAGTCGTGGTAACGGGCGATCCGCTGTTGCTCCAAGCTGTGTTGGCCGGCTTTGCAGAATTGCAGGAGGACAAGGAGCTGTAGTTCGTACTCCAATGTTGGGTGCTGCTTGAATTGGTGATCGAACTGTAGGTCGAACTGCTTGTTACAACCGGGTCTTCCCAGCCGCGAAACTCCTGCACCGTCTCAGTCCGATAGACTGGGGCACGCGACTGAATCGTCCAAGTGTCCTTAATGTAGCTCGGATCGAGATCAGTCAGGATCCTGCCGACATTTACCGTCGTGCTGAAGGGCACGATCGAATAGCGTACACGCGCGTTTGTGCCCTGGGTCGCGGTTGCCACCGTCGTGTAGAAGTTCTTCATCGAGCTCTTGAGCGCACTCAAACGAGTGCCTGAGCCGAGCGAAGTCCCCATGGAGCCGGTAACGTCGAGTACCAGCGTGATATCGCTGTTGCCCACCCCCATCGTCGATTGACAGTTGGCGGTCAGAGTCATGTCCATCTTGCCGAAAATCTGCATCATCAGCAGCGGCATCTGCGTGCTCGCCTTGCCGCCAATCGAGTTTCCGGCATTGTCACTCGCCAGCAGGAAAGTGGTCTGGTTGGTGCCCTGCTGACTGGGGTCGAAGTTTACGTTGAAATAGCGGCGCGCTTGAGCCTCCGCGTTTGAATCGAAACCATTGGTCGTTACTGCACGACGCCCGGCCAAGACGCCTGAATCGCAAGCATTCTGAAGCCGGTTCTGGACCCGGTAGGCCCGGCTCATGTCAACTGCTCCGCCCACAATGGCAGCCATGACGACGACCGTCATCGCTGCCATCGGCAAAACGTTGCCTCCTGTGTCGGAGAGCAGGCGAGCGACCAGTTTTCGAGCGACCAGCATCCCGGTTCCTACCAGACAAGAGCAAGGTTAGGCCGCATCGCTAGGTCTTAGAGGTAAAGATTGTCTTAGCGGCGTGTCCTAATGCGTTGGCTCAACTGGCGGTTCGAGGCGGGATCATCTCGCTTGGGGGAGACACCTTGAGTGCCAAATCGAACGCCACCTTTGCAAAAGCGCGAATGAAGTAGTGCCACCCAAGCTAAGGGGAAGCACCGACTTGGCTTTCAAGCCGACTTCACAGCGCCGCTGATAACGGCACGGCAGATGTTTGCTCGTAAGCCCCACATTTATGCGTTCTTGCGCTCGCTCGGCCTTGGTGCAACGAGCGAGATGCTCATGGCTGAGCAGTTCAGGCTGGTCGCCAGACAGATCCCGATCCTCTATTCTGTGATCATAATCAACTGCCTGTTCATGGCAGCTTTGGCTTCGACGCAAGTGAGCGCGGTACTTGCATTCGCGTTTCCGGGCGCAGCAATCCCGATCATGCTCTTTCGGATTGGCAACTGGCGGCGCCTGACCCGACGGCTGATTGCGGCCGAAGATTACATCGGCATGCGCAAGGCCCTGCGAGTCACGACCATAATGGCCAATGTGCTCGCGGCAGTGCTGGCCGTCTGGTCGATTGTCATTCTGCTTCAGGTCCCGCCCGACAAGGTTGCATTTGTCCCGGTCTTCACGATCCTGAGCATGATTACCTGCGCCTACTGCCTGTCTGCCTACCCGATCGCTGCCTATTCGGTCATGCTCTCGGGCTCGACCTACATCGCTGTGGCGATGGCATGGACCGGTGACAAGGTCTTGATCGCAATGGCCCTGAACATTGGCCTGGTTTCTCTCATGGTCGTGTACATGGCGCGACATCAGTTCGGGCAACTGCGGCGCTTGGTCCGGTCCACCGACAGATTGCGTCAACAAAGAAGTCAGGCAAGGGATCTTGCCTATCAAGACCAGCTGACCGGCCTGTCAAATCGGCGCGCCTTGATTGAGCAAATGCGGCGCCGGAAAGGTAATCAGGATCCAAGCCAAGTCGGTCTCATCATGATCGATCTGAACGGCTTCAAACCAGTGAACGATACCTTCGGCCATCCGGCCGGGGATCAGCTGCTCATTACCGTCAGCAATCGACTGATAGCGGCTTTGGGTGATCAGGGTCTCGCCGCCCGGATCGGTGGGGATGAATTCTGCATCTTCTTGCCCAGCGTACCTGATGCCGGGGGAGTCATGGCCCTTGCCGATCAGATAAAGGCCGTGATCAAGTCGCCGCTTCTTCTGGATGGTCACGCCCTGCAGCTCGGTTCAGCGATTGGGGTTGTCGTTTCAGACGCCGGCCTCCTCAATCCACTCGAGATACTCCAATGCGCAGACATCGCGCTCTATGAGGCCAAGTCGCAAGGCGGAAATGCCATCAAACTCTTCGAACCACAGATGGAGGCGAGGTTTCGGCGCAGGACCCTGATTGAACATGCCTTGGCCGACAATCAGCAAGCACGAGCCATCACGCTTGAATACCAGCCAATCTTCACGCTGCGCTCGAATGAGCTGATCGGGTATGAGGCACTTGCACGGTGGAACCATCCGGTCCTGGGACCTATCCACCCCAGTGAATTTGTCGAAATTGCCGAGCGGAGCGGCAAAGCCCGGCGCCTGACCTTGTACCTGTTCAAGCAGGCCATTCGCGCTGCGCGAGATTGGCCGGAACATTTGACCCTATCTTTCAACTTGTCAGGTAGCGGCCTCGCAACCGCAGGCTTTGAAAGATCGTTGCCGACGATTCTCAATGACCTCGGCTTTTCGCCTGAACGTCTCGTTCTCGAAGTGACAGAGACTGCTCTCCTCGGAGACCCGATTGCGGCGCAGCGGGTCCTTCGGGAGCTACAAAATCACGGCATCAGGATCGCGCTTGACGACTTCGGGGCGGGTCACGCGTCCATTGGCTACCTCAGGGACCTGGAGTTTGATGGGATCAAGCTGGACGGAAGCCTGATCCGGCAGATCACTGTCAGCCAGCGAAGTCGCCAATTGCTGATGGGCGTGCTGCAACTGTGCCGGTCGATCGGCGTATCCATAACCGCCGAACAGGTTGAGCGTGCGGAGCAACTGGAGGCTCTCCAGGCCTTTCCGATCGATGCCGTCCAAGGCTTCTATCTCGGCCGCCCGCTAAAGCTTCCGGCCCCGGCAGACGAAATCTCCCACAAGCATAAGCAGCCGGCATGAGATGAAGCCTTGCCCGCCAAGATGCGGGCGACCGATTGGCAACCTTCTCGTCGGAACGGATACAAAAAATGCCCCCGCCTTGCGGCGAGGGCATGGTGCTTGGATCCTTCACGAGGGGATTGGGAGACCCGATCGTCAAGAGGTATGGAGGGAGGCACCCTTGTGACCGAATGTCCCTGCCATGCCGCCTTTCTGGCACATTTTCATTACTTGATGGTTAACCGGGAACAAGAATTCGCTGCATTGCCACACTTCGTTGATCTCATGGATAATTCTCTAGCAACCAAAGGCAAATCGGATCCGAATTCTTTCAGACAGGATCTGAACCTTTGCTGGCGATAGGCATGCGACCAATCAGGCAATTGCTAGCCTGAATGTCCTAGCGGAGTCGTTCGCATTGATTGTAACTGAGAGCTCACCGCTTGCGCCATGAATCCCAAAAATCAGACGCGGCAGCCAAAAAAGGAAGTCGGTGCGGGCCTGACACTGAACTTGAAAAACAATGCGCTCCTTGGATTCTCCCCGCCAACTCGGCCAATTGACCCACTGATTCACTCACGCTGAAGCGCATGGAAACGCAATGGTCCAATACCACCTCATGAGATGCTGGATAGTGTATTAACGAAACCCGCAACTCAATCCAGCCCACAAAGCGGTAACCCTGCCGGTAGGCCGCCTAGATGAAACCAGTCCACTCACTCCGCCTAAAGTGAACTCGTTGCCAAGCGTGCTAGCTTCGAGCTTTACCTTCCCGAGCTTCCGCAATTTCGCCAGGCTCGTTCCGATCCCAACACCGTTATTCAGTTTGAGCGTGTCAGCGCGCTCATCCAAATACCAACCTTGGAAGCTGCCGTCCTGAAAGAGCAGATTCAAACCATCTGGCCAGCTAACGAAATCAATTGGCCCAGCGCCGCATTCTGAATTGGTCGACTCACCCGCCTCAGGGCGCGATGCCAAAGAAGCCATGACTTGTTCGCGCGGCGCGCCAAACTTTACAAATGTCTTCGCGCCATTTGGAGCAGTCAGAACCAGCCCTTCACCATTCAGATGAAGCTTGACCTCCAAGACTGGCGACATCTTGGTTGAATGGATAAGCTGCATTTCGCCATTGTAACGACGATAGACAACAACCTGCCAACGGCTGCCATCAGTCATCAGTAGGTCCATCCGATAGTTTATCCCCGCAACAACTTGCTGGCTGACCGATTCAATTGCCGCCACGGACACCTTTCCTGGCAACTGACGAGCCGCGAATTCAGCGGCAGCCTTTACGTTTGGATCGGTCACGCTGCCTGCATTCCACCCACCAGCAACCGACTGCATCGGCTCTGCAGAAACAACAGCTGGAGCAGCAACAGTCGCAACCAGGAGACTCGACACCAAGATACGCGCAATCGAATTGCAGATCATCACAACTTCCCTTCGCCAACTAGCCAATCGCTGCCATCGAGAGCAGGATTGAAAATACTACTAGGACCACTGCCAGAACCATCAAAAGCAACCTTCTCGGTGGCTGCGCCCTCTCTGGTTGACCTCTTGGGAAGCAGAGCTCAACCAGGCTTCCGACCGGGGGAGTTGGCTTTTCACGAGCCACATTGTCGGTGACTTGGAACTCCTTTCCTTCGTAAACGAAACGATAAGAAGCAGCAAAGACCTCTTCTTCTCGACTGACCGAGCCATCACCGCTTTCGACATTATCGACAGCACAAACATGCCCCACGACTTGAGCCGTTACGATGCTCCAATCATTACCCCGTTGGGCGCGAATTCGCCCAACCACGAACCAGAGCACCGTCAGGCAGAAACCCAGGCCAGCCAAATAAACTAACGAGTCCATCCGCACCCCCCAAGAAAACAAGCGGCATGTGCTTAGGGTCCTGTTGTCGCAAATGCAACGAGCGGGAATCCTCTCAATGATTCAGGCTGTGTTGACAGGACAGTCAAACATGGAAGGGCTAGAACTGGAAAAGGGAACATCTCGAACGAAGACGTTCCAATGAGGCATCTGTCGAGCATCGTGCAAGCTCTCGGACTGGCGCCTAAAGCGCACCCCGCGCCCCTCAATCACTGTCACCAAGGCGCAACACCAATGACATTTCACACGAGCGCTTGAGCTCAAAAATGAGCTCCGAAAGTCCAAAATTTGCTCACCTCGAGTCCATGAATTCCCACCATTTCGAGCAAAACGGACTGTTGGTATATACGTTGGTATTATTGATATTCGATAATCTAATTTCTATCTTTTATCAATTATATATGGCTATAACCCCATCGCTGTCTCCCCGACCAGTTCTCGGGAAAGGTTTTTAATTCTATTAATTAGATAGTGCGCCTTTCGAAATCCGAATTCATATCTTCAAGATTTTTTGCAGACAAAATACTTATGATATAAATTACGCAATTTATTGAAGAACGAGATTGAATTCATGGCCCCTGAAT